>ENA-UESU01000037-UESU01000037.1-human-gut-metagenome-genome-assembly--contig:-NODE-37-length-99852-cov-39.409471_pt1 | contig 99852 bp, 71 predicted proteins | sample MGYA00243007_ERZ508008 | MGnify/ENA primary metagenome ERZ508008 (study PRJEB26167, sample SAMN06115399) | human gut metagenome | host: Homo sapiens | place: China:Henan | collected 2016-06-23 | study...
GAAACTCAACTTCTCAACTCCAAAAATAGAATTCTTCAAACAAATCGCTAATTTTGCACTTGCCAGTTGAACCTGCGCCCAAAATCAATCCGTCTATTCCTGTGGTTAAGATTTATTAACATTAAATTGGCTTCTCGTAACTATTAAGCAGCTCAACAGCTTGATTACAAGTGGATTGTAGGGATGCTCCCCGGAGCATCCGCCGCCATTATGACCCATTAACTCTGTTTTCGGATGCACCATGGTGCATCCCTACCTGGTGATGAGGCTTTTATATGGGCAATATTCGCTGAATAGTTACGGCTTCTCAAAATAATTAGTAGCTATATGTGGATGTAACTAAACAATAATGTGGATGCGACATTTTGTAACATCACAGATGACGACAGACTTCCTGTAGACATTCCATCCGGTGTAGTCGCCGGCGATGCGGAGAAAGGCTGTCATATTTATGAGATTTATAAATTTTATAAGAATTATAAGATGAGATGTCAAGCCACGCTTTACACGGGGATTACCATCATGGGGATGTCGGAGTAGAAGAGCATTTTGTGGGCTATCGAGGGGTTGAACAAACGCGCGAATATGTTCTTTTTCTTGTTTGGCACGGCTATCAGGTCGATAGGCTGTTGGCGCTCTATGGCGTGGAAGTCATCGGCGACATTGTTGAGCGACAAATCGGCAAGGCGGAAAGTGTAGAGCGGGTAGTGCTCGGTGCAATAGGTGAGGAGCCTGTCGCTCGTCGACTTGCGGTTGATAATCGACTTCCGCGACGGTACATTTACAATAGTAATCTTCAGTCGCTCGTCGGTAAAGAAACGGTATATTGCATCGAGAGCCAGGATATCTTCCTGGTCGAGATTGCTGAAAAACACCACATGACGGATGTCATCGGTGCGGGAGATATCGGCTGATTCAGGTACGGTGAACACAGGGAAACGGCAAGAGTCAAGCACTTCTGCGGTAACGCTTCCGATAAGCTCTTTTTCTTTCTTTCCCGATTCACGCGTCCCCATCACAATCAGCTCGGGCTTCTTTTCCTTGGCAAGCTCCACGATAGCTTCCTCCGGCACTCCTTCGACCACGGAAGTGGTAAACTTTACCGGCGGCAACTCGCTGTGTTTGATGCGTTCACGTAGTTTGGCGGCAAAAGCGCGCATGAGTTTGTCGGCTTCTTTTTCCATGACCTGACGCATCTCCGAGTCGGCGATATCGTAGCTCGCGGGGTCGGACAGCTGCATGTCGCCTGCCGTATACGGGTCAAGAAATGAGTGAAGCAGTATAATTGAGGCTTTATGCCTGTAGGCGAGATGAAAGGCTATGTCACACGCCTTGACTGAATGGTCGCTGAAATCGACCGGCACTATCATGACACGGTTAAGCTCCGGTAGGGCGTCATTTACCGGAGTTGCAAAAATATCGGTGTTTTCAATGATACGGAGTGCAAGGGGAAGGTCTTTTTCATGAATGCGTACACGCACACCGCTTGACACCACGGGATGAGAGAGGTTGACATTGTGCAAAACCACCGGCACGCCTTCGCTTTCAAGGAGTGACTTGAGGCGTAAGGCGTGCTCGTAAGTGTGGATTGCCACAGTAATGAGGCGATCTTCAGTCATAAATTAGTGTAGAATGATTATGCTTCCTTTCCGGCAGCTTGCTCTTCGAGGATGGCGATAGCCATGTCGTATATTGTAGTATCGTCAAGGACAACTATTCCCCCGTCGGGTCCCGGCTCGATGTGTACACCGCAATTTTGTCCAAACTGATAGTTGCTGCCACCAAAATAATTACGGACTGTCTGTACGGTACAGTTGAGCTGATCGGCTATCTTATGCATTGACCCGTCGGGCAAACTGTCCTTGATGCGGCGGAGATCGTTGAATGAAATCGTTTTAGTCATGATACTATACGTTTTAGTGAGTAAATAAATTCAGTTAGTAATTGTTGTCGTTAAAATTATAATTTTGGTAGCAGAAATCCAAATTTTGCCGATAGAAATCGTATGTGTTTTAAAACATGTTTTCTCAAATGCGCTCAATGTCAGTGCCGCGTATCCATGCGCGTGTACTGTTGTCAACTTTCACGTCATACCATTTTACGGTCACAGAATCTGATTTGACCGACACTGAGTCGAGTATTTCCACAGTAGTGCCCTCGTGGAGAAGCACCGCCTCCTCGCTGCGGTCTTTCGGCGCGCGCGGTGATGTGCTCAGTAATGTCGACGGCTCGATTACCACCGCAATGTTATGGGAGGTGGAGTAGCGCGTGGAGATTGACGCGAATATATTGGCGAGTACACATACTATAAACAGTATTATGGCACCGAAAAATCCGGTTTTGCGGAGTCTTACGTCAGACATGAACACATATAGCGCGATTGCTCCGAGAAACAGCACGAATGACGCTATAGCCACTCCCGCCCAAGTATTAGCGGGCACCTTGCAGGCAAATCCGTTGACGGTATTGGAGATAAACATGCCGCGGTCACCCGGCTCGTCAGTGATTTTAGTGTTTACAAATTCAAGGTTGGCGCGGGCATCTTCATTAGACGGATCGAGACGCAGTGCGCGTTCATAATACAGAATCGCTTTTCCGGGCTGTTTTTGACGGTAATAGCAGTTTCCGAGATTGTAGTACAGGTCAGATGACGTGCCTTCAGTCTCGGCAATCTGCAGGTACAGGCGCGTTGCCTCTGCAAAGTCATCGCGCATATATGCCGAGTCGGCTTCCTGGGTAAGTGTAGCTCCCGCAGCTGGAAATGCAACGGTCAGCGCAAGTATTATATATGAGATTATATTCAGTTTCATAATTTCAATCTATAAAAGAAAGGTTAGCGTTTTGCGCGTTTTAGACTTTCCATGTCGTTCATCGCCTTTGTGGCGTTGCGGAACAGTTCTTCAATCTGCTCATTGCTCTTGGCGGGGGAGTAACGTGCCATTTCACACTCGTCGATTATGTCGATTAGCGATGTTGTCAGTTCCTGACTGGCGCCATAGCTTTCAAGTTGCTGGGCAATGTTATCACGGGTGAGCTGTGACGCCGGTATCCCGAGTTTGTCGCTCAGGTATCCCCAAAGCGCACGAAGCAGCTCGTCGTAGAACTTGTCGTTATCATGGGCGTTGAGATATCCTTTTGCTGTCTTAAGGCGTTTTTTAGCCACCTTGCCTGCATGGGCGAGGCGTCTGCCCTGTATGTCGGCATTCAGTTTCACCTGCTTGCTGTAGATGAATATGATTACCACCAGCAACAGGGCGAGCAGTATGTAACAAGGTATATACCACCAGCTGTCGAAGTAGTAGGTATGAGTTTTGCTTACGCCGAGGTCGCCCATCTTGATATGGAGGATGTCGGTGTTTTTGCTTGCAATGGATTGCTTGTTTACGCCGGTTGATACTGATGCCGCCGATCCTTGTGCTACTTTGATGTCGTAGGCGGGGGTGGAAAGGGTGACATATTGTCTGGTCTCTGGATTGAAGTAGACAAACTTGTCGGCTCCGATTGAGAATGTACCGACACTCTGCGGTACAAATGTGTATTCGACAGTCATCGTACCGGTCACGGTAGAACCTGTTACGTGAGCATCGACGCTCGTCTGTGGCGTATATTGCTCAAATTCGCTCGGGAAGTCAATCTCCGGCTCTTTTATCGACTTGATGTTACCGGTGCCCTTGATTGTATATGTGAGCGATGCAGCCTCGTTGGTCTTGAAGGTGGAGGTGTTGAGTTTGCTGTCAATAGAGAATGTACCGACAGCGCCGGTAAATCCTTCGGGCTGCGGTTGCGGAAGCGGGGTTATGTTGATTGATGCGGAATTGGAGCTTACCTTTATCTCCTTTTCAACCGGGCGGGTCCCTCCCCAGAATCCCGTAAAGCGTTCATGTTGCACTACGGTCACATCGTATTTACCCGAATTTATGGTCAGCTTGCCCGATTTCTGCGGGAAGATGATACATTGCTTCAATACAGCGGTCATGTAATTCTGCCCGTTGTAATGCTCTACCTCATTAAGCTGCGGCTGCAGATTCAGCTCCTCGATGAGGAATCCGTCAAATGCCGGCTGCGTTGTGGGAAGGAACGAACTTATGCTATATTTGGTATAGAGCTTGATGGTGCAGAGTATCGCTTCCTGTTCGTAGGCATGTGATTTGTTCAGGATAATGCGTACAAACACGTCGTTTGCCGATACTGTCTTGTCAGGCGACTGGCTGCTGATGTCGTCGACTCTCGCGCCTTGTCCCGACTGTGCCGCCTTGTCGGGAGGAAGCACGGTAAAACTTACAGGTTTTGTAGTGTAGGTCTTCCCTCCGGCTGTTATGCGCGCCTCTCCGATTACATACGTGCCGGGAGTGTCAGCGCGATAGGTGAAGGAGTAGTCGACTGTTGTCGACGAGGTGGATTTACCGTTGACCCACTGGTAATTTTGCATAGTCGAAGTCGAGGGACCGAAAAGCAGCGTACATCCTTTGACTTCCGGAGCTTTCAACCCGGAACCCTGACCGTCTTTAAGCCTGAATGTGATGTTGAATTTGTTGCCTGCAATGACTGTCCGCGGCGGTATGGTCGTGAACGATGTCTCTGCAAAGGTGCCGAAAACAACACCTATCAGTACGGCAATCAATATATATACTCTCTTTGTCATAATTCGCTTGATAATGGTTACCACTGCTTGCCTGTCGGGCGACCTGCCGCACCTGCTTCTTTTTTCTTCATTTCCTGTACTTTGCGGCGGGTTGCGTTCTCTTCATTTTCCATCGCCTTCAGAATCTTGTCGGCGTTGGCATCGCTTATGCCGCCCTGTTGTTGCTGCGGGGGCTGCTGCTTTTGCTCGTCTTGCTTATTCTGGTTTTGGTTCTGGTTCTGCTTATCCTGGTCTTTGTTCTGGTCCTGGTTTTGCTGCTGTTGCTGCTGGTCTTTGTCTTGATCCTGCTTATCCTGGTCCTTATTCTGGTCTTTATCCTGGTTTTGTTGCTGTTCCTGACGTTTCAGCTGTGCGAGACGAAGGTTTTCGCGAGCCTTGTCGTTGTCGGGATTCTTGCGCAACGCACCTTTGTACATGTTTATAGCCTGGTCATATTGCTGCTGGTTGAATGCCATGTTACCAAGGTTGTAAAAGGCGTTTTCGGCAACCGAGATGTCACGTGCCGACTGGGCGACGGTCTGCAACAGGCTCTGCGCCTCCGCCATAGGGTTATTGCCTTCGTTGGGATTGGCGCTGCCCGACTGACGTATCAGTGAGGTCGCGAGATTGTACATGGCGATTTCGCTTGCTGCATTTTCTTCAAGTGCCTTACGGTAAGCCACCTCGGCATCGGCAAAGCGTTTTTCTTCATAATAGCCGTTGCCTTCCCTTATGTAATTACGCTCCTTTCTCGTTGAGGTGTCGTTGACCTTTTCCTGTGCCATTGCCGGAAGCAGGACTGCGGTCAATAATATGATGATTGCGATACGTTTCATTACAGGTCGATTTTTTACTTACTGAAGAAATTAATCTTTTTGAGCCAGCCAACCTTGCGGTCAAGCATGAAGATGTCAAGAATCAAGAACGCGAGGGCAATCCACCCGAATACCGGAAATTGCTCCGCACTTGCAGAGTAGACCACCTTTTCAAGATTGCTCTTGGCGAGGGTGTCAAGTTGTTCCGATATGTCTTTAACCACTGTTGATGAAGCTCCCTGCACATAGATGCCTTCTCCTTCCCGGGCGATGGTCTGTGCCATCTCTTCATCAAGGCGCGTGGTGACGGGGCTTCCGTTCTCATCTTTAAGGAATTGCCCGTTGGTGCCGATAGGGATGAGTGCGCCCTTTGTGGAGCCGAGACCGATTACATCGACCTGGATGCCATGCTTTACGGCTGCCTTGGTGGCGGCTATCGGGTCATCGTCAAAACTCTCTCCGTCGGTGATGATGATTATTGCCTTTTGCATGTCCTCGTCAGGCGTGAAGGAGTTCATCGCCATTTCGATAGCCGCGCCGATTGATGTACCCTGGGTCGGCACCATCTCTGTGGAGATGCTGTTGAGAAACATCTTAGCCGATACAAAGTCGCTTGTGATAGGAAGCTGGGTGTAGGCATCGCCTGCAAACACGATTAATCCTACCTTGTCATTGTCAAGCTTGTCGATGAGCTTTTCGAGCACGAGTTTGGCGCGCTGGAGGCGTGACACTCCTTTCGGGTCGTCGGTCGACGAGGCGAGCATGGAGTTGGACACGTCAAGACATATCATCACCTCGATACCCTGCACCTCGCTCACTTCCTCCTTGGCTCCGGCTCTCGGTCGGGCAAGTACGATGACAAGTGCGGCTATCGCAATAAGCTGCAATACAATCTTGATGCCCGGTTTATATCGCGAGGCATCGGGCATGAGCGGGGCGAGTGTGGCGATTTTCCCATAGCGCGCGAGTTTTTTGCGTCGGGTGTAGCGCGCCCAGAAAAATAGTAGAGCTATTGCAGGAAGCAACAGCAGGAGATATAGTAGATATGTATTGGCAAAACTGAACATAGGCTTACATTATAAATCTATGGAATTGTGCGCAGCACAGTGTGGCGCAGTATGATTTCTAACAGGAAGAGTCCGAGTGCGAGCCACGCCCACATCATGTAATTGTCTTCCGTGTGGGAGAAGTGGCGCACATCCATCTGGGTCTTTTCAAGCTGGTCGATTTCGGCAAACACGTCTTTGAGCACCGTATTGCCTGTGGCGCGGAAATACTTGCCGCCGGTAGTGTTGGCTATCGACTGGAGTGTCGCCTCGTCAATCACCACGGGCATGTTCACGTAGTCGATACCGCCGTAATAGTTCTGCTGCGGCATAGGCGCCGTCCCGTTTTTGCCTACACCGATGGTGTAGACCTTGATACCGTATTTTTTCGCAATTTCTGCGGCGGTAAGCGGTGCCACATTACCGGTGTTGTTCGTGCCGTCGGTTATGAGTATTATGCTCTTGGATTTCGCCTTTCCGTCCTTTATACGGTTAATAGAGGTGGCAAGTCCGTCGCCGATTGCAGTACCGTCTTCAAGCATCCCCATCTTAATGTCGTGGATATAGTTGGCAAGCATTCCGCGGTCGGTGGTCATGGGCACGGCAGTGAAGCTCTCGCCAGCAAAAATCACCACTCCTATATTATCGGTGGTACGCCCTGCGACAAATTTTGAGGCAACCTCTTTTGCCGCCTCGAAGCGATCGGGCTTGAAGTCGCGCGCAAGCATGGAGGTTGATATGTCCAGGGCTATGATTATGTCGGTACCTTCAGTCGATGATGTGCGCCAGCTGTCGCGTGTCTGCGGTCGTGCAAGCACGATTATCACACAGGCGATGGCGGCAAGACGCAGCAGAAACAGCCCGTGCATAAGGTATTCCTTGTAAGATCTCGGCAGTTTCGCGTAAGGGAGCACGGTCGAAATCTCCAATGCCGGATAAGCATTGCGATGTTTCCATATATACCAGGCGATAAGCGGTATAAACAGAAGGAAAAGCCATAAATATTCTGGATGGGCGAGTTGCATTATTCAGTCACTTTTGGTTGTGGGTTATCGTTTTCAGCTGCAGGCGGTTCGACGGGTTTGGTGTTTTCGACAAATGTCACTGCATTGGCAAATGCTTTCTGGTTGTCATCAGGCAGAGGCCGCACCTTGGCAAACTTCACGAAGTCAGCCATCTCAAGTATCTGTTTCATGACGGGAGCCGAAGTCTTCGTGTCGTCATTGGAGCGTATCTGCTGCATGATTTGTGTCGATGTCATCTCCATGGCATTTATGCCGAAGCGCTTGTCAAGATATACACGTAATATCTCGGTAAGGCGTGTATAGTACTCCTTTTCGTGCCCGTTTTCGCAGAGTTTCTCCGATTTGAGGCGGTTGAGTTCCTGCATGGCAAGCTCGTAGGGTGGCACAGGCTTTTTCTTCGGTACAAGCGGTATTGCTTTCTTTCCCTTGATGTAACGCAACCAGACAAACACTCCTGCGGCAATCAGCAGCACAATCAGGAATATCCACCAGTAATCTACGATAAAGTCGGGCAGATAGTCCCAGATACGTGTGTGTGGTTTCACTACGCCGGCATAGTCATGGATTGTCGCCATGGAGTCTACATCCACAGGCATTACCTTCAGTGCGAGGGCGTTGGAGGTGAAAGTGTCTTTTCCGGCAACATAGACAAAGGGTGGAATCGTGTAAAGACCCGAGTCAAACGACTGGATTATCAGTTCCCTCTTTATCTCCTCACGGTTGCTCCCGAGGTCTGTTGTGTCAGGTTTTGACGCGCGTATCACTTCAACCTCGCGGGTGAGTGTGTCACCGTTGTGGTTGAGAAAAGCTCCCTGTGTGCCGCGGTCCTGCACGATTTCAAGTCGGAGGGCGGTCTGCTTTCCCATGAGTATATAGGCGGAGTCGAGCGACGCCGTTATACTCACCGGTGCTGCTGCTCCGTTATGTGCCGTCATCAGGCTTATAGCGGCAATAATAAGGCTTATGATAGTAGTCTTGCTCATAATCTCTATCTCAGTTCGCGTTTCTTGAAAAGCGCTATCAACGCTTTTACGAAATCTTCGTCGGTGGTGATTGAGGCGTGTTCGACGCGGCTGCGGTTGAAGCGCTCGATCATTGTCTGCTGACGCTCATACCACCACTTGTTGAATGTCTGCCGCACTTTTGCCGACGAGGTGTTGACCCAGCGGTCAGCGCCGGTCTCAAGGTCGACGACTCTCATCAGTCCTACGTCGGGAAGCTGGGCGTCGCGCTTGTCGTAGACCTGAATAGCTGTCACGTCATGCTTGTTGTTGGCGATTGTCAATGCCTTGTAATAATCATGACTGTCAATGAAGTCAGATATCACAAAGGTAGTGCAACGCTTTTTCAAGGCATCGGTCATGTAGCGCAACGCACCTCCTATGTCGGTGCCCTTGCTCTCCGGGGTGAAGTCGAGAAGTTCGCGTATGATAAACAGTATGTGTCGGCGTCCTTTTTTCGGGGGTATGAATTTTTCAATCCTGTCGGAGAAAAATATCACGCCTATCTTATCATTGTTCTGTATCGCGGAAAAAGCGATGGTGGCGGCGATTTCCGCGATCATCTGGCGTTTCTCCTCGCCTACGGCTCCGAAATTGCGGCTGCCCGACACATCTATGAGCAGCATTACGGTGAGTTCGCGCTCTTCCTCATAGACTTTGATGTAAGGGTGATTGTGTCGTGCCGTGACATTCCAGTCGATGTCACGGATATCGTCGCCATACTGATATTCGCGTACCTCGCTGAAAGTCATACCGCGCCCCTTGAATGCCGAATGGTATTCTCCGGCAAATATGTTTTGAGACAGACCTTTGGTCTTTATCTCAATTTTCCTTACTTTTTTTAGAAGCTCATTGGCATCCATAAGCTATTGTCGCTGTTTAGGGCACTTCGACTTTGTCGAGTATGGTTGAGATTATTTCGTCGGCGGTGATGGTGTTTGCCTCTGCCTCGTAGGTAAGTCCGATACGGTGACGCAGTACGTCGTGAGCCACGGCTCTTACATCCTCGGGCACAACATATCCGCGACCGCGGAGGAACGCATAGCTGCGCGCCGCACGAGCAAGACTGATGGATGCACGCGGCGATGCTCCGAAGGCTATTATTGATGTAAGGTCGTTGAGCCCGTAGTCGGCGGGGAAACGGGTGGCAAATACTATGTCGACGATATAACGCTCGATTTTTTCATCAATGTAGATTTTTTCACACACTTTCTGCGCTTCGAGAATCTCCTCAGGCTTGAGAAGAGGCTTGATTTCCTTGCGCTCATTGGTGATATTCTGGCGTATGATGACCTTTTCCTCTTCTTTCGAGGGATATCCGATGACAACCTTCAGAAGGAAACGGTCGACCTGCGCCTCAGGCAGGGGATAGGTGCCTTCCTGTTCGATAGGGTTTTGTGTCGCCATGACGAGGAAAGGCTCGTCGAGGCTGAAAGTGTTGTCGCCGATTGTGACCTGACGCTCCTGCATCGCTTCGAGCAACGCACTCTGTACCTTTGCCGGAGCACGGTTTATTTCATCGGCGAGTACGAAATTGGCAAAAATCGGACCTTTTTTTACCTGAAACTGTTCGCTTTTGACACTGTACACCATCGTACCGAGGACATCGGCAGGGAGAAGGTCGGGAGTAAACTGGATACGGCTGTATTTGGCATCGATAATCTGTGCAAGTGTCTTGATGGCAAGTGTCTTGGCAAGACCGGGAACACCTTCGAGAAGTACGTGCCCGTTGGAGAGGAGTGCTATAAGCAGTGAGTCGATAAGATGTTTCTGACCAACTATGGTCTGATCCATGCCTCTCTGGATGAGATTGATAAAGTCGCTCTTTGCCGCTACAAGGTCATTGAGCTCTCTGATATTTACCGTTTCACTCATAAATTTGATTTTTGTCGAGTAATATGTTGTCTATTTATTCAATATTTGTGGTAAAAAAGTCTTGTTCCCTCTTTGGTGCAAATTTAAAAATTCTAACAACTCAAAGGTTAAACGGGATTGTTAAAATTAGCTATATAACCTTTATCTTATTAAAACATTAAGATTATTTTGCCAATCGCGCTGTGATTTCCCCGATTTTTTTCTCGGCATGATGAAGACTTTCAGGGTCATTGGCGTCAATGCCGTATTTTTCCGGATCGGGAATCTTGACCGGGGTGCCGGGTCGTATGCGGTTGGGATTGGTTATGACATCTGAATTTTCCTCATAGATGTAGACCCAGAATTTGTAGTCGCCGTAATATTTGCGCGCCATCGTTGTAAGGTAGCGGCTTGTGGTTATGGTGTCGACGGCTATGGGTTGATACACCTTGATTGTGTCGGTTGCTTCTACAACACTGTCGGTTGTAACAATCGCGCTGTTAGCTTCGATTACGGCGGGTGTGGCGATAGAGTCGGCGGCGATTTCTGCCGGTGGCTCTCCCGGAATGATATAACGGTCAGTGATGAAGTATAATAACGCGCCCGTGACTACACCTATGGCAAATGCAAGCCATGGATTGAAACGGCGTGGCGCATCTTCTTGGTAATCGGTTTCTATGGCTCCTTCCGTGTCATCGGGAGCGAGTGAGCTTTCATCTCCTTTTTCTTCAACTTCAGTGGCTTCTTGCGCCATGCTTTCAAGCTCAGTAGCTGACTCTTGAGTTGTGACAGTCTCAGATGTCTCATCCTGCGCTTTTTCTTCTGCGGTTTCCTCCGGTTCCTCAGTGGCGATGGTGGCTGCCTTCGGAATAGGTGGTATTACTGGCGACACAGGGATAGGCGGAATTACAGGCATGACAGCCGTGGATTCCTCGATACCGGAGGTCGTATCAAGCACTTCATTTGCCTCTTCGAGGGTGTCTTCCGTAACGCCGTCACCGAGCGGAACTGCCTCGAAGAATGCAAACGGCTCATTGACCGTATCGGCAAGCTCTTTGTCGGGCGACCATGCGACAGGTGACTCAGGATTGTCCTGTGGGGTGAATGTGCCGATGCCTTTGATGGTCACCGACTCTCCTTTGGCGAGGGTTTCGGCAACTAAATCAAACAAATGTTTGATAAATGACTCGGCTGTCGACGGTGAGCCGGAGGTAAGTTGTGCCATTGCCTCGGCAAGTTGAGGGAATGTTATCTTGCGGTTCATCGCGACTCCTTGATTTTTCGTTTTAACAGTGAACTTGGTGTGAACTTGACGCTTATCGAAGGTGGTATGAGCATCCGCGCACCTGTCAGGGCATCGGTCCCGATGTGCTCGTCTTCCTTGAGCGGTTCAAATTCCCCGAAGCCCGGTACGGCTATGGTGTCCATATCGCAGAGCCGTTCTTTTATAACGGCTCCGAGGCTGTCGAGCAGGGCGGTTATGTCCTTGATATCGCGCCCCATCGCTGTGGAGAGGGCGTGTAGCAGTGCTTTGTTTTCCATCTCTTTGTCGTGTTACCAGATAATTACGCGCTTTTCAGGGGCGAGATACATGGCGTCGCCCTCCTTGATGTCAAATGCGCGGAAAAATGGTTCTATATTTTTCAGCGACCCGTTTACTCTCCATCTTCCGAGTGAGTGTGGGTCGGTCTTTGTACGGAGCAGAATCTCTTCATCACGGATATTGCCTGCCCAAACATTTGCGTACGACAGGAAGAATCGCTGGTCGGGGGTGAAGCCGTCGATTACCTCTCCTTCGGAGTCGCCGAGGGAGTTATGATAGGCTGTGTAGGCAACGCGCAAGCCTCCCTGGTCGGCGATGTTCTCGCCGAGTGTAAAGCGACCGTTGGCATGGGTATCGCCAAGCACCACTATGCTGTCAAACTGGTCGGCGAGACCGGAAGTGAGAGAGTCGAATTTTTCTTTGTCGGCGGCGGTCCACCAGTTAGCGAAATTTCCTTCCTTGTCAAACTGACTTCCCTGGTCGTCGAACCCGTGGGTCATCTCATGTCCGATTACGACTCCGATGGCACCGTAATTTTCAGCCGGGTCGGCGTCGGGGTTGAAATACGGAGCCTGAAGTATTCCGGCAGGGAAGCATATCTCGTTGCTTAGTGGTGAGTAATAAGCGTTTACAGTCTGAGGAGTCATGTACCAGCGTGTCTTGTCGACAGGCTTGCCCCAGTCCGACAGGTTATAGTCGACCTCATGCTTGATTGCGTCTTTGATATTATCCCAGTAGGAGCGGCGGCGGTCGATTTTGAGTGTGGTGTAGTCGCGCCATTTGTCGGGATAACCTATCTTCACGGTGAAGGCGTCAAGTTTTTCAAGGGCGCGCTGTTTGGTGGTGTCGCTCATCCACGTAAGTCCGTTTATATGTTCGCCGAGTGCCGTCTTGAGGTTGCCTACGAGTGTAAGCATCTTTTCTTTTGACGACTGCGGGAAATGTTTCTCGACATAAAGCTGACCTACCGCTTCGCCAAGCAGTGCGTTGGGCACTCCAAGTGCGCGTTTCCATCGTGGCATCGGTTCCTCGACACCCGATACCGCCTGTGAGAGCTTGAACTTGGCATCGGTGAAATCATCGCTCAGATAATCGGCGGCAGTGGATATATAGCTGGCTGTGAGATAATCGTGGATAGCCTGCTCGGAGGCTTCTGCAAGTATGGCGTTTACCTCGGCAAGCGAATTGGGCTGTCCGATTACAACCGACTCGATATCGGTGATGCCCTGCTTCGCGAAATATCGGCGAAGGTCAACATTGGGATATTTTGCCGCAATTTCGTCAAGCGTCATGGGGTTGTATGTGGCGGCGGGATTACGCAGTTCCTCGCGTGACATCGCCGCCTTGGCAAGACGAGTCTCGATTTCCATCACATTGTCGGCGACTCGTTGCTGTGCCGCGCTGTCATATCCGATGAGGCTTGTGAGGGTCTTTATATATGTGCGGTAGGCATCGCGTATTTTTTTTGCGTTGTCGCTGTCTTCAAGGTAATAGTCGCGGTCACCGAGCCCCATGCCTCCTTGGCTCCAGTACATAGCGTGGATGTCGGAGTTCATCATGTCTGCCTCCACGCCTGTGGAGAAAAAGCCGTCAACGCCGATTTTGGTGGCGAGAAGGTCCATCACATCGCTTTTGGGTGTCTGATTGATTGCGACTACATCGCCTATTATAGGTTGTGCCCCTTCGATATTCAGCCGAAGGCTGTCGAGCCCCATGGCATATAGGTCGCCTATTTTCTGGGTTATAGATCCTTGGGGTGCGTTTTTGGTGTCAAGGTTCATTATAAGTTCACGTAGCTGTACACGGTTGTTTTCGCGCAGCTCGTCAAATGTGCCGTAACGGGCAAATTCCGGTTTCAACGGGTTGGCTTTCATCCAGCCTCCGCAGGCATAATCGTAAAAGTCGGTCTGCGGTGCTACCGACGGGTCAAGGTTTGCGCGGTCGACACCTCTTTTCTGTTCTGCATTCATATTGTAGGTTGATATTATTGCGAGTGAAACAAATATGCATTTAAAATGATTCATACATCAGATAGTTTACCGTGAATTAAATTTTAAGCGACTCTTTCAGCTCCTCAAGGTCGATAGTGGCGATTTCCCAAAGGCTCATGGCGTTGTCGAGCTTTTTCTGAAGAGCGGCATGTGTCTCGAATATCTCATTGGATGTTTCGCCGGCGGCTATCTTACTTTCGGTATCGGCTATTTCCTGCTCGATGGAGGCGATGTCGGCTTCAGCGTCTTTTACTTTCTTTTCAGCGCGTTTTACCATTTTCTCACGTTCGCGTTGTTCGGTATAGGTCATGCGCGGTGCCGGGCGCTCTTCTTTTTCTTTTGTCCGGGCAGGTGTCTGTGGTTTTGACTGTTGCTTTGCCGGTTGCGGTGCGCTTTCAAGCTCGGCAAGCGTGGCGAGCTTCTTCTTTTCAAGAAATTCATATATGCCGCCGAGACACTCTTTTACTTTGCCGCCTCCAAACTCATATACCTTTTCTACAAGTCCGTCAAGAAATTCACGGTCGTGGCTCACCACGATTACCGTGCCGTTAAAATCCTTGATTGCCTGTTTGAGTATGTCCTTGGTGGTCATGTCAAGATGGTTGGTCGGTTCGTCAAGTATCAGCAAATTTACCGGCTCAAGGAGGAGGCGTATCATGGCAAGACGCGTCTTTTCGCCTCCCGACAACACCTTGACCTTTTTATCGGATGCGGGTCCGCCAAACATGAATGCGCCCAGTATGTCACGTATCTTTGTACGTATATCGCCGACTGCGACGCGATCTATCGTGTCAAATACCGTTATCTCGCCGTCAAGCAGTTGTGCCTGGTTTTGGGCGAAATATCCGATTTTCACGTTATGCCCTATTTTTAATGTGCCGGTAAACGGTATCTCACCCATGATACATTTTACGAGTGTGGATTTTCCCTCGCCGTTTTTACCGACAAATGCCACTTTCTCCCCGCGCTTGATAGTGAATGTCGCGTGGTCAAACACCTGATGGTCGCCGTAAGCTTTTCCGAGGTCGTCGGCTATGACGGGATAATCGCCGGAACGCGGTGCCGGGGGAAACTTCAGGTTGAGATGGCTTGTGTCGACTTCGTCAATCTCTATGCGGTCTATTTTTGCCAGCTGCTTTATGCGGCTTTGCACTTGTACGGATTTTGTAGCCTTGTAGCGGAAGCGTTCGATGAAATCTTCCGTGTCCTGAATCTGCTTCTGTTGGTTGAGGTAGGCGCGACGCTGTTGTTCGAGACGTTCCTGTCGCAGCACGACATATTTGGAATAGTTTACTGAATAATCGTAGATTTTGCCGAGAGATATTTCGATGGTGCGGTTGGTTACATTGTCGATAAATGCGCGGTCGTGGCTGACAAGCATCACGGCATTTGCTTTTGTAATCAAAAAATTCTCAAGCCATTGTATCGACTCGATATCAAGATGGTTGGTCGGCTCGTCGAGCAGCAGCACGTCGGGGCGCGTCAGAAGGAGTTTGGCAAGCTCGATGCGCATTCTCCATCCACCGCTGAACTCCGAGGTCGGTCGCGTGAAGTCGCTCCGGTTAAATCCGAGACCGATGAGTGTCTTCTCCATCTCCGCCTCACCGTTTTCGCTCTCTTCCATCGCGAGGCGTTCGGTTAATGTAGTGATGTGGTCAATAAGTTTCTGATATTCGTCTGACTCATAGTCGGTGCGTGAGGCAAGCTCTTCGTTGAGCCTGTCAAATTCTTCGTGCATCTCCTTAAGATGGGAAAATGCTTTCCTGACCTCCTCAATCACGGTGAGCGAGTCGCTGATGGTCATGTGCTGCGGCAGATAGCCGATTGTTACATCCTGCGGCACGGCTACCGAGCCACCGGTAGGACGTTGCAGTCCCGCGATGATTTTAAGCATTGTGGATTTGCCCGCACCGTTTTTCCCGACAAGTGCTATCTTGTCCTTTTTGTTTATGACATAGCTGATATTGTCAAACAGACTTTTCGCGCTAAACTCTACCGATAGGTTGTTGATGGAAATCATTCTACGACGTTCAATATTGCATTTAACTTACAAAGTTAATATTTAGCCACGTCACCCCTCCACGCGTTAACATATTTTGGGTTTTACCCGCTCCGCGTCTATGGTGGAATGTTGCCCGGAGGGGCATCATCTGTGTATAGCCGGGGGTATCGCTGCGCTCAGCGCCCCCGGCTACATAAAGATTATCCCTCCGGGAAAAATCTCCTTCTGACCTTACGTCAATTTGTATCTTTACCATCTAAATATTTCACATTTTCCTCAAAAAAACTTGCAATCCGTCTTCCCAATCGCTATATTTGTGAAAAACCAATCATCACATCATGAAACCCCCTCTCCCAAGTATCCACCACTACTATCCCTACGGGCTGACATTCGCCGATGCCGGTAAGGCCCCCGACCACCAGCCCTTCAAGTTCGGCGGCAAGGAGCTTGACGCAATGTACGGGCTCAACCTCCACGACTTCCACGCCCGGCTGCAAATCCCCGACCTCGGCCGCTTCGACCGCCCCGACCCCCTCTGCGAGAAAACCCCGCACCTCTCCCCCTATCTATTCTGCGCCAACGACCCCGTCAACAACACCGATCCCACCGGAATGCAGGTATGGTTCAACGACTTCATGTACACCCCCGGATGCGAGTATGACGGAGATGACGATTTCATCCGGCGAAGCGTACAGGCGATGAACATCGTCTATGAGTCCGGCGGTGACAAGCTGATCGATGACCTTGTAGCCTCCGAAAGCAAGTACTCATTTGTGCCGGCGCTGCAGGGGGAATCATTTATCGAAGGTGAAAACTACGGCGATACAAAGACACAGCTTAACGTGGCGTTGGACAGAAATGGTTTTATCTCTGCTGTAGCCCACGAGTCAATGCATGCCGGACAATACCTTAACGGTCAAGGCGGACGCGCGATATTCAATGAGATAGAAGCCTACGCATTTGAAGCAGCAATAACCTTTAACTATACAGTGGAGAACTTCCCTAATGATAAAATTAAATCTATGGCAACATCCGGATTAGAACAATATAGGAATAACATGTCAACGCTACAATGGACATACGATTCTAAATCTTTTATCAATGCGATGTTTCTGTTTAAACGCGAGAGTGGCGCAAATATAACGGGTTTGTACAACAAATATACATTTATGCCCGATAACCGAAATTTATTTCATTCAAATATAAATTCAATACTATTAAAATATTCACCATGGAAAAAATAATAATCATATTGTTTATATTTATAATTAAGTCCCCTATTTTTATAAATGGGCATACATTATTAGAGGCTGGAGAAACTAATAATAATGAAAATGTCATATTAGAACAGCTAATAAATGTTGGAGCAACTGTTTTTCACGATAGTTTGCCTCAAAATTATAAAAAATGTGTTGTATATGCAGACTGTTATTTTAATCCTACGCTTGAAGAAGATTCTATTCGTTTATATTTATCCGTTGTATTATTATCAGATAGAGAAACACGCATTGTGTCAACAAATTTAGAGAATGCCATAGAAGCAAAAATTGAAAATATTTTCAAAAGGGAAAATTATCGATTGTCAAATTTAGTAAAAAAACTTGATTTTAATAAATTAGCACATGAAAAGGCACCCTGTTTTAGACTTGAGATGAAGAAAGAACTTATATTTCAGTTTATATATGTAGTCCTTCCGTAACATCAATAAATTCCAATTTTTGAGACCGATTCAATTCATAAAATAGAAAATGTCCCTTAAATCTCGGATACACCACAAATACTATACACCTACCCTCAGTAGGAGAAAATTAAATGGTTTAATTCTCCTTCTACAATACCACTGTATGAAGAAGAGGGCGGTGAAGCGGGTGATGTTTGACGGGGGCTACGCCACCTTCGACGCAGCGGGTGTGCCCGGATGGCACTACTTCCTGTGCGACCATGCGGGCAGTGTGCGTGTCGTAGCCGACATGTGGGGGCGCGCCGAGCAGATAAACCACTACTATCCCTACGAGTTGATTCACAAGCCGTTGTAGGGGCGAGTGGAAGCTCGCCCGTATCCCACCCCTGCAACGCGGGCGCCCTCCCAGGCGCCCCTACAGCTCGCGCCGACAACGACGAACTCTTTTCCCGCAGGGAAAAATCCAAACTTAGCCGGGTGGTTGAGCGTAGCGATACCCCCGGACTGCGGGCTCTCCCCCATATCGTTTCCCGACAGGGAATCATCATCCGTGCGACAAGATGATTTCTACGGAAACATCTGATTTTGCATTTATTTCCAGGGGTTTCGCTTCGCTCAACACCCCGGCTAAACAAAGATTATCCCTCCGGGAAACAATCCACATATCCAATCACCTCACTCAAAAAAATTTCCCAAAATTTCCTTGCAAAAAGACTTGCAATCCGACATCGCAATCGCTATATTTGTGAAAACCACTCATCACATCATGAAAACGCCTCTCCCCGCTATATACGACTTCCACGCCCGACTGCAAATCCCCGACTTCGGTCGCTTCCACCGCCCCGACCACTTCTGCCACAAAACCTCGCATCTCTCCTCCTATCGACAAGATCCCACATGGTTTCTAAAAAAAGAAGATGATAAAAATCCGTAATTATGAGACTTACAATTTTAATTACCATCCTTAGTTTAATGTCTATAACCGGATGGTCGCAAAACAAAGAGAATATACGCTTCCTTGGAGGGTATTCAAAAGATGAAAAAAATTTATATGTCGATTTTTTGAGAATTGACAGTGTCGTTATTGAAACAATTGCCCCTTTTGATATGGTGTTTGGAGGTTTCAGTGTCAGTCGCAAACACTTTTCCGAGGTGTTTGATTACCTGACTGAACAGGGGGTATGGGAAACCTATAAGTTTAAAATTATCGCCGAAAAGGAAAGAATGTATTTTTCTGTAATCCTGAACAATCTGACCCCATATGAGAAATCTAAGATTTCCATTTATCCGGATGAAGTGCAGGACAATCCGGATCTTGATTGGCTTCATGTATTTAATCAAGGGAAACATTTATCAAATGATCCTCTTGAACTAAGGACCCGTATAAGGATATATTTTCGAGACGGGGATATAGTGACCGGTTTCGCTTCGTCGACCAGTTTGGACATCTTGAACTATAGGTATTATGCATCCACTCTTACCAGCTTAATTTGGGATTATGCTGCATATTTCCCGCAAGATAACCTGTTACGGAATAAATAATGCGGCTATTCCATGTCAGGTCGATACAACTCCGTGTCAGTGAAGCGGGTGATGTTTGACGGGGATACGCCACCTTCGACGCGGGCACCCTGCCTGGCACCCCCGCTAAACAAAGATGACGCCTTGCGGGCAACAATCCGCATATCACCGCTTTCAATTATAATCCGCTTGGATTCATATAATATTGGATTCATATAATATTTGTAGTTTAATTTGGTAAAAACAAAATCATTTGCTTAATTTGTAACCGGTGCAATAACAACCTTAAACGTGAATACTCACTTTCTCCGCACAGTCATTATTTCGGTGACACTTTCTGTCGCCACATACTCCCTGTGCGCCTCGGAAACTTCAAACATAATCATTGACTCGTCGACCGATGTATACCGGATATTTCCTGACAAATCGGGAAACCGTATGGGCAAGGTAAAGCATAAGTCACAGATTGTCTACCGCACATTACGCACCGCCGACAAAGCTATCGCAATGATGTATTACAATGACGACATCTCCATCGATAAGACAACTGGAGGCAATACATCATACGGCTCATATTTCAGTGACGACATATTTTACTCCGACTCCAAGGCTTGCCTCATGACCATACCCATCAAGGAAGCCGGAGCCATGGCAAAATCCACGATGGAACGCACCTACAATGACCCCGACATGTTCTGTACGGTGTTACTACCCGACCTTTATCCGAGCAATAATCTCACAGTCAAGTTCATAATACCGGCATCGCTTGCTGATATCCGTGTAGAAGCCGTCAACCTTGACATGTCGACAGTGACACATACCATCGAAGAAAATGACAAGGAACGAGTCATCACCTACTTTATTCCCTACATCCCGGCAATAAGACACGTGTCACGTGCCCCGTCAATAAACGAGACAGCCCCACAACTCAGGATACTCGGGCAATACAGGGATGTCGACGACCTTTATCACCGGCTCTACAGATATGCCACGCACAGCGTCGACCCTAACCCCGATTCAGTGATAGCCCTTGCCCGTGAAATAACAGCCGATTGCACAAGCGACTCGGCGCGTATTGCGGTAATCAACGACTATGTCCACGACAACATCCGCTACAAGGCTATCGAGCATGGCGAATATGGCTACATCCCCGACTCTCCGTCAGAGGTACTTCGCAAGCGATTCGGCGATTGCAAAGGAAGTGCGGGACTGCTGCGCGCAATGCTCCGGGGTGTGGGCATAGATGCACGTTATGTGTGGGTCGGCACAGAGAACATACTTACCGACTGGACCGATGCCCCTTACTTAGCATCAGGCAACCACATGATTGCAGCGGCAGTCACGGGCGATTCACTGCTATATCTTGACGGCACGGCACGATATTTCGGCATAGGCGACATCCCTACACCCATACATGGGCGCCAGACAATAGTCGAAGACACTCCTGAAAAGTGTATCATTGGACGTATTCCGTCAGGGACGGCAGACCATAACCAGGATTGCACCACTATCCACCTTTCCATGCTTCCCGACCTGTCACTATCCGGAAATTATTCAGAGTCTTTGACCGGAGAATACAATGCCGCACTGCGCACGGCAATAGACAATATATCGCCCGACAAACTGAACGATGCACTTTCCTCAGCCATGGCAAAATGGAGAAAAGGAGCTAAAGTAAAAGATGCGGCTGAATCAAGAGCCAACAAGATGACTTCCCTGACAGGCTCTATAACCATTCCCGGAGCCTGTCAATCGACAGGCGATGAACTGTATGTTGACATAAACCCTTACCCGTCTTTACGCCAACTGATATTTGACACAAAAGAGCGAGATGCACCGCCGGGAAGGCTGAGCCTTAAATCCACCTGCGAATGGAAAATCTGCTTCGACATCCCTGAAGGCTACGTTCCGGGCGCCATACCGAAAGACATGGTAATCTCTAATGACTGGATTTATGCCGCCATCACCACAACCGTATCGGATGATGGCACCTTGATAACACGGCATCTCAAATTAACCGTCAAGCAACGCGACATTCCCGCCGCTGACATTGACAGTTTTAACCGTGACATAAAAGAACTTGCCGGAAATGCATCAGCCCTTGTATCATTAAAAAGAACCGCAAAAACCCAAACCCCCTAAATATGAAATCAGCAAGACATCTAATCCAATCTTTGATGCCCATGCTATGTATCCTGATATCTATACATAACGCATTTGGAGCCACCGATGAAAAATTTTTCAAAAAAGCAGCTGAGACGGTATGGAGCGTTGACATTGCGGAATTTGACCCTCATGCCGACCTTTCCGACTCTCTTTTCACCGACTGTTCGGCAGTCAGAATAGCGTATATGCGTAATATTGTCGCAGGTCTTGAAAGCGGCGTAAGTCTTATTAAATATCTCAATACAGGGAAAGGAGCTACGAGTGCTACTTCGGCAATAGACATAATCAGAGTGATGGTCAAGCTAAACGACAGGAAGGCTGTCGAAGAGTATAGTGACTTTGATATCGATGCAAAGTTCAACGAAGGGCTGTCAAGCTATTCCTACGCAAACTTCAACACAGCATTCGGTGCGAGAATCTTCAAGCCGGATGGCACAGTGAGCGATATCGATGTGTCAGAGGCATACACACTCACAACCGGCAAAAATAACAAAGCGGCAAAACACCGCGTAGCCATTCCCGGACTTTCTCCGGGCGACGTAATTGAGTACTTTTTCTATACCGAAATGTATCTTGACGAGATGAGCCTGCCCCCATTCATCATTCCTCTTACCCACCGCTATCCGACCAAAAGCTATATCCTGGAATGTAACGTGAGTGAGGACCTCACTCTTGAATACATGCCTTATAACGGAGCACCTGCCATGAGCCGGGTACCCGCTGAGACAAAGAAGCAGCCGGGTATAGGATTCAAGCTGGAAAATCTCCCTGCATTTAACCTTGACATCCCGTATTTTTCAGTTGCGCGACAGGTTCCGTTCATAAGGATGTACATCATGAACAACAATTCCAATCTGGTGTATCATCCGCGGACGGCACGTGTCGGAGGCATCCGCATACCTACATCTGATATGGTGATCAACGACATCGCCTGCTCAATAGCCGAGACATCCCTACCCGCCCAGCCGTTAAACAAGGCGACATCATTCGTGAAACAATGGAAAAAGAGTCATCCGGAAGCGACAGAAAGAGAAATAATTGATGCGGCGTGGCTCGCCACCGTTTATGCAGTCCACAACGATGACCGGCGCTTCTCCGAGCGGGGGTTATCCATATATTTTGCCGATGTGCTCAAAAAAGCCGGCGTTAACACGCCCGGATACATCGGGGTAACATCATCACGCCTTGATGTACCGGTCAGCAAAATCATACATTACAATACTCCGCGATATTTTGTCCAGGTCGGAGATTCAAGTTATCTGACGGCAGGATACAACGTGTTTGCCCCGGGGGAAATCCCCGGTTACTATACCGGGGAGGAAGCAATAAAATTTGCGGCAAAACGCGACCACAAATTTTATCCAAAATCCATGCAGAAATTCAAATTCCCTGTGCCTAAGGCTTCAGCAAACAGCGCTAATGTAAAAATAACCTTGTCTTTGAATGAAGATGACCCCGCTATTGCCACGATAGATTGTAATGCTACCATGACCGGCACTTACAAACAATCGTTCGCGGGTCTTGTGGATGAAATCGACCGCTTCGAAGCAATCGAGGAATATCTTGGCATCGACCCGAAAGAGCGCGACAACCGTTATAAACCCGATGCCGTAAAGCGGCAGGGAAACAAGACCAAACGCATGTCTTCTCTTGGTGAAATACTGCTTGGCTCACCCATACTTGACATGAACTCGCAGCTAACATCACGCGGATGCACGCCTGCCGAAGGCGCCTTGTCATTCAACCTTAAAGGCAACATGGAAGGTCTTGTGGCGCGCGCAGGCGACAATCTGATTGTAAAGATAGGAAGCCTGATAGGAAAACAGCGTGAGATTACAGAAAGTCAACGCACACGCGAGGTCGACATACTCCGCCGCTCACCCGACAATACACGTATCGACATAACATTCAAGCTTCCGGAAGGCTATACCGTCTCCGATGAAAGCCTCCAGGCATTATGCCGCAACGTAAGCAATACAGGCGGCACATTCTTTACCCGTGCAAGCTGCGACGCGACCGATCCGTCGTCAGTCATCGTGAGTGTCAATATCCGAAATCCGAAAACTCATTATCCGCTATCGGCATGGCAGGATATTGTTGCACTCTGCGATGCGACCTCCGATTTCACGACCGCGTCACTGTTGCTTACGCCACAAGGTATGTCGTCAGACTGAGGTCATTTTGTCGTCGGTAGGTTCGGGACAATAAAAAGTCATTAATCAAATAATTGGTATTCATACAAATAAAAAAATTTTACATACGGACTTTTTTATCTATCACGTCCCTACAAAAAATTATATTAAAAAACAATTATGAAAAATTTAATATTTATTGCGAATCTTCTCACCCAAAGAAATATTGGTATGATTGCAATCATATCCTGGATTATCTCGGAGTACTTCCAATCCTTTTAGAGCGAAAGCCTGACGGCAGAATGACTGAAGTTTCCGATACGACTGAACGGTATTACTTTTTAACAGAATAAACTATTTGCTAATAGTCTCTTAATAATGCTGTTTTGGACAATCAGTTGATATGATAAATCCCAGGCTATTTATTAGTAAGTACAACACACTTCCAAACCGCAAGCTCTCAGAGAACGGGGCGGTCAAGCGGGTGATGTTTGACGGGGGCTACGCCACCTTCGACGCGAAGGGTGTGCCCGGATGGCACTACTTCCTGTGCGACCATGCGGGGAGTGTGCGTGTCGTAGCCGACATGTGGGTGCGTGCCGAGCAGATAAACCACTACTACCCCTACGGGCTGATTCACAAGCCGTTGTAGGGACGAGTGGAAGCTCGCCCGCCATCCACCCAAGCAATGCGGGCGCCCACCCAGGTGCCCCTACAGCTACGCGCTGACAACTCTTTTCCCGCAGGGAAAAATCCAAATTTAGCCGGGGGTTGAGCGCAGCGATACCCCCGGACTGCGGGCTCTCCCCATATCGTTTCCCGACAGGGAATCATCTCCCGTGCGCCAAGATGATTCCTACGGAAACCTCTGATTTTGCATCTATTTCCGGGGGTTTCGCTTCGCTCAACACCCCGGCTAAACAAAGATGATGCCCTGCGGGAAACAATCCACATATCCAATCACCTCACTCAAAGAAATTTCCCAAAGTTTCCTGCAAAAAGCTTGCAATCAGCCATCGCAATCGCTATATTTGTGAAAAACCACTCATCACATCATGAAAACGCCTCTCCCCGCTATATTACCGGCTGCATCAATAAACGCTACTAAAATTCGCAATCATGAAAGATATTTTTGACGGAATTAATTACTGGATTTATTGGTATGAATACAGGATATGGGGCGGAAGTTGGAACATCTTTCTTCATTTGGCTATAATGGGTCTAATGTTCTATTTTTGGGCATTCGGTATTATGTTCGCACAATATGATATAATCCTTCACTTAAGGGCAGGTGCGCCTATAAGATTCGCACCACTAATCTCTCTTGCTTTAACATTATGCCTGGCGATATATTTATTATGGAAAAGGAGATACAAGGTTATTTTGTCCCAACATGACAAATTCCGTAGACCTAAATATAAAATCTGGACAATATCCATAGTCGTGATTACAGTAATCTTTGCTGTCGGACCATGGCCCTATCTCGCACTTACTGCCGAATAAATCGATTTGACAGCGAAACCTTTATCAGGATAATCCGGAATCGCAACAGTTACACTTTCGACAGCTACACGGGCTATTACCGTAAAGGTGGCGTAAATTATTGACTCTTTTACCGGCTGCTCGATAATTCCCTGTCGGGAAACGCGCCTCCTTGCGCCCTCTCCCGGGGGCTCGCTCAACGCCCCCGGGGAGACGCCATCAATACGAACAGAAGGCTCAAATTACGGGTATATGCCGATACCTTGGAGGGATAGGTATATCATTATAGGGACAAAAACGGATTGGAATGTGATGCCGTAGTGACGGGAATTGAGTATCTTTGCGCAAATTTTCGGAATTATGAAATTGGCACGATATAAGAAGGCGTTTCTTGTGCTTGCGATTGTGTTTGCGGCAGCTGTGCTTGCCGAGATGATTATATCGATATGCGTGACTGTTGTCGAACCGGTAATCGTGGCTGTAACTGTGCTGCTGTTTTGTCTTGCACAGACATTGTATCGCAATGCAGTGAAGGCAACAAAGGAAAATAAAGACTTGACAGATAGTAATAAAAGATGAAAGGCTTGTCGCAACTTAAAGGGCATGTGTCCATGTTGGGTGCCAATATCATGTGGGGCATGATGGCACCTGTGGCAAAGATGGTTATGGCTGGGGGGATTGTGGCTCCGTTGCTTATGACTGATTTCCGGATATTCGGCGCTGCCATATTGTTTTGGCTCACTTCGTTGCTGTTGCCTAAGGAGCATGTCCCTGTCGGCGATTTGCTCCGGCTTGCGGGTGCCGGTATGCTCGGTATCGTGTTCAATCAGGGATGTTACGTGTTTGGGGTGGGTTATACCTATCCGAGCGAAGCCTCTATCATCACTACCACAATGCCTATCTGGGTCATGATACTTGCCGCGTTTTTCCTCGGCGAGCCTGTCACCTGGAAAAAGGTTGTCGGTATTCTGCTTGGCGCATCGGGAGCACTGCTGCTTGTGCTTGGCGGCCACGGGGCTTCATCGGAAATGAAAGCCGACAATCCGGTATTGGGCGATATCCTTGTACTCACCGCGCAGTTGAGTTATGCGCTGTATCTTACGCTCTATAAGAATTTCATAAAGAAGTATTCGCTTGTGACGCTCATGAAATGGATGTTCACGTTTGCTTCACTGGCGATATTGCCGTTTTCGGTGACGACCGTAATCCACACCGACTGGAATGCTTTGAGTCCAATGGAGATAGGAGGCGCGGCTTACGTGGTGTTAGGCGGTACATTCCTTGCTTATGTTTTTGTGATGATAGGTCAGAAAGCGTTGCGCCCCACGCTTGTAGGCATGTATAATTATGTGCAGCCCATAGTTGCCACTGCTATAGGGATATGGATGGGGCTTGACGTGATGACCCCTGTAAAGGGACTTGCCGTGGCATTGATATTCAGCGGAGTGCTGTTGGTCAACATGAGCAAGGCGGCTCACAGGCATAAGCCTACACCTGTCGACGGTGATGTCAGCGATGAAGGTCGTGCTCGCTGATGTAACCGTTCATCATGGCATAGACCGACAATCCCGACACACTTTTTATGCCCAGTTTCGCCGTGATGTTTTTACGGTGAGACAGCACAGTATTGAAGCTGATATTCAGCCGGTCGGCGATTTCTTTGTTTATCATGCCTCTTGCTACCAGACTCAGCACTTCGATTTCCCGTTGTGAAAGTTCCGCCGACTCTGTTTCGGGCTGCCGACGCTCGATATTCTTCAATATCGCACCAAGCTGCTCCACTATAGTGCTCTCACTGCGTGTCAGGTCGATATTCTCTCCCGTGATTACCGTGCGTGAGCGCCTGGGGATGAAGAAATCGAGTGAAGATGCAAATTTGACCGGCGAGACGATATAGAGCGTCGTAGGGGTGTCGGAGTTTTCGTCCGCTGATACAGCTATCGTGGCGTCAATATCAAAATATTGACGTAAGAGATAGCGCAATCCTATGCCCTGTAGGGTGTCGTCGGGAAGCAGGATTACCGTCATCAGCTTTTGTGTTGGAGTGAGCGGCCTATGGGGAGCAGTATGCGGTCGCGTATGCGGTTATTCTGCCTCATGTCTTTCTCCAGGGTTATTATCGCAACAATTACCGCGTAACAGAGATTGAGGTCATAGCTCCCCGAAAGATGTTTTATAAACATACTTTTCAGGTCGCCGAGCTTGTCCTCTATAATGGAGTCGCTTTCTGCTTCGGGAATGACAATGCCGCTTCCGTCGGCTTCCATGGCGCTGATTGCCGGAAACAGGTCGTTGAGGTCGTGACCGATACGGGTTTCGATATCGTGTTCAAGTTCCTGATAAAACTTGAACATGGCGTCAAGGCTGGCATTGGATTCTCCCGACGACTTGAGAAGGAGCGAGAAATGACGGCGTATGTTAGGCATCTGATAGTTGCGGTAATAATTATAGGTTTTTATCAGATAGCCTATTATCTCGCTTGTGCGGAAGCCGAGCAATGTATCTTCCGGAAAATAACCGTCGTTGATGAACGTATTGAGGATGACAAGCACGAAATCACAGTCAAGACCGTGATTGCCGCATATTTCCGCTACGGAGTAGTCGCCCGTGCCGAGATTTATGCCGAAACGGTTGATTACGGGAATCACCGACGGCTCATGGACTATCACGTCGCTCATGCGTGTGTCACGGTATATTAGTGCCATATAATATTAGTGCTTTGTATGCTTGATGGTGATGGTGCCCGACTCCGTGATGACAATATCCATTGTCACGTCGTGAGGCTCGGCGTCGATTTCATCGACCAGCTGGAAATCATAGCCTACGCCGATCTTGGTGGCTCCTGTGTGGCTGAGCAAGCGGTCGTAGTAACCTTTGCCTCTACCCACACGGTTGCCGTTGCGGTCGTATGCGACGGCAGGCACTACAATCAGTTCGATGTTGTCAATCTCTTCAATGTCATCACCGGTAGGTTCCTCGATATGGAATGCCCCATACTGGAGACGGGTGCGATCGTAAGGCAGCACTTCGAGGTCCACGCCGTTGACTCTCGGGAGGAAAAAGTGCTTGCGGTCATGCCACTTGTTGATAAACTCTATTGTCGACAGTTCATCGGGCAGCGAGTGATACATCAGTATTTTGTCTGCCATGATGAATGCAGCCGATTTCTCAAGCAATGAGAATACGGCATCGGCTGCCCTTGAACGCTCAATGTCCGACAGAAGAGCCTTGTGGGCTTTTATCCGGCGTCTTATTTCCTCTTTTTTCATAATATTCCTGTTAATTACCTGGTGTTGACGGTTGCTCCGTGTCAGGCTTTATCGGTGCAGTCGCGTTACCGGCGTCAAGTTCGGCTATAGCCCTCTTTACTGTCGCGTCGTCATCGTTTATCACCTGATAAAGATACTCCCTTCCGAGAATATCACTTGCTATCAGAGCTTTCAAGTTCTTAACAATCAAATTGCGTGAAATGTTGATGTAATACCACCTTGCGGGAATGCCTTTTTGCACCGCGTATGCGACAAACTGTTGCAACAACTCGTCATCGTCAGGGATATTTGCCATGAAGTCCGACAGCTTTTTCCTTTGAGACAGCGCGGCGCGGTTTTTGTCGGTGTACTCGAATGCAAATTTCTGGAGCAGTCCGGCATTCACCACATCATAATAATATTTTGTGATGCCGCTTGTGTCATTGGGCACAAACACATCAGGCATGATGCCTCCTCCGCCGTAGACGAGTCTTCCGTTTAGGGTGCGGTATTGAAGCTCTTCGTTGAATTTTATACTGTCGGGATTGTAAAATTCACCATGTTCATAACGGTTTACGATGTCAAGCTCGTAAGCATTGCGCTTGCCCGGCTGATAATCTTTCTGGATACATCTTCCCGACGGGGTGAAGTAACGCTGCACGGTAAGCCTTATGGCACTGCTGTCGGGGAGGGTGGTCTGCCGCTGTACAAGACCCTTGCCAAATGAGCGTCGCCCTACTATAAGCGCCCTGTCGTTATCCTGCATGGCTCCGGCGAATATCTCACTTGCGCTTGCCGAATACTCGTCGAGCAATACGATAAGCGGCGAATCCTGGAATGCACCCGTACCGTCACTGAACACCTGCGAGTCTTCCATTGCCTTCCTGCCGCGTGTGAATACAATCGGCGAGTTGGCGGGCAGAAACTCGTTTGCCATATATATAGCCATTTCAAGGAACCCTCCTCCATTGCCGCGCAAGTCGACGATGTAGCGGTTGGCGCCTTCGCTTTTCAGTTTGACAAGACTGGTGAGAAATTCGTCGCGGGTTGTCCTGCCGAATTTGTTGACCTTTATATATCCTGTCTCCGGTGCTATGATGTAGGCGGCGTCGATGGAATTGACCGGAATGTCGCCTCTGGTCACCTCGAAAGAGAGCAGTTTCTTGGCATTGCTTCGCTTGATGCCGAGTTTTACCTTTGTCCCTTTTTCTCCCTTGAGCATTTTCACTATGTCGGTGTTGGGGATGTCCTGACCGGCTACAAGAGAGTCGTTTATTGTTATGATGCGGTCGCCCGGCATGAGTCCTATCTTCTCCGATGGACCTCCCGCGATCACTTCGCTCACTGTGGCTGTGTCGGTGAGCATCGTGAAAGCGATGCCGATACCGCTGAACGACCCGTCAAGGTCATCATTGACAGCCTGAAGGTCTTCCGCCGGGATGTAGGTTGAGTGTGGGTCGAGATTGGAAAGCAGATTGGGTAATGTGCGTTCGATAAGTGAATCAACGTCCACTTCGTCGACGTAATCGTTCTTTATCAGTCCAAGTATTTCCGACAGTTTTTTCTCGCCCGCCCCGGTGCGGCTGTTGTCGCTGAATGTTATCCCTATCCAGATGCCGCCTATCAGTGACAGCGCTATTACAAGCGGCATCCAGGCGACAGGATTTTTAAGATGTTTCATATTTTGAAATAAGTGAAATCGTCAGTCATCAATGTCAGCAATGTGGATACATTCCACTCCTGCGCGTTTCAGCACATCGAGCCCGTCTTGTATCCTGTACAGGTCGTTGTACACGACTCGCTTTATTCCCGCCTGGATTATGAGCTTGCTACACTCCAGACAAGGCGATGCGGTGATATAAAGGGTCGAGCCTTCGCTACTGTTGCTGCTGCGCGCCACTTTGGTGATGGCATTTGCTTCGGCATGAAGCACATACGGCTTGGTGACACCGCCTTCATCCTCACAGATGTTTTCAAATCCGGCAGGAGTCCCGTTGTATCCGTCAGATATTATCATCTGGTCTTTTACAAGTATAGCACCTACCTTGCGTCTCTGACAATAAGAATTTTCAGCCCAGATACGCGCCATCCTCAGATAGCGTTTGTCGAGCACAATTTGCTTCTCGTTAATATTCATTGCTTAATGAGCGTCTATAATCCCGCAAATATACGAAATTATCATGAACTGCGATGCAATTTGTGCGTAAATTTGAACGTGACTCGCCGATAGTTGCTAAAATGTTGGTGTGAGAGCGTTCAGATGAGCCTGAATGGTGCGCGCTATGCGGTAATGTCCGTTGTCATTGGGGTGTAGCAGGTCGGAATCGCCATGGTGAAAGTAGCCGACATGATTTTCTTCCATCGGGAAAAGCCCGCTGTCGGAATAGAGGTCGATTACAGGCACCGCCCAGAGCATTGCACCCTCCTTGAGCGTCTTGACATACTCATCTATATATAGACCTTGTGCGTTGCTCCAGTTTTCATCGGGCTGTACGTTGTGGTCATTGAATTTTGCATATCCACGGTGAATCGGGGTCATCACGATTACCTGCTTGTCGGGGTAATTATGTTTGAGGTAAGATAGCACACGGTTGATATTGCCCGTGAATGTCGAGTCGTTCATGGAGAAACGACGGTGTTTCCTCCATTCCATCTTTCCGTTGTGATTGACGCTGTCCTGCTCTTCGGTATAGAATTTGCCGATAGGTGTGTTGTGATTATAGTCGTTGGTGCCAGCCCAGATGAAAATTACATCGATGGAGTCGCCGAGTGCCGCGTTCATCTCCTCCGCTTTTTTGTGGATGCCGTCCCATTGGTATCCGCTGCGGGCGAACACATGTGGTTCGATGCCCGTGAGCTGTTGGAGATACCACCAGTAATGGCGTTTGGTCGACTTGTTATTTGGGTCGGTCATCGAATCGCCAAGAAAAGCCACACGTTTGCCGTTCCATGGCGTAGCAAGATTTATATCGGGTGACGGTACTTCTATTTCGGGGTAATGGGAGTGTCCGTCATGTGCAAGGGCGGTTGTTGCAACAGTAATGAAGAGCGCAAAGATTAACTTTCTTAAATACATGGTTGTGGTTTTAGATAAAACGGGTTATACGGATGCAAAAATAACATATTTTTTGGAATTTGATGTTAGTGAGTATGAAGTTGTTGGTAATCAATGAATAAAGCGCGATTATGATACATGGTAATACATCTTTGTTACATTTTCTGACAGCACCGTTACATGGATAGATATCTTGGTTACGCATTTATTTTTAGGTAAAAAGCCTTAACGCTTAACTTTGCGGTGCATTTAAATCTGAACCGAATGTCGACCGTCATTATGGCGGCGATGAAAAAAGTAAATTTGCAATATGAAAAAATTGTCAACCTTAATTATTGCTCTTGCCTGCACCGCTGTTCCGTGTTATGCCGCACAGGGAGAGGTGCCGGTCATCGAGAATCCTGTGCTTTGGGCTGATGTGCCTGACCCCGACGTGATAAGTGTGGGTGACGATTTTTACATGGTGAGCACCACCATGCACCTCATGCCCGGATGCCCTATAATGCATTCGCGCGACCTGAAAAACTGGGAGGTAATCAGTTATGTCTTTGACCGTCTTGAAGACACTCCTTATTATGATATGGAAGGCGGCACGGTGTATGGAAAAGGGCAGTGGGCTACCTCGCTCCGCTACCATGAGGGTAAGTTTTATGTGCTTTTCTCCCCGAATGACAATCCCTACCGTTCATATATATATAGTGCGACCGATCCTGCGGGAAAGTGGGAACTTGTATCGCGCACACAGCACTTCCATGATTCATCATTCCTTTTTGATGATGACGGAAAGGTTTATGTATATTCCGGCGGCGGCGATATACGGTTGCGGGAGCTGAACCACGACCTCAGTGATGTCAAGGAAGGCGGAATCGACATGGTGGTTATACATCCCGATTCTACAGAGACCGGATTGCATGAGGGAAGCCGCGCGGTGAAGCATGACGGAAAATATTATCTGCTTGTAATTTCGTGGCCTGCCGGAGAGCCGAGACGTCAGCTTTGCTATCGTGCCGACAATATTACCGGACCTTATGAGAAGAAGGTGATTCTCGAAAGCACATTTGGCGGATTTCCCTACGTGGGTCAAGGCGCGATTTTCGATGACAGCGAAGGCAACTGGTGGGGAATGATTTTCCAGGATCGCGGTGGGGTAGGGCGTGTGCCTACGCTAAATCCGTGCCGTTGGATTGACGGATGGCCTATCCTCGGCGATGAAAACGGTCGTGTGCCTGAGACGGTTACCGGATTTGGCAAAGAGACCGCAAAGGCAGAAATCGTGTCAAGTGACGACTTTAGCAGTGACAAGTTAAATATCAACTGGGAATGGAACCATAATCCTGTCGACTCTCTTTGGTCGCTTACGGAGCGTCCCGGTTATCTCCGCCTCCACACCGGCAAGGTGGTCGGCAATATGTATGAGGCGCATAACACTATCGGACAGCGTATGGAAGGTCCTCGTTGCGAAGGTGTCGTTAAGCTCGACCTCGCGGGGATGGCTGACGGTGATGTAGCCGGGTTCGGTGCGTTCAACGGACATTCGGCTCTCCTGTCGGTACGTAACGACGGCGGTAAGAAATCGCTTGTGTATCATAACGCTGTAGTGAATTTCAAGAAGGATACCAAGGTGATAAATGATGTCGAGAACACCGACATGGTCACCGTGCCCCTCGAAGGCGATGAGCTTTATCTGAGGATAAACGCCGATTTTCGCCCCGGCACTGACATCGCTCGGTTTGCCTACAGTTTGAACGGCAATGACTGGACCGACATTCCTGACGAATACAAGATGCGCTATGACTGGTCGCGACTCTTCATGGGTACACGGTTTGCCATCTACAATTACGCTACTAAACAACCCGGCGGTTACGTTGATGTGGATTACTTCGCTTACGACCGTCAACCTGAATAAAGATATTAACACGATAAAGATATTCACAGAGGTACAATTATAAGGATATATTTTATGATGATAGGTGACAATTAGGATTAAAGATGATTTAGGTTAATTTTACTAAATGACTTTATTTTTAGTTTTTGGGTAATACTATGTTCTCGCACTTACATCAGAGCTTCACCGTGCGGTGAGGCTCTGATTCTTTTTCTGAGAGGCAATACGCTGTTAGTCAGCATGTATGTTACGTAACAAGAGGAATATGTTACACGAAATTTGTAATATGTAACACAGTCAGACGCTCTTGAAACAACTTTTCGATGCCATGACATAAATGTTAAATATCTTTACGAAAAGTTTCAAAGACCTTAAAGACGCAAAATTTTAGTAACACAGAGAATTTAGACTGATGAAAGCAAAACTAACCTTGATTGCCATTTCTGCAGGAATATTGCTCTCCGGAGCGGCGATATATTCATGCGCACGTGCAAGCGCGAGCGAGAAGCCCCTCAAGTCGGCGGCTTTGTTCGACTCGTTTTCTTACAAGGGCATGGATGACTTCTATGAGTCCAATCCGCTGCCCGATGAGTCGTCGTTTTACAATCCGATTCTTCCCGGATGGTATTCCGACCCTTCGATATGTACCAACGGCAAGGGCGATTACTACCTTGTGACTTCCACGTTCACATATTTTCCCGGTGTGCCGGTATTCCACAGTACCGACCTGGTTAACTGGACACAGGTAGGTCATGTGCTCGACCGCCTTTCGCAGCTTGACAATATCGGAGGTCAGCATGTGAGCGGAGGCATCTTCGCCCCGGATATCGCGTATAATCCCGCCAACGAGACATACTACATGATTACCACCAATGTCGGTGCGGGCAATTTCTTCGTGAAGACAAAAGATCCTGCCGGCGACTGGAGCGATCCCGTGTATCTCCCCGAGGTGCAGGGCATCGACCCGGCTTTCTTCTTTGACAGCGACGGCAAGGCTTATATCGTCAACAACGATGACGCCCCCGACAACAAGCCGGAATACCCCGGCCACCGCACGGTAAGGGTAGTGGAGTTTGACACCGCTGCCGAGAAGTGCGTCGGCGAGCGCAAGATTGTGGTCAACAAAGGATGCCGCCCTCAGGAAAAGCCTATCTGGTGTGAGGGTCCACATATATATAATCTTGACGGCATCTATTATCTGATGACCGCCGAGGGCGGAACAGGCGACTGGCACAGCGAGGTGATATATCGCGGCACATCGCCTTTCGGTCCGTTTGAGCCGTGGGAAGGCAATCCTATCCTGACTCAGCGTCATCTCGACCGTAACCGCGCCAACCCCATCACCTGTGCCGGTCATGCCGATCTCGTGCAGACGACAGAAGGCGACTGGTGGGCTGTGTTCCTCGCATGCCGTCCCATTGATGGAAAATTCGAAAATCTCGGTCGTGAGACATTCATGATGCCCGTGAGATGGACTTCCGACGGCTGGCCTTACATCACCCGTGGCAACGAAGAGGTGCCGATGATTGTACGGCGCGCCGGTGTCACCCGTGGCGACAATGTCACTTTCGGTAATTTCGAAAAAGAGTATGATTTCTCTGCCGACTGCCTCGGCTGCGAATGGCACACACTCCGCGGTACTGCCGCCGACCATTACTCTCTTACCGACAACCCGGGTTACCTCACGATGAAATGCTCACCCGTGTCATCGACCGAGAAAAAAGAGCTTCCTTTTGTATGCCGCCGTGTGCAGCATCATAAATATGAGTGTGCCACACGCATGATTTTCTCCCCCGAGGATGAATCGCAGTGTGCCGGACTGCTTGTGATGAAAGACGAGACCCATCAGTATCTCCTCGACCGTTGCCTTGACGGCGATATCCATTGCGTAGCGGTCCACAAGATAGGCAAAGATGGAAGCGAGATGCTTGCCAAGGCGCCGGTTGATGGCGACGTGGTCAACCTGAAGGTGACCTCCGACGGCAAAAACTACAATTTCCATTATTCCACCGACGAGGGGAAGACCTGGAAGGAACTCCTCACCGGCGTTGACGCCAACTATACATCTACAGCCACAGCCGGAGGATTTACCGGCACTACCGTCGGGCTGTATGCTTCAAGTGCGAGATAATAACCTTATATATTAACCTTAAAAACAATTAATGACTAACTGACAGAGAGAAAAAGAAATCAACCGAACTATTCCTAACCTTAAACCGCGCAGGAGCGCGGTAAAGCTAAAAGCAACTTAGTAATTATTAAATTTAAGCTAATAACAATGAAAAATGTAAAGAAACTATTTCGATGCATTTCTTTCCTGACGCTGTTTCTGTGCTGCGGGGCTTTGACCTCTTACGCCGACACGGTTAAAGGAACAGTGACCGACGACACAGGTGAGCCGCTGATTGGAGCCACTGTCGTCGTCAAGGGAAAACCTGCCATCGGTACAGCTACCGATTTCGATGGTAACTACGTGCTGCAGGTCCCCGATAGTAAAAAAGATGTCCTTGTCTTCTCTTACATCGGCATGTTGCCCAAGGAAGTGAGAGTGGATGGCAAGACTGTGCTGAATGTCAGCCTTAACACTAATACCGCTCAACTTGATGAAGTGGTTGTTGTGGGTTACGGTCAGCAGAAGAAAGCCTCGGTGGTGGGCGCTATCACCCAGACCACAGGTGAGGTACTCGAGCGTGCTGCCGGTGTCCATGACATCAGTGCCGCCCTTACCGGTAACCTCCCCGGTGTGATTACCGTACAGAGTTCCGGTATGCCCGGTGAGGAAAGTGCTAAAATCACCATCCGTGGTGCGAGCTCATGGAACAATTCCGACCCCCTCGTGCTCGTCGACGGTATCGAACGCGACATGAACAGTGTCGACATCAGTTCTGTAAAATCAATCTCAGTACTTAAGGACGCATCCGCTACCGCCGTCTATGGTGTGAAGGGTGCTAACGGTGTTGTGCTCATCACCACCAAGCGTGGTGAGGAAGGCCGTGCGAAAATTGATGTCGGTTTCACTGCTACTTTGAAGTCTGCTTCAAAACTTCCTAACAAGCTTGACTCTTACGGCTCTCTTGACGCCCGTAACCGTGCCGTGCTTCACGAACTCGGTCTCATGCCAAGTTCATGGTCCTATTACACTCCTTATGGTATTATGGACAAATATCGCAACCCGGCAAGCTTAGAGGAAGCAGAGCGTTATCCTAATGTCGACTGGCAGGATTATCTGTTTAAGGATTATGCAATGGCTTACAACGGAAATATCTCAATCAGCGGTGGTACAAAGTTTGTACGCTATTTCGCTGTTATCGACTTCGTGCATGAGGGCGACCTTTTCCGTAATATCGACAATGGCCGCGGTTATGACACCGGTTTCGGTTACAACCGAGTTAACGCCCGCTCTAATCTCGATTTCTCTTTGACCCCGACCACAATATTCAAGGTCAACATCGCAGGTTCTACGGGTCAAAAGCGCTCTACATGGCCTAATGACGGTAACTCATTCAACCAGAGCAACTGGAACGACCAGCAGATATGGGCAGGTGCCTATAATATTTCACCTAATGCATTCGTCCCCGTTTATTCTGATGGTTCTTGGGGTTATTTCCCGCAGTTCAAGTCACAGGTGGCAAACTCTGCCGAGCAGCTCGCTTTCGGTGGTGCGTTCAAGACCACACAGACTCGTATCAACACCGACTTCGTGCTTGAGCAGAATCTCGATTTCATTACTAAAGGTCTAAACTTCCGTGGTATGATTTCTTGGGACAACTATTTTGTTGAGGCTTCCCGTGGTGTAAATGACCTTTACAATACTCCGCTTCACAAATGGATTGACCCTGCTACAGGCAATGTCCAGACTGACACCCCGCAGGATAATACTACACAGTTTGACTACGCTCCTGGTACCAAATGGTCTACTCAGGGTGGTTCGGTACAGAACTGGAATACTGTGCGCAACCTCAACTATCAGCTTCAACTTAACTACAACCGTAGCTTCGGTCGTCACGACCTCGGCTTGACTGGTGTATGGACTCGTTCAGAGATGGCTACAGGTAGCATGATTCCTATACGTCGTGAGGACTGGGTGTTCCGTGCCACGTATAACTTCGCCGACCGCTACTTCGTAGAATACAACGGTGCCTACAACGGTTCCGAGAAATTCGGTAAGGGTTACCGCTTCGGTTTCTTCAATTCAGGTGCTATTGGTTGGCGCCCCTCACAGGAAAAATTCTGGGACGGTATCCGCAACTGGTGGGAAGAACTTAAGATACGTGCTTCTTACGGTGAAATCGGTGACGACTCCGGTGACCGCTTCCTCTATATGGACCAGTGGGCTTTCGGCGGTGGTACAAAGATGCAGCAGACCGGTCAGCTCGACTCTAACGACGGTGGTCTGACTTACCCCGGCGGTAGTATATATACTTATTATCGTCAAAGTATGCTCGGTAACCCCGACATTCACTGGGAAAAAGTGGCTAAGATGAATCTCGGTATCGACTTCTCGTTCCTTAACAACACTATTGCCGGTACAGTCGAGCTGTTCAAGGATAAGCGTAAGGATATCATCCTTGCCGGCAATGACCAGGCTGTACCTACTTTCTTTGGCTTCACTCCGGCTCGCCGCAACCTTGGTAAGGCTGAGGTGAAGGGTTATGAATTCGAGTTGCGTTTCACCAAGAACCTCAACCGCCACACCCGTATCTGGGCTAACGTCAGCATGACTCACGCCGCTAACAAGATTATTAGCCGCGATGATCCTAAATTCATGCCCGACTATCAGAAGCAGGCAGGTTACTACATCGGTCAGACTCACTCTCACATCAACGGCGGATTCCTCAATTCGTTTGATGAACTTTATGGTAGCCCGTCTCACGACGTGAACAACGGTGAACGCCTTCCCGGTGACTATTATATCGTTGACTTTAATGGTGACGGTGTGGTTGACGTGCGCGACTCCGCTCCTTACGGATACTCCGGCACTCCGCAGAACACTTACAATGCCACTGTCGGCTTCGAATGGAAAGGCTTCAGCTGCTTCGTTCAGTTCTATGGAGTTACCAACGTGACCCGTGACGTTAATCTTGTCAGCTTCCAGAACCATATTGACAATGTATATGACATTGCTCCATGGTGGAATGGCAACGATTATTCAGGCGAGGTCACTATCCCCCGCTGGTATTCTTCGGCAAGCCCATACGCCAACGGTACGCAATATCTCTTCGATGGTTCTTACGTACGTCTGAAAAATGCTGAAATCGCATATACCTGGACTAACGGTTGGGTACGTTCGCTCGGTCTCAGCTTCCTGAAGGTTTATCTCAACGGTAACAACCTCTGGGTATGGTCACGTATGCCCGATGACCGCGAGTCTAATTTCTCCGGCGGTTCTGGTTCAGGTGCTTACCCGACCATGCGTCGTTTCAATCTCGGTATTAAGTTCAATCTCTAATAATCAAGATACCAATAATGAAAAAGATATATAATTCACTAAAGGTTGCCGCCGTGGCATTTGTGACACTGTTCGGCTTCAGTTCTTGTGAGGATTACCTTGACAAGGATGCCGATTCGAACGTGTCGCCGGAGACGCCTTTTACCAACTTCACAAATATGCAGGGTTACGTCGAGGAAATCTACAACTGTATCCCCGATAAGGCAAAATGCTACTGGACTACTGCATGGAATCTCGGCGATGACGAAATCCAGAATCCGCAGGCCGACGGCATCATTATCCATCGTATAGACCTCGGCGATTTCTATGCATGGCAGACCAACGACCAGTTCTGGTTCTCTGCAAAGAGCGACTGTAAGCCCACATCAACCAGCGCATTTGACCACCGTCTTTACGGCCATGGATGGTATTGCATCGCCAAGGCAAATCAGGGTCTTGAGAATATTGACAAGTATTTCACCGGTACAGAAGAAGAGAAAAACTTCATTAAGGGTCAGCTTTACTTCTTCCGCGGGTGGTGGTATTTCGAGATGATGGAATATCTCGGTGGTCTTCCCTATATCGACAAGGTGATTACAACCGATGAGGCTTCCGCGCTCAAGCGTCTCAGCTATGTCGAACTTGCCGAGAAAGTAGCCGAAGACTTCAAGAAAGCTGCCGACCTCCTCCCTGTTGATTGGGACAACACCGCTACCGGTCGCCGCACAGCCGGTAAGAATGAGCTTCGCATAAACAAGATTTGTGCGCTCTCTTATCTTGGCAAAAACTATCTCTGGGCTGCTTCTCCCCTTATGCAACATGGCGCTCAGACCGGTGCGATCGCTTCAGGACGTACTTATCAGTATAGTGCAGAGCTTGCCGAGAAGGCTGCCGAGGCATTGGGTGAGGCTATAACTCTTATGGAGACTGAGAGCCAGCAATATGAACTCGCTTCGTTTGATTATTCCAATGTGTATGATCACACCAAGAGCGCAGGCGTGGAAAACAGCTATAGCGAGATTTTCTTCACCACCGGTCGTTCATGGTTGCAACCGGGCGGCAAGGAAGCTATTCTACGCGGTCCTTCTAACGGTTGGTCGTTCACCCGTTATAACTACAGCCGTACTTTCGGTCCTAACCCGCTTTGCGCTCAGGACAACCACATTCATCAGCCGACCGCTAACTACGTTAAAAACTATGGCATGGCTAACGGTTATCCTCTTGACGATCCTAACGGAGAATGGGATAAAACTCATCCCTTTAAAGGTCGAGACCCGCGCTTCTATCACGATATCGTGTTTGACGGCGTGAAGTATATCAACGGTGATCCTAAGGAAGATGCTGCAATGAAATATGCCGGTCTTGCTACTGGTGGCTCTATGCGTGCTGTTGCTAACGCTTCACGTACTGGCTACTTCTATCAGAAGCTTGTGCCTCACACCTGTCAGAAATATGATGGTGCAGATGATTACGGTCCAAATCCCCACGCTTATATTCCTTACCTCCGTGTTGCTGATGTATATCTTATGTATGCCGAGGCGTGTGCTGCATGGGGTGGTCGTGAGAAGAGTGCCTCTTCTTGCCCGAACTATACCGCTGCAAAGGCTATCGAGAAGATTCGCGCACGTGTAGGTATGCCTGGTGTTCCCGCCGAGTTTACCGGTAACAAATTTATGGATGAAGTGCGCCGCGAGCGCGCCGTCGAGCTTGCTTTCGAGGGCTTCCGCTTCAACGACCTTCAGCGCTGGTTGCTCCTCACCGAGCCTGAATACACCAAGAAGACCTCTCAGGAGTTCATCCGCATCGAAGACGAGAGCTTCTTTGCTTCTAACGATCCCGCTGAGGCACGTGTGGCAGAGTTCCATGAAGAGGAGATTCTTACCCGTAATTTCTCTACCAAGCATTACTGGTTCCCGCTGCTCCGCAACGATACTTATATCAATGCTGACATCGAGCAGAATCCCGGATGGTAATAAGCTATTAACCTTAACCATACACAGTATAATATGATATCTAAATATAAAACCATTCTTCCGGCAGTCATGGCTATTGCCAGTGGACTTAGCTTCCCCGCCATGGCGCAGGATGAACAAGCCGACAGCATTCCGTCTACGGTACAACTTGCTTTCCGTCAGGTCGGTGCCGACGAAGTGCTCGGTGGAGTAAGTGTCCTTGATGTGGAGAACCTTCTTAAGAAGAACTATATCAACGACATCAATAACGGTACTATAAGCGGTTATGTGCCCGGCTATAACGGAAACTCGCTCTGGGGACTCGATGCCGATAATGACGCCGGATATCTGGTGTTAATCGACGGTGTGCCGCGTGACCTTAACAATATCCCCCCGCAGGAGGTGAAAGAAATTACCTTCATGAAGGGTGCGCAGGCGGTGGTGCTTTACGGTAGCCGCGCAGCAAAGGGCGTAATCTACATCACCACAAAGCGTGGTGCTGATGCTCCTTTGAAGATTGACGCGCGTGTCAATACCGGTTGGGCTGTGGCAAAGGCATATCCCGAATATCTCGGTGCCGCCGAATATATGACCCTGTATAACGAGGCTCGTGCCAACGACGGTCTTGCCGCTGCATATTCGCAGGAGCAGATTTATCACACTGCCGCTCACACCAATCCTTACCGTTATCCCGATGTGAACATGTATTCGGGCGAATACCTCAAGAAGGTTTACAACCGCACCGATGCCAACCTCGAGATTTCCGGCGGTAACGGTCGTGCCCGCTTCTACACCAACATCAACTATTTCCGTCAGGGCGATTTCGTTGATTTCGGCGAGGCAAAGAAGAATTATTCCGACCGCTTCTCTGTACGCGGTAATGTCGATGTTAACTTCTCCGACTATGTAAGCGCTTACGTTAATGCGTCTGCTACTTTCTACAATTCGCGTGGCGCTCACGGAAGCTACTGGGAGGCAGCCTCGACACTTCGTCCCAACCGTATCACTCCGCTTATACCCATAAGTATGATCGACCCTTCGGCTACAGGTGCCCTTGATCTGGTCAATACAAGCATGAACATTGTTGACGGCAATTTCCTTGCCGGTACTCAGATTGACAAGACCAATATCTTCGCCGACTATTACGCAAAGGGCTATAACAAGTTCACAAGCCGTCAGTTCCAGTTTGACACTGGTGTCAACATCGACCTGTCGATGCTTACTCCCGGCCTTTCTTTCGCCACCAAGTTTGCCGTTGACTACGCTACGAGCTATAATACTGGTTATTATAACAATTACGCTACTTTCGTGCCTGTATGGACATCTTACAACGGTAAGGAAGTGATTGGCGATGTGTCAATGGAAGGAAAAGATGAGCATTCGGGTGTTCAGAACATCAGCGACTCGCAAAGCCGTCAGACCATGAACTTCTCCGCTCAGTTTGACTACAAGCGCACATTTGCCGATCTCCATAACTTTCATGCAATGGTTGTAGGTACAGGATGGCAGCGCACATTCTCGGGTCAATACCACCGCACAAGCAATGTCAACCTTGGCTTTGAAGTTGACTACAACTTTGACAAGCGTTATTATGTTGACCTTGCTATCGCGGGTGTACACTCTTCAAAGCTCGCTCCCGGTCACCGTCAGGCTTGGTCGCCCTCTGCTTCTATAGGATGGCGCATCTCTCAGGAAGATTTCCTTAAGGGATCCGATGCTGTCAATGAGTTGATGCTCTCAGCTTCTTACAGCAAGCTCCACTCCGACATGGATATCAGCGACTATTATCTGTATTCGGCAAATTATACCAACGGCGGTTGGTACAGTTGGGCTGTCGGTGGTACTTCAGCCGCTTATCCCAAGCGTGGCGAAAACCTTGACCTCACTTTCGTTACCCGCGAAGAGTTCAATGTCAACCTCCGTGGCGAGTTCTTCAATCGCATGATAGGTCTCGACGCTTCATTCTTCGTAATCAAGAACGACGGTCTCCTTGTTAACAACTCCGTAAGATTCCCGTCATTCTTCTCGACCTACTATCCCGAGGCTTCTTTCGCTCCCTACATTAATAATAATGCCAACCGTCGTACAGGTTTCGACTTCGGCGTTAATTTCAACAAGGAGTTCGGTGAGTTTGCTCTCCAGGTAGGTGTCAACGGTACTTACTATGATACCAAGGCTCTCAAGCGTGACGAAATCTATGAAAACGCCTACCAATATCGCGAAGGCAAGCCAATCGACGGCATCTGGGGCTATCGTTGTGAAGGTTTCTTCGCTACCGATGAAGAGGCTGCCGCTGCTAACCAGCGTGCGCTCGGAGGCGGTAAGCTCCGTGCCGGTGACCTCAAGTACACCGATATAAACAACGACGGTCTTATCGATGATAATGATATAGTTTATCTCGGTCGTGGTGGATGGTATGGCGCTCCATTCGCAATGGGTGTCAATATCACTGCAAAGTACAAGGGATTCACCCTCTTCCTCCACGGGACAGGCGGTTTTGGCGGCCATGCCATCAAAAACGGTTCCTATTACTGGGTTGCTGGTGACACCAAGTATTCTGCTGAGGTGCGCGGTCGCTGGACTGAAGCCACTGCCGCAACGGCAACTTATCCGCGACTCACCACCGGTAACGGATCCAATAACTTTACTACTTCCGATTTCTGGATGTACAGCACTAACCGCTTTGACCTTGCAAAGGTTCAGCTTACTTACGATTTCCCCAAGAGCATTATTCATGGTCCTATCGTAAATGGTTTGTCAATCTATGTCAGCGGAAGCGACCTCTTGACTATCAGCAAAAACCGCAAGATTATGGAAACTAACATCGGTTCTGCCCCGCAGTCTCGTTTCTATAACATCGGTGCCAAAGTAACTTTCTAAACTGTGTCCAACATGAAAAATATAGTTAAATATATCGCAATATCGGCTCTTATGGTTCCCATGATTTCATGCGATGACCTCTTTGAACCGGCTATTGAAAATATCAAGGACCCGAGCATGATGGAGTCTGACGCCAATTATGCCGACGCTATTCTTGGCAGCGCATACATCCTCATGCCTTTCTCCGGCTCGCCCGTCAGCGATGTGGCTACCGATGATGCCGTGTCCAACGATATCGACAATGCGTGGCTTAAACTCGCTGGCGGTGCATGGACTTCGCGCACCGGTGTCTCTAATGACAACTGGCGTGACCGCAACGCTTCAATCCAGTATTGCAATCTTTACCTTGATCAGGTTGACAAGATTGTATTCTCTGCAAACAAGGCAGTTAACCAGATGTTCCGCGACCGTCTTAAAGGCGAGGCTCTCGGTCTGCGCGCCCTTAATATGTATTATCTGCTCCAGAACTATGGTGGCCGTAATGCTGCAGGCGAGCTGTTAGGTGTGCCGGTTTGGCGTACGCCTTACGACTCTTTCACCGACATGAACGTGAAGCGTGAATCGTTTGCCAAGTGTATGGAATATCTTCTCTCTGATGTAGAGGAGGCTATAAAGCTTCTTCCCGAAGAGTATCGCGACGGTCTTGCAAATGACAGCGAGTTTATATCCCGCTATGTCTCGCTTTTTGAAGAAGGAAAAGTCGATGCTGCCGCAGTTGACCGTGTGTTTGGTAAAAAGACGTTCCTCCGTATGTCTGGACGCATCGCCAAGACCGTACGCGCTCAGGCTGCCCTTCTTGCCGCAAGCCCCGCGTTTGTTGACGGTTCAGGCGTTACTCCGGCTCAGGCTGCCAATTATGCTGCTGAGGTCATTGGTCCGGCTGTCAATCTTTCCGCTACAGGTCATAAGTGGTATCTTGAGACTGGTAATGGTGACAATGCTTCTGCCAACAATGCCGAGGTTATTTGGCGTGACGGTTTCAGCGAGAACTGTGACATCGAGTCTGACAACTTCCCCCCGTCATGCTACGGAAAGGGTCGTGTAAACCCCACTCAGAATCTTGTTGATGCTTTCCCGATGGCAAATGGTTATCCTATATCTGACCGCACCAACAGCGGATATAACGCAGCCGACCCCTATTCCGGTCGCGACCCGCGTCTTGCCGAGTACATCGTCTACAATGGTCAGACCGTAGGTACCGGTAACACTACCATCAATACAGGTATTGATAGCCGTAACAATGATGGTATCAACAAGGAGTCAGGTTACTCTACTCGTACAGGTTACTATCTCCGCAAGCTTCTTCGTCAGGATGTAAATCCCAATAGTGCTAACACTATCAAGAAGATGCACTATACCACACGCTTCCGTTACACTCAGGTTTATCTCGCTTACGCCGAAATGGCTAACGAAGCATGGGGTCCGAAGGGTACTGGTCCTAACGCTTATAGCGCATACGATGTAATCAAGGCTATCCGCCAGCGTGCAGGTATCACTGGTGTTGCTGGTAACGACCAGTATCTTGACGAATGTGCTGCAAGCAAAGACAAGATGGCTGAACTTATCCGCAACGAGCGTCGCCTTGAACTGTGCTTCGAGAATGTGCGCTTCTGGGATCTCCGTCGTTGGAATGTGCCCATGACACTCCTTAACGAGACCGCCCGTGGTATGCAGATAAACGGTGCTGCTTACACTCCGGTTGAGGTTGAGCCGCGTGTATATGACGATTTCATGCACTACGGTCCGCTGCCTTACAACGATGTGCTTCGTTTCAGCAACCTTGAGCAGAACGCAGGATGGTAAACCAATCAATCGTTAAATCCATAATGAAAACTTACGCTATGAACTATTTCAAATATACCGCATTTCTTGCCGCAGGCACACTCCTTGCCGGTTCTGTGTCATCTTGCAAGAACAGTGACACCGATTTCCCCGATTATGAGGGTGGAGTCACCGCATATTTCGCAAAGCAGGATCCCGTCAGGACTCTTATCCTCGGCGAATATGAGGAGGGCGACAACTCTCTTGACAATCAGCATAAATGCATGATTTTTGCCACTCAGGGGGGTGCCTATAAGTCGCGCGACCTCTCTATCGAGGTGACTGTCGACAATACTCTCGTCAACGACCTCTATTTTGAGGACGGATCTCCGGTGAAAGCTATGCCCGCTGAGTACTACTCGCTTGCAAGTACCATGCTTACCAAGAAGAAAGATTATTTCTTCGGTACGGAGGTAACTTTTACCGATGCTTTCTTCGCCGACCCCGACGCGCTTAAAAATACTTATGTGATACCTTTGGTGATGCTCAAGGCTAACGGTGCCGACCGTATTCTCACAGGTACTATCGATGATGCCTATGTCAATGACAGCCCGCTGCGCACTGACGAATCGAAGTGGAAGGTGCTTCCTCAAGACTATGTGCTATACTGCGTGAAATATGTCAACCCTTGGCATGCAGCTTACCTGCGCCGTGGTACCGACAAGATTACCGCTAACGGTGTAATCACTACTGAAGAGCGCAAGCATGAGTATGTAGAGCAGGATGAAGTGGTTAATTTTACCACCCTTGGCTTGAACAAGTGTAACTATGTGTTCTCCCACGTATTCGGCGAGGGTGATGCACGTCACACTTATTCTTGCAACCTTGAGATTACTGTTGGCGCCGACGGTCAGTGTACGGTGTCTTCTTCCGATAACGGTGTTACCGTTTCAGGTTCGGGTAGCTACAAGGAGAAAGGTGAAAAAAACAGCTGGGGTCGTCAGGACCGCGATGCTTTCTATCTCGACTACACTGTCGTGTTTAACAACGAGAATGTCAAGTTTGAGGTAAGCGATATCTTCGTGCTTCGCTCGCGCGACTTCAAAGGCGAGTATTTTAATCCGGTATATAGGAAATAAAATCAATGATTATCATGAAAGGATATAATAAATTAGTATGGGCTTGCGCCTTGACTCCGGCGTTGGTCGGTTGTGTCGACGAAATCGACACAACCTCCAACTTCTCCGTCGACAAGCCCGAAAGTGTTGCTCAATACGAGTATCTCGCTGACTATGCACCATTGAAGTCGTATGTCGACCGTGCGGCTCATCCCGGCTTCCTTCTCGGTACCGGTGTCAGCGCCGATGAATATCTGAAGCGCGGCGGTGTATATGTGCTCACCAATTCCAATTTCGACCAGGTGACCACCGGTAATGCTATGAAGCATGCGTCAGTTATGGGCGACAATGGTTATATGGACTTTACAACCGTAAAAAACTTCGTGGAGGCGGCTACCTCTGCCGGTCTTGAAGTCTACGGACACACTCTCTGCTGGCATGAGCAGCAGAGATATAAATATCTCAACGGCCTCCTTGCCGACCGTATCCCTGAAGATGACGGTTCCGACGGCAAAAAGACTATCACGCTTTTCTCTGCTTACGACGGTCAGGGCGGCACTATAGGTGGCTGGGGTGGCGGCTCCATGGAAAGCATAGAGGAAGATGGTAAGCCTTGCTTCAAGTTCACCAACGATGAGGAAAAGACTAATCCATGGGATATTCAGATTAATGTGCAGCCTGGCGACGGATTCGGTGAAGGCGTTGTACACACCATAGAGTTTGACGTGAAAGGTACTCCTGATGCTACATTTACTTGGGATTTCCAGTGCTCTGAAGGTTATCAGGGTCGTGGTGCCACGGATCCGTTCAATGTCACTGCCGACTGGACTCATGTCAAGCTGAAAGGTACTCCTAACGGTGCCGGTACCGACCGTATGCTTCTAAGTGTAGGTAAATATGTCGGTACTCTCTATATATCCAACCTCGTGATTACTTACGAAGGCAAGGAGGAGAAAGAGGTGCCTGTATCGCTCATTATCAACGGCAACGGTGCCACTTCCGATGTATCTTGCTTCTTTGGTAAGACTGGGGGTGCTGATCCAACTCCGGCTGAAATGGATGGCAACACTTTCAAGGTTGAGCTTAACGCTAATCCGTCACAGGCTTGGGATGCTCAGTTCTTCATCAAGTCAACGGAGGCTCTTGCTGCTGGTACTAAACTTGAGTTTAGCATGATGGTGAAATGTACTGACAAGCGTACTTGCGATATTCAGGCTCATCAGGGTACCCCCGGTAACTACAAACACTATAATTTTGTAGGAAGCAATTTCACCACCGTACCCGGTGAGTGGGTTGAATACAAATGGTCGGGTGTCGTGCCTTCAAGTGCTGACGGCTGTGACATTGTGGCTTTCAACCTTACAACCATTCCTGATGCAGGTACGATGTGGTTCAAGGATATTGTGTGGAACAAGATGGTTCCCGGTAATGCCATACCTCTTACCCCCGATGAAAAGCGCGAAATTATCGACGGAGAACTTAACCGCTGGGTTAAGGGCATGATGGAGGCTACAGAAGGAAAGGTCAAGGCTTGGGATGTGCTCAACGAAGTGCTTTCCGGTGCCGACAAGGATGGCGATGGCAAGTATGATCTCAACGGTGCTGCCAATTGGACCGGCGATAAGGTCAACGAACGCTTCTTCTGGGTCGACTACCTCGGTAAGGACTTTGTTCGCGACCTCGTGAAGTATGCGCGTGACGGATTCAAGGATGCCGGTGGTAACCCCGATGAACTTAAACTTTTCATCAACGACTTTAACCTTGAGTCATGGTGGGATAACAACGGTAAGGCTAAGAGCCTCGTTGAGTGGATTAAGTATTGGGAATCTGACAACTTGACCAAGATTGACGGTATCGGTACCCAGATGCACGTATCCTACTGCATGAAACCCGAGGATCAGAAGACTCGTGAAGATGCTATAGTGGAGATGTTTAAGGTTCTTGCAAAATCTGGTAAGCTTATCCGTATAACAGAACTTGACATGGGTATCCTTGATGCTGACGGAAACACTATCAAGACTCCTGACCTCACTTTCGAGCAGAAGAAGCTCATGAGCGACTACTACAAGTTTATCGTCAAGAAGTACTTTGAGATTATACCTGTCGCACAGCAGTACGGTATCTGCGCATGGGCGCAGACCGACAGCCCCGAAGGTAGCGGATGGCGCGCCGGTGAGCCTATCGGTCTCTGGGATGCCGACTACAGCCGCAAGCCCGCTTACGGCGGATTTGCCGACGGTCTCGCAGGTAAGGAATAATTCACCGCATTTTTTTCATCAGCCGGGAGGGTGGACCCCCTCCGCCCTCCCGGTATTTTAACTAACTAATAAATTTTTTTACTATGAACAAAAAATTACTCGCATTGGCAGCAATCGCTGCTATGTCAGTTTCGTCAATCAGTGCAGCCGAGGTATCACTCCTTGATGCCAACTCAATTCATGGAAATGCCTCAAATCTTTCAGGTTGGGGTGCTCAGGTTGAGGCAGTTGACGGTGTCTACACTTTAGAAGTTGGTGCTGATCTTGCTAATCCTTGGGATGCTCAGCTTTTTATCTGTGGCAATAAGACACTTAATGCCGGGCAGAAAATTACTTTTAAAATGCAGGCTAAATCAACCTCAGCTCGTGCTCTACAAACTCAGGCACAAGGTGATATGGGTGGATATCTCGCAAATTTAGGCCCTGATTTTGAAGTTGCTGCAGATTGGAAATCATATGAATTTACCGGTGAGGTTCCGGCTGATGGCATGAAGACTATCGCAGTAAATCTTGCTACAGCTTCTGAAGCTTGCACTATTTCTTTCAAGGACATTGTTTGGACTGTTGAAGAAAGTGGCGAAACTCCTGATCCCAAGCCCGAGCAGCCTGCTGACGTAGTAGCTTCCTGGTACACCGGCAACGGTGCTACACTCGGTGGTTGGGGTGGTGCTACATTCGAAAATGTAGATGAAGATGGCAAGCCCTGTCTTAAAGTGACCAATCCTTCAGAATGTGCTAATTTCTGGGATGTTCAGCTAGGTATTGACGTAAACCTTACAAACGGCACTACTTATTATCTTTCTTTCGATGTTAAGGGTACTCCTGCAAATGGCATTACTTCCGGTATCCAGAATTCTTCTGATTACAGCGGTAAGGGTGACTTCACCACCTTCGACATTAAAGAGGCTTGGTCTCATGCAGTTATCAACGCAACTGTCAATGGTGACGATGCTAACCGCATCACAATCAACCTCGGCAAGTATGTCGGTACATTCTATATGACCAATGTAGTGCTCTCTACTACTAACCCTGCAGGCGTTGACGCCGTTGAAGTCGCTCCTGTAGTTAACCACTGGACTGTTTACAACCTTATGGGCGTTAAGGTCCTCGACACTGACAACGAGGCTGCTGTTAACGAACTCGCTAACGGTATCTACGTTATCAACGGCAAGAAAGTTGCCATCCGCCACTAATTCGACTGTAGAAGTAGAATAGTTCGATAGCTCACAACCGGTCAGGGGGTAATAGCCCCCTCCCGGTTGTGAATAATTTAACCCCGATTCATTTTTTGACCATGAGATATACATTCCTTGCCCTTTTACTTTTATCATTTTTCCCGGTTTTTGCACAAAACGAGCCTTACCGCGACCGCTCGCTTTCTCCTGAACAACGTGCCGCCGACCTTCTCCCGCGACTCACACTCGATGAGAAAATAATGTTGATGATGGACTACTCCGAGCCTGTGTCAAGACTCGGTATTCCCGAATACAACTGGTGGAACGAAGCGCTTCACGGTGTCGGTCGTGCCGGAATAGCAACCGTGCTGCCGCAGTCTATCGCAATGGCGGCGACTTTCGATGACGATGCCGTAAACCGGGCTTTCGATATGGTGAGCGACGAGGCGAGGGCGAAGTATAACGGTTTTCGCAGCCGGGGGGCTCATGGTCGCTATCAGGGACTTACTTTCTGGACTCCGAATGTAAACATTTTCCGTGACCCGCGATGGGGACGCGGACAGGAGACTTACGGCGAGGATCCATATCTCGCCTCATGCATGGGCGTGGCTGTGGTCAGAGGTCTGCAGGGTCCCGCCGATGCGAAATACATCAAGACTATAGCTGGCGCGAAGCATTTCGCCGTGCATAGCGGTCCGGAATGGAACCGCCATTCCTACGATGCCCGCGATATTGACCCCCGCGACCTCTGGGAGACATATCTCCCCGCGTTTCATGCACTTGTCGATGCCGGGGTAGGGCAGGTGATGTGTGCCTACAACCGCTATGAGGGTGAACCATGTTGCGGCAGCAACCGCCTTTTGACTCAGATTCTCCGCAACGAATGGGGCTACGACAAGATTGTAGTGACCGACTGTGGCGCGATTTACGACTTTTTTAATCCCGGTGCCCACGCCACCCATCCTTCTTCTGCCGATGCAAGCGCCGATGCTGTGGTTTCAGGCACTGACCTTGAGTGTGGTTCCGCGTTCCGTGACTTGAAGAAGGCGTATGAATCCGGTCTTGTCACGGAGGCGGCTATCGATGCTTCTGTGCGACGTTTGCTCGAGGCACGTTTCTCCCTCGGAGAGATGGACGATGATCCCGCTTCTCCCTGGGCTGCGCTCTCTCCCTCGATTGTTGATTGTGACAGTCATCGCGCGATTGCGCTCGACATGGCGCGCAAGTCGATGACTCTTCTTAAGAATAACGGCATACTTCCCTTGCCGAAATCAGGGAAAAAAATAATCGTCATGGGTCCAAATGCGCAGGATTCCGTGATGCAGTGGGGCAATTATAACGGTACACCCTCCCACACCGTAACCATCCTTGACGGCATACGCTCCAAGATAGGCGATGTGCCCTATCTGAAAGGCTGCGATTTTGTGGTCAACCGCAATATCGTGTCCCATTTCGATAACATCTCTTCCGGAGGTGAAAAAGGCATGAAGGCTCTCTACTGGAACAACCGCGAGATGAAAGGCGACCCCGTTGCCTCGCAGCGTCTCACCACTCCGCTTAACTTTACCACTGCCGGCGCGACAGTGTTTGCCCCCGGTGTGAATCTCGAAAATTTCTCAGCTCTCTATACCGCCACATTCACCCCGTCAGAGTCGGGCACGTATATCATCAACATGGATGCCGATGATGGTCGTCAGGTCGTGACGCTCGACGGCGAGAAAGTGATATCCTGCTCTACCGAAGGCTCGATTCATTCTTACTCCCACAGCTTTTTCGGCGAGGAGGGTAAGGAATACAAGATAGCCCTTGCTTACGACCATGGTCACGGCACCGGCAAACTCACTTTCGACATCGGCAAGGTGTGTGACTATGACACAGACCCGGGCGATGCCTCGACCGTGATTTTTGTCGGCGGAATCTCTCCGGCACTTGAAGGGGAGGAAATGCCCGTATCGATGCCCGGCTTCCGTGGCGGCGACCGTGAGACAATAGAGCTTCCGGCAATTCAGCGCGAGTTGCTGAAAAGCCTGAAAGCGCAGGGCAAGAAGATTGTATATGTCAACTGCTCCGGCTCGGCTGTGGCTCTCGCCCCGGAAGACTCTATATGCGATGCCATCCTGCAGGCGTGGTATCCCGGACAGGCTGGCGGCACTGCTGTCGCCGACGTGCTTTTCGGCGATTATAACCCTGCCGGTCGCCTTCCCGTGACATTCTATACCGGTGACGCGCAGCTTCCCGACTTTGAGGATTACAATATGACCGGCCGCACTTACCGTTACCTTACCGAAAAGCCGCTTTATCCTTTCGGTCACGGACTCAGTTACTCGACATTCACCTACTCGCAGCCTGTCATGGCGCGGAGTCATGTCGTGGGCGATACCGTGCCCTTCAGCGTCACTGTCACAAACGACAGCGATATCGACGGCGAGGAGGTAGTGCAGCTATACATGCGCCGTGTCGGCGACACCGCCGGTCCGGTGAAATCGCTCTGTGCCTTCCGCAGGGTGCCTGTAAGTGCGCGAAGTGCCGTAAAAGTCGATTTTCAGCTTGACGCGGAGCGTTTCGCTACTTTCGACAATGCAAGCGGTCGCATGAAGGTTGTGCCCGGCGAATACGAGATTTTCTACGGCGGCTCCTCCGACTCCCCGCGCTCAGTCTCCATCACCCTTAAACCCTAAACCCTCAACCTTCAACCCTAAACTATAAACCCTCAACCCTAAACCACTTATAAGGATATAACATGAAAAAGTTTGCTATTTCATCCGCACTCGTCTTCTTGGCGATGACAAGTGCTTACGCGGCAACTCCCGCTGAAGGGGTTCCCGCATCAACCAATATTCCGGAGGCTATATATCCCTGTGTAGACTCATCTTCACGTGCCACTTTTCGCATCCATGCACCTGAGGCACTTGATGTAAAGGTCGACATCTGTGGCAAAAAATACGACATGACCCGTGATGCCGACGGCAACTGGATGGCTACGACCGATCCGCTCGTTGTCGGCTTCCACTACTATTTTCTTGTCATTGACGGCGTGTCGGTCATCGACCCTGCCACCGAGGCTTTCTTCGGATGCGGCAAGATGTCGGGCGGCATCGAGATTCCCGAGTCGCCTGAGGCAGCCGCTTACTATACATTTAACAAGGATATTCCTCACGGACAGGTACGTGAATGTAAATATTACTCCGAACTTGAAAATGGCGAGCGCCGCTGCTTTGTCTACACTCCGGCAGAATATGAGTCTGCGGTTGACAAGCGTTACCCCGTGCTATATCTCCAGCACGGCATGGGTGAGGATGAGCGCGGATGGCATCAGCAGGGCATGATGGCTAACATTCTCGACAATCAGATTGCTGCCGGAAAGTGTGTGCCGATGATTGTGGTGATGGACTACGGTAACTGCGGTCACATATTCGGCAGCCGTCCCGGCGAGACTCATGAGACATTCGGCGCTTCCTTCACCCCGATTCTGCTTAACGAGGTGATTCCTTTCATCGAGAGCAATTTCCGCACTCTTACCGACCGTGACAACCGCGCTATGGCGGGTCTGTCGTGGGGCGGTCACGAGACCTTCCAGACCACTCTTTATAATCTTGACAAGTTTGCCTACATCGGCTCGTTCAGTGGCGCGTTGTTCCTTCGCGACAGCATCGACAAGGTCTACGACGGGGTTTTTGCCGATGCCGCTGCGTTCAACGGCAAGGTGCGTACCCTTTTCCTCGGCATGGGCTCGGAGGAAGGTTTCGGCAGCGACCGCATCAGCAAGTCGCTTACCGAGGCAGGCATCAACAATGTCTATTACGAGTCGCCGGGTACTCATCACGAGTGGCTCACTTGGCGTCGCTGTCTCAACGAGTTCCTTCCGCTCATCTTTAAAAAGTGACGGCGATGAACGGTTTCTTCCTGTCACGCGCTATGAAGCGCGCCGTATCGGTGGCATGCCTGGCTGCGTTTGCCACGGCTGCCGCGTTGGCGCAGAATCCCGTGATTCGCGACCAGTTTAGTGCCGACCCTACGGCAAGGGTATTCAACGACCGCGTGTATATCTATCCTTCCCATGACATTCCCTCGCCGGTTGAAAAACTGAAAGAGTGGTTCTGCATGGCTGACTATCATGTGTTTTCTTCCGATAATCTTACCGACTGGACCGACCACGGTGTCATCGTCAGCCAGGACCGTGTGCCTTGGGTCGATGCGCAGTCCTACACGATGTGGGCTCCCGAGTGTGTTGAGAAAGACGGTCGTTACTATTTCTATTTCCCGGCTGCTGCAAGCGACGGCTCTCCCGGTTTTCATGTGGGTGTAGCGATAGCTGATGCGCCCGAAGGCCCGTTTCATCCGATGTTCCGTCCTATCGAGGGGATAGGGGGCATAGACCCCTGTGTGCTCGTCGACGATGACGGCTCGTCATATATCTATTGGGCGGGTCGCGGTATGCAGGGTGCCCGTCTGAGCGACAACATGATGGAACTCGCTTCCGACCCTGTGGCAATCGAAGGGCTTCCCGACGGTTTCAAGGAAGGACCCTACGTGTTCAAGCACGACGGAAAGTATTATTTTACCTTCCCCTGGGTACGCAAAAATACTGAGACGCTTGCCTACGCTGTCGGCGACTCTCCGCTCGGTCCGTTTGAGTTCAAGGGTGTCATAATGGATGAATCGCCTTCCGGATGTTGGACCAATCATCACTCCATCATCAACTGGCGCGGTCAGTGGTATCTGTTCTATCATCACAATGACTATTCTCCCGATTTTGATAAAAACCGTTCGGTGCGTATCGACTCGTTGAGCTTTACTCCCGACGGGCTTATCCGCAAGGTCGTTCCTACGTTGCGCGGTGTCGGTGTCTCCGATGCGCGTGAGCCGATACAGCTTGACCGTTATAGTGCCATCTCCCGCAAAGGGGTTAAGATTGATTGGCTCGACCGCAAGTCGCCGTTCGACGGATGGAAATGTGTCTTTGACCGCAAAGGGGCGTGGGTGCGTTATAATGCCGTTGATTTCGGCGAGACTCCGGTGCAGTCCGTTACCGTGCGCGTGAAGTCGCCGTCAGGCGGTGTGCTCCTGGTTGCCGATGCGCTCGGCAGGGAGATAGCTCGTGTCACGCTTCCTGTCTCCTCCTCTTGGGTTAATGTGGAGCAGGCTATTCCGTCATGTGCAGTTTCTGGTACGGCTGATTTGGTGGTCACGCTTCTCTCCGGCAAGCGTGTCGAGGTCGACTGGATAGGTTTCGATGCTTTGCCCTGGATGGAGGGCGCTTTTAAGTCGGGGCGTTACCGCAATCTTTTTGTTGAGATGGGCTACTCCGAGAAGGAGGTGAAAGAGCGTGTCGATTCGGTCTATCGCGCGATTTTTGACGGTCCCGGCAAGATATATTTCGAGGTGGGCGATTCCATGGCTTACATCAGCGACATCAAGAACCGTGACGTGCGCACCGAGGGCATGTCTTACGGCATGATGATTGCCGTGCAGTTTGATAATAAGGATATGTTTGACCGTCTCTGGCGCTGGAGCAAGCGTTACATGCAGCATCCCGATGGTGCCCTGGAAGGCTATTTCGCATGGAGCTGCAGTACCGACGGCTCTCGGTATGCCTCCGGTCCCGCCTCCGATGGTGAACTGTATTATATAACCTCGCTCATATTTGCCGCTAACCGCTGGGGCAATGACGGCGAGATTCATTACCTCGACGAGGCGCGTCATATCGTGGATTGCGCCATGAAAAAGGCGGGACATGACCGCGTCGCGCCTCTTGTCAACCTTGGGCATAAGCTGATTACATTTGTGCCCGACCGTTTTGGGGGTACATTTACCGACCCCTCGTATCATGTTCCGGCATTCTATGAAGTGTGGGCGCAATGGCTCGATGACGGACGAAGCAATTTCTGGCGTGAATGTGCGGCGAAAAGCCGTGAGTATTTGCGCGCATGCATCCATCCGGTCACCGGACTGAATCCCGATTACAGTGCTTATGACGGCAGTCTGCTTGAGCGCGGCTCGCTGGTAGGCGATGCTTTCCGTTTCGACTCTTGGAGAGTGCCTATGAATATTGCGCTTGATTATTCATGGTCGTGTGCCGACCGCAAGTGGCAGCAGGATTACGGCAATCGTATCCAGCGTTTTCTCTATTCACAAGGTATTGATGACTTCGTTGACCAGTATAATGTCGACGGAACTCCGGTCGACCGCATTCTTGGAGCCGGCGATTACACGGCGTTGCGTCATTCGGTAGGTCTTGTCGCCACTTCTGCCGCTGTATCGCTTGCCGCCACCGACATGCGCAGCCGGGAGTTTGTCGACCGCCTGTGGAACTCGCGTCATGAACCCTACGCCGACGGATACTTTGACGCTTACTATGACGGATTGCTGCGTCTGTTTGCATTCATGCACCTGAGTGGCAACTATCGTATAATAACCCCTAAAAACAGTTGATTTATGAAAAGATTTAATACATTCATTGCCTTTATGCTCGCTTGTGCCGCCGTGTCACAGGCACAGCGTCCTCTTATACAGACAAAATATACTGCCGACCCCGCTCCGATGGTGCATAATGACACGATTTTCCTGTACACGACTCATGACGAGGATGATGCCGACGGTTTCAAGATGTTTGACTGGCTTCTCTACACCTCGACCGACATGGTCAACTGGACCGACAGGGGCGCTGTGGCGTCGCTCAAGGATTTCAAGTGGTATCCCGGCGACAACGGCGCATGGGCTGAACAGGTCGTCGAGCGTAACGGCAAATTTTACATGTATTGTCCCATACATGGCAACGGCATCGGGGTGCTCGTGGCAGATTCTCCCTACGGACCTTTTGTCGACCCGATTGGAAAGCCGCTCGTGTGGCAGAAGGAACATTGGTATGACATAGACCCTACCGTGTTTATTGATGATGATGGTCAGGCTTATATGTATTGGGGTAATCCCAACCTTTATTGTGTGAAACTTAACGAGGATATGATTTCTTATTCAGGGGAAATCATGGAGTTTCCTCATATTGACGATTATCAGGAAGGTCCCTGGTTTTACAAGCGTGGTGGCAAGTATTATCTTGCGTTTGCCTCCACTTGCTGCCCTGAGGGGATAGGATATGCAATGAGCGACGGTCCGTTGGGTCCGTGGGAATACAAAGGACACATCATGGATCATACCCCGAAGACACGCGGCAATCATCCCGGCATAATCGACTATAAGGGGAAGTCTTACGTCTTTGGTCTGAACTATGACATCCTGCGCCTGTCGACTCCCGACCATCATGAACGTCGCTCGGTGTCGGCTGCCGAGATGACCTATAATCCCGATGGCACTATCGTGGAATTGCCTTATTTCAGTGAAAATGTGGTTAATCAGATAGAGCCGTTCAATCCTTTCCGCCGTGTGGAGGCGGAGACAATGGCGTGGGGCTACGGATTGAAGACATCGCCTTTTGACAATGGAGGCATATATCTGCATGACATCGACGATGGCGAGTATCTGATGATTAAGGGGGTGGATTTCGGCAAGAAAGGCGCGAAGTCGATTGAAATCGCCGCTTCATGCGTGAAGCCCGGCACAGAGGTCGAGGTGCGCGCCGGCGATAAGGTGATAGGTACCGTGAGAATTGCGCCTACCGGAAATCTTGATACATATCAGTTACATTCGGCGCCTTTGCAATCGGTAAAAGGTGTACATGACTTATATTTGTATTTCAAGGGAGAGGGTAATGACCTTTTCCGCATGGATTATTGGAAAATGAATAAATAGAGTAATTCAAACACCGATGAAAGCATTTGCAAGTATGATTATAGCCTGCGGCATAGCCGTGTCCGCTTATCCGCAACAGGCGCTTTACCCCTCATCATTCCCGCTTGGCGACGTGCAGTTGCTTGACAGCCGTTTCAGCAAAGCGCAGGCTCTCAACGTGGATGTGCTCCTGAAATATGATGTCGACCGTCTACTCGCTCCTTATCTGAAAGAGGCGGGGCTTACTCCCAAGGCGGAAAGTTTTCCATGTTGGGACGGTCTTGACGGTCATGTCGGAGGTCATTACCTTACCGCCCTCGCCATCCATTATGCCTCCACGGGCGATCCGCGCCTGAAAGAGCGCATGGATTACATGATATCCGAGCTGAAGCGGTGTCAGGATGCTTCAGGCAACGGCTATGTGGGCGGTGTCCCTGACGGTAAGCCGCTTTGGGACGGCTTGAAGAGTGGCAACGTCGGGCTTGTGTGGAAATACTGGGTGCCCTGGTACAATGTCCATAAAACTTACGCCGGATTGCGTGACGCGTGGCTTTATGCCGGCGACGCGCAGGCTAAGGATATGTTTCTTAAGTTCTGCGACTGGGGTCTTGACATTATAGCCCCGCTATCCGATGAGCAGATGGAAGCTATGCTTGACCAGGAGTTTGGCGGTATGCCGGAAGTGTTTGCCGACGCGTATGCCATCACCGGCGACCGTAAGTACCTTGACGGTGCCCGTCGCTTCTCTCATCACTGGCTTCTTGACAGCATGGCTGCGGGTGTCGACAATCTTGATAACAAACATGCCAATACCCAGGTGCCGAAGGTAGTTGGTTACGAACGTATTGCGGAGGTCGCCGACGATTCGCTCTACCGTGATGCCTCGGTGTTTTTCTGGGAGACTGTCACCGGTACACGCTCGTTGTCGATTGGCGGTAACAGTCGCCGTGAGCATTTCGCCCCGAAAGATGACTGCAAGAGCTATGTCACCGACCGCGAAGGTCCGGAGTCATGTAACACCAATAATATGCTGAAACTCAGCGAGGGACTCTTCCGCATGTCACGCGATGCGCGTTATGCCGATTTCTACGAGCGCGCCCTTTATAATCACATCCTTTCGACCCAGCATCCTGTACATGGCGGATATGTATATTTTACGCCTGCACGGCCCGCTCATTACCGTGTGTATTCACAACCTAATTCCGGTATGTGGTGTTGTGTCGGCACCGGCATGGAGAATCACGGCAAATACGGTGAATTTATCTACAGTCATTTCGGCGACTCTCTCTATGTCAACCTTTTCATCCCTTCACGCCTTGACTGGAAGGAGAAAGGTGTGACCGTTACGCAGACAGGCGATTTTCCGGCCGACGATTCAGTGTCATTCACTGTTGATGTTAAGAAGCCGGCGCGATTTACATTGATGTTGCGTCATCCCGGGTGGTGCGATGATATGCAGGTCACTGTTAACGGTAAGCCTGTTTCTGTCACTTCCGCGCCGCAGTCTTATCTTGCTATCGACCGCAAGTGGAAAAAGGGCGACCGCGTTGATTTGAAACTCCCGATGAAAGTGTCGGTGGAGGAAGTGCCTAATGTACCCGATTATATTTCCGTGGTTTATGGTCCGGTAGTGCTTGCCGCGCGTTACAGTACCGAGGGACTTGACGGTCTTGTGGCGGATGACAGCCGTTGGGCGCATATAGCTCACGGTCCGCTGGTATCAGTGTTTGACACTCCGGTGCTTATCGGCTCGCGTGAGGAGATTGTCGATGCGCTCAAGTCGATGGAGCCTGTGGAGGGTAAGCCGCTTCATTTCCGTGTGCCCCGTCTGCTGAAGGGTAAGTATGCATCAATGGAGCTTGAACCGTTTGCTGATATTCACGATGCGCGTTATATGCTCTATTGGCTCTCCATGACTCAGGACCGCTATGACAATTACCTGAAAATGGAGAAAGCTGCCGAGGCGATGAGCCTTGACCTTGACCGCCGCACTATCGATGTGGTGAAACCCGGTGAACAGCAGCCTGAAGCCGATCACTTCATGGCTAATGAACAGTCAAAGACCGGCTATCTGAACGATGTCGCATGGCGTGACGCTTCCGATGGCGGCTTTTTCTCCTATCGCATGAAGCCGGCGGGTGAGAAGGGTGCGCTCCTCCTTGTCAAATACTGGGGCAACGAGCCGGAAGGCCGTCAGGTCGAGATTTATATCGAAGGTGAGCTTATAGCCTCGGAAAACCTCTCGGGCAAATGGGGTATCGACGAGTTTGTCACCGAGTCTTACGCGTTGCCTGAATGGGTTACGGCAAATGATGCGGTGACTGTAACCTTCCAGAGTGTAGAACGCGGCAATACGGGCGGCATCTACGATGTTCGTATCGTCAAGCCGTAATATTTTAAAAAAAAGTAAATTTGTTAAGTAACTCGCGAAAATTAGCTGATATATAATTATGAAGTATTTGCGAGGAATTTTACGGGTGGACAGAAGGAGTGTAGCGGGCTACACGACTGATTGACAGCCGGGAAATCACCGCAAAGACGAATAAGGATATGTCAGCCCGTAGGGTTACTGAAATAAAAAACATATAAACTAATTTTTAAGAGTTACTTATGTATAGAATCTCATTACTGACTATATCATTGTTGACCGCTGCATCGGCACTCGGTGTCGCTTCTGTGGCGGGTCCCGACGGAAAACTCTTGGTCTCTGTTGACGTTACCGGTGACGGTGAACCGGTCTATGGCGTGTCTTACGACGGCAAGCCCTTCATTACCTCTTCTCCTCTCGGGCTGCTTACAAATATAGGTGATTTTTCTCGCGGACTCCTCTTGTCTGATGTGTCTGACGCTATGATGCCTGCTGTATCCTATTCACTTCCCAATATCAAGAAGAGCCGGGTAGATTATGAGGCTAATGAAGCGTGGTTTACATTTGCTAAGGATAGTGTGCCGGTGTTTGCAGTGCAGTTCCGAGTAAGCAATAATGACGTGGCTTTCCGCTACAAGGTGTTGCCGCAGGGCGACACCCGCTGTGCCGTGATACTTGAAGAGGCGACCGGGTTTGATTTCCCCGATGGCACTGTATCGTTCATGGCGCCGCAGAGCAAGCCTATGAACGGCTTTGCCCGTACATCTCCAAGCTACGAGACTCCCTATGGTGTCGACGAACCGATAGGACGTAACGGTTGGGGCGAAGGGTACACTTTCCCGTGTCTGTTTAAAAATCCTGACGGTGGATGGGCTCTGGTTTCCGAGACCGGTGTCGACGGAAGCTATTGCGGAAGCCGCCTCCTCTGGAAAGGCGATTGTTATACCATCGGTTTCCCGCAGGAAGGGGAGATGAACGGTCTCCACTCTGTAACTCCGGGTATTCCGCTACCCGGATTTACCCCATGGCGCACTGTCACTGTGGGTAATTCGCTCGCTCCGATAGTGGAGACTACCGTGCCGTTTGATGTCGTGTCTCCGAAATATGAGGCATCGCGCGACTACACTTACGGTAAAGGTACCTGGAGTTGGATTATCGGGATGGATGGTGCTACCAACTATGACGAGCAGCGCCGCTATATAGACTTTGCGGCGGCGATGGGCTACAACTCTGTGCTTGTCGATGCGCTCTGGGACACTCAGATTGGCTACGACCGCATTGAGGAGCTGTCGCGTTATGCCGCTTCAAAGGGTGTAGCGCTCTATCTATGGTATAACTCTAACGGATATTGGAACGATGCTCCCCAGGGACCGCGTGGCATAATGAACGATGCCGTGGCGCGCCGCAAGGAGATGAAGTGGATGCGTGACAACGGCATCCGCGGTATAAAGGTCGACTTCTTCGGCGGCGACAAGCAGCCGATGATGCAGCTTTACGAGGATATCCTCGCCGATGCCAACGATTACGGCCTGCTTGTGATATTCCACGGCTGCACATTGCCGAGAGGGTGGGAGCGCATGTATCCCAATTATGCCGCCAGTGAGGCTGTACTCGCCAGCGAAAACTTGCATTTCTCGCAGGGTAGTTGTGATGCCGAGGCGTTCAACGCCACTATCCATCCATTTGTCCGCAATACTGTCGGCAGCATGGATTTCGGTGGCAGCGCGCTTAACAAGTACTATAATGCGGCAAATAAGCCCGGTGGTAGCCGCCGCGTCACTTCCGATGTGTTTGCACTCGCGACTGCAGTGCTTTTCCAGAGTCCCGTGCAGCATTTCGCCCTTGCCCCCGGAAATCTTACCGATGCCCCGGCATGGGCTGTCGACTTCATGAAAGAGGTGCCGGTGCTTTGGGATGAGACCCGATATATCGACGGCTATCCAGGCAAATATGTGGTTCTCGCGCGTCGTCATGGTGACACCTGGTATATAGCCGGTGTAAATGCGCAGAAGGAGCCTGTGACCGTCGCTTTGGAGCTGCCCATGTTTGCGCCTTCGCAGAAAGTCACGGTTTACAGCGATGATTCTGAACTTCAGGGTAGCGTGAAAGAAATGAAAATAGATAAGAAACAGAGGTTGAAAATCACCATGCCTTGCAATGGTGGAGTTCTTATTAAAGGAAATAAAAATTAAATTATGAAACATTCTGCATTTGTACTGTTCGCCTTGGCGCTTACCGCTTGTGGCGGCAATAAACAGGCTTCTTCTACCGAGGAATCACAGGATTCGGTGAAAACATTTGTGTTTACCGGCAATCCTATAGTTCGTGACAAGTTTACGGCTGATCCGGCTCCGCTGGTCTATGACGGTCGTTTGTACCTCTACGTCGGTCACGACGAGTTTTATGAGGGGCAGGATTCTGCATCGGGTGGTAAGGAGTTCAATATCACCGAATGGCTATGTTATTCGACCGACGACATGAAAAACTGGACCGACCATGGCGCGGTGCTGAGTCCCGCCGATTTCAAGTGGGCTGTCGGTGAGGCGTGGGCGTCACAAGTAGTCGAGAAAGATGGCAAGTTCTATTATTATACCACAGTCCAGGGAGGAGAACCGTATGTCGGCAAGGCTGTTGGTGTGGCTGTCGGCGATTCGCCTGTCGGACCGTTTGTTGATGCCATCGGCAAGCCCCTTGTGTCTGATGATATGACTGATAATGGTAAACGTGGATGGTGGAACGATATCGATCCTACGGTGCTTATCGACGGCGATGAAGCATGGCTATGCTGGGGTAACGGTACTTGCTTCCTTGCAAAACTGAAACCGAACATGATTGAACTTGACGGCGATATAAAGGTAGTCGATGTCCCCAATTATGTCGAGGGCCCCTGGCTCCACAAACGTAACGGCATCTATTATCTCACCTACGCCTCTTTTGGCAATGGCAGCGAGACTATTTCCTATGCCACCGCCCCATCTATGGAGGGTCCATGGACTCCGCAGGGAGAACTGACCGGTAATGCTGAAAACAGTTTTACCATTCATCCGGGAATCGTTGAGTTCAAAGGACAGCCCTATCTTTTCTATCACAATGCCACTCTCGAACTTGACGGTCATAAAGGCGCTATCGGTCGTCGCTCCGTATGTGTCGACTCCCTCTCCTATAACGAAGACGGCACCATGAACCACGTCACCCAAACAAAATAACTGAACTCTGACAACTGAACACTGACAACTGACAACTGACAACTAAAAACTGACAACTCACACTCACATGCTAAAAAAATTCCTCACATGTATGGTGGCTGCCGCTTCGGTGCTTGCCGCAACCGCCCAGGACAAGAATTTCCACATCTATCTATGCATCGGGCAGTCCAATATGGAAGGCAATGCACAGGTCGAACCGATGGATCGTAATAATGTGCCGGACCGCTTCAAGATGATGGCTGCGGTCGATTTCCCGCAGTCCGGCAGAGTGAAAGGGGAGTGGTACACAGCTGTGCCACCCTTGGTACGCCAGAATACAGGTCTTACCCCTATGGACTATTTCGGACGCACTATGGTCGATAATCTTCCCGAAGAAGTGACCGTAGGCGTGGTGCCTGTGGCTGTCGGCGGCTGCAAGATTGAACACCTGTCCAAGGATTTTGACCCCGCGTCACTTGCTAATGAGGCTGACTGGTTCCGTAATTTTATGAAAGAATATGACAATCAGCCCTATAAACGTCTTATCGAGTGCGCCAAGGAAGCTCAGAAAGCCGGTGTCATCAAAGGTATCCTGTTGCATCAGGGCGAGTCTAACTGCGGACAACAAGATTGGCCACAGAAGGTGAAGAAAGTCTATGAGGATATTCTCGCCGACCTCGGTCTTGATGCCGCCGATGTGCCGCTGCTCGTCGGCGAGGTGGTCACTTCTGAAAAGGGCGGTGCGTGTGGCTCTCATAATCCGGTGGTAAATAAGGTGCCCTCTGTGATACCTACGGCACATGTCGTATCGGCTGCAAATCTGCCGCAGAAGGGCGACGGCTTGCACTTCACTGCTCATGGTTATCGTGTGCTTGGTTGCCGCTATGCTGTCGAGATGCTTGCCACTATTGGTATTGATAATCCCAAGGTGGAGTATTCTGAGGAAATGCCGTATGTCCCGAAACCCGAGCCTTCTGAAGGTGACTTCGTATTTGACTTCAAGTATTTCAATCCTCAGATATGGGGCGACGGCACATTTGATGCCGATACCAGGACTTTTGTCGCAGGACAGTGGGGGTTTGGCGGTTGGGAATACAACCAGCCTATCGACCTCTCTGGTTACAGCTATCTTGTCGCAGAGCTTGAAGAGCCGGAAAGCAATGGTCTGAAATTACGTATGTTTGACACTCCCGCCTATTTCAATGTACCCATTTATTCTTCTGATTTTAACGGTGCCACACTGATTGTCGCCGAACTTAATGGAATGATGAAGGCTCCGGAAAACACGAGTGATATCGAGTCGTTCAACACCTCTCAGGTATATCGTGTCGGCTTTTGGGCGAATGGCGGTCAGCCGATACATCTTAAACAAGTCTTTGCCACAAACAATAATCCATATTCTGCCGGCGTTTCTTATTTAGAAGATGGCATCAAGTCGGAGTGCCCCGTCTATGACCTTTCGGGTCGTATGGTAGCTTCTTCCGTTGATGCTCTCGGCGACCTTGCCTGTGGCATCTATATCTCCAACGGAAAGAAATTTGTAAAATAATTCACAGATTGTCTGAATTTAAATGACACAGATTTTGAGAGGAATTGTCAGATGGATTTTTGATTGCGATGAAGGAGCGTAGCTATGGCTACGTGACTGAAGAGCGGGCAAAAAGACGCTGACAAGTACCTCAAAAGCAAAGTGATATAAATTTTAGACAATCTCTAACTTTTTCCTGCCATGAAAAAGCTTTATTACATAATATTTTTTGCATTGCTGCTTGTCATGGCAGGATGTGGCGTGAAAGTGCCTGAGAAAAATGTAACCGACATGCCCGGCGTACCATTGATTACGCCGGGCTATACCGGGCTTGTGTTGCCTCCTAATATCGCGCCGATGAATTTTGAAATTGACATGCCCGGTGACAGGTACGTCACTCTTGTCGAAGGCGATGCCGGCTCTCCTCTCGTCGCCGAGGGCAAAATGGTGAAGTTTGATATCGGCGAGTGGCACAAGTTGCTTGACGCTAACCGTGGGAAGGAGCTGCGCTATTCCGTGTTTGTAGGCGACGACACCGGGTCATGGAAGCGTTATACCTTCTCCAACGAGGTTGCTCCCGACTCGATTGACCGCTTTTTCTCCTATCGCCTTATCGAGCCGTCATTCGTGCAATACGGTGCGTTGACCATAAATCAGCGTGACCTTTCTTCTTTTGACGAGACGGTCATCTTCAACAATTCTTTCCCTTGTGAGGAGACCCGCGGATTTTGCATAAACTGTCATGTGCCGCGCAATCAGTATAGCGATGCCCGCTCACAGTTTCATGTAAGGCAGTTTAATGGCGGCACTGTCCTCATTGACGGTGACAAAGCTGAAAAGGTCAATTTAAAGACCGACAGCACTTTGTCGGCAGGTGTATATCCCGCATGGCATCCTTCGCTCGACATTGTCGCTTATTCTGTCAACGAGACCCACCAGCGTTTTTTTACTGCCGACAATCAGAAAGTTGAGGTTATCGATGGTGCTTCCGGGCTTATCCTTTATGATATCAATCGCGGCACTGTCTCCACGATTGTTGACGAACCTGACGTCATGGAGACTTTCCCTGCGTGGTCGCCTGACGGCACTACGCTATATTATTCGGCGGCGCGTTACCCCGAAGGCGTGACACCCGACAAGGTAGACATGGCGTTTGACAGCCTCCGTTACGACATCCTTGCCATGCGTTTTAATCCTACCGACAGGTCATTTTCCGCGCCCGACACTGTTGTCGCCGCGTCACAACGCGGAAAAAGCGCACTCCTTCCGCGTGTTTCGCCCGACGGCAAATGGTTGCTTTTCTGCGAGGCTGACCACGGCACATTCCATATATGGCACAAGGATAGCAATCTCTTCGTCATGAATCTCGCCACCGGTGATATTACTCCGCTTAGCGAGGCAAACAGCGATGACACTGACAGCTATCATTCCTGGTCATCCAACTCCCGATGGATTGTCTTCAGTTCGCGACGCGACGACGGCTCATATACGCGTCCTTATATCACATACTTTACCCCTGACGGAAAATCGTCAAAGGCGTTCGTGGTGCCACAGGAAGACACTTCGTTCTATAAGGATTTGATGAAATCCTACAATGTGCCTGAATTTATGGTTCAACCGGTAAAGGTGAGCCGGCGGGAACTCGTGCGTGCCGTCAGCTCCGAGGCGCGGCAGGCGATTTACGAATAGGAAATATTATACAAACAGTTTATCAGAAGGATTGTCCGGGATTGAGTTGAATTCCGGACTTTCTTTTATCAGTTCCGGATTGTCGATGTAACGCTGGAAATGCTCCGCCGACTGGCGGTGAAACATCGTTTTCATCAGCAACCGGTTATAACGCGCGGCAAGTTCCGGCTCCCCGTGCTTGATTGAATTTCTCACCATGTATTTCAGATAAAATACACGTGTACCGTATTTCACCGAGTGCTCCATCGCCCATCGGTAGCTGCCGTGGGTGTTACCGAGGTGATAATACACAGGTACATTGACAAATGCCGACATAAGGAACTCCTCGCTTTTGCGAGGCGATGTCTTGTCGGTCGGGGCATTGTGTTTTACTGATTCTGTACCTCCGCCCATTTTTATCGCCGCAAGATTACCCGCTATTTTCATCGTGAAATTAGGCGGCTCTTTTATGTGTCCCATGATGTAGGCGATCTTGTCCCATCTCATAGTGTCGATATGCTGCATCATGAGCACTGTGGCACGGAATTGCTCGCTTTTCTGCCCCGCAATCGCGCCATAGCATCCTGTGGCGACCAGCATGGCATAGGCAAGCCACACGCTTTTGTCTGCTTTTCTTGTCACGCCCTTTTTTACAATCGACAGGCAAGGCAGCATCAGGAATGACACTGTCATGCCTGCAAATGGCAGCCAGAGATACAGGTCATACCGTTTCATCAGCAGGTCGGGAAGCCCCTCCAGGTAAATTAGATTGCTGTCGCCCGTCATTCCTGGGTAGAGGTTATAGTAGAGCAGAGGCACAAGTGCGCCTGCCGTCAGGATTATGGGAATCATGATATATGTACCTTTCTTGTCCCGGTGGTCTTTCTCTCTGAACAGCATGGTGAGGATGCCAGCAAACACTCCGAGCAATGCGAAGAACCCCAGCGCCATGAATAGTGCGGTGCAGCCGGTAAGAAACAGACCGCGCAGCCACGCATTGCCGGTGACGCGCGTCACAAGGACGATGAGCACCGCGCAGATAGCGCCGAGGGTAGGGGCGAAGAGATATCCTGAATAGTTGATGGATACCCATGCCTCGTCAAGCACAAGCACCGATGCGAGCAGAAACATTGCCGGAAGCAGCGACAGGCTGCGCAAGCCCTCACGGAGCCGCCATGTGCGGTCACAAAGCAGGGTGAGTATCACCCATAGCGCGATGAGTATGCCGCTCCCTGCCCAGGGATAGTACATGAATTGGGTGAGCCATGACCCGGCATACTGCAAGATGCCCCCGGGATAGTGGAGCATACGGTTGAGATAAATGTCGCCGCTCAGGAAGATTGACATCTCGTCATACCATCGGAGGATGTACCCGTTCTTTACCGGCAGCATGACTAATGAAAACACAATAAATGCCAATAATGCCGCCTGAAAGCTCTTTGCCCGGTTCAAATGCTTGGAAATCATGATGTTTCTCCCCCCCTATCAGATGTCGAGTTGATATATTCAGTCGGAGTCATCCCGAACAGTTCTTTAAACGATGTGGCGAAATTGTTGGCGTTCTTGAAGCCCGTAAGCATTGCCGCCTCCGATACGCTCAGATGCTTTTCACTCATCAGTTTTGCCGCCTGGCGCAGACGCGTGTTGCGTATGAAGTCGCGTGGCGACTGGTTGGTGAGTTCCTTGAGTCTGCGGTGCAGGTGTACTCGGCTCATGCCCACCTCTTCGGCAAGCATTTCTACCGTGATGTCAGGATTGGAGATATTCTTGTCGAGCACCTTCATTATTCGCTCCATCAGTTTCTCATCGTTTGATGTGGCGGTGATGTTCACCTTGGTGTCATGTGTCTGGTTTCCGCTGTAGATGTTGCGGAGTCGCTTGCGGGATATCAGAAGGTTGTTGACGGTCGATATCAGCACATCGATGTTGAATGGTTTGGTGATGTAGGCGTCGGCTCCCGATTCCAGTCCCTCGATATTGTCCTTGTCCTGCGCTTTCGCGGTAAGGAGTATGACCGGGATATGCTGGAGGTTGATATTTTTCTTGATTTTTCGCGTAAGCGCCAAACCGTCTATTTCCGGCATCATTACATCGCTGATTATCAGCGACGGGGCTTTCTTGAAGATTATGTCAAGGGCTTCCTTGCCGTTGCTGCATTCCTCCACTTTATAGCGGGATGAAAGCTCTTTGCTGACATATTGGCGTATCTCCTCGTCATCCTCCACGATAAGTATGCGTTCGCCTGTCAGTGTCTTGTTCTGATTTTCTTCATCGCCGGAGGGCTCTTCCGGAGGAAGACCGATTGATGCGCCCGTGGCGCGTGATGATTCCGTCACGACAGGTCCGAGGGCTATGTCGCTCACCTTGAGATGGGAATTGCCTTGTGGAATCCTGATGATAAACCGTGTGCCTTGCCCCTCCGGATTATCGCCTACGGTGATGGTGCCGTGGTGAAGCTGTACGAGTGAGTTTACCAGATGCAGGCCGATTCCCGTTCCTTTTATATTGCTGGTGTCAACCTGATAGAAGCGGTTGAATATATGCTTGCGGTCCTCCTCCGGGATACCGATTCCCGTATCGGTCACTGATATCTCGATATACTCGCCGAGCGGGGAGTTGTCATCAGGAGTGATGCCGGTAGTGAGGTTGACATCTATTTTGCCTCCGTCGGGTGTGAATTTGATTGCGTTGGAAAGCAGGTTGACTATGATTTTGTCAAAATTTGCAGGGTCAACCCATGCCTTGACTTCATCATTGCCCTCATGATGGAATGTAAGGGCGATGCTATGGTCGTCAGCGGCTTGGTCGAAAGTCCCGCACAAGTCTTCGATTACCGGCACAAGGTCGGTTTCAGAGAAGGTAAGGTGCATCTGGCTCTTGTCGATTTTGCGTATATCCATAAGCTCATTGACAAGGCGCAATATTCTGGTGGCATTGCGGTGAATTAGCCGGTACTCTTTCTGACGTGCGCTGTCATGGTCACTGTTTATCAGCTTTTCGAGCGGACTCATCACGAGGGTGAGCGGCGTGCGTATCTCGTGTGAGATGTTGGTGAAAAACTGTAGTCGCGCCTCTTTCATCTTGTCGGCGTTTTCACGCTCCATTTTTTCCTGCTTCTGTCTGTTGCGGCTTTTATACTGAAGCCAGATATACCACGCTATTGCGCCGATGATGATTAGGTATATGAGCCGGGCTATACCGGAGTTGTACCATACAGGTGCTATGTCGATTTTGATTGACACTTCATCCGATTGTACGCCGTTATCCACGGCTTTTACCTTCAGGGTGTGTACTCCCGGGTTGATATTGCTGAAGTTCACGCGGTTGACATTGTAGGGGAGGCTTTCCCATTCGTCATTGTCAAGTGCATACATGAAAATTACCGATTCGGGACGGTTTAGCTCGTAGGTGCTGAACTCGACTGAAAATGAGTTGTCGTTGTGCGACAGTTTTATCATGTCGGCTTCATAAACCGGCTTGTCGATTATGTTGCGTATCCCTGATTTCATCCCTGCTTTGACAGGTACGCCGTGAAGGTAGAAGTCTACAATCCTCGTGGTGTACTTTATGCCACGGTTTTTGATGTCGTTAGGCGAGAAGAATGTTATACCGTTCATGCCGCCGAAATACATTATGCCGCGACTGTCTTTGTACGACACATTTTTATAAAATTCGTTGCTCTGCAGCCCGTTGTCGGCATGGTAGTTGGAAAATTCGACTGTGGAGGTGTCAAGACGCGACAGTCCGGAACTGGTGCTTAGCCAGAGCACATTGATACCCTCTCCCTGGATGGCGTAGACAGTGTTTGACGGCAGTCCGTCGGCGGTCGTATAGGTGACTGTCTTTCCTGTTTCCGGATCATAGCTGAATAGTCCCGTTGACGACCCGCACCATATCTTGCCGTTGGGCTCCTCGTAGATGCAATAGACGATTGTACCCGATTTTATTGATGTCACCTGTGGCGACGGCGATGTGCATTTGTCAGCCACATAGAGCCCGTCGTAGGTGCCGAGATAAAGATGCTGGCTGTTTTGGGAATAAAGTAACGTGCTTACCCAGGTGTTGATTTTTGAGGAGATAGCCTCATTGTTCTCGACTATTTTTGTCTCGGGGTTATATGTGAATACTCCGTTTCCCATCGAGGCTATCCATACATTGCCGGAGTTGTCGCGTGAGAATCCATAGACGCTGAGCGACATCTTCGTATCCTCGGTCTCGATATACTCGAATTTGCCGGTGGATTTATCGAGTAGTCCCCAGCCTTCGATATATGACCCGATATAGAGCTTGTCACCGGCATCCATCATGCCCATTATAACGGTGGGAATCCCTTTTTTATAATGATATTTAAGAGAGAGGTCGGGATTGAGGGCGTAGATACCTCCTTTGTCGGTTCCTACCCACAACACGCCGTGCTCATCCTTCCGGAGTGCCGTGACACACTTGTCGCCGATTACGTTGTGAAGCACTGAGCGGCTGCCGATATAGCCGAATGTGCTTTGTTGCTCGGGAAACATAACTACACCTTTCTGGAATATACCCACCCAGAAGTTGTCGTAATTGTCTTTTATGACGTGGTGTACCTTGTCACCCGGAAGGGCGAAGTCGAGGTTCCCACGGAAGAAATCCTTGATTTGCTCTGTTCGCGGGTTGAAGGTTTTAAGCCCCTGTCCGTCGGTGGCAATGAAGAGAAGTCCGCTCATCGGGTCGCTGAACAGGTTTTTTATCGACAGGTCACTCCCGTCATCAGGCGTGAAATGTATGAATTCATCGGTTGACGGGTCATATCTGTAGAGTCCTGTGCGAAGGCTGCCCGTATAGATGTTGCCGTCGGCACCGATTTCTATCGCCTCAAGGAAGCGCCGCGCCTGGTGGGACCCCATAGGAGTGACATGACCTCGCGTGTCAATGCGGTAAAACTGCTTGACATCCATTTTCTCCGTAAGCATCCACAGGTTGCTGTCATTGTCCTCGATGATGCGGTAAGGTATACCGTCTATTGTTGTGTCATATTTCAGCCGGCTCACTATGACCTTGTCATCCATTATCTCATCTAGTATGAATATATCATCGCACAATAACAGTATATCGCCGTTTTTACGCTCAAGGATGCGCGACACCGGATGATCTTTCACTATTCCTTCCCGGGTCACTACCTGCAGTTTTTTTGAGAATCTGTCAGCTCCCCGGTCGTAAATCTGAAATCCGGCGTAAGTGCTTACGAAAAGGCGTCGGTCGCTGTGCTCGAAAACCAGGTTTACAAAATTATGGTATAGCGACGTGGAATCAGTCGGCACGTTATGATACACCGTGAATTTGGCACCGTCGTAACGGTTAAGTCCGTCTTCGGTTGCAATCCACATCATGCCGTAACTGTCCTGGAATATCTGGTTTATGAGACTGCTGGACAATTCATGGTCTGATGAAAAGTATCGGTGAGACTGGGCTTTTGCTGAAAGCATGGTAATAAAGCACAGTGACAATAGCGTGATTACTCTTTTGATTGTCATAGATTTTAAGGCTCTGGTTTTATTCTCTTGCTTGATATTGCAAATTTAATTAAAATCGTACAAACAGTAAATGCTTAATGGCAGATTTAACGTCTATTTTTTAATAGAGTACAGAGCGGGTAAAAAAATGGATGATTTTTTACCTGCTCTGTATCTGCTCTGTACAAAATAGATGTCTAACGATTACCGTATTAGTATCTTCTTGCGGTCGATTATGTAAAGACCCGGATCGAGGCTGTTGATTTGCTCGCGTTCAAGCTGTTGCTTTACAAGTCGGCCGGTGATGTCATATACATCGACGTATGGGCTGAGTTCAGGCAGCTGTTCGTCAACTTCAATATCTTCGATGCCTGCGGCACGGTCCGCCCACTCCTCAAGTGTGTTGCGAAGTGCGAAGAACGCGTATTTGGGCTTATAGTTGGATTTGAACAGCAACGGATCGGGGCTGCGCCATGATTTGTCGTCGGTCACTCCCCATACCACGAAGTTGCGGATGTGCTTGTATTTCAACGCTACCTCCAGGAGGGCGCGGTAATCTTCGCCCTGGCGGATATGCTGCTCGTAGTCGCCGGCATTCCATGTGGTTATGTCAAGCTCGGTGAGGCTCACTTCAACGCCAAGGTCGGCATAACGCTTCACGTTGTTTTCAAATTTTGACGCATCGACACCTAATCCGAGGTGACACTGGAAACCTACACCCTGCACCGGAATGTTGCTCTTAAGCAGTCGTTTCACGAGGTTGTAATATGCTTCGCTCTTGGCATCGCCCTTGAAGTCGGCACCGTAATCGTTGATATAGAGGATGGCGTCTGGGTCGGCACGGTGAGCATAGACAAACGCAGAGTCGAGATAGTCTTCGCCGATGACTGTTTTCCACACTGAATTACGCAAATTGTATTTGGTGGGCTGGCTGTAGACAATGCTCTGATTGTCGTCAAGACATTCGTTGACTACATCCCACTCCCTGATTTTACCCTTGTAATGGGTCATGACGGTGGTGATATGGTCTTTCAATATCTGAAGAAGCTCTTCGCGATTATATCCCTTGCCGCCGTTGCCGTCATTCTTGTAGCCGTCTGATGTCACCCATTTCAGCGTCTGCGAGTGCCATACGAGGGTGTGACCGCGCACTTCCATGTCGTGACGCTGGGCAAAGTTGACGAGATTATCCGACTCCCCGAAATTGAAAGTGCCCTTCTGCGGTTGCATATACTCCGGTTTCATCTGGTTCTCTCCGACAACAAGATTGAAGTTCTTGTATATTGTTTGAGCTGCGATGTTGTTGTCGTTGAGGTATTTACCGTCCCATGCCGGCACCGCGCAACCGATTCCTATCTTTGCCGGTACGGTGATGCGGTCGGCGTGATAGCGAAGGGTCTCTTCCGGATTGTTCATGTCGTAGTCGTCGCTTGACGATACCAGACGGATATTGTCAAGATAGTATTCCATATCGACACTGTTAAAGCCGATATAGAACTTGTCGCTTGTACTGCTTACCGGGGTGATGGAGTAAGTGCGTTTAACCCACTGTCCTTTGGCTCCTTGATGCAGGAACTCATTTTCGACATCGTGAAGGAATCCATCGCCTATGCCGCAACGAAACTGGCGGTAATCATCTGTTTCGCTGTCGGGACGGTAGAGGTCAAACGTAATCAGATCGTATTCCGAGATTTCCTCTGCCGTGATGCCTTGTAATGTCAGCTCGGCAAGAGTGTTCCAGCTTCCGTTTTTTACGTGTAGCACTTTCCCGGCTTTTCCGCTCGGGTCTGATGTGATTTCAGCCTTTGACTTGGTGGTTCCGTCTTCGCTGTAATAATCCCTCATCGCTACTGCGTCGCCGAGATTGAAATCCTCGAAGTCAAAGAGGGTGATTTCATCGGCGGTTGCCGTCATGGTGGCGGCGGCGCAGAGTAGGGTGATAAATGTCTTGTTCATTATAATAAGGTTGATTTATTATTTCACTGTGAGTTTTGATGATGTCGTGCCGTAGCTGACTATGATTACCCCGTTGAGGTCATTGACCGGGATGGCGCTGATGCCGTTGACGCTCTTCAAGAGAAGTCCGTCAGTAGCATAGATATTGATGGTATCTCCTTCGGTTGCACCGTTTACATATAGGATTCCTCCTTCTACGTAAGGTTTGTCGTTTTCCTCGATAACGGTGTCTATCGATGCGCTCTTGTCGGCGATAAGCACTACTTCATATTTGTCGGCGTTCACGCGTTCGTCGAGACGCCATCCTTCGGGCGCATCAAGGGCGAATGACCATTTGATATCCTCATCGAGTGCTTCTTTACTCTTCGCGCTGACGATTGTGAACTCGTCGCCTTTATTGTATGTCGCGTCTGACCCTACGCTTAGCTTGATTACCGGCATTTTGTCGCTTTCTTCAAACTCCTCGGTGTAGTGATAATAGCGCAACGCGCCGCTTACATCGAGCTTATCATTGCCTTCTGCGCCAAGCTCTATCTCAATGACTGTCGAGGGACGCACGGTTATGGCTACAGGGGTGTCGTTTACAAAGTCGGCAAATGTTAGTGTGCCGATGCCGTCATTACCGGGCTGCAATGTGCCGTAGATGTCGGCAGGCTGTGCGATGTTGCCCGAGCCGCCCAGTATGCTTTTGCTCCACACGAATATTTGTGATACTTCTGCATCGTGCGATGCGCCGGTGCCTCCCGGGAGTTTCCCAGCACGTGCCTCTTCGGTATTGTTGTTTACCAACACTCTTCCTTCGCGAACTCTTATTCCGCCGGTCAGACGGTTGTTGTTGCCGGTGATGGTATATGTGCCTTTACCCTCTTTTATTATGCCGAGGAGCTGACCGTTGACTACCTTACCGTCTTTTTCAGGGGGACACATCCTGCCCGCAAGTAGTCCGTCGGTTCCGGTGCTGCCTAATACGAAGTATGAGCGGGCTTTTTCCGATGACTTGTAATAGCCATACAGGGTTGCGCCTTCGGAGAGTTGCAGTTCGCCGATACATACTCCGCGGTCGTTGCCTTCACTTGCAAGTGCCGTGCCGTCGGTTGCGATAACCTTGCAGTTTTCAAATACATGGTTGGCGCGGTGAGTCTCATAATCTTCCGGATTGAACGATTTGTTGCCTTCGAATACAAGTCCGTAGAAGCCTGCCGAGGAGATGACTTCTTTATAGGGGTAGAGGGTGACTGTGCCGGAGTAGTTGCTCCAGTCGGGCTGTACCTTGTTTTTCTGATGTCCCATATAGGAACGCTCGCCGCCGCAATAAATGTTTATGTCGCCTGTGCCGCTTACCGGTGAGGTCCAGTAGGTGTAGCGTGAGGTGTACACATCGACCGGCTTGCCGTTGAGGACGATAGGTGTCTCGACTACGGCGTAGTTGTTGGCGGTGTTATTGAGGCAGAAATCGATAGCGCCTTCTGTCACATTGATTGATTTTCCCAGTCCTGCCACAGCATCGGTAGAGGCGAGACGCAGACGTCCGTTTTTAAGGGCTGTTCCTCCTTCAAGTTCGTTTGCCACACCCATTGTCACGTCTCCGCCATTGTCGATGGTCAGGGTGCCGCGACCGGTTATCTTGCCCCCGTTGTCACCGGGAATGATTTTGTAGGAGTGGCGGTTATTGCTGAATGTCACGTCAAATGCCTTTATCACTCCGTTGGCTGTCACGTTTTGGTCGGCACCGGGCGTGTCATTGAATATCGCGCTGTTGCCTTCATTGAAAACTACTGCCGATGTGCCGTCGGTGAAATTGGCTGTGGTCGCCATGTCCCATACGCCCGACACGCTTCCGGTCCACGTTACGGTCCCGGTGCTTTGCGAGGTGAGTCCTGACAGTACTATGTTGTCAAGATAGTAGTCAGCCTTGTCGTTGTGCAGTCCTATATATAATGTGGTCGCATTATTCTTTACATATTTGAAATTGTACGCGCGGTGCTGCCACACTTCCTCGTTGCCCTGGTTGGGATAGCCTTCGTCGCGGTAGAGCTCGTCGTCGCCGAGCATTATCACCCATTGGATATAGTCGTCATCCGATGAGGCGAGGCGCAGCAGGTCGAGTTGGAGCGTCTGATATGTGTCGCAGAAATTCTGTCCGGTAATTCCTTCCGGAAGCGGGAGAGCCAGAAGGGTGTCCCATGATTTACACTCTATACGTACTACTTTGTTTGCCGGGTTGGTGTGATCCTCTGTAACAACTGCCGTGGCATTGGCGGCATCTCCATTGATGTGTTTCATCTCGAAGACATCGCCGATGGCGTTATCTTCGAAATCATGGAATTTCAGTTCGGCGGTATTGGCTGAAAGCGCAATGCAGCCTGATAGCAGAAATAACAATCGGTTCATAAATGATGCTTCTGTGTGGTATTAAAAAGATTATTTTACTCTGTTTGTTTTAGGTGATGCAAAAATAAGTTATCGCAGAAATTGTGCCAAAATAAGATGTAACATAAGCATCTGTCTATGTAACATGCACTAATTTGAAGATGTAATCGTTTGACTGATAGAAAAATGTAAAATCAACTTTTTTAAAGGCTAAAATAAAAGTGAGGTGTCTCTCGACGCCTCACTTTATAATCTACAATCTATAAAAACATATATATTTTGAAAAAAACGGTCAAAGAAGAATGATTCCCAAATGTAGGTAATCTATTCCTAATTGACAAGCGTTTATGTTGCAAAACATGTTATTTTACAGGTAATCTTGTCGGAGTGAGTATCCAAGGGAAGGGTTGACGGAGCACGACCGATTTGTCTTTCCGGATACTTGTGTACGCTTTTTTCGCTTCCTGACCGTCGTCGGTGGTGGTCGCCACCACATAATATAGCGGTTCGGCGGTCTCCAGTACAAATGCATCGGGATAGCCGTTTTCGCGCAGACGGCTCATCTGTGACTTTGCGTTGAAAATCTGTTTGAACTGGTTTACCACGACGGAGTATCGTTTTACACTGTCGGGGGTCGTGGTGGATGCCGCGATTTTCACGTTCACTGTCATCATCGGTATGGAGTCGCCCTCGACGATGAGGCGTGAGTCGATAGCCTCGTTGCGTATTTTATCGTAGATTGTACCTTCGATGCCGCGGCTCTCTTCTGTTTTCTGTTTCGCTGCCTCGTATGCGGCGCGGTAATTTGCCTCGGTGGTCTTGCACGAGGTAATTGTGACGGCAAATGCCGCCACAATTATCATCGCTATTCTTGTTGTCAGTTTCATATTCATTGTATGGGTTTATGTAGTTCGATTACTTCAAGGTCTTTGATGTTGCCTTCATCAAGGGTGAGGCGTATAAGGGTGCGTTGCTGCTGCCAGCCCTGCACACCGGCTGCGCCGGGATTCACATGCAGCATGTCAAGCTCCGGGTCGTAGATCACTTTCAGTATATGGCTGTGACCGGTCACCATGAGCCTGATGCCGTTGTCGCGCAATATCGGTTTGACGCCGCGCGCATACTTTCCCGGATAGCCGCCGATATGGGTCATCCACACCTTCACTCCCTCGACGGTGAACATCTCCACTTCCTGACATTCGCGCCTTACCTGACCGTGGTCGACATTGCCCGCGACTGCCCTCACCATTGGCGCTATGTCGCGCAGCCGCTGGATAATGGTGATGTCGCCGATGTCGCCCGCATGCCATATCTCGTCACATCCGGCGAAATATTTTTCGTAGCGTTCATCCCAGTAGGAATGTGTGTCGGAAAGTATCCCTATACGTTTCATTTATTCGAGTATGTACAATGCGCGCGCGGGGAAGGTCATCTCTTCGGTGATGGTCACATCGTCGCCCGTGAGCATGTCGCGGCGTGTCGTGCCGTAAGGCAGTATCTCCAGGGTGCGTTCCATCGTGGTGGTCACGGGGGTATCGTTGCCGTTCATCATTACTATTATATCCTTGTCGCCGAGCTTGCGCTGATATACATAGATACCGTTTTCCGGCATGAAATGTTTGAGCGACCCTTCTGAAATCACTTTGTTGCCTTTACGCCAGTTGAGCAGCTTCGCCATGAAGTCATGGGCTTCGTTCTGAAGCGGTGTCCGGCCTTTGGCTGTGAATGCGTTCACCTTGTCGCCGGGAAATCCGCCGGGGAAGTCGCGGCGCACGTAGCCGTCGCTCTTCTCTTTGCTGCCGTTCATGAGTATTTCAGTGCCGTAATATATCTGCGGTATGCCGCGCGAGGTGAGCAGGAAGGTGATTGCCTGCTTCCACCATCCGAGCGAGTCTGGCTCTTCCAGCAGGAAGCGGTCGGTGTCGTGGTTGTCGAGGAAGGTGAGTATTTTCTGCGGCTCCGGGAAAAGGAAGTCAAGCGAGAGGTGGTCGTAGATGTCGTTGAGTCCGGTAAGACGGTCGGTCTGTCCGGAGAACGCGTCTCGCGCTTTGATTGACAGCACGAAGTCCATCACCGTGGGAAGTTCGGGGTTGCGCTGACGGTTGACAAATGAGTTGCGCTGCCAGAATGCCTCGCTGCCTTCGTTGTTGTACCAGCATTCACCCACTATATTGAAATTGGGATACTCGCGTTCGACCGCCTTTATCCATTCTGCCATCGCATCCATGTCGGCGTAGGGATAGGTATCCATTCTTATGCCGTTGATTTTGGAGTCTTCTATCCACCAGATAGAGTTCTGGATGAGATATTTCATCAGGTGGGGGTTGCGCTGGTTGAGGTCGGGCATCGACTCTACAAACCATCCGTCGACTGTGCGCTTCTTGTCGTAGTCGCTTGCGTATGGGTCGTGGATGGTGCTGAGACGGTAGTTGGTCTGCACGAATTGGTCGGGGAAGTTGAACCAGTCATGCGACGGGCGGTTGGTGAACCACGGGTGATTGCTGCCTGAGTGGTTGAAAATCATGTCCATCACCACCTTTATGTCGCGCTTGTGAGCGTCGGCTACAAATTTGCGCCACTCCTCGTTGCTGCCGAAGCGCGGGTCGATGTTATAGTAGTCGGTGGTGGCATATCCGTGATATGCTCCGCCCGGCATGTCGTTGGTAAGCACGGGGTTAACCCATACTGCGGTCACTCCGAGCGAGTCGATGTAGCCGAGATGGCGGCGCATGCCCTCGATATCGCCTCCGTGGCGGCTGTTGGGATTTTTTCGGTCGTCAACGGTCGGATACTGGAGTGTGTTGCACTTGGTGGCATCGTCGATGGTGTCGCCTTTGGCAAAGCGGTCGGGCATGATGAGATACAGCACGTCCGATGCGTCAAAGCCTGCATACTCGTCGCCTTTGCGGTCGCGCTTCTTCAGCTGATAGTCTACAACGGTAGGCTTACCTTTCTTACCGGCGAAGGTGAGTTTCATCGTGCCCGGCTCGGCGGCTTTGGTGATATCGAGATACAGCAGCAGGTAGTCGGGATTTTCGAGGCGCACGGTCTCGGCAAGTGTCACCCCGGGATATTGAAGCGTGACATCGCTGTCGGCGATGCGGGGTCCGTACACCATGAGCTGCAGGGTGTCCTGCTCCATGCCTGTCCACCAGTAGGGCGGCTCTATGCGGTCAATCTTGGGTTTTGCAGTTGATGTCATTGATGTAATCATGACAATGAGAAATAAAATTAGTTTTTTCATTGCTGGGCTGTTTTTATGATTCGTGCATATCGTATGAGTGCCGTGTTAACGTCACCGTTCATGTTGTCCACGTCAAGGCGCAACGAGAGACGGTTGGTGCCTGCGTTGAGCTTCACCGGTATCATGTTGCTGTAGCCGGTTGAAAGCCATTCGTCGATACCGCGCTGCGGCATGACTATCGCACCCGCCTCGGCTCCGTTGATGTAGAGCATACGTATGGCACATTTGTTCTCAGTATTGATAGGTCCGCTGCCGTTGGCATAGCGCACATCGAAGAAGTAGTCGCCTCCCTCTTTCACAGTGACCTCGAAGTTCACGTCGGGATTACGGTCTTTGCGTGTCTCGATGAATTGTGCCGCCATCTCCTTGTTTTTAATGTAGGAGGTGCCTGTTTTTCCCATCGCCGATGCATCGACAAGGGTCAGCGCTTCCTGCGGGATATATTCGTAGGGCTTGTTGGTGAAGCCGCTGTAAGTCTCCTTTTCCACCGGCACCACGTCCATGAGCGAGTAGACACCCTGCGGAATAAAGTTGACAGCCGAAGTGGTAATCTGGTCGAGGAAATTGGAGTTGACAGTGATGTTGTAGGCTATACCTTCGGTAAAATTCTCTATAGTCCCCTTGCCGTCGGCTGTCCATGAGATTATCGGGGTAGAGGGCATCCATGCCTGGGGCTGGTTGTTGATTTCCGACTTGGGCGCAGGAGTGTCGTCGAGGGTTATGACCACCTCCACATCACCTTTGATATCGGCGGGTATCGATCGTGTGCTCTCTTCCTTGCCGTTGATTGTGAACGATTTTACGTTCATGCCGGTGCCTATGACCTTGACAGTGAGATTGGCGTCACGATAATGGAAGTTGCTCAATGTCTTTTCGCCCGACAGCGCGCGCGGCACTACCGGCGAAAAGCTGATGCCGTCGGGCTTGAAGTCCATGCCCATTATCACGCGGTACACCATTGCCGCCATGCCGGTACAGCTCCATAGCTGGCTGTCGGAGTTGACTGCTGTGCCGCGGAAGTCACCGTTATGAGCCACAAACAGTTCCTTGTTGGTTCCGAACAGGGCGGCTGCACGGAATATCGAGGCAAGACCTTTTTCCACTGCAGCCATATTGCCTGCCTTGGCGGCGGCTATGTTCCAGTACGCCTGCACGAAGGGCCACACCGCATCGTTGTGGTAGGGCTTTGTGTCGGGTTGCTGCGGATACACCGATGAAATGCCATAGGGAGTGTACGGGGTCTTGCTTATGATTGAACGTGCCATTTCCTGATTTGCGACGCCGAAAATTATGGCGAGTGCCTGACCGAGATTGTCGACTGTCTGCGACTGGATGGGGTAGACACCTCCGTAAAGATATTCGCTGTAATAGCCCATGTTGGGTATCCAGAGATTATTGTTGATGGAGTTGGCTATTTCCTTGTCGATGCCGAGCCACATCGGTATGGTGTTGTTGTCGGGCGACTCTGCTATCATGGCATCGCGTACCTTGAATGCCTCGGCAAACATCACATTGGTGCCGAGACACATCGACTCGTAGATATCCTTGGGCTGCATCCACTTGGGATAGGTCTGCTCGCGCCAGTCGAGGTAGCTCTGTTCGCCCTGCATGAGTTTGTAGGTGTCGTTCCACACCACGCGCATGTCATCGTTGAGCGTGTTCTCGATAGCCGCGATGGCTTCGTCAAGCATCGACTTGTCACCGGTCACCTTGTAAATCTCCCATGCCGCCATTGCCCACACCACGCGGTCGCTCGACACGGGCCATGAGCCTCCGGTGCCTGTATCCTGTATTATGACTTTTCCGTTCTTGCCCTCTTTCAGCTTCGCGCGCAGGCTTCGCAGCGAGTTTTCCGGGTCGAGCATCGCCAGCGAAAGATATACAGAGTAGCTCACGTCGCGCGTCCACACTCCATCCCATTCCTTGCCGGCACGGTAGGTGGAGTCGGGTCGCAGGTTGCTTTTGATTTCGGCTATCGCCATGTTGTAGAGGGCGTTGACAAGCGGTTGGTCCGATGTGTACATCGGCATGTCGGCGGCGATGGAATCGATTTTCCATCCGTCTTTATTTGGCTGCAGCTCTTTGTCGGGGTTAAGGTTGAGGGTCACTTCATATATGCCGTCGCCACGGTCTTTCAGCTTCTGGTCATGTTTGCCATAGAGATTTTCAAAGTCCCATGTCAGCGGCTCTACGCTTCCGGCTACCCATACCCCCTTGAAATCATCCTTGAATATGGTGTCGTTGGTGGGTGTGACGTAATATCCGCGTTCCTTGAAGGAGTTTAACACCGGTTGCATGTTGACCTTGAGGGTCCAGCGGGTGTTTTTGTCGAGCTTTGCCGAGGTGTCGGCTTTGATGGAATCGACTTTTGCGAGTGCCTCCCCGAAAGTGAAAACCGTGTCGGCTCCGACCATCACGTCGTGGGTCTTGCCTTGCGGAAGCTCGTTGTCGCGGCTGTTGAGCGACAGCTTGAAGTGCAGCAGCTGCGATATGCCGCTCTCTTCCGGACTCTGGTAATCGCTCGTGATTTCGGTGGGACTTACCGCCCGAGCCGTGAAGCCCCCCTGGACCACCCGGTCGGTATATACTGAAAATTCATTGGAGGAGTAGAGCACATCGGTGGGCTGTGACTCGTTGTGACATGCTGTCACGGCTATGGTCAGCAATGCTGCTGCCGGTGTGGCGTTTATAAGTTTCATAATATATTAATTTTGTTCAAGAGTTATCTACTCTGTCTAATCACAGAACGACCGCTAAGATAGTGAAAATCTTCCAATTTGTCCGACACTCCATCCAAAAATCTGCGGGAACACCCGCTGGCACTGTTTATGGCAAAAATAGATTATTTGCGAGATGGTTGGCATTTTGATATGTAAAATGTGAATTTTCTTTCGTTTTGGCTTTGTAAATGCTGATTTATGTGTATCTTTGCTCCGGATTAACCAAATTAATGTGTTGTTATGAAAAAAGTTTACTCATTTATGCTTTTTGCTATGCTGGGTGCGTCTGTGATGGCTTCCGGCGAAACATTACACAAACTTGTCATTGACCCCGCCAAGGCTCACGCCGCCGTCAAGCCTCAGGTGCCGGTCAAGAAGTCTTCGGCTGCCGCATCGCAGAGCCGTGCCGAGGATGAGGAATGGACTTATGTCGGTACAGGTAAATATACCGATGATATTCTCACCAATTCAGGCGTTCCTTCTGCTACCTGGGAGGTAGAGATTTACGAAAGTGCCTCCACTCCGGGCTTTTACCGCGTAGAAAATCCGTTTGGTAACGGTAATTGCCCCCAGTTCCCGGAAAAATTCGAGTCATGTGATTTTCTCCTTCACGCCGAGAATCCCGATGCCGTGTGGATGGAGTATGTCGAGATGAAAAATATCGATTTCGGATTGTTGGAGGGTGAATATTGCCCCGCTTTCATCGGCGATATGGCGGGATATTACATTGGCGAAGGTTATTTTGACGCCGAGACAGCTGTCAGCATGGGTATGTGCGCCGGTAAGATGTCGGGAGGCAACATCACTTTTGAAGAGCAAGGACTCATAATGTCATTCCCCTATTATGAAGATGGTCTTGACCTGGCTGCCAACACGAACGGATTGTTCAAGGTGTCGCTCCCGGGGGCAAAAGACTACACCTTCAACATTAAACCGGAAAGCATCTGCGCAAGTGAGACCCTTACATTTAACTATGAGACAGGCGATGCTGTCCAGGAAGTGAAATACGGCATATTTGATGGCATCAGGTGTTTTATGACCGACTATTCCGAGTACAGCGACAGGATTGCCGACGAAGGAAAGGTTGCAGCCGACGGTGTTATCAACGTAGAGCCTGTATATGGTGCCAATACATTTATTGCCGTTGCGCTTGAAAATGGTGAGATTGTCGGCAAGGAGCTGATTTATTGCTACGGTCAGCAGGAGCAGGCTGATAAGTGGAAAAATATCGGTAAGGCTGAATACTCGGAGGATGTGCTTTTCAGTGTCTATCCCGAATACTTGGCATCCCATGTCTACGAAGTTGACATACAGGAGAGCGTGACCACCCCAGGTCGCTATCGTCTTGTCGACCTTTACGGTCCGGCTTACCCCGAATATGACTATCTGGTCGGGGATGAAAACATTCTTACCGGTCATGACCACCACCATTATGTGATTGTTGACGCAACAAACCCGGAGCGTGTGTTTATCGAGTCTTCTCCGCTTGGCATGGATTTCGGCTACGGAGAAGTGACATTCTTCTCTGAAGGCTACCTGAGTATGTTGCGCGATGAAGACATGGAGGATCCTCTGGTGATAGAAGGATTCGGTACACTTGCCGACGGCAAGATTACTTTCCTCGGAGGTGCCCTGTATCTTTACATGCCTGACTTCGGTATGCCGCGTGGCAATATCAACCATAAATTCTATATAAAGCTTCCGGGAACTGTTTCAATCGATAGTGTCAACGCCGAAAGCGGTGAGGCTGAATACTATAATATATCTGGTCTTAAAGTGACTGAACCTGCGGCTGCCGGCATCTATATCCGCAAGACTGGCGACAGAACGGAGAAGATTTACGTGAAATAACGTGACTTCCGCTGCCGATTGGCACTCTTTTAAGAAAAATATGTTAACTTTGTGAAAGTAAAATGACTTTGCGCCGTTGAACCCCATCACGGCGCAAAGTGTTTTTCTCATAAAGATTGAATAATATGGCAGAATCCAACTTTATCGACTACGTTAAGATCATGTGCCGGTCGGGCAAAGGCGGCGCGGGGTCACGTCATTTCTATCGTGCTAAATATGTGCCTAAAGGCGGTCCTGACGGTGGCGACGGTGGCAGGGGCGGTCACATAATATTGCGTGGCAATAAAAATATGTGGACCCTTCTACCGCTGAAATATCAGCGTCATGTGTTTGCCGGTAACGGGCAGGCAGGCTCAGGCGGCAGAAGTTTCGGTAAGGATGGAGAGGATAAGATAATCGAGGTGCCCTGTGGCACTGTCGTGTTTGATGCCGAGACAGGCGACTATCTCTGTGAGGTGACCGACGACGGCGAGGAGATAAAGCTGCTTAAAGGCGGCAAAGGCGGTCTTGGCAACTGGCATTTCAAGAGTGCCACTAACCGCACTCCGCGTTATGCGCAGCCCGGTGAACCGGCTATCGAGAAGACCGTAATCCTGGAACTGAAATTGCTTGGTGATGTAGGTCTTGTCGGTTTCCCTAACGCAGGAAAGTCGACTCTGCTTTCCTCGATTTCGGCGGCGCGCCCGAAAATTGCCGATTATCCGTTCACGACCATGGAGCCGCAGCTCGGCATAGTGAGTTACCGCGACAACCGGTCGTTTGTCATGGCTGATATTCCCGGTATCATCGAGGGCGCAAGTGAGGGCAAAGGACTCGGATTGCGCTTCCTCCGTCATATAGAGCGTAATGCCGTGCTGCTTTTCATGGTGCCTGCCGATGCTGCTGACATACGCAAGGAATATGAGATATTGCTCAATGAGCTTGAACGCTTCAACCCTGAGTTGATGACCAAGCAGAAAGTGCTTGCCATAAGCAAGTGTGACATGCTTGACGACGAGCTTATGGCTGAAATCGAGAAAGAGCTGCCCGATGATGTGCCTCATGTGTTTATATCTTCCGTTTCCGGACTCGGTATCCAGGCGTTGAAGGATATGCTCTGGCGCGCCATAACCGACGAGGCTAACCGCGTGGAGCCGATGCAGATTACCCACCGCCGTCTTGACGGTCATCACCGTGTGAGGGAAGAGGATGAGTTTATCTTTGAGAATCCCGAGACTCCCGAGCCGGAGGAAGAGATATATGACGACGAGGAGTTTGACGATGACTGGGATGACTCTTGGGAAGATTACGACGGCAGCGATGACGCTGAATGACAGCGTTGTAAAAGAGGTTGCGATTGCTGACGGCGTTACGGCTTATTTCACCTCCCGTGGCGACGTGACCGATTCACCTTATTCAAGTTTCAACGTATGCCATTACACCGGAGACAAACCGGAAAATGTGGCGCGTTGCCGCCGGTGGCTTAGTAATCGTGCCGGAGTAAGTCGGGATGCGTTCATAGTGCCGCGTCAGACTCATTCAGTGAATTGCCTTGTCATTGATTCCATACCTGTCGCTCCCGAAAGTCTCGAAAATGTTGACGCACTTGTAACTTCACTGCGTGGAGTGGCTATCGGTGTCTCCACCGCCGATTGTGTGCCGGTGCTTCTTGCCGACCCGGTAAACGGTGTCATCGCTGCGGCACATGCCGGGTGGCGTGGTGCCATAAGCGGTATAGTTGAGGAGACTTTGGCGAAGATGACGCGTCTCGGTGCCGATGCGCTTTTGATGAAAGTCGCGATTGGTCCATGTATCTGCAAGGAATGTTTCGAGGTAGGGGAGGAAGTCGCCGGGCGATTCCCCGATGAATATGTAATCAGAACGACAGGATGCAAGCCTCATGTCGACCTTCCCGGTTATGTGGCGTCACGGCTGATTGCCGGAGGCGTTTTGCCTGATAATATCATCATGCCCTTTGCCTGCACAAGGTGCGAACCTGACCGCTATTTCTCCGCCCGCGCCCTGGGCATCAACTCAGGCCGTAATTTTTCGGCGATTGTCATGAAGTGAGTTTTTTTTATTATGGTCGTCACAGTTCCATAGCCGTTTGTCACATAAATTCCCGAGGTAGGATAACATAATTATAGCTTTGTCACGTAAAAGCTAATTCTAATTATTGTGATATGCGTCGAGATTTTTATTTAGCGGCATTGTCTTTAAGCATGTGCCTATCTCTTTATGGTGGTAATATAGCAGGTCGTGAAACACCTGATTCGTTGCCTGTGACGGTTGAACTTGGCGAGGTGTCAGTGGTGGCACGTAAACCCGATATGTCGGTATCAGCCGAAAAAGTTGTCTATACTCCATCGTCAACATTGTCGGGCAGCAGTGGGTCGCTTTACGATGCAATATCTTCCATGCCGGGAGTTTCAATCGATTCCGGCGGTAAGATTTCAGTAAACGGGGTAAGCGGTGTAAAGCTTATGATTGACGGGCACAAGACAATCCTCACCGGTGAAGCTCTTTTGAATTATCTTAGGTCTCTCCCCTCCGCATCGGTCAAACGTATAGAAATTAATTCGATGCCGTCGGCACGGAACGATGCATCGGGAGCAATGACCACGGTTGATATTGTCATGAACAAACACCATGACGAGGGATTTGCCTTAGGTTTCAACGGAAATTTGCGGGAATGGAAAGCACCTCGCGGATTTGCTTCTCTTTCAAGTGAATATAGACGAGGAAAGCATCAGTTAGCCTTGAGCTACGCATTTATGACGGCAAGAAATCCCTCCGATCTTTTTACCGACCGTCCTTATGTCACGCAAGAAAACCGTATGGTGCAGACTTATAATCGTAGGCGCAAGGACTTTATGCACAATGTCTCGGCTGAATATGGCTTTTCTTCTGCCGACAGACTTAAGTCCGGGGTGACGGTGAATCTGAATTTCCATGACAGGAGAGAAAAATCATCAATGGAGACAGCGATTCCTGCGCTTGGAAATCGTATCATGACCAATAACGATATGAAATTTCTGACCCGTAATATCAATAGTAACATGTATATGAAATATGATATTTCGGAGAGGAGCCATATATTCGCAAACTATGATTTTTTTTACTGTCACAAAGATGAGCGTCAGAAGATGGATGATGATGAGGGTTATCGCTTAAATGGAGATATGGGCGGCTCTGTTACCGGTCATGTCGGGTCGGTGGACTATGGGGTCACGCTTTTACGTGATTGGAAATTGATTGCCGGGATAAAGACTTCATTTGTAAATATTGGTAATGGAGGGCAATATGATGACGGGGAGGGAATGACGATGGAAAATCTTGATTCTTCCTTCGGTTATGACGAAAATATAAATGCGGCTTATGCCGAACTTCAGGGAAAGTGTGCTGTTGTTGCCGCGACATTGGGAGTCAGGGTCGAGCAGAGTAACGCACACGCTGTATTCAGCGGAAATGAAGCTGCGGAAAAGTGTGACTACAGGATTCATGACTGGGGCGTCTTTCCCAATGCCTCGATAAATGTGCGGTTAGGCGATGGTAGCGGACTGAATGTGTCTTATGCTCGCCGGAGGGATATGCCGAATTACGGCGACTTAAATCCATTCATCTATATTTTCGACGATATAACTCATATCGGTGGTAATATCGAGTTGCGTCCGGAAGTTTCCCATAATTTGCATATAGCTTGGGCTTACGGCTCGCGGTTGCGTCTAAGCCTGTCAGGTGCTGTGGTCAATGACGCGGTGGTAAGGTGCTTTCGTGAAATTTCTGACCGTGTGGTTTATGTGACTCCTGAAAATTTGCCCCGTCATCTGAAAGGGGCGTTCACGGTGTCGCTTGTCAATCTGGCGCCCGTGGGATGGTGGCAGTTGACATTCAACGGTACATTGGTATTCAATGATTATAGATTTCCCGCTTCAACGGCAATTCCCTCCAATTGGCTCATCACTCCGGTTGCCGACTGTCGTAACGTGCTTAAATTCGGATGTGGTTGGTCGGCGGAGTTGTCGGGCTCTTTTACCGGGAAGGCTGCTTACGGACAGGCTGTAGTAAGTCCTTTTGGCAAGATTTATGTCGGCGTAAGGAAATCGTTTCTGTCAGGTCGCGCATCACTGACATTGTTTGTCCGCGATCTACTTAATACCAACTATCATACTTCGACAATCATGCTTGAAGGGAAGAAAGCATACCTTACCGAGCGGGAGTATGAGGATATGAGACTTGTCGGAGTATCGTTTTCCTGGCGTTTCAAATCGGGTAATGTAAGGCGGCAAGAACGGCGTCAAGGTGTTATAGATGAAATAAAACGCGTAAATTTGTAGCATGAAGCTTACTACGATACTGCCGGCAATATATGGTCTGGCACTTTTCTCTCTTGTGAGGCTTGCCAACGACATTCCGCTCGGCAGCAATTATCTCGAACATTCTTCGCTCTTCATCACCATCGAGATTGTGGGAGTGATTGTGGGTTGCTATCTGTCATTTTTCTTGTTTGGACGATGGATAAATTTTTCCCGAAAGCGGATGATAGGTGCATATGTTGAGTATGGGGCGGTGGTGGTGTTCTCGTCGATGCTTGCCTTTGCTGTGATGCTGATGTCGCATGGAGGCGTTACCAATAACGGGAGTGATATTGTAATTCCTCTGATTGTAGTGGCTTTGATGTCTGTGGGACTTTATTCCGGAATGAAATCATCATCACTTTCAAGACTTTATGATGAACAGCGGCTTCGTAATGAGATAATGAGAAATGAGCGTATGCAATCGGAATTGCAGTCACTTAAAGCGCAGTATCATCCCCATTTCCTGTTTAATATGCTAAATACCATTTATTTTACTATCGATGAAGGAAATGAGAAGGCGCGTGACACTGTAGAACATCTCGCCAATCTGCTGAGGCGACAGTTGTATGACAGTGATGAAAAGACCGGCATCGACCGGGAGATATCGGTTGTAAGAAGTTATGTGGCATTGGCAGCTATGCGGTTCGGCGATAGATTGTCGATGGAGATGAATATTGATCCTGAATTGGGCGATGAACAGATTTATCCTCACTTGTTTCTTCCGTTAGTTGAAAATGCTTTCAAGCATTGCGGCGGTGACAATGCGATAAGTATCGATATCAAGTCGACTTATGACGGAGTGATGTTGACGGTGATTAATTCTACCGCTGCTGACAGCAGCGCGGGGCATGACGGCACGGGATTAAAGAATCTGAAACGTCGTCTTGAACTACTTTATCCCCGGAAGTCCCACGAGCTTGTCATTAAGCGGGAGGCAGGACGGTTTATGGTCACATTAATCTTGAAATTATGGATAAAACGACAATGACCTGTATCATTGTGGATGATGAGTTCATATCGCGCTCAGGTATAAAGAGCTATGTTGATAAGACACCGGGACTGGAGTGTATCGGCATGGCTGAAAACGTCAAATGCTTGTATGAACTGTTGGAAACCTGTTCCCCCGACATTGTGTTTATGGATATTGAGATGCCCGGAATGTCAGGTATGGAGTTTATGGAGCGCATGGGGATGTTGCCTTTTGCCGTGATTGTGATTACTGCCTACGAGCGATATGCCTTACGGGGCTATGACGTGAATGTGACCGATAACTCAACGCATAGAAAACCGATATAATTGGACATGGCTAAATATAAAGAATATCAATGATTTAGCGAATTAAGCCGTTTGATTGATTTGCCGTGTTTTCGACTGTTTTTCGTATTTAGTACACAATTAGTACATTTCAGTTGTTAATAGATGTTGAGGGCAATTTTCACGTTTCGCAACGTGTGGCTACCTTTGTTCTATAACAACAAAATTACTCAATAAATGGCGAAAATCCAAACGCGAAATAAGCAGAATCCGAAGCTCCAGCAGTCCGAACTGAAAGACGGACGCGCAAGCCTCTATCTGGAATACTATCTCGGACGCACTGAATCCCCGGTGCTTGACGAGGACGGGAATCAGGTATTCTATACCACCGGGGCGATGGCAGGGAAGCCAAAGTTCAAGGTCAAGCATGACCGCCGAAAAGAAAATCTGAATCTCTATATCTGGCTTCATCCGAGAAACCAAGAGGAAAGGATACAGAATAAAAACACTCTGGCACTCGCCGAGAAGATACGTTTTGAACGTGAGCAGGCGTTTCTTGAAGACCGTGCCGGATACAGGCTGAAAAAGGACAGACAGACAAATTTTCTCGCCTATTTCAAGGAGAAATGTGAATCGGAGAGGTTCACTTACTATGTCCGCAAGTCGGTTGTCCAGACTTACAACCGTTTCATCCGTTTTCTCAAGGAAACACCGAGATACAGCAAGTATGACACATTCCTGCACATGGAAACCATAACCCCGGAACTTGTATTGAAATTCGCTGAATTCCTCCGTGCAAACGGAAAGGGAGAGGGTCCGAACAAAATGTACCATTATTTCAAGCGCATCGTGCTTGACGCGATAGAGGAAGGTCTGATGCGCGGCAATCCCTGCAAGGGCATATCCGTCAAACACGACCGCAATCAGGTTACAAAAGAGGTTCTCACCCTCGATGAAGTAAGAACGCTTGTCAGCACCCACTATGAAGGCGAACACAAGGAAGTCCAACGAGCGTTCATATTCACTCTTTTCACCAGCACAAGATGGTGTGATGTGAAACGGCTCACATACGGGAATGTGGATGCCTCCACACGGACACTGCGGTTTAATCAGAAGAAAGTGGAATCAAGAAGCTCACACAGCGCCGTATCGTTTCCACTTAACGATGATTTGCTTGCACTGATAGGCAAGCCTTCCGAGCCATACGACCCAAACGAACTGATATTCAAACTGCCGAATTACTCGACCTGTAACAAGCATCTAAAACGTTGGGTTAAGGAGGCAGGAATAACAAAATGGATTTCATGGCACTGCGGCAGACATTCATTCGCAGTCAATATGCTCGACAACGGTGTCAACATAAAGACAGTATCAGAGCTTATGGGGCATTGCGGGATAACCACAACCGAAAAGTATCTCCATGTTTTCGACAAGCAGAAGATGGATGCAGTCAACAGCCTCGGCTCAATCGGTTTCGGAGCAGCGGAAACTTAAAAATCACTTATGTCAATCGCACTTTTCGCATTATCGGGTTGTTATTCGGTTGTGCAAGTGAGAATAAAAAGCTAACTTTGCATACGGAATCGCAGTCAAAATAATTTTGATTGTGGATTTAGTGGTCGGACATCGGGAGGGATACCCGGTGTCCTTTTTCTTCTCATCGCCCGATTTCGCTCCGCATTTGCATAATTCAAAAATTTTTCGTATCTTAATATAGCAATCCGACAAGGGTATCAGTCATTTTCAGTCCTGCGACAGTCAAACGCAGTCGCAAGATGCTGAAAATTTGGATAATCCGTGCCGGGGTTGTAGTTTCGTTGCCACCGAAAGGAGAAATGACCGCCGAAAAGAAAAAGCTGGACGCATGGCGGAATAACGCGGACAAAGCCGGACACTGCGAACCATCGCGGATTTCTCCTTGTTGAAAGTAACGGAGCAATGGCAGCCGACGTGCCGGGAACAATGATTAAAACCGCTATGATGATTGCAGCGGCATCAGTGTTCCCCCTCTGCCGACCGCATCCTTGTGAAAGGCGATTATCGCCGATATAATCAGGCATATTCAAGACCGTTATCAACGCTGAGAAATCCGCATGCGATAACAGGCAGCCCCGTTATTGCCTTATATCCCGTGGCAAAAGCCGGACATCTGAGCCGATATTTCAGTGGTTTTCGCCATTTTGCAAGCACACGGACGAGTGTCCGATATTAGTTTAACCGCCGACCTGCCTTATCCCTCCGGGTGTAGTCATGGGCAGGAAGGCACATATTAACCCTATTGACAACACCCCCACATCTGTATGATGACACCGCAAACGTTTTTAATCCTTAAAAGCCCATGCCCGATGCGCTAAACAATCCCCAGACCACTCAAACATCCACAATCCGAATCAACATGACTGACTTTTTGCATCTCCCTTTGGTGGAAGTCCTCAAACTTCTCGTAAGGGGGTCGGTGGAGGAATATCTCGCCGAAAAGGAAGCCAACGCTTCCGCACGCGCCGTTACCACGGCAAACAACGAATGTGAATCACTTGACATGAAGGGTGCTTTGGAGTTCCTCAACTCCAACGGCTACCCGATAAAAAAAGGACAGCTCTACAAGGAAACGAGCGCGGGAACCGTGCCGTTCCAGAAATTCGGCTCCAAGCTGCATTTCAGAAAATCCGAGCTGTTGCAGTGGGCGGAGGCGCGCCTCATCGACGGAAACGCCGTCGGTGTTCTCGTACCCGCCACAACCGGGAAAGGAGGAAGGCGATGAAAAAAGAAGAAACAGCCGCAGAAAAGACCTCCCGCAATCCCTTTCCCCTTGATGTGCTTCCGAGAATGATGCGTGAAATCATAGACGAGGCGAACACGACCCTCGGATTTCCGAAAGACTATCTCGCCATGTCGATGCTGACGGCGGTTGCCGCCGCTGTCGGAAACACACACAACGCCGAACACATGGCAGGCTGGCAGGAATACTGTATTCTTTTCGTCGCCCTCGTAGGTCGTCCGGGAGCCAACAAGAGCCACCCGCTGAGCTTCGCCATGCAGCCGCTCATAGATTTCGACGCGGAGCAGTCTGCAATCTTCTCCGAGGCTATGAAACGCTATCTCGCGGCGATGGAGCTGCCGCCTAAAGAGAGAGCCGCCAACGGCTATGAAACGAACCCGACCGAACCGAGGCGCGTCCGCTTCACAATGCAGGATGTCACGCCGGAGGCGGTACACCGCATACTCTCGGAAAATCCGAGGGGCCTGTGCCTCTATGCCGACGAGCTTGCCGGGTGGTTCAAGAATTTCAACCGCTACAACAACGGTTCCGAATCGGAGTTCTGGATGTCGGTGTTCAACCACAAGGTAGCCATGTCCGACCGCAAGAGCAGTCAGAGCGGTGTGTTCATCCGCAATCCGTTCCTCTGCGTCATCGGCACGATCCAGCCCAAAGTGCTGGGCGAGCTTGCCGCAGGAACCCGCAACTCAAACGGTTTCACCGAGCGTTTTCTCTATGTGGTGCCGGACGACCAGACAAAGGCGAAATGGAACAGCGAGAGAAAATCACCCTCATTCGACATCGTTTCGGCGTGGCGTGAGGTTGTCGGCAGACTGACCGGGATTGTTCCTGCGGTTGACGCCAGCGGCGACATAAATCCAGAAGATGTGCCGTTCTCACCGGACGCACTCCAACGCCTCTATTCATGGCAGAACGAATCGACCGAGCGGTGCAACGCCGAGGGAAGCGACACGCTCACGGCGATTGCGAGCAAACTTGAAATCTATGCCGTGCGGTTCTGCCTTCTCCTTGCCCTCTCCGACTGGGCGTGCGGGGCAAAAAAGAAAAAGGCGATAGAGGCGGCGACCGTCGAGAGGGCTATCCGTCTGACGGAGTATTTCCGGGTAACGGCGACAAGGGTGCAGGGCATCATCGGCGAGGACGCGCTGACCGATGTGCAGCTTGCCGTGATGTCGGAACTGCCCGCCACGTTCACCACCGCCGAGGGAGTTGCCATAGCCGGGAAATGCGGAATGGCGGAACGCACGTTCAAGAAATTCCTTCGCGACAGACGGGGCGTATTCTTCACCCGTGATGCCTACGGCTCTTATTCCAAACTTTAAATTTACCCCATGCACACCTTGCACTTTTGCACACTCCCGACCGTGCAAGAGTGCAAGGAATGCACGGGGGTATCCCTGAATTTGAAATGATGACAACAGAGTTTTTTCTCGGTGTACCACTATACCCGTTACAGTGGTTTACCGCCCTGCGACCCATATCCGGGGAGCAGTCCCATCCGTGCTGCCGCGCACGGAAATTACAGCCATGCGGGAAATTCCTTAGCATATTAGGGAATTTTCCGAGCCGCATATCGTTCCGATACGCTGAAAATGTCCCCAATATGCCAAAGAGGTCAACCCCTTTGGAAACCCCGGAACGGCTTAACAGAAAGCCGTACACTCCGATTGCTCCGCAACTTAAACTCGTCCGCCTATGAGCTACGCAGTGTTACACATCATCAAGGCGAACTCGTCACTGAACTCGATAGCCAGGCATATCGAGCGCACCGCCCATCCCGAAAACGCGGACCCGGCGAGAACGCATCTCAACCGCTACAATCTGGTCGAATATCCCGATGGGATAACCGGGCTTGCGGCGGCTGTCGAGCACCGCATAGCCAATGCCGGGATTACACGAAAAATCTCCGACAGGCAGGTTCGGTGCCTCAACTTGGTTATGACCTCCGACAACGAGGGTATGCAGAAAATCATCGACAGCGGCAAACTTGACGAGTGGATTTCCGACAACATCAGATGGGCGCGCGACACATTCGGCGGCGACAATGTTGTCGGAGCAGCCCTGCACATGGACGAGCGCACTCCGCATCTTCACATCGCCGTCGTTCCGATAGTGACCGCCGAGAGAAAGAAGAAAGCGAGGGAGGCGACAGCAAAAAGGCGTTACCGCACTAAAGCCGCCAACCGTCCGAGGCTGTGCGCCGACGACATAATGGAGCGCGGAAAGATGAGCCACTATCAGGACATCTATGCCGAGGCTATGGCGAAATACGGTCTGGAACGTGGCATCCGTGGCTCAGAGGCGCGCCACATCGGGCAGCACGAATATTACCGCGACTGCATGGTGAAGAAGAAAGGTCTTGAAGAAGACATCGGCAATCTCTCCATTGAGAAAAGGAAACTCGATAAAGAGAAAAAATCTCTTGAGAGCAAGGTGGAGAGCCTTGAGTGCCGGACAACCGCCCTCGACACCCGGAAGAAAATGCTCACGCAGGTAAACGAGGAGATACGGCACCAGAACAACGAGCTGTATTCCGAAAACTCCCGGTTGACCGAGGCTAATTCTTCTCTCGCCGCCGAAAACAAATCGCTTGCGGCAACATCGTCAAAACTGTCTGATGATGTCGCCCGGCTCCAAATGCGGAAACTGAGCAACGAGGCGGACGGAGATTTGAAGAAATACAAGGCTGATATTGCCCGATATTTCCCCGACCTTGAAGATTTGTTGAATTGGGGACGATACTGCACCCACATCGGATTTCCCGACCGCTTCACGCAGCGCATACTTGCCCAAGAAAAGGTGGGATTTGCCGGAGCCCTTTTCTCGTCGGAGCATAATCAGACCTTTCGCACGGAGGGGTCGGTTGCCAAATTGGAAAGAGACCCCGAAAACGAACACCGTTTCATCTTGAATATTGACGGTGTGAGCGTCTTTCAGTGGTTCCGGGATATGGCTCGTAAACTCCTTGAAAAACTCGGCTTCAAACCAAAAGAGCCGAGCCAAAGGCACTCGCGTACCATTTAATCAATAGCGGCTATCCCCACTATTTGCGATAGGGATAGCCGCTATTTCTAATACAACAAAAAGAGACGATGCCTTTGGTGAAAAGACACAAATTTACAGCAGAGTGCGGTGTATGTCGCCGAAAATTAGTAACTTTGCGTATGGTACACAGACGAAAATACATCTTTATATGCCTGACGGCTATTATAATGTTACCTCTTTTGCTCTCTGCAAAGAGTGTAACAATACGTGTTATAGATAAAGTTGAAAATCAGCCGATATTAGGATGCCCCGTTGTTTTACCGAATAGTGTTGATACAAAGTACATTGGAGTTACAGATATATACGGAGGAATCACATTTGATGTTCCTGACAGTGGTATGTTCGTCGAATTGAGGCCTGTTGGATATAATAGAACCGTAATCAATGCCGTAAACGATACAACCATATTTTTAGATTTAGATGAGGAACTGTATCAAAATCCTCTTTGGGTTGTCAACGGAGTTGCTGTTGATGTCTATTATCCTTATATCTGGAATCCGGGTATTTATACCTTAAAACATGAGGTTGCAAAAGCAATCAAAATTCTTAATGAAGATGATATAAAGAATGTTTCATTAGATAAGAATGATTTTTGGTATATGAATTTCTATTATCCCGGTGTTTGTCGGATTACAACAAATCGTTGCAAAATAGGGATAATTGTTGATGGCGTATTGAAAAAGACCGTAAAACATACGCCCGAAGTTTTAATAAATTATGCGCGTCGGAAAAGGTTTGCATCAAAAAAAATAAAAATTGATGAAGATGATATTATTACGGCAGTCGCTGTGAATACTTCGGATATACCTGCGTGTGATACAGATGTGGATAAATTTTTATTGATAACCACGACAGCGCAATATCGGCATATATCTAAAACTGAATTTCAGGCTTATCAATTTGATAACGGAGATGATTATGTACGGTGTGAAAGATATAGAATTGTAGATAATGAGGGTAAAATCGGTTACGCAAATCCGCAAGGATATATAGTAATTGAACCTAAGTATGCTTTTGGATTTCCGTTTGAAAACGGGAAAGCAAAAGTAACCGACACAGGGCAAATGAAGGAGGTTGAGGGCAGTAATGGCGAATACCATTACTGGGATAGCGACGATTGGTATTATATAGACCAAATGGGTAATCGAACAGCTAAAAATGAAGCGGTGCAATGAAAAAGTTGAAGAAGATATTGGGTTGCACGGCGTTAGCCATTTTGGTATGTGTGGAATTGTTTTTGTTCAGCATATACTATGGTGTGATAAATAGCAGTTTATGGCGATTGCAACTACAATACCATGAGTCAATAGAAAGCCAAAAGTTCGCAGTAGATGTGGTATCAATAATGATGTGGGGCAACCTAATTTTGATCTTAATCCTATTTATCTGCCTATGGAAGAAAGGGCACAAAAATGAGGCTGACTGAAAAGAGATTTTTTGAAAATTCTTCTCCGAATCCCTCTATTCAGAGTTTCAAATCTACGGAGACTACGAGAAAAAGAATCGAATTAAATATAACGAACGCTCCTTAAAAATCCATAAATCCTTTTACTCTATCACCTCTATTTATCGCAATAAGTACATTTTTAGTACGCTTAAATTACACTTATCTATTGATATTCAGTATTATAAATACCATATATCAAAACACCTTATGTCCTGCCGTTCCAGCTCCTTCGGGCGCAGGTACTTGAACAGCAGGTACAATTCAGTCAGTGAGTTGCTGATAGTCGTGCCGGAGAGGAAGGTCGCACCCAAGTCTTTTCCTGTGCGCTCCTGTATGGTGCGTATGGCAAAGAGCATGTTAAGTGCCTTCTGGCTTCCCTCGCTGTTTCCCAATCCCGCCACACGGTCGTGGCGCGTGTTGAAAGTCAGATTCTTGAACTGGTGGCTCTCATCTATGAAGATGTGGTCGATGCCCATCTGCTTGAAATCCACCACGTCGTCCGTGCGTGACTTTATGGCGTGTTCCACCTTCTCCAGCTTCGCTTCAAGGTTGTGCTTGCGCTTCTCCAATCCTTTCAGCATCGCCCGCGACACGTTCTTTCCCTGCTGCCGTAGCACTTCGAGGTTTTCCTCCACCGTGTCAAGCTCCGCTTGCAGGATGCGCTGCTGCAACTCCGGCGACTGCGGTATCTTGCCGAACTGGTCGTGCGACATGATGACGCAATCGTAGTCGTTGTTCTTTATATTATTGAAGAAGCGCACACGGTTGGCGGTCGAAAAGTCCTTCTCCGAAGCGTACAGAATACGTGCGTTGGGATATGCCGCCTGATAGGTGGCTGCAATCTCCGCAACGTTGGCTTTCAGCCCGATAATCATCGGCTTGTGTGCCAAATTCAGACGCTTCATCTCATGCGCGGCGATGCACATTATCAGCGTCTTACCGGTTCCCACCTCGTGGTCGCAAATTCCGCCGCCGTTCTGTTTCAACATCCAGACGCAATCCATCTGTGAGGGATAGACGCTCTTGATACCCCGGCTTGCCAGCCCTTTCAGGTTGAGGTCGGGAAAGGTCTGATGGGAGCCGTCGTAGCGCGGGCGCACGAAACAGTTGAACTTGCGGTTATACATCGTCGTCAGCCGCTCCTTGAACTGTGGCGACTGCTCTTCGAGCCATTCGGAGAAGCCGTTTCGTATCTCGTCAATCTTGGCGTTGGCGAGTTGTATTCCCTCGCTGTCGCGCATCTTGATGTCGTTGCCATGCTCGTCCTTGCCGATGGACTTCATCATGTCAGGGCAGGTGTTGTGCAGGGCGTGTTTTAGGAGGTGCATACCGTCATAGTTCCGGTAATACCCCTTCACCAGAAACTCGTCCGTGATTTTCATGGTGCGGTAGCCGCACACCACCGAAAACTCGTCCATGCTTGCGGAATAGGCGATTTTCACCTCCGTGTCGAACAGCCGGCTCATGTAGGCGGCATAGACACCCGTCGGAATCCAGCGTTCCCCGAAATTGAAGTCCAGATCCTCGAAGGCGATGCGCTGCGGCTCGGCATCTTTCAGAGCCTCCAACGCCTGCTTCACCTCCGGCATACGCTCATTTTCGGGATTGTCACCCATCCATGCCTCTATGCGTTCCGCTTTCTCTATGACATTTCCGGCGATGAAACGGTCTTTGATTTCGTAACCGGTCACGAGCGGATTGTAGTAGATGCGCCCTTGCAGGGCAGTGAGCAAATCCTCCGCCGTGCTGTCGGTTATCTCCCGCATATAGTCGAGATTGACCGTACCATATTTGTTGAGCGACGCAGACAGGGCTTCTTCGGGAGAGCCTACGTTGGCATGGCTCTCCACCGCGAAGGAAACAGGATGCTCGAAGATGTCCGCCTTGACGAACTTTCCGTTTTCCATCCGTTCCAGCGAAAGGATGTCGCGCCCGCCCGCATCCATCATCACTAACTTCACGTTCTGCTTGGCGTTGAGGTTGCCGTAGCGCATGACAAACTCATCGTAACAGGTATTCAGATGCTCTCGCCACGGAACATTTGCCTCGCGCCGGAGCGATTCATAACGGTACAGACGCTCGTAGGCGTCACGCAGCGACACATACAACAACGCCTTTTCCTTCTGGTATCCTTTCAGGTCGAGCGGCTGGAATGTCGCCCCGTATGGCGTGATGTCTTTCAGGTAGCCGATGTTATGACGCCCCCGGTCAGCCACCAGCGACCCTTCGCGCAGGTGCATCTCCGGCGTGCGGTGGTAGGCACGCGGAGAAAGGTCCACGACTTCCTCCTTCGGCTTTTCCGCTTCGATGTCGGGGAAAAGGAAAGTCCCCACCGCTTCCGATGGGGTATCTGTAACGGCAGGTGCGGCGACTGCCTCCGGCTGTGTTTCCTCCTGTCGTGGCTGCTCACGGGAAGTTTCCGGCACGGCTTTCACTTCCGTCTTTTCCGCCACTTGTTTCTCGTTATGCTGCCTTGCCAGTTCCCGAAGTTCTTTCCTACGCTCCGGCGTCAAACCCATCATCATTTCATAGAAACCGTTGATGGGAGGATTGGTATCCCAGTCCAGTGTGGCATAGATGTCGTCCGGGTCGGCAGGCTTGGCGGTGTTCTCCGCTTTCACCTCCTTATTCTCCATTGCGGGTTTTGCAGTTGGAGCTGTCGGTGTAACCGTGACTTTCGGTTTGGGCGGAGTGGACTTTGCCGTAACTGCCTTTTTCACCGTCTTTTTCTTTTTGGAGGTTTTCGGTTGGCTGACCTCTTCCGTCATCCCCCAGAGGTCAAGCAGGGTGAGCTGCACGCCTGCGGAATATTGCGGGCGCGGTTCTATCTCCGGCTTTTCATCTGCGGGTTGCGGCTTTTCTGTCGGAGTTTCCACCGTCTGCGCCGAGGATACTGTTTCCAATTTTATGGCAGGACGCTCTACTTTATTTTGAACGGCAACTTTTTCTTCCGTTCCTGCCTGCCGGATTGAACCCGAATACAAGCGCATGGCAAGCCTGTAATGGAAATCCTCGTCGAGCATACGGCGCAAATCCCCGGCGATGCCTGCTGCCTTGCCCTCGTGCAGATAAACCATAGCGGGCTTCCCGTAGGGGTCTGTGTCAAGTTTCGCCATCGTATGCACGATGCGTTCCGGGTGGTGGATGAAATAGGCGTTGTCGGTCAGGGCGGTTTTCGTGTCCGTCTGTATCACGGTCATCAGCCGCTCGTCCTGCGACATTTCCTTCTTGCTGAGGTTCTTTTGC
>ENA-UESU01000039-UESU01000039.1-human-gut-metagenome-genome-assembly--contig:-NODE-39-length-97279-cov-20.567941_pt1 | contig 97279 bp, 81 predicted proteins | sample MGYA00243007_ERZ508008 | MGnify/ENA primary metagenome ERZ508008 (study PRJEB26167, sample SAMN06115399) | human gut metagenome | host: Homo sapiens | place: China:Henan | collected 2016-06-23 | study...
TCCAACGCCCAGGCCGCTGCGACGCTTGCCGCAGTGATGATTGGTTTCAATATCGGTATGTTTGGTGAAGAGGTACTCAACGGTACAATAGTGATGATTCTCGTGACGTGTACCATCTCTTCGATAGTCACCGAGCGTGCCGCATCGCGCCTTAAACTGCAACAGCTGGAAGGCCAGTCGGAGGATAACGGCTCCACAGGGCGGTCGTCAAATACGCTTATATCGGTGTCAAATCCTATAACCGCCGCGTCGCTCGTCGAGCTTGCCATACTTACCCGCAATCCATACGCGAGGGGAAACAGGCTTTATGCCATACATGTGCGCAACGATAACTCTGCCGGGTCACGCGCCATCGGCAGAAATTCACTTGATGTCGCTGAACAGGCGGCGGCGAGCGTCGATGCAAAACTGATACCAATAGAGCGGTATGACCTTAATGTGGTGACGGGACTTGTCAACACTATTGAAGAGCGCGACATCTCTGACGTGATAATAGGCATGCACCGCAAGGCTACCGTGATCGACTCTTTCTTCGGCAGCAAGATAGAGCAGCTGCTTGCCGCGACTCACCGCATGGTGGTCATAACTCGGTGTTTTATTCCCGTGAGTACGATTACGCGCATCGTGGTGTCGGTGCCTGACAAGGCACAGTTTGAGACCGGATTCCGGCGCTGGGTGATGTCAATTGGCAACCTTACGCGTCAGCTCGGATGCCGCGTGATATTCTGCTGTCACCCCGACGTGCAGCCTTACATAAGAGGGGTGCTACACAAGGAGCGTTATGACATACGCGCGGAGTATCGCGATGTGGAGGATTGGGATGACTTCGTGCTGCTTGCCAACCGTATACTCGACGACGACCTGTTCATCGTAGTGAGTGCCCGTCGCGCGTCATTGTCGTTTAACTCCGGGATGGATGAACTGCCCGGCTTCCTGCAGAAATATTTCTCACGAAATAATCTCATAGTGCTGTATCCGGAGCAGTTTGGCGCCGATGTGGCGACTGCCGCATCATCCATCGACCCGCTTGTAAGCGATGTCACCGTGGCGCCGAGCGGCTTGTGGCTTCATGTGCTTTCCTACTACCGGCGGCTCATACAGCTGCGCAAGCGCTTCACCCAGCGCAACCGCGTAAAGAAAATCGACCTCTGACGGCATAGTTTTCGGGTCTCATTTTGATAGAATAGTTTAATTGTTATAATAAGACATCCGCATCAGCTGTAAGCACCGTGTATTTGTCCTCAATGTAGGGACATCGCTTTGCGATGTGAGCTGGGAATCAGTGAGTTATGTAAACGTACCAAAGGCACCTCCCTTAATCTTGGTGGTTCTGCAACACCCTCCCTACACTCTGCTTGTAACCAGCTGTTTGAATAGCGGAATAGTTACTAAGAGGATTTTTTATGCGAAGGATTTTTTATGTTAAAAATGATGGATGTTTGGATTGTGAGCGAAAAAATCATAAATTTGTCATTCAGATTGATAAACCATATTTATCACGAAGTTAATAACTATGAAATTTAAAAGAATTTTTTCTCTGCTTGCAGTAGCAGGAATGTTGACCGTGGGGTTCAGTGCCTGCGGCGATGACGATCCGGAACCCGGAACAGGTAATGAAGGCGGCGATCCGTCAGTAGGACCCGGTGAAGTTGACCCCTCGGTAAATAAACCCTTATCATCTACCGATGCCGGAAATTATCTCGACGAGACGGCAGTCGAAGTGGCAAATCTTTTCAAGCCTGAAGATCAGAAGGAAGTGGTCGACGTGTTTAACAACTATGCCGAGAAATACGCCGAGTATGAATTTGATGAAGACGACTTCAATTTCGAAGTTGGCGGCAAGAGTATGCTTACCGTAATGGCAAAATCGATGGTTAAAGGCACGTCGGGCGACGTGGCAAGCCTGTCACGGGCAGCCAACGCGTTTGTCACCAATTATAATGTGTCGTTCGACATGATAAAGGGTATCTACACCCCTGACAGCCGTACTGAGACATGGCGTCGCGATCCCAACAGCAGTGACGTGATATTCCGCTTTGGCTCTACCGAGGTAAAGGTTCAGGTGAGCGGCGGTAACTGGGACCTGAATTTTGTCACGGAAGACTGGGACTATGATTATAACTACGAGACCAATAATTACGAGGAGATTGTCTATGAGGACCACTATAATGTGACCGTACCCAAAAATATTGTAGTCACTGTCACTGAAAGCGGTAAGGAACTTGTACACAGTACTATCGAGAGCAATCTTGACAGAAATGGCAAGAACTTCCGCATCAAGACCAATATGCGCGCCGCCAACCTTACGCTTGACGCTGTAATCGAAGGTAATAACAGCCGCGTGACCGAATCACAGTCGCTTCTCGTCAGCGGTACACGCGTGGTTGCTTCGACTGCTACTGTGAATGGAAGCAACATGTGTGACGAAGAGTATCTTTCAGAACTCTTTGAAGATGACATAGAGGATTCACAGACTCGTATCGACAATACATTCCGTGATGGCTCTGCTATGATTAATATTGCCGACCGCGTCCAGGTAAAGGCAAACATGACTAAAATCGGCACTTTGATGGTTGCAGGCGATTATGACGGAGAGTCGTCATGGAACTCTCATGCCGAGAGTGATGCTGCCAAGTTTGCCTCAGCCCTTGCCAACAATGTAAAGGCGCAGATGTATTTCGGCAATACCGATGCCGTACAGGCAAATATCGAATGGCAGAAATATTTCGACGAGTACTATGCAGGTTACGGCGAATGGATGGTCGAGCCGGTAATCGTGTTTGTCGACGACAACAGCCGCTTCACATTTGAAGAGTACTTTGGCGAGGCTCGTTTTGCCGACGCCATAAACAAGTTCTCCAGTCTCTTCGATGTGTATGCAAGTCTCTGGAAATAATCATTGATAATTGAGAGCTGTAAGACATCTCTTACGATATATGAGCGGTGTGCCTTTAGCGGGCGCATCGCTCTTGTCGGCTATAGCCCTGACCACAGTGAAGGCGGAGGCTGCCGAAGGTGTCGACAGCGTGGAGCTGAAAGAGATTGAGGTCGTGGCTACATCACCGCGCACATCACGTCTCGGTGCCGACGGTTCGGTGACGGTCGATGCCGTGGCGGCAGGCAGGACATTACGCTCGCTCGGCGAGGCTGACGCTGTCGGCTATCTGAAACTGCTTCCCGGAGTCACGTCGGGGAGTGATTACGGCTCCGGACTGTCCGTGCAGGGAAGCGACTATTCCCACACGCTTTTCCGGATTAACGGTGTGCCGCTCTTTTTCCCGTATCATTTCGGAGGAATATTCTCGGTTGTGGCTCCGGCACATTATCCGGTAGTGAAATTCGAGAAATCGATTCATGACCGGTCGATGCCGTCACGGCTCGGGGCGCTCGTAGATATGTCGGTGAGAAAAGGTAAATATGACCGTGTCTGCGGGTCGGTCAATGTCGGAATCATATCGTCGGGCATCTCGGTTGGCATACCGGTGAGTCGCAACCTTGATATCACTGCATCGGCACGACTCTCATATATAAACAGTCTTTACGGCAGCCTGTTGCGGGGAAAATCATCAGAGATAAGATACAATCTTAATGACTTGAGTGTCACCGCAGTTTGGTCTCCGACCCGTAATGACCGTGTGATCGCCGATTTTTTTCATAATTCCGACCGTCTGCGTATAATCGACGATTCCTATGCACTCGGCACTGCGATGAATTGGGGGAATATCGCGGGGGCAGTGACGTGGGAACATAAGCTGCCGGGCGGCGCGATGGAAAATTCCGCCTATTACTCCGGATTTCACAACCGCCTATCGCTTGAGATGCCTCAGATGGGGCTGCGTCTGCCGTCAGAGATGGCACAGGTCGCTGTCAAGGGTGTCATTGACCTCGATTTCGGCAGATTATGGCGTGTCAAAGCCGGATATTCCGTGAATGTCAACAGTATTCTACCGCAATGGGCTGACTTTTCCGGCTACAATAATTTGCCTAAAGATGAGCCGTCTAAGGAGCATGGTGAAGAGGCGGCATTGTTTGGCGAGTTATTCCGACAATTCGGCAGCAACATTGTCGTGTCGGCGGGAGTGAGGCTGACAGGCTATCACCAGTCGACCTACCGCCGCTTGCTTGCCGACCCTGCCGTCACTGTCTCGTTAGATGAACGGTGGGGAAGGCTCACTGCGCAGCTTTCAAGCTATACGCAGACCCTTCATCAGGTAGGTTTTTCCGAAGTCGGACTATCCTCTAATTTCTGGATAGGCTCGGCGGAGGGGCTTCCGGTGCAGAGGGCATTGTCGGCTGCTGTCAATTATAATAAATCATTTTTTGAAGGAGCGTACACCTTTTCCGCCGATGCCTATTATAAGCGGTTGCGGGGTTGCTCCGAATATGACGGGTATTTGCTCGGATTGCTTGACGACGATTATGTGACGCGCGACAATATATTGAGTGGAAAGGGCTATAATTACGGTATTGATGTGATGTTAACAAAAAATTACGGCAAGCTGACCGGCTCCGCAGGCTATGCCTACGGTATAGCCCGTCGTCGTTTTGACGGCATTACGGGCTGGGTGACGGCATCGTCAGAGCTGCGTCATTCGGTGAATATTTACGCCCGCTATATGATTGATTCCCGATGGTCGGTGTCGGCGGCGTTTGCTTACAACACCGGCAGGCCGGTGACCCCGATTAAGGCGTTTTATATGATAGGGGAAAATCTGTTTATGGATTACGGGAAGCGTAATTCCGGCAATCTTCCTGCATATCACCGGCTCGATCTTTCAGCGACATATTCGTTTTCTACCGAAAAGTGGTTGCCGCTGCGTCATTTTGTCAATGTGTCACTTCTCAATGCTTACGGACACCGTAATGTCGACATGATTACCTACAGTTATGATGTCGACGACAATCTTTTTTACCGTAAAGAGGTGACGTCGCTGTACCGGTTTATGCCTTCAATAAGTTATACGATTGAATTTTGATGAGACATACATTGATATACTTGCTTGTCGCTGTTGTGACGATTCTGACCTTTGCGGGATGTGACAATTCCTCCGAGGTGTCGCAACCTTCGCTTGTGATTGACGGCTGGATTGATTCCGACGGTTATCCCGTGGTGATATTGACAAAGACCATCGTGCCCGATGCCTCCGACAAGACACCCGTCGCGGATTGCCTTGTGCGATGGGCTAAGGTCACAGTTTCTGACGGGGAGCGTGAGGTAATAATGACCGGTACGTCAGATGACAATTATTTTCCGCCTTATATTTACCGCACATTTGACATGCGTGGCGAACCGGGGAAGACATATCGTGTGACCGCTTCCTACGGCGGGATGACAGCTGAGGCTTCATGCAAGATGCCGCAGCGGGCAAAAATCACCGGAATAAGTGCGGCGCGGATTGAGGGGTCCGACTCGCTTTGCGAGATTTCAATGAGTTTTGTCCCTGCACCGGGGGAGAGATATTATCATCTGCTGACACGCATACGAGGTGACAGAGGCCGATACATGCCGTCGTTTATGGGGACGGTCAAGACCGACGGTACGGGTGAAGAGTTGAAAGTACCTGTATTTGCGCCAAAAACCGACACGTCGCCCGATGATTTCACCCCTTATTACAAGTGGGGTGACCTGGTTGAGATTGCTCTGTGCACCGTCACTCCGGAGGTGTATGATTTCTGGTTTGACTACGATGATGTCGTGGCGTTCGGGGGCAATCAGTTTGTTACATCGGCAGGCAACCTCCGCTCTAATGTCATAGGAGGTTACGGCGTATGGAGTGCGCAGGGGACAGTCCGCCACACACTCCTTGTCACGCCGAGATGATAATCCGTTGCCTATTTATAAGTCTCGGCAATGGAGTATATGGAGTTGAAAATCTCTATGTCGGTGTCGGTCAACTCGACATGGCGGCGTGCCATCACGCGACGTGCGATATCGAAAAATTTTGACAGCGATACATCGCTGAACCCTGCCGCTCCACCTTCGCTGAACGAGGCAACGAAATTGCGCGGGAATCCGGAGCCGTGGATATTGCACCCCACGCCTACTACGGTGGCGGTGTTAAACATGGTGTTTATGCCCGCTTTCGTGTGGTCGCCCATTATTAGTCCGCAGAACTGGAGACCGGTGCGCAGAAAGCGGTGAGCCGGGTAATTCCACAGTTTTATTTCGGAATAGTCGTTTTTGAGGTTGGAGGCAACGCAGTTTGCGCCAAGATTGCACCATTCGCCGATTACCGCATTGCCGAGAAAGCCGTCGTGAGCCTTGTTGCTGTAGCCTATCATGACCACATTGTTAAGTTCGCCCCCGACTTTGCAGTACGGTCCTATGGTTGTCGCGCCATATACTTTCGTGCCCATATTTATATAGGAGTGTTCGCAGAGTGCAAGCGGACCTCTCACACAGGAGCCTTCCATTATCTCGGCGCAGGCACCGATATAAATCGGACCGTGGCTTACGTTGAGCATCGCTCCCTCTACGGTAGCTCCTTCTTCGATGAATATAGCCGGAGTGCCGTCGGGAAGGGTCGGGGAGCCGATAAGTGTGCATGTAGGGCTGAGCGGTTGCGATGTGCGCCCGGCGGTAAGAGTCCGGTAGTCATCGGCAAGTGCCTGCTCGTTGAGCATGAATATATCGGGCAGAGTCTTGATGGCAAGAGGCATCTCCTCAAGCTGCACTTCATTGTCGTGATGTTTGCCGTGATGTGCCACGAGAGTGTCACCCGACATTATCGCCGTGCCGGTGGGGAGTGTCTCAAGCATCTTTACCAGAGCTGTCGACGGACACACATTGCCGGCGATGTAGTAGTCATCATTGGTGTTTTCTTCCTTCATCGGGAATTTGGGCGACAGATACTCGACTGTCGAGTAGGAATATGTGCCGGGGAACGCTTTTTCCCATTTTTCACGGATGGTCATTATGCCGAAACGTATGTCGGCGACGGGTCGGGTGAAAGTAATCGGCAGGAGATTTTCCCGCAGTTCGGTATTGTCAAAAAGAATGATATTACGTGCCATGATATTATAAATGTTTTATGCAAAGGTAATAAAATTTTGTTAGATTGAAATTTATGTATAATTATGCAGATATGCGGTTTTTCGATGGATTTAACATCGAAAAATGTAGAAAATTAAGTGTCAGATAATCAGAGATGTATATTAATTTATATGTTAAAAAACATAGTTTTATTGCATATTTCAACGGAAATCATCTAACTTTGCACTGTGTTTAGTTGTATATAGTACTGAACGAGGGAATGAAGAGACCTCGATTAAATATTAACTAAAACTTTATAGTCATGAACAAGATGATTAAGTTTTTTAAAGAAGGTGTTAATTCATACGTAAAAAACATGAGTGACCACCAGTTGTTCAGGATTACCGGCGACTGCACTCCGATGTTTGATGAGGAAAATTAACAGGTATTATCGCTGCCGGTAGCCGCCCGGCGCTTGTTGAAGATTGCGGCATACACTTAGAATGAAGAATGTTTTAGGAAATTAAAAGAAGAAGTGTTATGAAGAAGTTTTTTAAGAAAGTACTTACGTGGTATTTTGAAGCAGCATCAGAGATGTACAAGTAAAGACTTGAGTCGTAAGACACAAGAGAGAATGAAGTAAAGTAAGAATTTAGAGAATCGTGATACATCTCACGATTTTTTTTGTGTCAGTTTGTGAGGATACTGTGAAATGATTAAATTCGCGCAGTTATGGAAGATATGGTTACAACAGTAGGGATAGATCGCTTGAAAGTGAGAGCCTTTCACGGCGTTTCGGCGCAAGAGCGCAAGGTCGGGAATGACTTTGAGGTGACGGTAAGGGCCGATTATCCGTGGAATATCGATTCCGACTGCATTGAAGGCACATTAAATTATGCGGAGCTTATAGCATTGGTACAGGAGGAGATGGCTGTGCCGTCGGCATTACTCGAACATGTCGCCGGGCGTATTTACCGTCATATCCTGAACCGCTGGCATGAAGTGACCGGCGGGTATATAAAAATAGCCAAGCTCACCCCGCCGGTGACAGCAGAACTTGCCTCCGCGTCGGTGAGCCTGGCATGGTAGGTGCGTATCAGAATGACCTTCCTTTATAGGTGCTGCTTGCCGAGGCGGGATGCAGGACACCTTCAAGTGTGATACGTTCTGAATTGAAATTGGGGGTCACGACGGCGGTTGCGCGATTTGTACCTCCGATTACGGTAATGGAAATCACGGCTGAAATACCGTTGCCTATCACGCTCATGGATAGGGTGTATGACCCGTTTTTCTCTTCCGATACCTTGATGTTTGACGCTTTGCCTTCTACGGTTACTCCACCTACTCCGTTAGGTCCCCCGCCATTGAAGGGTGCGACCTGTACGGTGGTCGTGCCGTTAACCGACGATATGAAGTTTGTGACCGATGACACGTATGCCGGTCTCCCGCGCTTGAATATCAGGCGATCAGCCTCAAGTACAAAGTCCATGTCGTTGAGGGCTTTAACGGCGATGTCATGGCTGATGGAGTCCTGACGCGCCTCAATTGCCTTTTGGGCTTCTTTTGCAGCTTTCTGCTCAGGTGTCAGTGTGGCACATGAGGTAAACAGTGCCATAGCGGCAGTGATGATTAAAAACAGACGTTTCATGATTTCTGTAGCTTATTGAAATGACTTTTGATATTGTTTTTTTGTATTAACTGTTATTTTCGGTAAATATAACGAATTGAATCTTAATTTGGATTGATAAAAGTAGTATCTTTGCATCGAAAAGGCAAATTTTGTTAGCATAATCACTAAATAAAATATGAGAATGAGAAAATTTTTACTTTCTGCCGTTGCGTTGTTGCTTGGCGTAGGCGGCATGACCGCGGCGATTTCCGACAAATTGACGGTGAATCCCGCTGTTAGTATCAAAATGGAAAAGCCGATTGTGAGAAAAGCGGCTAAAGCTGATGCAGCCTCCCGTTGGGACTGCTCGTTTATAATAGGAAACGATGTGACCGCCGGTAATTTCCAGAATCCTGGCACATATCGTGTCGCTGTCGTTATTCCGGAATATGTGGCAAAGCAGTGTGTCGGGTCAAAGCTCACAGATATTTTCTTCCTTATGGGACCATCAGTCAAGACTGACGGCAAGGTGTTCATAACAAAGGGTGTCGGCGGTGAAAGCCTCTGGGAAAAAGATATAACCCTCAAGCTCGGTACTCTCTCCGGAAATAATTTAACTCCTGGCGAAAATGAAATAATTCTCGATGATCCGTATGTGTTTACAGGAGAAGAGATAGCGGTTGGATATGAGTTTATTGCACCGCGTTCAACCCAGATGCGTTCTTATTATCCGCTTTGCTATGGCTACGAGGAGCCTATTAATTCATGTGCTGACAATGTCGGTATGACGACTGCGCAAGGTGAGGTATGGGATCATTTGGGGCTGCCCTTGACTATTATGCTTGGTGTCGAAGGCGAGAATCTTCCTACCTGGGCAGGCGTGGTTGATTATATGATTTCTCCTGTTGTTAAACCGGGTGATAATGTAAACGTGACTCTGCAGGTTGCAAATATAGGTGCTAACCCTGTGTCCTCTGTAGGTGGATTCACCACTGTTGACGACGTTGACGGCCAGGAGCAGACGATTCCTGTAAATATCAATGCTGGAAGAACGGGTGTGGCTGATTTTTCCGTGACAGGCATGGATAAGGAAGGGTTGTATATGGTTGGCGCTACAATGAACAAGGTAAATGACGCCAATTATTGTGAGCCTGTTGAGGTCGAGGATTTTGTAAAAAACATCGCCAATGGTGTTAAACGTCGCGTGGTAGTAGAGGAATGGACCGGTAGCTGGTGTGGTTATTGTCCGCGGGGTATCTGGGGCATGGATTACATGAAGGAGAATTATCCTGATGATTTCATCGGTATTGCGGTTCACTATGATGACGAGATGGAAGCTACAAGCTATATTAATTCGCTCGCAGCTCTCGGAGTGGTGTCCGGTTTCCCCGGCTCGCTTGCTGACCGTATGATGGTAGTAGAACCGAGTCCCGATAATTTTGCTGAATTGGTGGAAACTTTTGGCGGCAACAAAGGTTTTGCCGATATCACAATCGACGCAAAATATGTTGATGAGGCAGAGAAAACTCTTGAAATCACCGGTGACGTAAAGGTTACCTACGATGTCGCTGAGGTGAATGCTTTGCTTGCAAACTCAAAGTATCGCGTATCGTTTGTAATTATTGAAAACAAGGTTCCCGGTAAGCAGTCAAACTATTATGCCGGAGGACGTTTGGGAGCTTGCGGCGGTTGGGAGTCGCTTCCTTCTTCAGTAGAGTGGGATTATGATGATGTGGCGCGCACAATCGACACATTTGACGGTATAGCCGGTTTGCTTCCCGATGTTATGGAGAAAGATAAGGAATACTCGTTCACCCATAAGATGACTTTGCCTAAGAGTGTGAAGGTCGGTAGCAATATTGACATTATTGCCATGCTTATTAATACAACTACCGGATATATTGAGAATGCGGTGAAGATTGCAGGTCCGCAGCGTGCCGCTTCAATCGATCAGGTTCTTGGCGACGCTAACAGTGCTGTCAGCGTTAATGCCGGTGCCGGAGTCATCACGATAGCAGGCGAATGTGCCGCAGCCGAAGTGTATGGCTTCAACGGAGTGCGTGTCGCTTCAGTAGCAGGTGCGCAGACAGTGGCTGTCGCTCCCGGTCTTTACATCGTGAAGACAGAGGCTGTTGACGGTACTGTATCGACGGTAAAGGTAGTCGTAAGGTAAATTTCAATTCCGCAATTCTGCGGAATTGAAAGGTTATAAGGTTATGAGTGTATAAGTTTAAGGTTTAGGGTTTAAGGTTTAGATTTTAGATTTTATAGGCTTACATGACCAACGGAATAAGAGGTTATAAGGCAGGATTTTTCCTCCTTATAACCTCTTGCCTTTTTGTAGCTTGTCAAAGGGTCGCTATAAGCCGCCGTCACGCGCCTTCTCGATGCTTCATTGATTATGTTTTCCCGCAGGGAAAAATCAATTTTTAGCCGTGGGTAGAGCGTAGTGATACCCATGGGAGTCAGTAAAGCGAGGATGTTTCCGACAGGAATCATCTCAGTGTACGATTGATGATTCCCTAAAGGGAAACATTTGTTGAGGGCAACCTTTCCGGGGGTTTCGCTACGCTCAACCGCCCGGCTAAGTTTGGATTTTTCCCTGACGGGAAAAGAAGCGAGTCGCTTTCAGCCGGGCGCGTAGCTGTTTTATTGTTACCAGAATTTGTTGGCGGAGGGATTGTATTCCCAACCGTATTCGAGCATTTTCTGCTCGAGCTCGGCACGGTCGATGTCAAGGTCGTCGCAAAGCTCATCGAGGGAGCTGTAATTGTCACGCAACTTCATGTTCAGGAAGCTGAACAGCATGGCGGGGTCGGATGGTAATTGATTCATCGTGATAAAATTTTGTGCAAATTTACATCTTTTTGCTTGATGTTAAAATAGTGACGTTTGATAGCAATTATTCAACGATTTACGCCCCTGTGTGGCAAAAGTATAAGAAAAAGCGTCAACGATGGGCGATTCGTTGTGTAAGTATGGTTACAAGCAGTCGGAGATATTTTAATATTTCGCAATAAAAAACTAATTTTGCACTGAAAATAAAATTGTTATCCAACAAACTGAAAATGGAAAAGAACTTTAAACGCACTCTTATAACAACTGCTCTCCCTTATGCCAACGGTCCGGTACATATCGGTCATCTTGCCGGCGTGTATGTGCCTGCCGACATCTACGCACGTTATCTGCGCCTGCGTGGCGAAGATGTAAAGATGATAGGCGGCAGCGACGAGCATGGAGTGCCTATCACTATAAAGGCGCGCCGCGAAGGGGTTACCCCCCAGGATATCGTGGACCGCTATCACAATATCATAAAGGATTCATTCGAGGAACTCGGCATATCGTTTGATGTGTATTCACGCACTACCTCAGCTACTCATTCAGAAACGGCTTCGGAATTTTTCAAGCGTCTCTATGAAAAAGGCGAGTTTATAGAGAAGACCTCTATGCAGCTTTACGACGAGGAGGCGGGGCAGTTTCTTGCCGACCGCTATGTGATAGGGAAATGCCCTCATTGCGGCAACGAGCGTGCTTACGGAGACCAATGTGAGGCTTGTGGCACGTCGCTCAGTCCCGAGGAGCTTATCGACCCGGTCAGCGCCATCACCGGCAGCAAGCCTGTGATGAAAGAGACTAAGCACTGGTATCTGCCCCTTGACAAGTGGGAGCCTGTGCTTCGCAAGTGGATACTTGACGGTCATAAGGAGTGGCGCAGTAATGTTTACGGTCAGTGCAAATCATGGCTCGACATGGGGCTTCAGCCCCGCGCCGTGAGCCGCGACCTCGACTGGGGTATTCCCGTGCCTGTCGAAGGTGCAGAGGGGAAGGTGCTCTATGTATGGTTTGACGCTCCTATCGGTTATATCTCCAACACCAAGGAGATACTTCCCGACAGCTGGGAGACATGGTGGAAAGACCCCGAGACCCGACTTATCCATTTCATCGGCAAGGATAATATCGTGTTCCATTGCATCGTGTTCCCCTCGATGCTGATGGCTTACGGCGACAATTACCAGTTGCCTGACAATGTGCCGGCTAACGAATTCCTCAATCTTGAGGGTGACAAGATATCCACTTCGCGCAACTGGGCTGTATGGCTTCATGAGTATCTGCGCGACTTCCCCGGCAAGCAGGATGTGTTGCGCTACGTGCTCACCGCCAATGCCCCGGAGACCAAAGACAACGACTTCACATGGCGCGATTTCCAGGCACGTAACAACAGCGAGCTTGTCGCCATTCTCGGTAATTTCGTAAACCGTGCCGTGGTGCTGACCCACAAATATTTTGACGGCGTTTTGCCTGCCGCGGGAGAGTATGCCGAGTGTGACACCCTTGTGTTCAAGGAACTTGGCGAGATAAAGGAATCGCTGTCAGCTAATCTTGACAATTTCCATTTCCGCGATGCGCTTAAAGATGCTATGAACATGGCACGTCTCGGCAACCGTTACCTACAGGAGACCGAACCGTGGAAGGTAGCGAAGACCGACATGAACCGTGCCGCGACCATACTCAATGTCGCGATACAGATTTGTGCCAACCTCTCCATCGCGTTTGAGCCGTTCCTCCCCTTCATGGCGGCAAAATTGCTCAAAATGCTCGGTGGCGATAAAATCACATGGGATATGCTCGGATGCAATGACCTTGTGCCTGCCGGCGCTAAGATTGGCGAGCCTGAACTACTCTTTGAAAAAATCGAGGATGATGTGGTTGAGGCGCAGATCAAGCGTCTTGAGGATATCAAGCGTCAGAATCAGCTTGACAACTGGAAAGTGGCGCCTCAGGCGGAAAATGTGGATTTCGACACATTCAAGAAGTGTGACATCCGTGTAGGCACCGTGCTTGAATGTGAGAAAGTACCCAAGGCTGACAAGCTCCTTCGCTTCCTCATCGACGACGGCATGAAGAAACGTACCATCGTGTCAGGTATAGCGAAATACTATGCGCCGGAGGACCTTGTCGGCAAGCAGGTGTGTTTCATCGCCAATTTCGAGCCGCGCAAACTCCGTGGCATTCTCTCGGAAGGCATGATTCTTTCTGCCGAAAATCCCGACGGGTCGCTTGTTGTCATAGGACCGACAGCTCCGGTGCGCCCGGGTGCCCAGGTAATGTGATTTCACGACAGGATTACATCATAAAATACACTATATAAAATGAAAAGTGCGCGAAAACCCCACATTCTTATCATTTATACCGGCGGTACCATCGGTATGATAGAGAATCCGGAGACTCACACGCTTCAGCCATTTGACTTCACGCATCTTATCGACAATGTGCCGAAAATCAAGATGCTTGACTACACGATTGAAAATATACAGTTCAATCCTCCTCTCGACTCTTCCGACATGAATCCGAAGTATTGGATGGAGATGGCGCGCGCTATTGAGGAAAACTTTGACCGCTTTGACGGATTTGTCGTGTTGCATGGCACCGATACCATGTCGTACACGGCATCCGCTTTGTCGTTTATGCTCGAAAATCTGCATAAGCCTGTCATAATCACAGGGTCGCAGCTCCCTATCGGCGAGGTGCGCACCGATGGTGAGGAAAATCTTATCACGGCGTTGCAGATAGCCGCCGCCACCGATATCAACGATGAGCCTATGGTGCAGGAGGTGGCGATACTCTTTGAAAACTATCTGTGGCGCGGCAACCGCTCTACAAAGATGAGTGCCGACAACTTCAATGCCTTCAAGAGCAACAACTATCCGTCGCTTGCCAAGATAGGGCTCGGCATCCACTTCAACGAGGAAGCGTTGATGCGCGCCGGCATGAAGCGTCCGCTGAAGGTGCGCTATGCAATGGACACCAATGTGATGTTTCTTGACCTCAATCCCGGCATCTCGGAGGAGATATTGCGTCACCAGCTTTCAACCCCCGGCATAAAGGGTATAGTGTTGAAGACATTCGGTGCCGGTAACGCACCTACCTACCTGTGGTTTCTCGATGCGATACGTGACGCCGTTGACCGTGGCATCGTCATCGTCAATATAACGCAATGTGTCAACGGTGGTGTGCATACCAAGCGCTACTTGTCAGGCGACCGCCTTGCTGCTGCCGGTGTGATTTCCGGTCACGACATGACATCCGAAGCGGCGATAACCAAACTGATGTATCTTTTCGGTCTCGGACTCCCTCCCGCCGAGGTAAGAAAATACCTCGAATGTTCCCTCTGCGGTGAAGTGACCCTCTAATCAGGAGTTGTCTAGTTGTCGTCAGACAGAGTCCCTAAGGTCTCTAAGGTCTCTAAGGTCCTTAAGGTCACAGGGAAACGCGTAGCCTCCGAAAATACCGCGTAGCCGGGGTTTCGCTTCGCTCAACGCTACGGCTAAACAAAGATGATGCCCTGCGGGCAACACAACCTCCGTTGCCCTGCGAGTGCCTTTCCAGGCACCCCTACTGCTACGCAATATAACCTGATTCACAAGCCGTTGTAGGGGCGACTGGAAGCTCGCCCGCTACGCGATACGCTCTGACGACTGAAAACCGAGTTGAAAAGGATGATGTATTGCGGACAACCGGCTTTCCCGGAGTGAGGGAGCGGGGTGTGAAATGGTGGGAAGGGGGAGGATGGATTGGATAAAAGTGTGGATTTGAGAATTTTATTTTAAAAAGTGACCGACAGATTGTAACTAATTGAAAAAAAAGTGCGATATTTGCACTTGCAAAAATGGCTGGAACGCTTAAATGCGCCTAAACGCTTGCAAATCATAAAATTATTACACTATAATAAAAATAAACGAAAATGACAAAAGCCGACATCGTAAACGAAATCTCTAAGACTACAGGTATTGAGAAGGTAAATGTGCTTGAGACTATCGAGAAGTTCATGGAGATTGTAAAGGATTCTCTGGCTCACGGCGAGAACGTATATCTCCGTGGCTTTGGTAGCTTCATTGTTAAGACCCGTTCAGAGAAGACCGCCCGCAACATCTCAAAGAATACAACCATCATTATCCCCGAACATAAGATTCCGGCATTCAAGCCTGCAAAGGTGTTCATGGAAGAGGTGAAATAATAATCCCCACCAGACAACAACACAATTTTAATTAACAATAATATTAACTTCAAATTAGCGTACAATGCCAAGCGGAAAGAAAAGAAAAGGTCACAAGATGGCCACTCACAAGCGCAAAAAACGCCTAAGAAAAAATCGTCATAAGAAGAAATAATCAGGGTGACCGTTTATTTTCTGAAATGACTATTTAAACAAGAATTTGCATATACATGAGAACAGACGTGACCAATCCGCACACCTGCGATGAAGTCAAGTTTGTTCTCTGCGTATATGACAATGAAAAGACCAAATGAAAAGTGAACTCATTGTAGATGTACAGCCTACCGAGGTGTCAATCGCCTTGGCGGAAGATTCCAGGCTCGTTTCTCTTCAGAAAGAGTCACGGAATATCTCCTACGCTGTCGGCGACATTTATCTCGCGCGGGTCAAGAAACTCATGCCCGGGCTTAATGCCGCCTTCGTCGACGTAGGCTACGAGAAAGACGCTTTTCTTCATTACCTGGATCTTGGCTCCCAATTCTCTACCTATTACCAGTTTGTAAAGCAGGCTCTCGACGACCCCAAACGTGTGCCTTCGCTCTCAAAGATGAAACTGATGCCCGACATCAACAAGCAAGGCACGATTGCCGATGTCCTGGAGAAGGACATGACGTTGATGGTGCAGATAGCCAAGGAACCTATCTCAACAAAGGGACCGCGACTCACTACGGAAATCACTTTCACGGGACGCTTTCTTGTCCTGATTCCTTTTTCTGACAAGATTTCCGTGTCGCAGAAAATCAAGACTACCGAAGAGAAGCTGCGCCTGCGACAGCTCGTTGACAGTATTCGCCCCAAGAATTTCGGCGTGATAGTGCGCACCTCAGCCGAGGGAAAGCGTGTCGCAGAGTTGAATCATGAGCTTAAGACATTGCTCAAGTGTTGGGAAGACACTGTCGTAAAAGCACAACATTCCACTGTGCCGTCGCTCATATTTGAAGAGGAGAGCCGTATAGTGAGCATGTTGCGCGATGTGTTCAGTCCTTCTTTTGAAAGCATTTATGTCAATGACGAGGAGACATATAATCAGATATCCAAATATGTCGATCTGATTGCGCCGGAATGTCATGATATCGTGAAGCTCTATACAAAGGACGAGCCGATATTTGACCACTTCAACATAACGCGTCAGATCAAGTCATCGTTTGGCAAGACGGTGTCTTTCAAGTCAGGAGCTTACATCATCATCGAGCATACCGAGGCGCTGCATGTGATTGATGTCAATTCGGGCAACCGCTCGAAGGCATCGTCCGACCAGGAGAGCAACGCTCTGGAGGTCAATCTCCGTGCCGCTGATGAGATAGCCCGGCAGTTGCGTCTCCGCGACATGGGCGGTATAATCGTGATTGATTTTATCGACATGAACAAGGCGGAACACCGTCAGACTCTTTACGAGCACATGAAAGAGGTGATGGCAAATGACCGTGCACGACACAACATATTGCCGCTAAGCAAATTCGGGCTTATGCAGATTACCCGTCAGAGAGTGCGCCCTGCACTCGACGTGGTGATTGCCGAGAAATGCCCTTCATGTTTCGGCAAAGGAGAGGTGCAGCCGTCGTTGCTGTTTACCGATACGCTTCACGAAAAACTGGATTATCTCATCAACAATCTTAAGGTGACAGGCTTCATAATGTATGTCCATCCGTTTGTCGACGCATATCTTAAAAAGGGATTGCTGTCGCTTTACCGGAAATGGCGCATGGAGTTTGGCGGAAAGTTTAAGATTACCCCCGACCAGTCGCTCGCCTATCTTCAGTACAAGGTGGTCGACAGTGACAAAAATGAAATAGACCTCGCCGAGGAGAAAGATTTGGAATCATCGTCGTCGAAGTCAAAATCCAAAGCCAAAGATCGAGATAGCGAAGAATAGGGTCTTGCCCTTATCGCTAAAATAAAAGGGGTTGTGCCGGAAATGACACAACCCCTTATTAATGTTCCTGTGTATCGTGCGAGCTTCCACTCAATGTTACTAACTTAAGCGTTCGAGCCATAAATCCCCGGAAGGGGATTCATCTCGTTTACCGCGGGTAATGCCGGAGGCATACCCGTGGCGCATGCGGCTCTCTACTTGACTCAACCCCGGAGTGGGTTGCATAGTCGCTTTATCAGCAAATATTTATGCAACCCGTTTCAGGGTTGCGTTGTTGTGGTGATATCGCTTTCCACGGGTGCCCGCTCCGGGGCTACCCGCGGTTAACTTTATCTTGCCCATTCCGGGCAAAATCCTTAAGTCGTTAGTGACTTTGAGCTTCCACTCGCCACTGCTTCGAGGCTGATTGTCAAGCCCGCGTCACGACAGATTGGAATTATTTAGCGGCGAGGGGCGACGGCACGTTGTAAACGCGTGTCGCAAGCTCCTGGTCGAGCATGTAGAGACCCATACCGTTATCGCCGATCATGCGGAATTTGTCAATCAGTTCCTGTGCGCTTTCTTCTTCTTCTACCTGTTCGTTGACAAACCAGTTGAGTCGGTCGCAGGTAGGATAATCTTTTTCTGCTTCGGCGATGGAGTAGATGTTGTTGATGAGTGCGGTAACTTTCTGTTCGTGGGCGAGTGTGTCGATGAAAGCGTCAAGCGGTTTTTCCCAGTTTACGGGAACTTCTGCAATCGGTTTCAGCACGACCTTGCCTCCGCGGGCGTGTATATAGTTCATGAAAATCTGGGCGTGAGCCTGCTCTTCCTGAAACTGGATGCGGAACCAGTTGGCGATTCCGGGCTTTCCATCGGCTTCAAAATTACAAGCCATTGACAGGTAAAGATAAGCCGACCAGAACTCGGCATTGACTTGCTCGTTCAGAGCGTCTTGTACTTTTGGACTAAGCATAGTAGTACGTTTTTTTATATGTTTTTATTAATGTAAATAAGATACAAAGGACAAACCGGGCATCGACCCGATTGTCCTTTTGTATCTATTATTGTTATCTGATTTATTCGGCTTTTTTCTTTGCAGCGGTTTTCTTTGCGGCAGGTTTCTTTGCAGCAGCCTTCTTTGCCGGTTTCTTGACCTCTTTAGTCTCTGCTTTTTCGGCATTACCTTCGGCAAGAGCCTCACGCTTGGCATGTTCCTCATTGTAATGCTCAAGGTTGTTGCGCATCGACGCCACTTCCTTGTTAAGCACTTCAATTTCGGTCGCCTGGTTACGTATGGTAGTAAGCAACGAGTTAAGCTCTTCGTTTTCGATAGAGAGCGGATACTGCTCTTCTACACGTACAATGAAGTCGGCAAGCACGTTCATGTAGTTGGTGAACGCCTGGAACGGGGTCTCGTAAGGGCTGAACATAGCATGTACGGCACCGTCGTTCATGTGTTTTGTCGACATGTAGAAGAAATGGTCTGACCCCTGGAGGTATGCCCAGTCCTGTTTCAGACGGCGGTCGGAGCAGAGTCGTACACGCTCGGCTACGGAGTAGAGCTTGTTGAATGCCTCGTTCTGGAGCTTGTTGCCGAGCCATGCCGTAGTGTCACGCGCCTCGTCGGCCCATGAAATCGGGTGGAGCACACTGAGGGTATCGACAGCCTTGCACTTAGCCACTACTTCAGAGGGAGTCCAGAAGTCGATGCCGCGTTCTGCGGCGAAACGAGGAATTGCCTCAAGGAACTGGAATATGCCACTTTCACGAGGCTGGAGCTCGCCGAATGTGTCGAGGCTCATGAAGAGGTTTATTACCTGTTCCTCGGCGGGAGTCGAGGCAATCCAGTCGATATACTTGTCGGCGGTCAGCGGATATGAATCCCAGTCGGTGTTGCTGAAGCGGAAAGAGATGTCATCGCTAAGTTTATCGTTCTTCAAGAGAAGTTTCAGCTTTGGGCATGAAGCGGCGGCATATACGTAGTTGGGCGATTTCCATCCGAGGATGTGCTTGGCTCCCTCTGTGATGCAACCTTTGTAACCCATGTCGTAAATCATCGGCGCCATCTCGTCGCAATAGATAAGCTCGGTGTTGCGGAGCACCTTCGGATGCTGACCGAACAGCTCATATATCTTTTCGTCATGTACGCGTACCTGCTCTGCAAACTCTTCAGGGTCGACAAGCGATGACAGGGAGTGGGCGTAGGTCTCCGCGAGGAATTCCACCTTGCCTGTATCGGCAAGCTTCTTGAGGATATCTATAAACTCAGGCACATACTGTTCGCACTGTTCCAATGCGGTGCCGGTGATGGAGAATGCACAACGGAACTTACCGTCGGAATTTTCAATCATGCGGAGAAGAGTTTCTGCCGCGGGTATATAACTGCGGTGGGCGATGCGTGTGATTATGTCGTCATTGGCAAAGTCATCGTAGTAGTAATGGTCGTTACCTATGTCAAAGAAGCGGTATCTTTTGAGGCGGAACGGTTGATGAATCTGGAAATAAAAACAGATAGCTTTCATGAGCTTGGTTTATTTGATAGTTATTTTTTCGTGTTTGATTAATTTCTGTGGAGCACTTTATTGTAAATGTCGATAACTTTTGCTCCTGCCTTGTCCCAGGTAATCTGGTTGACCTCTTTCAGCCCGTCTTCCTGCAGCTGTGCGTGCATGGCGGGATAGGTGACAATAGAGTAGATGGCATCAGCCATCGCATCGATATCCCAGTAGTCGGTCTTTATTACGTTGGTGAGAATCTCGGCACATCCGCTCTGCTTGGAGATGATTGAGGGCACTCCCATCTGCATCGCCTCAAGCGGTGATATGCCGAACGGCTCCGATACCGAAGGCATCACGTAGACATCGCTTGCCTTAAGCATTTCATATACCTGTTTGCCTTTCTGGAATCCCGGGAAATGGAAGCGGTCGGCTATGCCGCGCTCCGCTGCCAGGGTAATCATCTTTTCCATCATGTCGCCGCTGCCTGCCATCACGAATCGTACGTTACGGTTGTTTTTCAACACACGTGCGGCAGCCTCGACAAAATATTCCGGTCCTTTCTGCATGGTGATACGGCCGAGGAATGTCACGACTTTCTCTTTAGCACGGGGGGGATTGACATTGAGCAGTTCCTCACTCAGCGGGGTCACGGCGTTGTGCACGGTGGTGACTTTTGCCGGGTCGATGCCATACTTGTCGATGACTGTGTTTCGCGTAAGGTTACTTACGGTTATGATATGGTCGGCATGAATCATGCCGTCGCGCTCGATATTGTAGACCGTCGGATTCACATTGCCGCGTGAACGGTCAAAGTCAGTGGCGTGTACATGAATCACGAGGGGCTTGCCTGTGACCTGCTTGGCATGGATGCCGGCAGGGTAGGTGAGCCAGTCGTGGGAGTGAATCACGTCGAATTCCTCAGTGCGGGCTATCACGCCGGCGCAAATCGAGTAATTGTTGATTTCTTCCAGGAGATTGTCGGGATATCTGCCGGAGAACTCGATGCATCCGAGATCATTCAGGCGCATGTAGTTGAAGTCGGCATAGATATGGTCGCGCAGACGGAAATACTCGTCAGGGTTCATGACGTTGCCTATGCGGCTTTCCACATATTCGCGGCTTACGTCACGCCATGCCACAGGGACCTGTGACGCACCTATGATTTTTGCAAAACTCTTGTCTTCATCTCCAAACGGCTTGGGTATCACAAAAGTGATGTCCATGTTGCCACATTCCCACATGCCTTTTGTGAGACCGTAGCTGGCGGTGCCGAGTCCGCCGAGAATATGAGGCGGGAATTCCCACCCGAACATTAACGCTTTCATGGTAATGAATTTACACGTTTAATTTTTTTAGATTACGTAATGTGCGCAGAACTTCAGCCACATTGGTAGCCTGTGAGATGGCTCCTCTTCCGGTAAACGGCGGGTTGCCGTCGTAAAGCTGCGAAATTGTGCCGATACAGTTCTGGCTCATCTCATCCTCGAAGCCGATAAGCATACGGTCTATGTAGCTTATGCCGCTCATGCCGAATACCTTTATGTAGGCGTCGGCATACATGCCCATGAGCCATGGGCGCGCGGGCCCGTTGTGGTAGGCGCGTTCACGCTCTTCGGGCGAGCCTACGTAGAAAGGCTGATAGCCATAGCTCTTCGGCGACAGGGTGCGGAGTCCCTTTGGAGTGAGAAGCTCACGGGTCACCACATCAAGCACTCCCTTGCGCTGACGGCGATCAAGGGGAGAGTAGTCAAGACCGATTGCAATCGCCATATTTGGCCTTACTGCAAGATCGGCGTGATGGCCGTTGACATAATCGTAAAGATAACCGTAATCGTTGAGGAAGGTCTCGATAAACGCGGGCTTTGCCTGCTCGGCAATCGTGAGCCATGTTTCACGGTTTTTTGCGTAGGTCTCGTCGCCTTCTGAGAGGTTGTAGGCAAACATGAGCGCGTTGTACCATAGCGCGTTAAACTCGACAAGCAGTCCGGAACGTGGAATTAAGGGCCATCCGTTAGAGGTGACATTCATCCATGATACGGGTGTATTGGTGCCGGTGGTGCCGACCAGTCCGCTGGTTTCAACCTGCAGGTTGGCGTGACCTCCTGCGATAATCCAGTTGAGAATTTTGGCTATGAAAGGCATGTAGCGTTCACGTGCGGCATCAAATCCGAGATTCTTGGCATATTGCTGGATGCTCCATATCGCCCAAAGCGGCACATCGGGAAGGTCAATGCCGTGGATGCGGGTGTCAAGCAGCTCGTTTTCGATATAGTTGTCGAGCGCTTTTGCTGCAGTCGACATTATGTCGTGGAAATCTTCGGTGTGATTTATGGCGAGCGTGGTGCCAGGAAGGGCGATGAATGTGTCGCGGGCACGAATCTGTCCCCAGGGGTATCCCGAGATTATAAATTCGCCGTCCTGATCCTTTATATAGAATTGCTTTGCCGCATTTTTCAGGCAGTTGTAGAAACTTGTGCGACATGTGCGGCTTGCCACTTCCGTTTCATAGAGTTTAGCCATAGAGCGGGGTGACATCTCTTCCACGCCTGCCGAGAATATAATCGACTCGCCTTTTTTTATCGGTATCTCAAAATAGCCGGGTACCCAGAGGTCTTCCGTGTAGGGGATGCCGCGTTCAAGGTCTTTTACATATTCGATACCGTTGTACCAGTTCGGATTCTGTACCCAGGTCGGCTTGTGGCTGAACTGCATGTAGAGGGTGGGGAATCCGTCATAGAGGCAGAATGATACGCCGTTCTTGATTTCGTTATAGTTCTGGTTGAGGCGGTCGTTCTGCACGACAAGCTGGTTGGTCTCGCGGAAAGCGAGGAACGGACGGAACTGGAGGGTGGTAGCCGAATGTGCGTCAACAAGAGTGTAGCGTATAAGGATACGGTTCTCCTGTGATATAAATACCATTTCCTTGGTGAGGATTACTCCACCCACGCGGTAGGTAGTACGCGGCACACTTTCGCAGTCATATTCACGAATGTACTTGTGTCCGTTAGGGCTGTAGACTCCTCCTGAATAGCGGTGAAGCCCGAGGTTGAACGGCGCACCGTGCTGAATCACGGTCTCATCAAGCGACGACAGCATCACGAATGACTTGTTGTCCATCTCCGGAATCGGAATCACAAGGAGTCCATGCTGTTTTCGTGTGTTGCACCCTACGATTGATGAGCAATGGTAAGCACCAGCCTGATTTGTCCGAAGCATCTCTTTGGAAAGAGACTGCTCGAGATTAATCATGAGGTTTTTATCAAATTTAAGATAACTCATTGTATGGTATGTTAGTGTTTTTGATTTGTTGAAATATATATACCGCTACAATTTTACTGATTTTTTTTGTGGATTCCAAAAAATATCAAAAAAATGTTTTGAATACAGTTGTATCATTGTTATTGTATGTTTTTAAACACAATTACCCAACTATTTTCTGCCCAGGACACGTGTCATGGTAGTGGAAAGCTCGCGCAGTATATTCTCTATAGGAGTGATGATTGGGCGGAACTTTATTTCGCGTGAAGGAGCAAAAATCTTGAGAGAATTGGGGTGACACTTAATGTCCATCGTGTCTTCCATGTGGAATGGCTCGCCGTCGAGATGAGCCGGACCTTCTTCCTGGCGGTAGATTACAGCCGCGGGGGCGCGGAATGTGTGTATGAGCGTGTTGGAATTGATATAGCCTGTAAACAGGTCTACGCCTACCATTGCCTCGTCAAGAGGTGTGCCGGCGTGTATTATGGTAATGTCGAGCAATCCGTCGGTAAGGCTGGCATGGGGAGCTATGTAAGCGTTGTTGCCGTATTGCGACGCGTTGCAGCAGGCTATCAGAAACGCCTTTTCGGTAAGGACCTTGCCGTTGGCGCTCACTGTATATACCTGCGGGTGGTACTTGATGTATTCAGAGATGGCACTTTTCAGATAGGTCAGTTTCCCTCTTTTACGTTGCCGCGCGAAATTGCTGCTGACGGCAGCGTCAAAACCTACTCCGAAGGTGCAGAAAAAATGTCGGCCGTTAACCGACCCGTAATCGCTTTTCAACAGATTGTCTTCGGCTATTATGTCGATGGCAAGCTGAGGGTCGAGAGGTATTCCGAGATGACGTGCCAGCCCGTTGCCTGACCCGCAAGGTATTATGCCCAGCGCGGTGTCAGTGTCGCAAAGCGCAATCGCGCTTTCGTTGACTGTGCCGTCGCCTCCGACGGCGATAACCCCGTAAAACCCTTCGCTCACAGCTTTTCGGGCAAGCCTGGTCGCATCACCCCTGGCACAGGTGTAGGCGGTCGATATATTGTAGCCGAGAGGTTCAAGGCGTGTATGTACGAGTGCCTCTATCGCATCTTTACTACCGATGCCGGACACGGGATTGATTATCAGAAGCAGCTTTCGATTGGAGTCCATTTTGATATACGATTACTCAATGATACAAAGATAAATCATCTGCGCCAATAAAACAAGCAGCCTTGCGAGTCTCTGTTCTCGCAAGGCTGCCGGTTAAGATAAATTATTGCAATTTGTTATTCCAGTTCTTTGGGAATTGCCACAATCTTCATGTCATGGTTGCGGATGAAGTCAACGATATTGTCGCGGATATCGCTCGGATCGACATCAGCCTCAATACGGCGGAGCGCATTGAACACCGATGTGCCGCACTGGTATACGTGGCGATAGCTCTTTGCCACATCGTCAATCTGGTCTTCGGTAAAACCGTGCTTGCGCATGATTACAGCGTTAATACCGTAGTATGACGCGGGATTATGAGCGATTACCACATAGGGAGGCACATTGCCCATTATACGGCAGCCACCTTTGACAAGCACCCAGTCGCCCACCTCGCTGCGCTCGTGGAGCATGGAGTTGGATGACATGATGGTGCATTGACCTATCGTGCAGTCGCCTGCAATCATGACGCCGTTACCCAGCACTGTCCTGCCCTTGATGTGGCAGTCATGACCGATATGGGTTTCTGCCGCGATGAAGCAATCATCGCCGATGACAGTTGCGCCGGTGCTGCGTATGCCACGGTTGATGATTACATACTCGCGTATGATGTTGTTGTCGCCTATGGTACAGTAGGTCTTTTCACCTTTCCAACGGAAATCCTGCGGGTCGGCACCGATAATCGCTCCTTGGTATATCTTGTTGTGTTTACCGATTTTTGTACCGCGGATTATACTGGCATGAGGCATTATCTCGCAGTCGTCGCCTATCTCGACATCAGCATCGATGTAGGCAAAAGGATGGATTGTGACGTTGTTGCCGATTTTGGCGGCAGCGTCAACATACGATAACGGACTAATCATAGTGTTATTGTTTTAGTGTTAGACAGGTATTAACGCCCACCTCCAAGTGACTGGTAGAGATTGATTGCAGCACGTGCTTTCGCGTTCTCGCAGGCAACCTGTGAAATCTGAGCGGAAAGAAGTCCCTGCTGAGCGGTCAATACTTCCAGATATGTAGATGAGCCGTTCAAAGATAACAATTCTTTCGTATATTCCACTGTTTTTTCCAGATTTTCTACCTGCTTTTCAAGCAAACCAGATTTTTCTTCACTTTTCGTGTATAGCATCAGGGCATCGCTGACTTCGGCTGACGCACTCAGAAGAGTGTATTCGAAATTGTTCATCGCCTGCTGTTGCTGTGCTTTTGTGGCTTCGAGGTTGGCAATGAGCTGTCCTCGGGCGAATATGGGTTGTGTCAGCTGCCCGGCGAGTTGAATAAACCATTTTCCGGGATTGGAGATAAACGAGCCGAGAAGGTTGGTGAATCCGCCGTTGGAGGAAATGGTAATGCCGGGATAGAACGCCGCACGTGCCTGGTTGGTCGTGTAGTAGGCGGCGGCAAGGCTCTGCTCTGCTGCGCGCACATCGGGGCGAGAAGCAAGTTCCTTCATTGGAATGCCTTCGCGGAGTATTGTCGGGGTAGAGAATGTGGCATCGGCGGGGATGTCCCAGGTGTGGGGCATCTCGTTCATGAGTAGCGACATGGTATTGTTTGCCTCATGAAGCGATACCTCGAGGTCGGTTATCGAGCCGAGTATGCTGTAGTAGTTGGCTGTGCTCTGTACTACGGCACTTTCGTTCACTCTGCCGGCAAGTTTAAGATTTTTCATGACCTCGACGCTTTCTGCCCACGAAGCGGCTGTCTGACGGCTTATCTCAAGCTGCTTCTCAAGCATGGCGATGGTATAGTAGCAGTTTGCCACGCCGCCTATAATCTGCGAGCGTACAGCCTGCTCGTAAGCCTGACTCTGGAGGAGCGACGCCTTTGCCTTGCGGTCGGCGTTAAGCAATTTGCCGAAGAGGTCGATTTCCCAGCTTACGGCAACCGGTATCTGATAGGTCCAGCTTATCCTTGAGTGGTCGTATGACGCGCCGGCACCGTTAGGAGCCAGAGTCACGGAGGGGAGATAGCTCAGACGCGCGCCTTTGAGCTGGGCGTGTGCCATGTCGACATTCAGCTTGGCGTTGTTGAGGTCCTTGTTGTTGACAAGGGCACGGTCGATAAGCTCGGCGAGGAACGGGTCGGTGAATACTTCCTGCCACCGGAGGTTTCCATAGGCTGCGCTGTCGATGGCGGCATCGCGAGCCTCGGCGTATTCTGCGGTTATAGGTGTGTCGGTCGGCATGTCAAACTTGTTGTAAATGTGGCAGCTTGAAAAAGCCGCTACACTTACACCAAGGATTGCCACGCGTGAAATTTTATTTAGTGACATATTGAGTTCGATTATGATTAACGTGAGTATTGTTCAATCTCGGATTGCAGACCGGTATTGTCGGTGTCTTCCCAACGGAGCGGTGATATCTTTTCCTGGATGTACTGGAATGCCACGAAGAGAGCAGGTACAATCAATACCTGAAGCACCATACCGATAAGCATACCGCCGATGGCACCCGTACCGAGCGCACGGTTACCGTTGGCACCTACGCCATGGGCAAACATCATCGGGAGAAGACCGATGACAAGAGCAAGCGAAGTCATGAGAATCGGTCGCAGACGAGCCGAGGCACCCTGGATTGCCGCATTGACAATCGACATGCCAGTACGGCGGCGTTCAAGCGCGAACTCAACGATAAGGATGGCGTTCTTGGCAAGAAGACCGATAAGCATGATGAGCGCAATCTGCAGGTACACGTTGTTGGAGATACCGTCGATGGTGGCGAATACAAACGAGCCCATAAGACCGAACGGTATAGAGAGGATAACCGCCCAGGGGATGATGTAGCTCTCATACTGTGCTGACAGAAGAAGGTAGACGAAGAGCAGACACAAGCCGAAAATCATCGCTGTGGCGTAGCTCGATGTGTTTGCCTCCTCACGTGTCATACCTGAGTACTCATATCCGAATCCCTGCGGGAGGGTTTGTGCGGCTACGCGCTCTACGGCTGCGAGACAGTCGCCGGAGGTATATCCGGGCGCGGGCTGACCGGTAACGGAAATTGATGCAAACATGTTGAAGCGGTTCAGCAAGTCAGGACCATAAACCTTCTTGAGTGTGACGAAGTTGGAGAGTGATGCCATCTCCGCGCCGTTTCTGATTTTGATGCTTGCAAGGGTCTCGGGAGACACGCGTGACTCAGGCGATGCCTGCATCATCACACGGTAAATCTTACCGAAACGGTTGAAGTTGGACACGTACATACCGCCATAGTAACCCTGCAGCGTGGAGAGAATGGTAGAGGGGCTGATACCTGCCTGCTTCGCTTTTGCAGCATCGATGTCGACCATATACTGCGGGAAGGTCGGGTTAAATGTTGAATATGCCATCTGCACCTCGGGCTGTTGCATAAGTGTTCCAAGGAAGTTTTGTACTATTTTATAGAATTCCTCGATGGAACCGCCGGTCTTGTCCTGCATCTTGAGGTCGAAACCGTTGGTGAGCGAATAACCGGTAATCATAGGCGGCGCGAAAGCCACTATTCGACCGTCTTTTATTGACGAAGTCACACCGTAAATCTGGGCGAGTATCGCCTGATTGCTGCGGCTTGCATCACGCTCCGACCAGTCGTCAAGCTTGATGATGAACGTACCGTAAGTGTTACCCTGTCCGGCAAGGAAGCTGTAACCCATGATTTTCTGGGTGTACTTGACTCCGGGAATTGCAAGAATGGCTTCATCCATTTTGTCGAGGACCGCACTGGTGCGCTCCTGTGATGTGCCCGGAGGCATGTCGAGCATCACAAAAAGATAACCGGTATCTTCATCGGGCACGAGGGTTGTAGGAGTGACAGACATAAGCCATACGAGCACCGCGATTGATGCGGCGACGATGCTGAATGAAGTAATTTTGTGGTTGATGAAGAACTTGGTGAGCTTATTGTAAAATTTCAACACTGATGCATAGGTAGATTCAAAACCTGCCTTAAAGCGGTCGCTGAAAATACCCATTATAGTGATGATTGCACAAACGACAGCTATCACGAGCTTCCAGATTACAGCAAACTGATACCAGCCGAGTACCATGAAAGTGATAGTGGCAACGAGGAATGCGAAGGTTACAATCGGCGGAAGGTTGAGCTTCCATGCCGAAGAGTAGCGCTTCTTCATCGTTTTTGCCGCTTCGGAATAGGCGTCGCCCATGCGCTCTTTCAATGAAGCGTCGCTGTCGTGGGCTTTCAGGAACACGGCACAGAGCGCGGGTGAGAGTGTAAGCGCGTTAAGAGCCGACAGACCGATGGCTATTGCCATGGTAAGACCGAACTGCTGGTAGAACACACCTGATGTACCCGGCATGAATGACACCGGGATAAACACGAGCATCATGACAAGGGTAATCGAGATGATGGCGCCGCCTATCTCGTTCATCGCGTCGATAGACGCCTTGCGGGCATTCTTGTAGCCTACATCGAGTTTGGCGTGTACCGCTTCGACGACCACTATGGCGTCGTCGACCACAATCGCGATTGCAAGCACGAGAGCTGAAAGGGTGATAAGGTTGATGGAGAAGCCGATAAGCTTCATGATGAAGAATGTACCGATAAGAGCCACCGGGATGGCGATTGCCGGAATGATTGTGGAGCGGAAATCCTGGAGGAAGATGTAGGTCACGAAGAACACGAGGATAAACGCCTCGATGAGGGTCTTGATAACCTCATGGATTGAAGCCTCAAGGAAGTCGTTGTTGTTCATCGGGATAGCGAATTTCAGACCGTTTGGCAGATCTTTGGAAAGAAGGTCGATTTCCTTCTCGCAGTCCTTGATAATCTGAGTCGCGTTAGACCCGGCTGTCTGGAATACCATCGCGGAAGTCGCGGGATATCCGTTAAGACCGTTGCTGAAACCGTAGGTGACTTTACCAAGTTCGACGTCGGCGACATCTTTGAGGTAAAGAACCTGACCGTTGGATTTGGCGCTTACGACAATATTGCCGAATTCCTCGGGAGTAGTGAGACGGCCTTTATATTTGATTGTGTACTGGAACGACTGGTCGCCCTGTTCACCGAACGAACCCGGAGCAGCCTCGACGTTTTGCTCGCGCAAAGCTGCCGAAATGTCTGACGGCATAAGGTTGTACTGCGCCATTACGTCGGGTTTCAGCCACACACGCATGGAGTAATCGGCACCGAACGACATCACATCACCTACACCGTTGACACGCTGCAACTGAGGGATGACATTTATTTTCATGTAGTTGTCGATGAACGTCTGGTCATATTCGCCGTTATCGCAATAGAGTGACACACCCATAAGCATGGAGGTCTGGCGTTTCTGGGTCTGCACACCTACCTGGGTTACCTCGGCAGGCAACAGGTTGGATGCCTTTGCGACACGGTTCTGTACATCGACTGCCGCCATGTCGGCATTAAATCCCTGCTTGAAATATACGGTGATGTCGGCGGAGCCGGTGTTGGTCGCGGTCGACTCCATGTAAGTCATACCCTCGGCACCGTTGATAGACTCTTCAAGAGGAGCGATAACGGAGTTGAGCACCGCCTGGGCGTTGGCACCGGTATAGGTGGTCGACACACGGATGGTTGGCGGTGCGAGGTCGGGATATTGGGTGATAGGAAGTGAAGTTAATCCTATTATACCCAGCAACACGATAAAGATTGAGATAACCGTCGATAGCACAGGACGGTTAATAAAAGTATCTAATTTCATGTCAGAATGGTAGTTATGATAACTTTTGTTGTGAAATAGCACTCAGCGCGATTACTTCTGCTGAGCATCCTGGGGTTGAGCCTGCTGCTGGGCGGCTGCATCAACCGGAACAACGACTATACCGTCGCGTACCTTTGTTCCGATACCCTCGACTGCGATGCGCTGACCGGGCTGGAGACCGGATGTAACGATGAAGTTTTTGCCATCGCTGATTTCCGATACCTGTATAGGAGTGGCGACAACTTTGTTGCTGTCGTTTACCACGTATGCGAAACGGATATTCTGAAGTTCGTTGGTGGCACCCTGCGGTATTACGATTACATGCTCGAAATTATTGGGGATAAGAACCTGTCCGGTGGAACCGCTGCGAAGCATCCCGCTCTTGTTGTCGAAGAGTGCACGTACGGTTGCCGCACCGGTTGAATTGTCAATGACACCCGACACTGTGGCGACTTTGCCCTTTTCCGGATAAATCTCGCCGTTGGCAAGGCGAAGTGTCACCTCCGGCATCTGGCTGATACTTGCGTTAAGCGACTTTGCCCCGTTTTCAGTGAGGTCAAGGATATCTTTTTCATTGAGCGAGAAATAGGCATAAACCTCCGAATTGTCGCTTACAGTGGTGAGCGGCTGTGCCGAAGAGGGTGAAGCAAGTGAGCCTTCACGGTTGGGAATGGTGCCGACTACACCGTCGCTTGGTGCTGTGACAGTGGTGTAGGCAAGGTTCTTGCGGGCATTCACGAGGTTTGCTTGAGCCTGTGCGAGCTGCGCCTTTGCCTGCGCGAGGGAGTTTGCCGCCATCTGCCATTCATATTCGCTTATGATGTTTTTGTCAAAAAGAGTGCGTTTGTTATCAGCGGTGAGCTGTGCGGTCTGTACGCCTGTCTCGGCAACTTTTACTGCTGCAAGAGCCTGGTCGACAGCTGCCTGGAACTGTACCTGGTCAAGAGTGAAGAGAACCTGTCCCTTTTTTACCTGCTGCCCTTCATCCACATGCACTTTTGTGATAAATCCGGTTACCTGCGGGCGGATGTCAATGTCGGTACGCCCTTTGATTGTAGCGGGATAAGCACTTTCAAGATTGGAATTTCCATAATCGACAGTCATTGTTGCTATTTCAGGCGTGGGAGCCTGAGCCTGCTGCTGTTGACCGCCGCATGCGGTCACACATAACACTGTTGCGGTTGCGAGAGCCATTCCGGCTGTCTTTGCTGCATTAAATTTCATACTTTTCATTTGTTTATGTCTTATCTTTTCCCTATTGAATTGTAAACTACTATAAAAATTAGTGCAAAGTTAGATACAGATAATGGTATAGAATATGATATATGTCATATTCTTGCCTCAAATTAAGCATTATTAAATCATTTTAAGCATTTTAGACCCTTGCTGTTAACATATATTGCAGCCGTTGGTCTAATATTTTCCTGAGCGGATACGGTAAAGGGTCTCGCGTGTTACTCCGAGAAACGATGCAATCTGTGTAACCGTGGCATATTCGAGCAGCCGCGGGTAGCGTTTCAGCGCCCAGGCATAGCGTTCAGTCGCATCCATGCACTGCAAAGTGAATATGCGTTCTTCAAGGTAAGTATTGTAGACCGTGAGTGTGGAATTGAGCAACATGGATGCTTCGAGCATATTTGCATCGGCATTCTGTTTCATCTCGCGGCTCAGCGAACGTATAGGGATGGCGAATATGTAAGAATCTTCCATGAACTTGATAGAAAGCGGAATGTCTATGGAGTTCAATACGACGTGGGTCATCAGGTATTCGTCGTCGAAGGCAAATGACATGGTATGTTCCTTGCCATCTTTTGTGTAGTAGGCGCGGGCGGCGCCATGACTTATATAATATGTGTTCTGCTGGATGTTTTTATTACCGTCAATGGTTGACCCTTTCGGCATGTGCATTTCTTTAATCTTGCCGTTGAGTTTTTCTATGAGATCGGGCGACAGATTGAAAATATTCCGTAATATGTCGAGAGGATGTGACATTAATCAGATGAATTTTTTGATGAGAGAAGTGAAAGAAGCCCAGTATTTAACGCATTTACGTTCGCCGACACCTTCTACAAGCATGAAGTCGCTCATGGTGACCGGGCGGCGTCTCACCATGTCAAGAAGTGCCTTGTCGGTAAACACGAGGTATGGCGCGATGCCTTCGCGCGCGGCGATATCCTTGCGCAAGGCTTTTAGCTCGCTGAAAAGCCGCTCGGCGGGATTGGCGGGTATTCCGGTCTTCTTTTTCGAGGACTTCTTTTCAGTGATTTCTTTTTCGTGACGGGCAAGCATTACGTGAACTTCGCCTTTGAGTATCCTTTGTCCGTAGGGAGTGACTTTGAGGTGACTCGCTTCATCGTATGCGATGTCGATGGCGCCGAGCTGTATAAGCTGTGTTATATATTCGTTCCACTCGGCGTAGGAAATCATTCTTCCGACTCCGTAGGTCTTGATTTTGTCATAACCGAGTTTTATCAGTTCGGCACGTGCCGAGCCACGGAGAATGTCGATTATCATCTGTTTCCCGGCTTTTTCTCCGGTGCGGATGATCGCACTTAGTGCCATTTGTGCCGGTACAGACCCGTCAAACCGCTCCGGCGGTGACAGGCACACATCGCAGTTGCGGCAGTCGTGGTCAAGCACTTCGTTGAAATAGCTCAACAGCATTCGTCGGCGACATATCTGACTCTCGCAATAGTCGATCATGCGCTTCAGTTTCTCGGAGTTTATCTCCTGTTGTCCCGACTCGTCTATAAAGCTTTGGAGTGTGGCAACATCGGCATATGAGTAAAAGAGTGTGGTCTCGGCTTTCAGACCGTCACGCCCAGCCCTGCCTATCTCCTGATAATAGCTTTCGATGTTGCGCGGCATATTTGAGTGTACCACCCAGCGGATGTTGCTCTTGTCGATGCCCATGCCGAACGCTACGGTGGCACATACCGCCTGCACTTCCCCGTTGATAAACATCTCCTGGGCATGGTCGCGCTCTGCGGCAGAAAGTCCTGCATGATAGACAGTGCTTTTATAGCCTTTTAGCTGCAGCTCGGCGTTGATTGTCTCCGCGCCTTTGCGGCTGAGAGTGTAGACGATGCCCGAGTCATCGGGGTAGCGGTCAATCAAGCGGGTGATATATGCCACTTTTTTGCTTTTGGGAGGAGCAGGCATGACACGCAACGAGAGGTTGGGGCGGTCAAATGATGAGATGTAGATATACGGGTTGACAAGCGAAAGCTGACGGGCAATGTCGTCACGGGTCAGTTTGTCGGCGGTGGCGGTTAGAGCCATGACCGGAATCTTGCCCATGCGTTTCTTTATCAACCCGAGTGCTGCGTATTCAGGTCGGAAATCATGTCCCCACTGCGAGATACAGTGCGCCTCGTCGATTGCGAAAAGGTTGACCCAGCCGCGGAAATCGACATGTTCCATTTCAAGCATGAGCCTTTCAGGCGACATGTACAACAGTTTTATCTTGCCCCGCATTGCCTCGCGCATCGCGTTCTGGTTATCAATCTCCGCATTGTTACTATTGATAGCAGCGGCGGGAATACCGTTGGCGTTCAATCCGCTCACCTGGTCTTTCATGAGTGAGATGAGCGGTGATATTACAATCGTGCAGCCTTCGCCGAGCATGGCGGGAATCTGATAGCATATTGATTTTCCTCCTCCCGTAGGCATAAGCACAAGAGTGTCGCGACCCGACATTATCGACTTTATTATATCGAGTTGCCCGGGGCGGAAATCGCGATAGCCATAGAATCGGCTAAGTAATGCCTTTGCCTGTTGTGTTATGTCGGGTTGGGGCATGTGAGGATCAGAATGCGTTGTCGTCACCGCGGAACATTCCAATCGCGGTAAGGATTATTATTTTTATGTCGAGGAAGAAGTTCCAGTTTTCGATATACCACACATCGTGCTCGACACGTTTCTCCATCTGCCACAATTCTTCAGTCTGCCCGCGGAAGCCGTTTATCTGCGCCCATCCGGTTATGCCCGGCTTGATAAGATGGCGCAGCATATATTTGTCAATCAGCTTACTGTAGTCGGCTGTGTGCTTTATCATGTGCGGGCGCGGTCCTACGACCGACATGTCCCCGAGCCATACGTTTATAAACTGGGGAAGTTCGTCAAGGCTGGTACGGCGCAGGAAATTGCCAACTTTTGTAACGCGCGGGTCCTGACGGACAGCCTGTTGTGTGTCGCTTGTCTTGTTGACCTGCATGGTGCGGAATTTAAGGCAGTTGAAGTCTTTGCCAAGATACCCCGTGCGTTTCTGCTTGAAGAATACCGGACCGGGTGACGAGATTTTGATGGCGATTGCAATCGGTACAAATATAATAGGCGACAGCAACAGGAATGTCGATGAGAAAATCAGGTCGAAAGCGCGCTTCAGGTAGCGGTTGGAGATACGTTTCAGCGGATTCTCACGGATGTTGAGGATAGGTACTTTGCCGATGTTTGACAGTTCGCTTACACGGCTTACATACTGGCTTAGCTGAGGTACATAGTAGAATTGCGCGACATGTTTATCGGCATATCCCACACATCGCCGCAATGTCTCGTGGTCTTCTCCCGAAAGGGTGTAGTAGACTTCATTGACAGGTTCAAGGTTCATAAACTCTTCGAGAGTGTCGATTGTGCCACGGAACTCATCACCGAGCATTTCGGCGTTGGATGTGTCATTGTCGAAAAATCCCATGAATCTGTAACCGTAACCGGGGTCGGAGCGCATGGCGTCGCGGAGGCGTATGGCACATTCCCCGCTTCCGATTATAACAGCGTTTGCCGAATTTATGCCATTTCGACGGAAATGTTTGAGCGATAGTCGTGTGAGGGTCCATCCGAGAGGGAGCAGGATGACAAGGATACCGTAAAACCAGAGGTAAAACGACATGTTGTCGACCCACGAATCGAGAAAAGCGAGTATTGAGAAAAAGAACAGTGCATGGATACCTACAGCGGCAATAGCGTTTTTAGCGATTATGTCAAGATGTAAAGCTCTGCCCTGTGGATAACGCGAACGGTAAAATACCACCGGCAGGTAACATATATTTACAATGAGCAATGTCACCTTCCATCGGAATCCAAGAACTTCTTTATCTGACAGCGTGGCAATCAGAAACGCGAGATTCACCACCGCGAAACCAAGGAGGCTCTCGATGATGTGCAGGTATTTTCCATATTTCCCTTTCCTTAACACTTGCCGTATATTCTGATTTGGTTATATAGACTGAGTTTTAACAAAAGAGCGCACTCACGTCGTCGCGGAGGCGCTCCTTTGTGTATAAAAAGACTGCCTGATTACAGTTTGCTGTCGATCAGCTTTATCTTCTCTTCAAGAGTCGCGATGTCTTCTTTGATGCGCTGCATCTTGCGTTCCATGTCGCGAAGGAGAGTGTTGCCGCTCTTAGATTTAACGCTGAAGAATCCAAGATTATTTTCATAGGTCTTCAATTCATTGCGTTTTTGTTCAAAAGCGCGTACAAGACGCTCACGCTCGCGGTAAAGTTTGTTTTCGTCACCTGAGATTTCGTTGATATTGTCGGCGAAATTCGCCATTGCCGCACGTGTCTCCTTGATGTCGAAACGGTCATACAGCTCGTTTACCACCGCGCGGTACGCGTCATAGACCTTGTCTTTCTCTTTAAACGGCACATGACCTATTGTCTGCCATTTTGCTGTGAGTTCCTTTACTGTCTTTATCGCTTCTTCACGAGAGGTTTCATCGTTGATAGCCTTGAGTGTGGCAATGATTTCCTGCTTTTGCTTGAGATTTGCCTGCTCTGTCTTGCGCGCACCCGATGTGGCTTTTTTGCGGCGGTCAAAGAAATAGTCGCAGGCAGCCTGGAAACGCTGCCACACTGCATCACTATGCTTTTTCTCGACAGGACCTACCGTTTTCCATTCTTTTTGCAATGCTACCAGCTCATCGGCTGTCTTTTTCCAGTCGTTGCTTTCTTTAAGCGCCTCGGCGCGTTCACAAAGTGTTGTCTTCTTTTCAAGGTTTGCTGCATGAGTGTCGCGCATGGTCTTGAAATATTCCGCCTTTTTAGCAAAAAATTTATCACAAGTTTCGCGGAAGCGGGCAAATAGCTGATTGTTGACTTTCTTTGATGCAAATCCGAGTTTTTTCCAGTCTTCCTGGGCTGCAAGAATCTCTTTTGTGAGCTGATCCCATGCGGCATAACTTTTCACATTGTCAAAATCAAGGGCTTCGACACGTTCGCAGATAGCTGTCTTTTTATCTTCGTTTTCTCGTTCACGTGCCTTGCGCTCCTCAAAAAATGTCTGATAACGCTTGTTTACAGAAGCCGATGCATCCTTGAACTTGTTCCAGATTTCCTCGCGGATTTCTTTTGCAACGGGGCCTATCTCGCGCCACTTGTCGTGAAGTTCCTGAAGACGGCGGAAAGCGATGATTACATCTTCCTCTTCTGCAAGCTTCTCCGCCTCGTCGATGAGGAGCTGCTTCTGCTCAAGATTTTTCTTGAAGTCGTAATCTCGCAGGTCCTTATTGATTTTCAGCTGGTCATAGAAACGCTCGACAGCGGCAGAATAGTTGCGGTAAAGATCGGTCATGTCGGTAGGAGGCACATCGCCTACCGTCTTGAACTCCTGGGTGAGTTCGCGGAAGCGCGGGAACAGACGGTTTACATTGTCGGTGTCTTCTGCCATTTTGCCGAGTTCATCGATTATTGCGAGCTTTTTCTCAAGGTTGGCTTTACGCTCTGCTTCGATGGCGGCTACATATTGGGCCTTTTTTTCTTTTATAATTTCAGTGAGCTGATGGAAACGGTCTTCAAGTTCATCGGGCATAGGGGCAAAAGCCGCTTCTTCATTGCCTTTTTCGATGAAAGCCTGTTTCTCGGCGGCGAGTTCACTCTTGCGGATTGCGTGGAAATGCTGTCGGAGCGACGAGACTTCCTCGCGAGAGATGTCAGCACCGTCTTTTTCGCTGATAGTCTCCAGGGCGGCAATAATGTCGTCTTTGGTCATTGCCTTTCCGAGATCAGGGACAGTCTCACCGGTAATCTCAACTTCTACATTCTCTTCAATTTGTTCAGGAGCCTCCATGGCTTCTTCGTTCAAGGTTAAATCCTGTGCGGTGGTTTCCTCCGCCTGGGATTGTTCACGCAATTCCATAGTTATGATATAATTATTTTATACTTGCATCTGACAGCGGTTGCCCCTGTCGGAATGTTATCAGGTTTCAAATATAGGTATAATTTTGAAAATTGACGGCATTTATTGTCAAAAAAATCAAAAATGTCACTATTCCGGAGTGTAAATGAGGGTTGACGAGTTATCGGGCACGAGGATTGCCGCAGCGGTTTCACTTATTATTTGGGGCGTGACAGTGCGTTGGCGGGGCACGATGTTGTTGATGTCCTGCCCTCTCATTTCGCTTTGGGCGAGAACAGAGGCAAGGTTGACATAGTTCATGCAACCGAATGTGTGGTTGGACTCAAAGCGGTTAAGGGCGCGTTGCAATTCGTAGTCGGTCGGCGGCTCATTTATGAGTGATCTCGCCTCCTCGGTAATTGCGCGTTCGGCTTCTTCTACCGGTACATTTTCACGCAGATGGGCACTGAGAAGAAGCAGACCCGGGTCTTCCGTCCCGGTGACGGAAGCATCTACCCGTGTAAACATATCAGTATCCATCAACAACCGTTGATAGAAGCGTGACGACTGACCCGCCGAGAGCAAGTCAGTGATGACATCGCATGCCGGATAGCTGTCGCCGGCATACCCGGGCATGTGATATGCCTTGTATATTACCGTCTGCGGTACGCGACCGCTTATCTGTTGCCTGCGCGGGGCGGTCTGCAGCGGTTCCATGGCGTAGTCACGCGGGGGAATGACGCGCATCGGAATGTCGCCAAACCATTTTTCAGCAAGACGGCGCGTTTCGTCAAACGAGATATTGCCGGTCACGGCAAGTACTGCATTGTTGGGCGCGTAATGACGGTAAAAGAATGATTTCACATCGTCCATGGTGACTTTCTCAATGTGAGAGAGCTCTTTGCCGATGACGGGGTAACGGTAGGGATGCACCTTGTAGGCGAGAGCGTAGAGATGGTGAAACAGATCCCCGTATGGCTGGTTGAGACACACCTGTTTGAATTCCTCGCACACAACCTGACGTTGTACCTCAAGCGACCGTTCGCTGAAGGCAAGCGCGTTCATGCGGTCGCTTTCCAGCCAGAACGCTGTCTCCACATTGTGAGCGGGCACGATATCGTAGAAATTGGTGAAGTCGCAGTTGGTCCATGCATTATTGGTGCCACCGGCTTCTTCGAGAGCCTTGTCAAATTCCGGGATGTTTTTTGACCCTCCGAACATTAGATGCTCGAAAAAATGTGCCATGCCGGTCGATTGCGGGTTTTCGTCACGGCTTCCCACATTATATAATATGTTTAGTGCCACCATGGCAGTGGCACTATCCTGATTATGCACTATCCGCAACCCGTTGGGGAGCGTGAAGCGGTTTATCTCAATCATTTTTCAATAGTGATGTTAAGTATCTTTACATCATCTTTAGGACGGTCGCCCGGCATTGTGGGAACCTTTTCGATTTTTTCCACCACGTCGAGTCCTTCAAGCACTTCGCCAAATACTGTGTATTGTCCGTCGAGATGAGGCGTTCCTCCTGCTTCAGAGTAAGCTTTTTTCTGGGCATCGGTGAATTTAGCCGGATTTTTAGCGGCTTCCGCCTCGGTGAGTGCTATCAATTCTTCCTGGAGTTTCTGGATGCCGGCATGGTCATTGTTGCGGCGCAACTGCATGATTGTGTCGCGGCGTTCCGATGCGAGACGGTTGAATATTTCCTGCTGTTTCATCATCTGCATCTGTTTCTCCATCTGTGCCAGTTGCGCTTCGGAGTATGCCTTGCCTGTAACGATATAAAATTGAGAACCGGATGATTTGCGTTCCGGGTTCACATTGTCGCCTTGACGGGCGGCGGCAAGCGCGCCACGCTTATGGAAATGCTCCGGATAGACGATTTCCGCCTCGATATTGTAGCCGGGACCACCGGTGCCGAGGCGTTTGCCTGCCGGCGCTCCCTTTGACTCGGGGTCGCCTGCCTGCACCATGAATTCGTTAATTACGCGATGGAATAGAGTCCCGTTGTAGAAACCTTCGTTTACAAGCTTGATGAAATTGTCGCGATGCTTCGGGGTGTCACCGTAAAGGAGCACCTTTATGTCGCCCATGGTAGTGGAAATGTTGACGATCACATCGTTTTTGTTGTTCTCAGTCATGTTTTCGGTTGTGTTTAGGTTGTTTTGTTCAGTTGAAGATTGGCGTGTCTGTGAATGTGAACATGACGCGCTCCAGAGGCTTAACGCAGCCAGAAGTCCGATAGTTCGTAGTCTTAACATAATAATTCTTGCAATCAGATGCCGGTAGGATATAGACGTTTATAGATGCGTCGGAAATTGTCGTCACCGGCGCTTAATTCTTCAGCGTGTTCCGCATAGTCATTTCCCCAAAGGGAAAGAAGATCGCCGATGTATCGGCGTTCACGGTCTTTTTCAATTGCCGCGGTAATCAGCCTTGCTATCGGACCGGCATATTTCTCTTTGTCTATGGCATGAAGATAGCGTGCCGCGCTGACAATAAACTGACCCGTAAGGTCAACGGCTGTCATATTGTCGACGAGGTCGTCGATTATATCATCGATAGTATTGATATGATTGGCTATATACTCGTAGGTCAAAAGTCCGTCAGGATCTTTGCCGAGTTCTTTTTTTATATCCTCGTTCATGATACTGGGGTGTAAAGTTATGGCGCAAAGATAATAAATTTCATCAAAAACACTTATATTTGTATGTCTTAAACCAGATATTATGGATGAAAAGAATTATGTAATCACTATCGGCCGCCAGTTTGGGAGCGGCGGCAGGGAAATCGGCAAGCTTGTTGCCGAGCGGCTTGGCATAGCTTATTATGACAAGGAACTTCTTTGTGAGGCAGCGAAAAAGGCGGGGGTCAGCCCCGAATTTTTTGAGAAGTCGGATGAAAAATTTCCGAAATTTTTCAGCGGGCTCTTCTCTTTTACGATGGGTTACAATCCATATACGCTATATGCCGGCTCTTCTTCCATCAGTGATGACACGCTATATCGCGCGCAAAGCGACTTCATACATTCCGTGGCTGAAAAACATTCCTGCGTGATTGTGGGTAGAAGTGCCGACTATGTGTTGCGCGACCATCCGCGTTGCGCCAATGTATTCATACATGCGCCTATCGAGGAATGTGTGAAGCGAATCATGCGCCGTGGTGACAAGACAACTCCGGAACAGGCTAAAGCGCTCGCCGAAAAGACCAACAAGCTCCGCGCCGGGTATTATAACTTCTATTCCGACAAGACCTGGGGCGACGCGAAAACCTATCATCTTACAATCGATTCATCTTCGATGCCTACCGCCGATGTGGCAGCTCTTATATGCGATTACGTCACCCGCCGGTTCAATCTCGACGAGTGACGTAATCGTGGAATTTGTTGTCGGCGGGGATTATTCCCTGTCGATTCTTTCCTGTTGCTTTTCTTCTCCTGTACGCGGCTTGACATAGTTGTATGCGGCAAGATATATGAACAGGTCATTGGCGGCAGCTGCCACCATCGCTATTCCCGCCATAAGGGTGAATGCCGACTCGATGTCACGTAACGGGGAGCATATCATCACCACTCCCGTTATGAAAATCAACACCGGAAGGATGTAGAGCCACAACGGCATCGAATAGGGCTTGAAGTCAACGGCAAGCATCCATATCTGGCAGAATCCGGCAATGAGAAGGATTGCCGCGAGTACATAGACGAACACTCCTGCAAAAGGCGCGGGCCAGATAATCATAATCACACCTATGATTAATGACCCTATCGATGATATCATCGACGAGGCATTGACTCCATTTCCTTTGCCACTCCGGCTGATGCCGGAAATTACCCCGATAAGTCCGGGTATTGCAAACATCACGCCAACAAATATTATCAACCATTCCAGGATATTGACCCTGGTGTGAAAGCATATCAGTGCGATTCCTGCCGCCAATACGAACAGGTAGGTCCAAAAACTGTTTTTTCCGCTCATGACTTTACATTATTATAATTTCATTATCAGTATATATTTTTAACGCATATAGCGTGGAAATGTTGATAATTGGATATAATATGCAATTTTGTGCTCCCGTATGTGCTGATTTTAGCATGATAAATTTGTATCTAAATGAAATTGTTGTAATTTTGCATCAATCAATAATCTAAGATCATGAACAAGGTCATAACCGAAATCACCCCTCTGTCATCAAAAGACTGCTTCTATCTTGTCGACCGGTACAAGGAGAGTTTTGATTACCCTCTGCACCGTCACGCCGAGTTTGAGCTTAATTTCGTGGAAAACTGCGAAGGTGCGCGGCGTCTCGTAGGCGACAGCATAGAAGTGCTGGGCAATTATGATCTTGCGATAGTAGGGGGCGGTCTTGAACACGCATGGGAGCAGCATGAATGTAAGCGCAAGGATATACATGAGGTGACCATCCAGTTCTCTCCCGATCTGCTCGGCGACTCCCTGCTGGCAAAAAATCAGATGAAGAGTCTTGAGGTGATGCTTGACCGTAGTCGCAACGGTATCGCTTTTGAAGTGCCGGCAATCATGCGTCTGTACTCGCGTCTCGGTGAGATAACGCGCCTTCAGTCGGGATTTTACCGTGTGTTGAAACTCCTTGAAATCCTCTACGAACTGTCGCTTGAAGAAAATTTCCACATGCTGTCAAGTTCCTCGTTTGCCAATGTGTCGACCGTGTCCGACAGCCGGCGTGTGCGCAAGGTCGAGGAATACATCAATAAAAATTACAATAAGGAGATACGCCTGCAGTCGCTCGCCGACCTTATAGGAATGACACCGACCGCTTTCAGCCGTTTTTTCAAGTTGCGGACAGGCAGAACTATCTCGGATTATATAATAGACCTGCGCCTCGGTTACGCATCGCGCCTCCTTGCCGACAGCACAATGTCGATTGTGGAGATATGTTATGAGTGCGGTTTCAACAACGTGTCTAATTTCAACCGCATATTCAAGCGGAAGAAAGGATGCTCCCCTAAAGTGTTCAGGGAGAATTACCGCAAGAACAAAATCATTGTGTGAGTGCGGCTAAAATAGTATTAATTTATCAGATTCTGACACTCATCTTAATCTTTGCCTCTTATCTCGCAGAAAAGTATTAGATTTGTGATATATAAGTATTAATCAACCAATCAAACATATTTACTCGATTCCATGAAATTATTTTCAGCAGTAATTTTGCTTGCGGCGTTTCTCCCGTTCGTAGCCTGTGGGGGAAAGTCGGAAAGTGCCGTCTCGACAGATGAAAACGTAGGACAGACTCTTGTGGAGCGTCACGGACAGTTAAAGGTCAACGGTTCGCGTATCGTGGACCAGAACGGCGATTCGATACAGCTTCGCGGTGTCAGCTTCGGTTGGCACAATATGTGGCCGCGTTTCTATAACAGGAGCTCAGTGACTCAAATCGCAAAAGGGTGGGGCGCTGACATAGTGCGCGCCTCAATCGGTCTTGACCTTGATGAGGATACTTTTGACAAGAAGCCTGAAATGGGTTACGCTCTTGTCGACAGCATCGTGCAGGGGGCGGTCGAAAACGGTATCTATGTGCTTATCGATTTCCACAGCCATGCCAATAACCTCCCGCTCGCCAAGGAGTTTTTCTCGACAGTCAGCGAAAAATACGGTCATCTTCCCAATGTGATGTATGAAATATGGAATGAGCCTCTCGAAGTGAGTTGGCAGGAAACAAAGGATTATGCCGAGGAGATTCTTCCGATAATACGCAAGAATGCACCGGAGGCGATCGTGATTGTTCCTACCCCGCGTTGGGACCAGAACGTGCATGAGGCTGCCGACGACCCGATTACTTCCGACAAGAATATAGTGTACTCGCTCCATTACTATGCCGCCACCCACACCGATTATCTTCGCGAACAGGCGCAATATGCCATCGACAAGGGACTGCCTCTGTTTATGGCTGAATGTGCATCTATGGTTCACACCGGCGACGGTGTTATCGACACCGCTTCGTGGGAAAAGTGGATGGATCTCGCTGATGCCAACGGTATCAGCTGGATATGCTGGTCGGTAAGCGACAAGGATGAGACATGTTCGATGCTCCGTCCGTCGGCTTCATCGCAGGGCGAGGAGTGGACTACCGACGACCTTAAGCCGTGGGCTGTGCTTGTAAAGTATTATATCAACCGTAACCGTTAATCAATCAACCATACAATCATGAAAATCAATCTCCGTAACATACTGCTCGGTATTGCCGTGGCAGCCTGTGCAAATGCCGGCGCACTCACTCTTCCGGATATAGTCAACCGCAATATGATGCTTCAGCAAAACAGCGACGCCGCGTTGTGGGGCTGGGCGAAACCGGGTTCCACGGTCAAGGTAGTGACCGGATGGAACGGGAAGGAATACACCGCCAAGGCTGCTAAAAACGGTCGATGGGATGTCAAGGTAGCTACTCCGGCGGCATCATACGATGTGCAGACAGTGACCATAACCGGCGACGGCGAGAGCGTAACGCTCGACAATGTGCTTGTCGGTGAAGTGTGGTTTGCTTCCGGACAGTCCAATATGGAGATGCCGCTGCGCGGTTTCTGGGGAGCGCCAATCGAGGGTGCCAACAAGGCGATAGCCGAGTCGGGGAAATATAAACATGCGATACGTTTTGCTACGGTTCCCAAAACGCGTTCCGAAGTGCCCCTCGACAGCGTGAAAGGCGAGTGGGTGGAATGTGTGCCTGAAAATGCTCCCGATTTCAGTGCGGTAGGATACTTCTTCGCGCGCGAACTAAATAATATAATAGACGTGCCTGTAGGCATCATCAACTGTAGCTGGGGCGGAAGTCGCGTCGAAGGATGGCTTCCCAAGGAGATTCTTGAACAATATCCCGATGAAAAACTGGATATCAAGCAGCTTGATGCCGACCCGTCGGTGCCGGAATATATGCTTCCGATGGTGATGTACAATGGCATGCTTCATCCACTCATGGGTTATACTGTCAGGGGATTTCTCTGGAATCAGGGAGAAAGCAATTTAGGTCATCATGCCGATTATCCCTCTCGTTTCGCTACCATGATGAAACATTGGCGCGAAAAATGGGGGCAGCGCGAAATACCTGTTTACTGTGTTGAGGTGCCTCCCCACTATTACGGTGACGAACAGGCTACACTGGGCGCGTTGCTTCGCGAGTCACAGCACAAGGCGGTTGAAATAGTGCCCAACAGCGGCATCGTGTCGACGGTCGACCTTGTGACACCCGGTACATCTTTCCAGATTCACCCTTCGAAAAAACTTGAGATAGGGGAGCGTCTCGCTTATATGGCTGCAGTGCGCGACTACGGTGTGAAAGGCATTGCCTGCGATTCGCCCGAATTTGTGTCGATGGATGTTGACGATAACAAGGCTACGCTTCATTTCCGCAATGCCGACGACGGATTTTCTCCCGAGCGCGACATGGAGGGCTTCGAGGTTGCAGGGGAAGACCGTGTGTTTTATCCCGCACAGGCGAAGCAGGTGTACACCGACCGCTGCAATGTCGAAGTGACGAGCGACAAGGTCGACAAGATTGTCGCCGTGCGCTATTGCTTCAAAAACTGGTCGCCCGGCAATATCTACGGTATGCGGGAACTCCCGCTCGTGCCGTTCCGTACCGACAACTGGGAAAAATAGTTATTCAACTTTCGCTTGCGAAAGTTGAGGGTTAAAAGGCTTGCTGCGCAAGCGGGTTGTAAGGTTAAAAGGTTAGGGGGTTAAAGGGTATTCTCTAAACCTTAAACCCTAACCCCTAAACTTAAATTACATATACTTGAAACATGAAAAAAATATTCTGGATTATAGCTCTTTGCGCGACTGTGACTGCAGTGGCATGTTCGTCAGCGAAAAAGAACACGGCTGAGTCAAAGGGTGATTTTGTCACCGTGCGCGACGGCAAATTTTATATAGGCGACAGCGTGTATCGCTTCGTAGGCACTAATTTCTGGTACGGTCCTATCCTTGCATCGGAAGGGCGCGGCGGTGATCGCAAACGTCTGGCACGTGAGCTTGACTTATTGCAGGAAAACGGCATAAACAATCTGCGCATACTCGTGGGTGGTGACGGCGATGAGGGGCTTGCCTCTCATATCAGTCCTGTATTGCAGACCGCTCCCGGCGTGTACAACGACACTCTTCTTGCCGGACTTGACTATCTTATGGCGGAGCTTGAGCGTCGCGACATGAAAGCTGTGCTTTATCTTAACAACGCCTGGGAATGGAGCGGCGGATATTCGGCTTATCTCCAGTGGGCTGGAAAAGGGAAGGCACCGATACCGAGCGTTGACGGATGGCCCGCATATATGGATTATGTAAGGCAGTTTGTCACCTGCGATTCTGCGAAGCAGCTTTCTTACAATCATGTGCGCAATATTGTGTCGCGCGTCAACACCGTGACCGGCAAGCCTTACGCAGAAAGTCCCGCGATAATGGCATGGCAGGTGGCAAACGAGCCGCGCGCCTTTGCGGAAGACAGCCTCCAGAAGCGCGCGTTTGCCGATTGGATACGCACCACTGCGCGTATTATAAAGGATAACGACCCTAACCATCTCGTTTCGACAGGCAGCGAGGGCAAGCATGGGTGTGAACAGGATATCGCGCTTTGGGAAGAGATTCACAACTATCCCGAAATCGATTACGGAATCCTCCATCTGTGGCCCTACAACTGGGGTTGGGTAGGGAAGGAAACCCTGCTCTCGGGAGTTGACAGTGCTTGCATAAAGGCGGTAGAGTATATCACCCCTCACTCCGATATGATGAAGCGCGCCCGTAAACCTCTTGTTTTGGAGGAATTCGGCTATCCGCGTGACTCGATGTCGTTCACTCCCGGTACACCTACCGAAGGAAGGGACAAATTTTATGAATATGTATTCTCTCTCGTGGAGAAAGGCGACCTTATCGACGGCTGCAACTTCTGGGGATGGGGCGGATATGCCGATCCCGCGCATGTCGTGTGGGAGCCGGGCGACGAATATGTATGTGATCCCGCGCAGGAAGAGCAAGGTCTTAACTCAGTTTTTGCAAAAGATAACAAAACTTTAGCAATAATTTCCCGAATCGCGCGTAATATAAGCACCAAATAAATAATACGATAGTGTACCTTTTCAGACCTAACCTTATTGCTTCGGCAATCTCACTTCTTCTCATAACCTTTTCAGTTTCGGCGACAGAGCACAACCTGAAAGCGTCGGCAGTTCCCGACAGCCAATGGTGGTGGCTTGCGCCTCAGACCCCGTCGCTTACCGTAGAGGTAAGTGATTCCACCGGAGCGGCGTGTGACGCCGACCTCCGCATTGTCATCACCACTGACAATTACGCTCCTGTCTCGGAGGAGAGCCGCCATGTGACTATTGCCGCCGGCGATACAGCGCGTCTGCAGGTCAATCCGGGTGTCACTGCGCCCGGTTTCTACCGCCTTTCCGTGTCTGACGGCGACAAAAGGCTTCTTGACATGAATTTCGGCTATGAGCCTGAGAATATAGTCTCGTTGCCCGACAGTCAGCCCGATTTTGATCAATTCTGGGCTGATGCACTTGAAGAGCTTGCCGCTGTCGAGCCTGATTATACCCTTGAGAAAGTCGACTCGCTATGCGGTGAGAAGCGCAACGTGTATCTTGCCTCGATGAAGTCGCTCGGAGGTGACACCATAAGCGGTTACATCGCCATTCCGGTCAAGGAAGGGAAATATCCGGTACACATTATATATAACGGCTATGGTGTCGACCCATGGTGTGTGGGTGCCGACGACGCTCCCGACTGGATACATTTCATCCCCTTTGCGCGAGGACAGGGTTATGGTAAAAAGTACAATAAGTATGGCGACTGGGTGGCTTACGGAATCGCTTCACAGGAGACCTATTATTATCGTGGCGCATTTATGGATGTCGTCCGCGCTATTGACTTTATTTATCAGCTCCCGCAGACGGACCGCGACAATATTTTTGCCGAAGGCGGAAGTCAGGGCGGTGCATTCACCCTTGTGTCGGCTGCACTCGATGACCGTGTAGCGGCAATCGCCCCTTACATCCCCTTCCTGTCAGATTTCCCCGACTATTTCAACATAGTCCACTGGCCTGCCGAGCCGGTAAAGAAGGCGGCAGCCGAGGCGGGAATTTCCGACACTGATATGTATAAGACTCTCAGCTACTTCGATATGAAGAACATGGCGCGTCGCATCAAGTGTCCCGTGCTCATGGGAGTCGGACTGCAAGATCCCGTATGTCCTCCCCACACTAATTTTTCAGGATACAACCTTATCAATTCGCCGAAGGAGTTCATAATCTACCGTGACCTTGGTCACACAGTCGACTATGACGACTGGAATCCGCGTATAAGGGCGTTTTTTGAACGAAACCGCCGTTGAACAATCATTAATCAACAAAGTATAATATAGAGATAAAATTGTATTATTTTATCTCTGTTGATATGCCTAATTTTGCAACGGGTGTATAAGCCCGACACGTGCAGTAATTATAAAACATAATTTCTAACCTAAATACATTAACCTTACCTTAAAAATTGCTCATGATGACAAGAAAAGTCTTGAACATTAGAGCCCTTCTTTTGGCACTATTTATATCGGTGTCAATCGGAGTGTTCGCCCAGACATCCGTTAAGGGTGTCGTCCTCGAGCCATCGGGTGAGCCGGCTATCGGCGCCACCATCATGGAAAAGGGGACTTCCGTAGGTACGGCGACTGACTTCGATGGTAATTTCTCCATCAAGGTCGCTTCTCCTAACGCAGTGCTCGTAGTGTCGTATGTAGGCATGGAGACCCAGGAGGTCAAGCTCGCCGGTCGTACCGACCTTACCATTACCTTGAAAGAATCGGGCGTGTCGCTCGACGAGGTCGTGGTTGTCGGTTACGGTACCATGAAAAAGAGTGACCTTGCAGGTGCTTCCGTGTCAATGAGTGAGGATGACCTGAAGGGGTCAATCATCACCAACCTCGACCAGTCGCTACAAGGTCGTGCAACCGGTGTGCAGGCTATGTCTACATCGGGTGCTCCCGGTTCTTCGTCTTCTATCCGCGTGCGCGGTCAGTCAACCATCAACGCCAACGCCGAGCCTCTTTACGTGATCGACGGTGTGATTGTACAGGGTGGCGGTAACTCCGGTTCCGATTTCGGTCTCGGTGACGCCCTCGGTAACGGTAAAGTGTCGACCGTGTCTCCGCTTTCTACCATCAACCCCGCCGACATCGTGTCGATGGAAATTCTTAAGGATGCCTCCGCTACCGCCATCTACGGTGCGCAGGGTTCTAATGGTGTCGTGCTCATCACCACCAAGCGTGGTAAGGCAGGCGAGGCTAAGTTCACCTACGACGGTATGGTTGCTATCAACCACCAGAACAAGCGTCTCGACATGATGAATCTCCGTGAATATGCCGAGTATTATAATGATATGGCGGCAAACGGTTACATCTCTTCGCCGAGCGACTGGTATCGCGACCCGTCTGTGCTTGGTGTGGGTACCAACTGGCAGGATGCCATCTTCCGCACTGCTCTCCAGAATCAGCATCAGGTATCGGCACAGGGCGGTACCGAGAAAGTGCAGTACTATGTGTCAGGTTCTTACATGAATCAGGAAGGTACGCTTATCGGGTCTGACTTCAGCCGATTCTCTGTACGCGCCAACCTTGACGCCCAGCTCAAATCATGGTTGAAACTCGGATTGAGCGCCACTTACACCGACACCGATGAAAGCCTCAAGCTTGCCGACGGTGAGCAGGGTATCATCAACTACTCTCTTACTACTCTGCCCGATATTCCTATCTATGATATCGACGGCAACTTCTCTTCTATCGTGCGCGAAGGTTACACCAACCCCAACCCTATCGCACTCGCCATGCTTGACGACATCAAGCTCCACCGTAAGAAATTGACCGGTAACATCTTCTTCGATGTAACCCCGATCAAGAATCTTGTATGGCATGCCGAATTCGGCTACGATGTCAGCGCTTCGAAAGCTGATCGCTACAAACCGATGGTTGACCTCGGTTCTTGGGTGCGCAGCAGCAACGAAAGCTCCATCCAGAAAAATTCAAGCTGGTTCTGGCAGTTGAAAAACTATGTGTCATACAACGGCACCGCATGGGATAAGTTCCACTACACCGCCATGGTCGGTCAGGAGTGCTGGGAGTCGAGCTACGACTATACAAGCATCTTCGCTTCCGGACTTCCCTCCGATGAAGTTCACAACCCCGCTCTCGGTAACAAGAACTCTTACAATATCAGCGCCGGATTCGGCAGCTCTGCAATGGCTTCGTTCTTTACCCGTGAGACCCTTAACTGGGATGACCGTTATCTCTTGACTTATACTTACCGTTATGACGGTAGCTCCAACTTCGGTCCCGAGAACCGCTGGGCAGGCTTCCACTCTGTAGCTGCAGCATGGCGTTTCTCCAACGAGAAATTCTTCGAGCCGGTACGCAAAGTGATTGACAACGGTAAACTCCGTCTCGGCTGGGGACAGACCGGTAACGCCAACATCGGCGGTTACGCGTGGGGTGTTGCCATGAGCCGTATGCCTTCAGCTCTCGGCGCAGGCTACCGTCCCGCCAACATCGCCAACCCCGCTATCAAGTGGGAGACACAGGAACAGTGGAACGCAGGTATCGACCTAAATATGCTCAACAACCGCTTGAACCTTGTTGTCGACGCTTACATCAAGACTTCCAAGGACATGCTTATGTCGATGCAGCTTCCCTCTTACATGGGTACACAGGGTAACGGCTCTTCAGCACTTGCAGCTCCTAAGGGTAACTTCGGTGAAATCCAGAACAAGGGTATTGAAATCGAGGTTACAGGTCGTCCGTTTGTAGGCGAATTTGAATGGGAGTCAAGCTTCCAGATTTCGTTCAACCGCAATAAACTGAAAGCTCTTTCAGGCACAGAGAACGCACAGCTCGTAAGCTACGGTCAGTGGAGCGACGTGGTTTCAGTATCGGAAATCGGTCAGCCGCTTTACAATTTCTACGGATATGTGGTTGAGGGCGTGTACCGCGACTACGACGATATCATGAACTCTCCGACACCCGACCACTTCCCCTCCGACGGCGTGTTTAACAAGAGCAACACCGTATGGGTCGGCGACCTCAAGTATAAGGATGTGAACGGCGACGGCAAGATTGATGCCAACGACCGTACAGTCATCGGCTCACCGATGCCCAAGTTCACTTTCGGCTGGACCAACACCTTCCGCTACAAGAACATCGACCTTTCGATCTTCCTTAACGGTTCTTACGGAAATGACGTGATGAACTATCTCGGCATCAACCTTACAGGCATGAAGTCGACCTGGACCAACCAGCTCAACTCGGTAGGTGACCGCGCACAGCTCGTGCCCATCGATCCCAACAAGGTATATCCCGCAGGTCAGAACTGGTATGACGACATCACCAATATCCGCGTGAAAAACTGGCAGACCAAGACTCCGGCAGCGCGTCTCAACGACCCGAACGACAACGACCGCATCAGCGACCGTTACATCGAGGACGGCTCTTATCTGCGCATCAAGAACATCACTCTCGGTTACACATTCAAGAAATCGCTCCTGAAGCGTCTTCATCTTGAAAATCTGCGTGTTTACTGCAATATTCAGAACTTGCATACGTTTACCAAATATAAAGGTTATGATCCTGAAGTAGGTGCTTCAACCCAGGATTCTTCAGGTCTTGTATATGGTCTTGACTACGGTCGTTATCCGTCACCGACTACTTATTCATTTGGTCTAAACATTTCGTTCTAATATTATTAAAAACAGAATTCAACTTATGAAAATCAAAGATATCAAATACTTAGCCGTGGTTGCCGCGCTCGGGTTCGGGATGTCGTCATGTAATGACTTCCTTGACCGCCCCGCAGAGGACAACTACAACGCCGGAAACTTCTACCAGACCGACGAGCAGTGCTATCAGGGTGTGAATTACCTTTACAACTCCCCCTGGTATGATTTCCAGCGCGGATTCATTAAAGTCGGTGAAGTGCTTTCAGGCAATATGTACTGGGGCTCGTCTCCTTACCTGACATTCACTATCAACGGTACCGACCAGGACCTTGTAAACATGTCATACTCGCTCTGGGCTGTAATCTCCCACTGCTCGACAGTCTACAATAACCTTCAGGCATCCCCCGCCTCAAAGGAAGCCCGCGAGGCTTGCATGGGTGAGACACTTGTATTCAAGGCTCTCGCTTATTTCTACCTCGTGCGTTCATTCGGCGATGTGCCCATCATCCACAATATCTCCGACGAACTCAACGGTGCCTACAACTCCAAGTTCAAGGTAAAGCGCGCCGATGTATATGAATATATTGTCATGACCCTTGAAAAGGCAATGGAACTCCTTCCCAAGGCTGCTTCCGCTCCCGGACGTATCGACTATTACTGTGCCGAGGGTCTGCTCGCGAAGGTTTATCTTACCCGCGCCGGTCTGTCAGGCTCTCTCAACACCGAGGACCTCAAGAAGTCGGCAACTTACGCAAAGGATGTCATCGACAACTCCGGTCGCAAGCTGCTCGACAACTATTCCGACATATTCCGTCTTGCCAACAACACCAACGAGGAGTCGCTCATCGCATGGCGCTGGCAGGCAGGTCGTGACCCCTGGACTCAGCAGAACACTCTCCAGAGCGACCTTGCTCCCGTAGGTTTTGACGAGTGGGGCGACTGCTGGGGCGGCTACGGCGGTCCGTCGGTTGACCTTCAGGACGCATTCGGTATCGATATCCTCGAAGACCCCTCTTCGCGTACCGATGTCGACACCCGCCGCAAGGCTACCATGATGCTTCCGGGCGACAAGTATGAGTATTTCTGGCAGGACAAGAAGGATAAGGACGGTTTCACCGGCTTCAACGTACTCCAGTTCTGCTACGATGGCGAATATGGCAAAGGTGGTCCCGGTGAATGGCAGTCACCCACAGGCGCTTACAACGTGAAGCATCTCTACGGTAACAACTACGACCACGTACAGGCAACCGGCGTAGCTTCCGGTAACATGTACAGTGCGCTTGCCACTCACATCCTTCGTCTCGCCGATGTATATCTTATCTACACCGAGGCAATGATGGGCGGTACAGGTTCTACTTCCGATGCCTCGGCTATCGACGCTTACTATCAGGTGCGTCACCGCGCTATCCCCACTTACTATGACAAGCCTTCTGTGGTTACATGGGACGATGTATGGAAAGAGCGCCGTCTGGAGCTTGCAGGAGAGGGCGACCGCTGGTATGACTATGTACGTCTTTCTTACTACAACCCTCAGCGCGCCATCAAGGAGCTTACCTCTCAGCGCCGTAACTCTTACTGGAACGTAAATGCACTTTACAAGTACTATTACGAGAGTGGCAAATGGGATATTTCGGAGGCAGCTAAGAAAGAAAATGCCGGAGAAGCCGGATATGACACCAAGACTGCGGCTCCCAACGTGACCGAAAAGAGCTTTACTCTTCCTTTCCCCTCGGAAGACGTGGTTTACAACCCCAATCTTCTTAAGGATCCCGTGTCTTGCGACGTGCGTCAAGAATATGCTTACTAATAGATAAAATTCCGACTGAACAATGAATAAATTCAAATATACAAAATGGCTTCTTCCGGTATTTGCCGCCGCAATGGGTGTCTCCATGGTATCCTGCGACGATGAGCCGGATAAGTTTGAGCTTACCGACGGCACACCATCCGTACACTATGTGCGCATGACATCGGCTCCCGATTCGCTGGTTACCGAGGCTTACGTCGACAATCTTATCTGTCTTGTCGGCGACAACCTCACCTCCATCCGCGAGATGTATTTCAACGACCAGAAGGCTGTGCTGAACACAAGTTATATTACCGACCACACTCTTCTTGTCAATATACCGCGTGGTATTCCCGAAGTGGAGACCAACAAGATATACATGTACAACAAGGATGGTGTCAAGACTGAGTATGATTTCCGTGTCTTAGTGCCCGGTCCGTCGCTGCTGTCGCTCTCATTTGAGTATGCGAAGCCCGGCGATGAGGTTACTCTCCACGGCAACTATTTTGTCGATGATCCCAATAAGCCCCTTGCCATAATGTTCCCCGGCGACGTGCCTGTCACCGAAATCAAGAGCATCGAGCAGACTGCCGTGACTTTCGTGGTTCCTGAAGGTGCTACCGAGGAGGGCGAGATTGAACTCACCACCCGTTACGGTTCAGGTACATCCAAGTTCCACTATCTCGATACCCGTGGTACACTGTTTAACTTCGATGAAGGTCTTCAGCAGCAGGGATGGCATGCACAGGCTGTCGTTGGCGACGACTGGTCGTTTGCCGGCAACTATCTGCAGCTTGGCGACGGTGATGCAATCATGAGTGAGGATGGCGGATGGAATGACTCGAAATTCTCATTCGAATATTGGGCAGGTTCTTGGGATACCCCTCAGAATATCACTTCCGGTCAGGGAGCCGCTCTATACAATGTAGCTGATTTCTCGAAGCCCGAGAAGATGGCGTTGAAGTTTGAGATGTGTATTCCTTCCACTAATCCGTGGGCTGCCGGCGCAATGCAGGTATGCTTCCAGGGTCTTACCCAGCTTTCTTTGTCCAATAATCCTATAACAGGTATCAGTGATCCTCTTCCCGGTGCTCAGGCATGGGCATTCAACGGTGAGGTCGGTGATGACTTCAAGGACCGTGAGGCTGACTGGACCGACTGGGGCCGTTACCTCTACCGTCCGTGGCAGAATGCTGAAAAGGGTGAATACCACACCGACGGCAAGTGGATTACCGTTACTCTCCCGATTTCTCAGTTCCGTTACACTGCAAAGGGTACAGGCGCGGGCAAGACTCCGTCAAAGCGTGAAGATTTCGCCAGCCTTACAATGTTTGTCGTGAGCGGTGGTGTCAACGGTAAGGAGTGTCAGCCTATCATCAAGATTGACAATATCCGTGCGGTAATCAATGAATAACCATCAAAATCGAGTATCAACAATGAAAAAATACAGTAAATATACGGCACTCTTGATGATGTGCCTGATGTTGGTGACCTCGCTGTCGTTTACCGCTTGTAACGATGACGACTTCGACACCAACCAGAACCGTGGCGGCATCTCGCTTGAGGTGTTCGGTCCGTGCCCCGTGGCACGTGGCGGTGAACTGCGGTTCATCGGTAGCGGTATGAACCAGATTAACTCTGTAACTATTCCCGGTTGCGACGACATCACTGATATAAAGGTGGTGTCGGACCGCGAAATCCGTGTTACCGTACCGCAGACCGCTATCCCCGGCAAGGTGGTGCTCAATCACTCCAACGGCAAGATTACCACTCTTACCGACATTACTTTCCTTGAGCCTGTAAGCCTTGACGCTGAAAACACATTCTCTCCCGCCCGCGTTAAGCCGGGTCAGGAAGTGACCATCAACGGTGAGTATCTCAACCTTATGAAGGAGGTGTGCTTCTCGTTTGTAGAAGGTCTTGACAGCGCCAACGTGTATGCCGCCAATGAAGGTGCTTTCATAGAGCACACCCGCAAGGCTATCAAGGTTATCGTGCCCGACAACGCTGTTAGCGGTCCTGTAGGCGTGTCTGACGCTCTTGCCGAGATTCCCAACCTTATATGGTCGGAATTGGAGCTTGAAGTGGTGCTTCCCTCTGTCGCTTCTGCGATAGATATCACTAATGCCAAGCCCGGCGACCTTATCACTATCAACGGTAATGACCTTGAACTTGTGCGCAAGGTCGTGATGCCTAACGAAGATGAAGTAGAGTACACGGTTTCAGAAGATGGAAAGAAACTCACTTTCAATCTTCCTGACAACGCTTCTGACGGTGCCGTATGCGTGGTTCCCGGTTCAGGCGTGAAGGTTGCCGTTGCAAACATCGGCATGGTTGTCCCCACCTCTATGACCACTAACTGTGGCGACGGTCTTCGTGCAGCTGAAGAACTTGTAATCAAGGGTGTCAACATGGATATGGTTGTATCAGTGGTATTCCCCGGTATGACCGATGCCGTTGAGCCTACATCGGTAAGCAGTACTGAAGTTAAGGTTGCCGTGCCTGCTACCGCATGGTCGGGCGATCTCACCCTTAACCTCAAGAGCGGTGTTTCGGTTACTCAGCCCATCGTGCTTGCTCATCCGGAGAATGTAGCTTTCGCTCCTTCTCCCGTGCCCGGCGGTGCCGAGCTGACTATCACCGGCAAGAATCTTGACCTCATCGCATCGGTTGTCTTTGAAGGCGGCGCTTCTGTCGAGGCTAAGAATGCAACTGCGACCGAGCTGAAGATAAAGGTGCCTTTCACCGCAGCAACCGGTATGGTCAAGTTTGTGCTTCTCAGCGGCGAGACCGTTGACGCAGCCGAGCTTACCGTCGACCTCCCCACCATCGCTTACGTAATCGAATGGCCTTCTGAAGAGGAGGAAATCAAGGCTGGTGAAATCATGAAAGTCACTATCGGTAATGAAGACAAGCTTACCGGTGTAAAGGTTAACGGTGAAGATGTGCAGTACATCCTTAACGGCACTACGCTGTTCATCAATCTGCCGATGTCTGCCGGCAACGGTACAAAAATCACTCTTATGTCGGGTGACGAATCGTTTGAGGATACTTACAATGTGATTCCTGCAACTCATGTTGAGAATGTTATTTTCGATACCATGATTGATTTGAGCTGGAGCGGTGATGAAGGCGTCAACAAATTCCGCCTGTACAAAGAGTCGTTTGAAGGTGTGCCTGTAGGAGCGAAGCTCATATTCTACGTGAAGCCGGGTGAAGGTGCGCAGATTCAGATCAATGACGCTAACTGGGGTCAAATGACTATGCTTGAGCCAAGTATTGATGCCGCTACAGCTGAACTTGAACTTACCGCCGAGATTATGGATCGTATGCTCACAACTAATGACGGATGGTCAACTACCGCCCTCGTTATTCAGGGTCAGAACTGTATCGTAAACAAAGTTTCTCTCGCATGGGAAAATCCCAGTGACGTGACTGTATGGGAAGGTGTATATGAACTTGCATGGGGTCCTCACTTGTATTTGAGCAAGGAACTATTTGATGGAGCAAAGGCGGGCGCGTCACTTACATTCTATGTAAATCCTGCCGCTACCGGATTCCAGATTCAGCTTAATCCTGCCGACTGGAAATCATTTGCCACAGTTGCTGAATGGAGTGAAACGGTTGACCATCTTGTTTACACGCTTACTGCTGAGGATTTGGAAAAGATACGCACAATCGAAGGCTCTAATGATGACGGACCGTTTACCGGTATGATTATTCAGGGTTCAGGTGCTACTCTTACTAAGATAACTTTCGAAAATAATTGATAAGAAATCATCACAATGAAAAGATTCCAATATATAGTTCCGGCTGTGCTTCTCGGCTTCTCGATGGTCGCCTGTGACGATGACGACACCTATGAGGTGCTTGACGGACTGGATATGATTGTCCGCACTCAGACAATCTCTGAAGGCGAGTCGGTAAGAGCTGCCTTCACCCCCACTATGACTATTGCCTACAATAACCTTGTAGGCATAGCCGAGGGCGTTCCCGTGACGCTTAACGGTCAGTTGGTGTCGCTTAAGGTTAACCCCGACAACGGCGTGGAGCTTATACTCACCCTGCCGGAGATGACTGACTTTACCGAGTACACTCTTGAAATTCCCGAGGGCGCGATCTTTATCAAAGACCGTCCCGAGACAAAGGCGGTAGCAAAGACCGTGAAGTTCAATACCAACGCCGGTATCAATGCCGAATGGCTTGACAAGAACCTCACCAACGCCAACGCCACTCCCGAGGCAAAGAAGGTGTTCCAGTATCTTCTTGACAACTATGGCAAGACCCAGCTCTCAGGATGTATGAGCGATGAGGCATGGGGAACAAGGTATGTCGATTTTATTACCACTGAAGCAGGTCATACTCCTGCAGTTCTGGGATTCGACTATGGACATCTTGCTTCTTCTCCGGCAAACTGGATAGATTATGGAGACATTACTCCTGTAAAGACCGCTTGGGATAACGGTTCAATACCCTCTATCTCCTGGCACTGGAATGTACCCGGCTCAGAGCAGCATATCCTTTCTACCGTATGGGAAGGAAATATGGTGATTGACAGTTGGGAAGCACTTCAACTTACTCCCGACATGAAGAAGACCGTCACCGACGATGAAGGCAACACCTCTGAAATCGGTGTGTTTGACGACCTTCAGTCAGGACAGTGCATACTTGTTAAGGTAAAAGATATCGACATGACCCGCGCACAGGGCTCATTGAAGAGCCTTTCTGACGGTTGGCCCGAACTCGGTCCCGACGGTACTTCAGGTTACGAGAACGGTACTGAATATTTCGATATCCGCGACAATTATTCACTGATTACTAACCGCGCCATCGTAGACGATATCAAGACCAACGGTTTCGTGGTGTCAGGACAGGGCTATACCGTGACAGGTGTCTATATCACCGACGGCGATCCGCTCCTTGCCTACAATGCCGACCGCTCGTTTAACCCCAAGAATGCAGTTACCGAGGGTACCTGGGAAAACGAAGTTATCAACAAGGATATCGCCAAGCTTGCTGGCTACCTGAAACTCCTTCAGAATGCCGGTATCCCGGTGCTGTGGCGTCCGCTTCATGAGGCTGCCGGTGACTACTCCAACGGTGCATGGTTCTGGTGGGGTGCCGACGGCGTGGAGGCTACCGTTGAGCTTTGGAAATATCTCCGCAACACGCTTCAGAACGAGTATGGTTTAAATAACCTTATCTGGGTATGGACCGTGCAAACCACCGACGGCGGTAACCTTGCATCGGTTGACCAGTGTCGCGCGGCTTATCCCGGCGATGACATGGTTGATATCGTGGGTGCTGACCTTTACATCGAAGGCGATAACCTCTACGGACTTGATCCCGACAAGGAATTCAATCCGGAGGCTACCGACCAGACCCGTAAGTTTGACCTTGTGAACAATACTGTCAAATTCAAGAAGATGGTTGTTTTGTCAGAGTGCGGTAATCTTCTTCTTCCTGCAACGGCTGAGAAATACAATGCCCTTTGGGGTTACTTCATGCAGTGGTATGACATGAAGGATGGCGAGATGGGCTTCCACACCTATAACGGTGCTTCCGTATGGAATGATGTGATGACCTCGCCGCTCGTGCGCAACCGTGGAGATTTCAATGTCAAATAATCGTCAATAATACTAATTACATTCAGGTCCCGGCTGGGAATTACCGGTTCCGGGACCTGAATTTTATAAAATTATTTGTTATTTTTGCCGTAATCAAAATTCACCAGGTAACTTAACTATCAAACCCATAATTCCCATTTCCAATCAGGTATGAAATACGGACATTTTGACGACAAGGCAAGGGAATATGTCATCGACAATCCCCGCACTCCATGGCCATGGATTAATTATCTTGGCAACAAAGATTTCTTTTCTCTTATATCCAATACAGCAGGCGGATATTCTTTTTACAAGGATGCCAAATTCCGCCGTCTTACACGCTACCGTTACAACGGTGTCCCGATGGATGCCGGAGGCAGGTACTTTTATATCAAGGATGGCGACACGGTGTGGAATCCCGGATGGAAACCCACCAAAACCGAACTTGACAGCTATGAATGCCGTCACGGCATGAATTATACCCGCATCAAGGGTGAGAAAAACGGACTGCGCGCCGAGCTGCTTTTCTTTGTGCCGCTCGACACCCATGCCGAAATAGCAAAACTCACTCTTACCAACACCACCGACAAGCCTAAGACTTTCAAGCTTTTCTCTTTCATCGAGTGGTGTCTGTGGAATGCGGCGACCGATATGGAAAACTTTCAGCGCAATTTCTCAACCGGAGAGGTGGAAATTGAAGGCTCGACAATATATCATAAGACCGAATACAAGGAACGCCGCAACCATTATGCGTTTTATCATGTCAACGCCCCGATTGACGGCTTTGACACCGACCGCGAGTCGTTTCTCGGTCTTTACAATGGCTTCGATGAGCCGCAGGTGGTCACCGAGGGCAAGCCCCGCAATTCGGAGGCTCACGGATGGTCGCCGATAGCGTCACACTATATGGAGATTACCCTGCAGCCGGGCGAGAGCCGTGACCTTGTGTTTATGCTCGGTTATGTAGAAAACGAGCAGGACAAGAAGTGGGAGTCGAAGGGCGTGATTAACAAGGAAAAGGCGCATGATATGATTGCCCGCTTTGACACGGCTGAAAAAGTCGACCGTGCATTTGACGAGCTTCGCGCCTACTGGGACAACCTGCTTGAACGCTTCACGCTCAACAGTGGAGATGAGCGCCTTGACCGCATGGTCAATATCTGGAACCAGTATCAGTGCATGATCACGTTCTGCTTCTCGCGCTCGGCTTCGTTCTTTGAAAGCGGCATAGGTCGCGGCATGGGATTCCGCGATTCCAACCAGGACCTTGTGGGCTTCGTGCACCAGATTCCCGAGCGTGCCCGCGAGCGTATAATCGACATCGCCTCAACGCAGTTCCCCGATGGTGGTTGCTACCATCAGTATCAGCCGCTCACGAAGCGAGGAAACAACGATATCGGCGGCGGTTTCAATGATGATCCGATGTGGCTCATTTTCGGTACAATAGCCTATATCAAGGAGACAGGCGACATGTCGATACTCGACGAGCCGGTGCCGTTTGACAATGTGAAAGGCTCGGAGGTAAGCCTCATGGAACACCTCAAGGTGTCGTTTGACCACGTGGTCAACAATCTCGGTCCTCACGGTCTGCCTCTTATCGGTCGTGCCGACTGGAACGACTGCCTCAACCTCAACTGCTTCTCGATGGATCCCAACGAGTCGTTCCAGACCACTGAAAACAAGACGGAAGGCTCGAAGGCTGAATCGCTGATGATTGCCGGACAGTTTGTAATCTACGGCGAGGAGTATGTGAAGCTCTGCCGCAAGCTCGGTCTTGACGCCGAGGCCGACCGCGCACAGAAGCATGTCAATGACATGGTAGAGGCTGTGAAGAAGCATGGCTGGGATGGCGAATGGTTCCTGCGCGCCTACGATTTCTACGGCAACAAGGTAGGCAGCCACGAAAATAAGGAGGGCAAGATATTCATCGAGAGCCAGGGCTGGTGTACGATGGCAGGTATCGGTCTTGAATCGGGACTTGTCGAGAAATCGCTTGACTCAGTGAAGAAATATCTTGACTGCGAACATGGTATCGTGCTCAACAATCCCGCTTTCACGGAATATGTAATGGAATATGGTGAGATTTCCACCTATCCTGCCGGTTATAAAGAAAACGCCGGTATATTCGCCCACAACAATCCCTGGGTGATTATCGGCGAGACCGTGCTCGGTCGCGGCGATGAGGCGTGGGAGTATTACCGCAAGATATGTCCCGCCTATCTTGAGGAAAAGAGCGACCTTCACAAGGTCGAGCCATACGTGTATTGCCAGATGACCGCCGGCAAGGATGCCTACAAGCCGGGCGAGGCTAAAAACTCCTGGCTCACCGGTACCGCCGCATGGAACTGGTATGCCATCACTCAGTTCATACTTGGCATAAAGCCCGACTACGATGGTCTGGTGATTGACCCGTGTGTGCCGAAGGGTTGGAAACATTACGAGATTCGCCGCAAGTTCCGCGATGCCGAATATGATATCGTGATTGACAATCCCGACGGTGTGAGCCGTGGCGTGAAGTCGCTTCTGCTTAACGGCAAGCCTGTGGATGGAAATCTTGTGCCTCATCAGGCTGCCGGAAGTGTCAACAAAGTGGAGGTGACACTGGGATAATCCCTTAGAATTTTAGAATAAAGAAACTGATAGATATAATGAAATATGGATTACTTACTCTTGCCGCAGCGATGATGGTGACATCATGCGGCAGCGGCAAGAGCAACAAAAATGCCGAAACGGTCACCGATACCGTGACCCCGGCACAGTCGCTTATCACACGTCTTGACTCGGTGGCAAAAAGCGGTCACTATTATTTCGGTCATCATGATGACACGGCGTACGGTCACACATGGAAATATGTCGACGGAGCATCAGACGTGAAGGGTGTCACCGGTCAGTATCCGGGGCTCATGAGCTGGGATCTCGGGCTTATCGAGGTCGACTCCGCCAATAATCTTGATGGTGTGCCATTCAGCTTCATTGCATCGGAGATCGCGAAGCAGCATGCCCGCGGAGGTGTCAATGCTATCAGCTGGCATGCCCTCAACCCCATGTCGGGAGGCGGCTCGTGGGATGTCTCGGCTATTCCTTTGCATAATTTAGGCGAGGGAAGCGCCGTGAGCGACACCATGAAGGTATGGATTGACCGTGCCGCTGCTTTTATCGCATCTTTGAAAGACAGTGAGGGCAATCCTATTCCTGTGATATTCCGTCCCTGGCATGAAAACTCAGGCTCATGGTTCTGGTGGGGTAAAGACCATTCGACCCCCGAGGAATATATCGAGCTTTGGAAGATGACCCGTGCCGGTTTTGATGCACGAGGCATTGATAATGTAGTCTGGGCTTATTCACCCGACAAGGACCTTACCCGCGAGGAATATTTCTCCACTTATCCCGGCGACGAGTATGTGGATATCCTCGGCACCGACATTTATCATTTCGACGGTGAGGCGGGTGTCGACGCGTATGTAAAACGCATCAAGGCGCAGATGCCTTTTGTTGTCGAGGAAGCACAGAAGCGCGGGAAGATTGCCGCATTCACCGAGACCGGTCTTGAAGGGCTTCCTGTGACCGACTGGTACACCCGTGTACTCGCGCCTGCGATAAAGGGTCTGCCGATTGCCTACGTCTGTGTGTGGCGTAACGCCATCGAGAGCGAGAAACCCGGTCATTTTTATGTGCCTTATCCGGGACATGCCGCCGAGAGCGACTTCAAGAAATTCCACGACGAGTCAGGAGCGATTTTCGTTGATTGACCTGTTCATAATCTGAAATCCTAATTAATTTACCATAAAGAATATAAAACCTACCCGATGAATAACATCTTTGAACATCGTAAAAATCTTATCCTCAGCCGTTATGAGGAACTCGTGACCCGTAAAAACGAGCCCATCGAGGGCAACGGTGTGTATGAGCGCTATAAAAATCCCGTAGTCACCGCCGAGATGGCGCCTCCGTTCTGGCGTTATGACTTCAACGAGGCTACCAACCCCTATTTCGAGGAGCGCATAGGCGTGAATGCCACTCTTAACTCCGGAGCTATCAAGTGGGGCGACAAGTATGTACTTGTGGTGCGCGTCGAAGGAAGTGACCGCAAGTCGTTTTTCGCAGTTGCCGAGAGTCCCAACGGTGTCGACAATTTTCGCTTCTGGGACCATCCGATCACGATGCCCGAAGATGAAGTACCGGGTGTGAACATATATGACATGCGTCTTACCCGCCACGAAGATGGCTGGATTTACGGTCTTTTCTGTGTTGAGCGTCACGACGACTCGCAGCCCGGTAATCTCTCTGCCGCAACCGCGACCTGCGGTATCGCCCGTACAAAGGATCTTGTGAACTGGGAGCGTCTGCCCGACCTCAAGAGCCGCAGCCAACAGCGTAATGTGGTGCTTCACCCTGAATTTGTCGACGGCAAGTATGCCCTTTACACCCGTCCGCAGGATGGATTTATCGATGCAGGCAGCGGGGGCGGTATCGGCTGGGCGCTCGTCGACGACATCACTCATGCTGAAATCAAGGAAGAGCTCATCGTGGACTGCCGTCATTATCACACCATCAAGGAGGTGAAAAACGGCGAAGGCCCTCACCCCATCAAGACTCCGAAAGGATGGCTTCACCTTGCTCACGGTGTACGCGGATGTGCCTCCGGTCTCCGCTACGTGCTTTACATGTACATGACCGCGCTTGACGAGCCCTGGCGTCCTATCTACACTCCCGGCGGATATCTTATGGCTCCCGTAGGCGAGGAGTATATAGGCGATGTTATGAACGTGCTTTTCGCTAACGGCTGGATTGCCGATGAAGATGGCAAGGTGTTCATCTACTATGCGTCAAGCGACACACGCATGCATGTCGCCACATCGACCATTGACCGCCTTGTGGATTATTGTATGAACACTCCCCAGGACGGGCTTTCGACCGGTGAGTCGGTAAAGACGCTCAATCGCCTTATTGACAGCAATCTCGCCATTATCAATAAAAAGTAACATAGTAATCTTATTTAACCTCTAATATCATCAATCAATCGATTATGGCTTCTCTCAGTGAAAAGATAGGATATGGTTTCGGCGACATGGCGTCGTCGATGTTCTGGAAAGTGTTCAGCTACTATCTGCCCTTCTTCTATGCCAATGTGTTCGGACTCTCGCTTATCGATACCGGTCTGTTACTGTTGGTGACCCGTATATGGGATGCCGTCAGCGACCCGATGATGGGTGCCGTGGCTGACCGTACAAAGACGAGGTGGGGCAAATACCGCCCGTATCTGCTCTGGGTGGCGGCTCCCTTCTCGATATGCGGTATCCTTCTTTTTACCACTCCCGACTGGGGTTATGCCGCCAAGCTTGTGTGGGCTTACGTCACCTATATCATGATGATGACAGTTTACACCGGCATCAACGTGCCTTACGGCGCGATGCTCGGCGTGATGACCGATGACTCGCAGGAAAAGACGGTGTTCTCTTCGTTCCGTATGTTCTTCGCTTACGGCGGTTCGTTCATCTCCCTGTTTGCATGGGATCCCTTGTGTAATCTTTTCAGCGACACATTCGGGATGTCACTCCAGTCGAGCTGGCAGTTTGCCATGATCGTGATTGCTGCATGCTGTTTCGTACTCTTCCTCCTCTGCTTCAAGCTCACACGCGAACAGCTTACCACTGAGTGCACCGCATCGCTTGGGAAGGACCTCAAGGCGCTTGTCACCAACAAGCCCTGGTGGCTTCTCAACGGCGCGTCGCTCTGTTTCAACCTTTTTAACACTGTGCGCGGCGCTACCGTGGCATTCTTCTTTGCCGACATCATAGGCGGCGAGCAGCATATCGTGATTTTTGCTGTCTCTATGCTATTCTATTCGGGTCTGTTCCTCGGTGTAGGCGAAGTCGCCAACATGGTGGGTGTAGCACTTGCCGTTGGTATCACCAAGAAACTTGGCAAGAAGACGACTTTTATTCTCGTCGACTTGTCGCTTATCGTGATGAGCGTGATATTCTTCCTCTGCTCTCCCGATAGCAACGCTGGATTGGTGATGATGCTTCTGCTTCAGGTAGTGATATCAGTATTGACTGGTATAATGTCGCCGCTCGTGTGGTCGATGTATGCCGATGTGAGCGATTACTCGGAGCTTAAATATCGTTCGGCATCGACCGGCCTTATCTTCTCCTCGGCTTCGATGGCTCAGAAATTCGGCGGTGCTATCGGTGGTGCGGCAGTGATGTGGCTGCTTCACGGTTTCGGCTATGTGGAGCGTCCCGAGGGTGTGCAGTCGCTTGACATCGTGCAGCCAGAAAGTGCCATCAACTGCCTGTGGATGCTTATGACTTTCATCCCGGCGGGAGTAGCGTTGATATCGATGATTATCGTATGGCTTTATCCGCTCAATACTCAGCGCATGGATGAAATTATCGCCGAGCTTAAGAAGCAGCGCAAGAAACCGGTGGAAGACCCCGGCGATTCCAATGTTGAACCCGTTTAATGACATATTTACGATGACAGAGAAAGAATTCTGTTCTGAATTGCTTGAAAATCTCACAGGGAACATTCTTCCCTACTGGATAGATAAAATGATTGATCCTCGCGGTGGCTTTTATGGCCGCCGCGATGGTTTTGACCGCCTTGACGAAGATGCTCCGAAAGGTGCCATCCTTAACGGTAGGCTTCTGTGGAGCTTTGCCTCGGCTTACCGCACTACCGGACGGCAGGAGTATCTCGATATCGCCACCCGCGCAAAAGACTACATATTGAAACATTTTGTCGACCATGAATATGGCGGCGTGTATTGGTCGCTTAACGCCGACGGGACGCCGCTTGACACCAAGAAGCAGTTTTACGCCATCGGTTTTGTAATCTATGGTTTGAGCGAGTATGTACGCGCCACAGGTGATAAAGAGGCTCTCGACTGTGCAATCAGTCTGTTTCACGACATCGAGACACATAGTCGCGACCGTGTCAACGGAGGTTACCTTGAGGCGTGTACGAGAGAGTGGGGGAAGATCGATGACATGCGTCTGAGCGACAAAGATGAGAACATGGCAAAGACCATGAACACCCATCTTCATATTATCGAGCCTTACACCAATCTTTACCGCGTGTGGCGTGATGAAAGCCTACGCGAGGCGATTGTACACCTGATGGGGCTTTTCCTCAATGTGATGGAAGACAAGGCTACGGGTCATCTCGGGCTTTTCTTCGACGAGGAGTGGCACCGTCACGACCGCAACGTGTCGTATGGTCACGATATCGAGGCTTCGTGGCTCTTGTTGGAGACCGCGCAAGAACTCGGCGACCCCGCGCTGCTTGAAAAGACGCTCGTGCATACACGCCGTATTGCCGAAGCGGCGCTTGAAGGCAGATGTGACGATGCGTCGATGGTCTACGAACTTCACGGCGACGGTCATCTTGACGACGACCGGCATTGGTGGGTACAGGCTGAGGATGTGATAGGACTTGTGTATCTGCATAAGTTTCACGGCGTGGTCGGCGCACTTGACAAGGCGATGAACTCTTGGCGCTATATCCGCGACAATATCGTTGACCGTGAGGGCGGCGAATGGCACTGGAGCCGTCGTGCCGAGGGCGAGGTGAATCGCGATGATGACAAGGCGGGATTCTGGAAGTGTCCTTACCACAACAGCCGCATGTGCACCGAGGTTATTCGGGTGCTGTCGGAACAATAATTTCGAGATGTAAACCGTTTTTAAGGTAAAAAAGAGTTTTAGAGTTGTATATGATTGCTCCTTTTAAATTTGTGCCTTACCTCAAGCCGGTGCTTTGGGGTGGCGATAAGATAGCCCCGTTCAAGGGCATTGAGTCAGATTGCGATAATATTGGTGAAAGCTGGGAAATATCAGGTGTGCCCGGGCATGAGTCGGTGGTAAGCGAAGGCCCTGATAAAGGGATGACGCTCCCTGCGCTTGTCGACAAGTATGGCGAGGCGCTCGTGGGTCGGCATGTTATTGAAAAATATGGTGACACTTTTCCGCTTCTAATAAAACTTATCGACGCGAAGAAAGACCTTTCGGTTCAGGTACATCCCGATGACGAGCTTGCGCGTAAACGTCACAACAGTCTCGGCAAGACAGAGATGTGGTATATTGTTGACACAGAGCCGGGGGCAAAAATATATGCCGGTCTTTCTCAACAGATTACTCCTGACGATTATACGCGTCTTGTTGAAGAGAAAAAGATAATGGATGTGGTTGCCGCCCATGATTCGGCGCCCGGCGACATATTCTTCCTGCCCGCAGGGCGTATTCACGCGATTGGTGCGGGAAACCTCCTTGCCGAGATTCAGGAGACGAGTGATATAACATACCGCGTGTATGATTTTGACCGCCGCGATGCCAACGGCAATACCCGCGAACTCCATACCGAACTTGCAAAGGATGCGATTGACTACACTGTCTATCCGGAATATAAAGGAAGCTATGACAAGAGCGCCAAAGGGGAGACCGACCTTGTGAAATGCAGTCATTTTGATGTGCGTCGCGTGATTGTCGACGGCGAATTTGACGTGACTGTAGAGCCTGACTCGTTTGTCGTGATTATGTGTCTTGACGGCAAGTGCGTAATCAAGACAGGTGATATATCGACACCGATGCACCGTGGCGAGACTATCCTCGTGCCGGCTGAGTCAGCAGCCTCGATAAAGGCGCAAGGCTCCGCAACCCTCCTCACAGCCACCGCCTGACCCTCTTAGGGTCGCTAAGCCCCTCAGCACCCTAAAAAGTCCCTAAAGTCCTTAGAGTCCTTAGCGACCCTAAGGACTTTAACGACAACTGATATCTGAAATCTGAAAACTTCTCGAAATTATTTGGCAGTCAATAAAAAAAGTCGTACCTTTGCACACCGATTATGTCCAAATTAATGAAATGACGGGCTGCGGATGACGTTTTTGGCCGAACGAAACTCTTGCATGTCAGTCAATTATTAAACTATTAATTAAACATTTAACGTGGATACTTTAAGCTACAAAACAGTTTTCCCCAATGAGCAGCAGTGCCAGCGTGAGTGGGTGGTTATCGATGCCACCGACCTTGTTCTCGGTCGTCTTTGCTCTGCAGTTGCCCTGATTCTCAGAGGCAAGAACAAGCCCGATTACTCTCCCTTCGTAGAGTGCGGCGACAATGTTATTATCATCAACGCCGACAAGGTGCGTCTTACCGGTAATAAGTGGACTGACCGTGAATATCTTTCATATACCGGCTATCCCGGCGGACAGCGTGTCACCACTCCCGAACGTCTTCAGCAGAAGTCATTCAACAAGCATCTCAAACCCGGTTATAACCCCTTGTTTATCAAAGTTATGAAGGGTATGCTTCCTAAGAACCGCCTCGGTCGCAAGCTCATTGGCAACATGCATGTTTACAATGGCCCCGAGCATCCCCACGAAGCTCAGAATCCTAAAGTAATCGACATCAACACTATTAAATAAGAAGTATGGAAAAGGTAAATGCAATAGGCCGTCGTAAGGCCGCCATCGCTCGCGTAATCGTAAGTGAAGGAAATGGCGCAATCACTATCAACAAGCGCCCCTTGGAAGTTTATTTCCCCTCTTCCATTCTACAGTATATCGTTAAGCAGCCTCTTACCACACTTGATGTTGCCGGTAAGTATGACATCAATGTTAACCTCGACGGTGGCGGCTACAAGGGACAGGCTGAGGCTCTCCGCCTTGCAATCGCCCGCGCTCTTGTAAAAATCAACCCCGAGGACAAGCATGCTCTCCGCGTAGAAGGCTTCGTTACCCGCGACCCGCGTGTCGTTGAACGTAAGAAACCCGGTCAGCCCAAGGCTCGCAAGCGTTTCCAGTTCTCAAAGCGTTAATATCTTTCGGGCTTCTCCCCGCGAGAGCCTGACCGATATATTGTGTTTAGTATCTAAATTCCGAAGATGGACACGTTCCCTACCTCGGGATTGTAATTTCAAAAAGAACGTAAACAACTTAAACAAGCAATGTCAACACCTACATTTGACCAACTTTTGGAAGCAGGTTGCCATTTCGGTCACCTTAAAAGAAAATGGAATCCTGCAATGGCTCCTTATATCTTCATGGAGCGCAACGGTATCCACATCATAGATCTCTATAAGACTGCCGCTAAGGTTGAAGAAGCCGCTGCAGCTCTTAAGAGCATCGCAAAATCAGGCAAGAAGGTTCTCTTCGTTGCCACTAAAAAACAGGCCAAACAAGTTATCGCCGACAAGGCTGCTGCAGTTAACATGCCGTATGTTATCGAGCGCTGGCCGGGCGGTATGCTCACCAACTTCCCCACTATCCGCAAGGCTGTGAAGAAGATGGCTACTATCGACAAGATGACAAAAGACGGTACTTTTGACAACTTGTCAAAGCGCGAGAAACTTCAGATTTCACGTCAGCGCGCAAAGCTTGAGAAGACTCTCGGCTCTATCGCCGACCTTAACCGTCTTCCCTCGGCTCTTTTCGTTGTCGACGTTTTGAAGGAGCGTATCGCAGTCGCTGAGGCTAATCGTCTTGGTATCCCCGTGTTCGCTATGGTCGACACCAACTCTGATCCTACCAACGTGGACTTCGTGATTCCCGCCAACGACGATGCTTCAAAGTCAATCGAGCTTATCCTCGACACTGTAGTGAAGGCTATGGCAGAGGGTCTCGAAGAGCGCAAGGCTGAGAAGGCTGATGCTCCCGCTGCTGAAGGCGATGAGGAGGCTGCTCCCGCTAAGGGCGGTCGCCGTCGCGTAAACCGTCGTAGCGAAGAGGCTCCCGCTGTTGTTGAGACTGAGGTCGTAGCTGAGGAAACTGCAGAGACTCCCGAGGCTGAGGCTTAATTAACATCAATTATTAACCGAATTAAACTGTATTAGATATGGCAGTAACAATGGCAGACATCACCAAGCTCCGCGCTCTTACCAGTGCCGGCTTGATGGACTGCAAAAAGGCTCTCGCAGAGACCGACGGCGACATCGAGGCCGCTGTTGAGATTCTCCGCAAGAAAGGTCAGGCGGTAGCCGCCAAGCGCGAGGACCGTCAGGCAGCTGAAGGCTGTGTGCTTTCAAAGAGTACAGGCAAGTTTGCAGCTATCGTGGCTCTTAATTGCGAGACTGACTTTGTGGCTCAGAACGCAGGTTTCGTAGCCCTTACCCAGAAGATTCTTGATGCTGCTGTGGCAGCCGAGGTCAAGACTCTCGACGAGCTTAAAGCTCTCACCATTGACGGTCAGACTATCGAGGCTCTCGTGGTTGAGGAAAGCGGAAAGACCGGTGAGAAGACTGAAATCAGTGCTTACGAGGTTATCGCTGCAGCATCTACCGCTGCTTACAATCACTTCAACAAGAAGCTTGCCGCTATCGTAGGCTTCAACCTTGAAGGCGTTGACGAGAAGGTAGGTCGTGAGGTGGCAATGCAGGTCGCTTCAATGAATCCCGTGGCTGTTGACGCTGACAGCGTTCCCCAGTCGGTTAAGGACACCGAGTACAACGTGGCTGTCGAGAAGACCAAGGAAGAGCAGGTTAAGAAGGCTGTCGAGGCAGCTCTTAAGAAAGCCGGCATCAACCCCAATCTTGTTGACAGCGAGGCTCATATCGAGTCTAACATCGCTAAGGGATGGCTTACAGAGGATGAGGCTGCAAAGGCTCGCGTAATTGCCAAGGAAACCGCCGAGGCAAAGGCTGCCAACCTTCCCGAGCAGATGATTAAGAATATCGCACAGGGTCGTCTTAACAAGTTCTTCAAGGAATCTTGCCTTATGGAGCAGGCATTCGTTCAGGATGGCGAGCTTACCGTAGGTCAGTACCTTGAGAAGGTTCAGAAGGGGCTTGTAGCTGTTGACTTCAAGCGCGTCAACCTTAATCAGGACTAAGCATAGTCATAACAAATCTTTATAAGAGAGCCGCAGTGGATTTTACTCCGCTGCGGCTCTCACTTTTCAACAAGCTTTCAAGCGCATTGTTGGCACTGAAAATGAATCAAAAACTGAATACCCCCATGATTTGTATCTGGTCAGAAGTCCGATGACCGTCATTTTCAGTCCTTGACTGTCGTGTATAGGCGGTAAGCGTGTAGTTTGCCTGCAATTTTATGTTTTTGCAGGCGGTGAAGTTAAGCCCTATGAGATACTTGTCGTAATTGGCGTTAATCGCATTTTTGTCTACCTTGTTGCGGTAATATTCGTATCTCATGACCGGGAGAAATCTGCCCGCGTGCCACGCGGCGAGAATGTAAAAAGTGCTCTCGTTGGCGATATCCACTCCTTTGTGTCGCGCGATGCAATGTCCATATTCGCCGCGGATATCCGGACCCTCGGGGTTATCATACCATACGCCTGCCACGACCCTGTGCATAGGCTGGTATTTCCGCCCTTCAGGATTTTTATCGCCGGTGTATTCGCCGAAGTTGTATCCAGCCTTTATGTTCATGAATTTGAGCGGACGGTAGAACACTACTCCCTGCACCTCCTTCGACTTGTTGTTGTCGTCAATAGAGGGGAGATGCCCGTTGGTGAGCGACAGATTGTAGGATACCCGCGAGAATCCTTCGCGTGTAGGAAACAGGTCGCCCATTATCATGATGCCGAGGTTGCGCCCGAAGTCGGGGTAATCGTATCCTATGGCGTTGCGAAACACTATGCGTGAACAGAGCGAAGAAAAGTCTATTGTCTCCATTGTCGCAGGTGAGAGATTGTAATTTTCGTAACAGAGTGGGGAATTGAATTGTCCGGCTCTTACCTGCAGTGCGCTATTGAATTTATATGTGGCGTATGCGTCCATTATCTGCAATGATTTCTGACCGTTGTGGTGAGCCGGAGTGCCGCTGAAGCCTTCAATCTGAAGCCGGAAGGATGCGCGTTCATTTATATTGCCGTCAAGCAACAGGCGTAACCGTTTCACCTGAAAGGTAGATGTGCCGTCGCCGAGGCTGTTATAGTTCCAGCCGGTCTGCAGGTAACCCGATATTCTTGGAAGTTTGCTGACGAGGCGTTCCCAGCCGCTTATTTTTGCTGTCAGTGTGCTGTCGGTCGGTTCGGCAAGGCACACGACGGGTGTCATCGCTGCAATGCAGCAAAGCGCTAATAGATATTTTTTCATTGTGCGGCTACTTTGTGTAGGTGGCTTTTACTTCATCAAGCGAGATGCACTTTATGCCCATGTTGCGGAGGTCGTATATGTTGGCTTTCGCTACTTCCGGAGTCTTGGCGGAGCATGCGTCAAGGCATATTACAGTCTCGTAGTCGTAACTCATCGCATCGGCGGCGGTGCCTCTCACGCAGTTTGGATACTGTGTTCCGGCGAGTATCACGGTCTTTACGCCCATGCGGCGTAGTACCATGTCAAGATTAGTCTGGAAAAATCCGCTGTTGCGGGTCTTGGTTATCACGAGGTCTTCAGGCTCCGGGGTGAGTTCGTCGACAATTTTGCCGCCGTCGGTTCCCGGTACGCAATATCCCGGTTTGCCGTCGGTAAAGAGCGGTATGCGCGGCGCGTCTACATTAATACCGTCCTTGTCGTGGGCGCGGATTACATGGATTACCTTCCAGTCATGTTCACGGGCGTAAGAGGCGAGATCCTTGATGGCGGGGACAGTGGGCATAGCGCCGTCTACACATAGGATGGCTCCCGGTTTTACGAAATCGTTCTGCATGTCGATGATAAGCACGGCTACATCATGCTTCTCGGTTTTGTCGGTGAAATAACCGTCGCGGGCGGTTGAGGTGTTGACGACTCCTAAAACAAGCAATAGCAATAAAACTAAATTTTTCATAACAATTAAAATTTTGGAAATGATTAATAATATAAAGTAACAAGCTTGTTGACTATGAATGGCTATATAAAAGAGCGGGACCGCAGCTGGCGGCTGCGGTCCCGGTGGTTGTCGTTGATAGAGGTGACAATATCTTTATGCGACATCGGTCGCTTGATACGAGGAATTACTATTTTGACTAAAGTCTTCATCTTTGTAGCTGTTTGCAACTAATATGCGGCAAAGCTAAGCATAAAGATTGAAAAATCCAAATTTTTGTAGAAAAATGTTTTCAGCGGTGTTTCTTGGGGCTTGTCACGTTTTTTACAAGCTCTCTGCCGAGGGTGCGACCCATGGTGGTAAGGATGGGTACGGCTATTTTGGTCACCGTGCTCCAGAATCCGCCCTTGGATGATTTTTTCTTTGCGGGAGCTGCAGGCTCTTTTGCCGCCTTTTTTGCCGCTGCTTTTTGCTCGGCATCCTCCCGGGTCTTGCGTTCGCTTTCGGCGAGAAGTATCTCAAATGCGCTTTCACGGTCAATCGCCGTGTCATATTTGCCATATATTGCCGACTTCTTGATAATTTCATCGCGCTCGGCGGGAGTTATGGCACCTATCTGGCTGAGCGGGAAGAGTATTTTGGCGCGCTCGACCATTGCCGGAGTGCCTTTCTCGTCGAGAAATGACACGAGCGCTTCACCGGTACCAAGTTCCTGTATCGCATCGCGGGTGTCAAATGCCGGGTTGGCGCGGAATGTTTCCGCTGCCGCCTTTACCGCTTTCTGGTCGCGCGGGGTGAAAGCGCGCAAGGCATGTTGCACTCGGTTGCCGAGCTGTCCGAGTATCGTTTCAGGCACATCAATCGGATTCTGTGTCACGAAATATACTCCGACGCCTTTACTTCGTATGAGCCTCACCACGCGCTCTATGCTGTCGAGGAGTGCCTTGGGCGCGTCATCAAAAAGAAGATGCGCCTCGTCAAAGAAAAACACGAGTTTCGGCAGTTCCATGTCGCCTACCTCCGGGAGGGAGGCATAAAGGTCGTTGAGCAGCCACATCAGGAAGGTGGAGTAGAGCTTTGGCTGAAGCATGAGCCTGTCGGCGGCAAGCACACTCATCACTCCCTTGCCGCCCTCGGTGGCGAGCAGGTCGTTGATGTCAAATTCCGGTTCGCCGAAAAATGATGTCGCCCCCTGGTTTTCAAGCGCGAGAAGGGCGCGCTGTATCGCTCCGATCGACTGGGCGCTCACGTTGCCGTAGGCGGTGGTAAACTCTCCGCTGTTTTTTGCAACATAATCGAGCATGGCGCGTAGGTCCTTCAGGTCGATAAGGGTGAGATTGCGGTCGGCGGCTATGCGGAACACTATATTGAGCACACCCGTTTGCGTCGGGTTAAGCTCCAGCAATCGTGCGAGCAGTTCCGGACCCATGCGGGTGACGGTGGTGCGCATCGGGTGTCCCTGCACTCCGAATACGTCGTAAAATCTTACCGGGCAGCCTTCAAATTGCGGCATCTCCATGCCGAATTCCTTGCAGCGTTTCTCGATGAAGCCCGACGGCTTTCCGGGTCGGCTTATGCCCGACAGGTCGCCTTTTATGTCAGCCATGAAGCATGGCACTCCCGCCTGGCAGAATGTTTCGGCGAGCACCTGCAGGGTTACTGTCTTGCCTGTGCCGGTGGCTCCGGCTATCAGTCCGTGGCGGTTTGCCATACGTCCGGTTATGCTTATCGGTCCGTTAGGGCCGTGGGCTACATAAAGCCCTCTCTCTTTATCATACATGATTCTCTTTTATTTATCTAACTGCAATATTCGTGAAAAAGTTCCGGATATGCAAGAGTTTGGGAGTTGTCAGTTGTCAGTTGGGAGTTGTCAGTTTTCAGTTTTCAGATGTCGTTAAGGTCCTTAAGGTCTCTAAGGTCTCTAAGGTCCTTAGGGTCACCCCTAAACCTTAAACCCTAACCCCTAAACCCATAACCTCGTAACCCTTCAAGCCTCCGGCTTGAAATAATCATCGGTGGGCTTGCCGTAGTTTTTAGAGTAGATCCATTCGTCAAACTGCAAGTCGGTCGTCACCTCGTTGAATTTTTCTTTCTTCATGCGCTTTTTGCGCGTTTTGAGGGTATTGTCGCTCATCCCTGTCAGGAGGGCGATGTCGCGGCTCTGCAGTCCGAGTTTTATCAGCGCGCATATCTCTACATCCTTGTCTGCCAGGGTGGGAAATTCTTCGCGCAGACCGTCTACAAATCCTTCGTGACATATATTCACAGTGGTAATCAGATGCTCCATCTCCGCGTCGGTCATCATGAACCGTGAGCCGGAGGTGGCGCGTTCCTTGGGCGATGCGTCGCGCAGCGCCCTTATCTTGTCGAGCGTGGTATCCATCATTATCACGCGGTTGCGCAGATTTTCGATATGGCGGTCGCGGTGAAGCAGTTCGCGGCGCATACGCTCTTCCACGCTGTTAACCGCGCTGTTAATGCTTTTTTCGCGCGCTTTTTCAACCTTGATTCTTCTTTGACGCTGGATATAGGCGTAGCCCAGTGCCGCGAGCAATAACACGAGGAGCGCTACGGTTATTGACAGCCATTTTATATTTTTTGCCTGCGACTCGATTTTTATCCGGTCGAGGGCGATTGCCACATCCTGATAATCATAGCGTCGCTGAAATTCCGCCACTCTGTTCTGCTCATTTTCTTTATACATTGAGTCGAGAAATGCGGAGTATTTCCTGTGTGTTTCGTAAGCTGACTTGTAATCCCCGCGTTGTGCTTCATATTTGGCGCGAGCAAGTTCAAAAAGTGCTTGGTTGGCATAGCTTTGAGTGACTTTGCCCCGTTCAGCGGCATCCAGATAGTAGGCGACTGAATCGAGCCTCCCTAATTCAGTCAGTATTTCTGCCTTGGAAAGATAAAATTTCCAAAGTGAAGCTGAATCGATATGGGATGTAGAATTTATGGCTTTGGTTATACAGCTCAATGCTTCGCAATTATTCCCTTCCAAATGATATGATGTGCTTATCCTTTCATGGATTCGCGGTAGCCGCTTAGTCTCATTTGGATACATATTTATAAAGTTGATGGCGCGTTCCAAGTAATTCCTGCCTATTTCATATTCATGATTCCATAAATACATCTCACCAACACTCATAAGAGATGTGATTATTCTGGTGGTGTCGTTGTTTGAATGTGCATATTTTCCAGCAATGAGATATTTGTCTATAGCGTCATGATAAGGCTGTTTTCCGAAAAGTATGTCACCCCAGAAATTGTATATGAAAGTCTTTAATCGCAGGTCTTTTAATTCTGCTCCTTCCGCGATTTTTGCCGCCTCGCGGATATATTTTAATGCGAGCGAGTCATTATGAGCGATGCTACTTACTTCTGACGCATATACGAGCGACCATGTATGCTTGCGTAAATCATCATTAGTACGTGAATAGTAACTTATTGAGCTAAATATCAATGTATCTTTTGGTCCAAGAATATGATTTCGTGATTTTGCCTGTGTTGATATCAAATGGTAGTATGCTTTAGTGGCATCATCGCTTTCATCTATCCCTTCAATACTCGATATTATCTTTAAAGAACTGTCAGGTTGTGTAAACATTAGGCTGTCGGCCGTGGCAACCAGGTTCCATAGCCCGTTATTTGTGTTTTTGATACATCCGCTAAATATGCATATCAACATGGCGGCAATCAGACAAACCGGAAAGATTTTCATATCGAGATTGATGAAATTATTGCTGTAAAGATACGAATTTTCAGGTGGATTTTTTATCACGTACACCAAATGTACACCAACTTTAAATTAGCATAATGGATATGTTGTTGTTAGATAATGTTTTATCTTTTGTAGTTACGCTTGCTATGTACACCCGATGTCCCTATAATTATGGAGGTTTAACCGGGAATGCTACCTAACTTTGTGATGTCGAATCAAAACAAACTATTATGAGAAAAGAAAAAATTATAACATTATGGAAAAGTTATTTAAATCTTCAATAGTTGGGTGGATTGAGCTTTTTGTGTTGATGGCTGGGGTATTTTTAGTTTTTATAAATTATAATTTACCCATTGCAACCGGATATGATAAAGTGGCAGACATACCACTTATTTTCCTCTCTTTGGGGATCGTTTCTTTTTGGAAGCAATTGGTTGTGAAAAAACTAACATTTGGATACTTGGCAGATATATCTTGTGTGTTAGCAATAGTTACAATTATGTTTTCTGGGGAGTTTGACAAGATGGTGTTCTGGGTAGCTATTTCTTTTGTAGTAGGTATAATTATAGATTTACTTCGTACATATTATTATCAATCAAATGAATAGGATATTTTTAGTAAGCATTTTGTGCGTCATGTCGGTTTTCGGCATGGCTGCACAAAATGACAGCATCATGACCCGTGCGGTGAGTAATAACTCGACATATTACGGAGTGCAGGGTAATATAGGCATAAACAGTATCAGTGCGTCGAACCTGACGCAGCATAACAAGCCGGACTTCGGTGGCGGATTTTACATCTCCCACATGCGTGGAAGTCTGCTCATGGAAACCGGTGTCAACTGGACTACGCGCAAGCTTGATTTGACCGGGTTTATTCCACAATATACTGATATCATATCACTTAATAAGAGCCTGAACTATATCGATGTGCCGTTGAAATTGGGTCTGGCTGTGAAATTTTTCAACCGTGACACACAGAAAGTGTCTGCGATTATGGCTCCCCATGTAGGAATGTATGTGGGATGTCTTGTCAATGACCGTCTTGACGGATTCCGGCGTTGGGATGTAGGTGGAAAAGTCGGCATTGATTTTTACATCCGGCGTATCAGGATTGGATTTGACTATACGCGGGGCTGGGTGGATATAAACAAACATATCGACCGTCATGTCAAGACAAAGAGTTTCGATTTTTCAATCGGCTGGACATTTGCAACGCATGTAGCTAAGTGAGAATGTCAAAATCGGCGGGAGGGGGAGCGTCACGTAAATATAATTGAGCCTTTAGTGACGCTTTCTTTCCCGCTTTTTTATGAGTGTTGCCGGTCGTCAGAGATACAAAGGAACGGAAGGTCAGAAACGACAGACAAGATTTTTGCCGCAGGGCGTTTGGCACAGTGCCTGTGCCGGAAAGTTGCCCGAAGGGATAATTTCCCCCCTTGTTCTTTTTGACCATTTGCCCTTATGTATCTTTACATGTGTTTCGGGGATTTATTCAGCGAAAAAGTCAATATAAGGGCTTCATTATCAGGTAGGGATGCACCATGGTGCATCTGAAAACAGGGTTAATGAACAATAAATCAGCGGATGCTCCACGGAGCATCCCTACCATCTACCGGTAACCCGCTGTTGAAATCGCTGAATAATTATATGTAAGCATTGACTTGTTAAAAATAATGATTATATTTGCGAATGGATATAAAACTTTGAAATTTAACCTTAAAATAACGAATAATGTCAGTATCAATAAAGCGGATGTTATGGTCCGCGACAACAAAAAATCTATATATTGCCACAATAGCGTCGGCACTCTGCATATATCTCACTGTACCATCGTCATGGTGGATTGCCTTTGTTGCAATCGGCTTTATCGGGCTGATAACGCTCGGTGTCGATATCTCGCACTCGGCTAACAATCCGCAGGCGGGGGAGAACGGGGTTGCTCGAGCGATTTCCGAGGTGCTTTTATTCTTGATTCTCGTGATATTGTCATGGTATGCCGTGATAAGCGGTAAGTGGGAATACTCTACTTCCTTCGCCGTGACATCACTGGTGTGCGGTATAGCCGGAGCGGTGTTGCTGTACCTGTTTCAGCGCACTGAGATAACACTGATTTCCGGAATTGTGACGGTCATCGCGGCTCTGCTGGGTGCGGTAAATTATTTCCTGAGTCCGGAGGCTATCGTCTGGTGGAGTCTCAACGGGGCATTTGTGATAGCCTCGGTGGGAGGCACGGCGCTGTCGTTTGCGCGAAATCCGGTATTGGATGTGCGAAACATGCCTGTGCTCCTGATACTCTTCTATGCGAGCATCAATACGCTGTATCTCTATCTGACATATTAGCCCTGTAACTTTAGCCGCGCGCGATACCGCCCGTTTCACGGGAATTTTGTAAATTTGCGGAAAAATTGCGCGATTTATGGAAGAAAACGAAAAGAAATCCAATTCACTATTTAAAGTAGTGATAATACTCGGCATACTGCTTGCCGCCGCCATCGTGGCTATCATATTGACTACCACGTCGATGACAAAGAAGGTGAACGAGGCAACGCTTGCCAACGAGCAGCTTCAGCTCACCAACGAACAGCTGCAGCTTGCCAATGAATACCAGGCGTTGAACACCGAGTATGCACAGTATGAAAACCAGTCGCAACTGCTTGCCAACGATTCGCTCGTGTCGAAATATGCCGCCGCAAAGAGCAAGGTGGAAAAACTGCTTCAGGAGCTGAACTCCGAGAAGAAGAAAAGCGCGCAGCGCATCAAGCAGCTGCAGGACGAGATAGGCACCCTCAAAAACATACTCCGCCATTACGTCACCCAGATTGACTCGCTCGGCAAGGAGAACGAGGGATTGCGCGCCGAGGTGGCTGAAGTGCGTCAGCAGAATCAGCAGCTCTCCACCCGCGTCGCCACCGAGACTCGCCGCAACGAGGAGCTGTCGGAGCGCATGACGCTTGCCGAAAAACTGAATGTGACCGGGGTGAGCCTCGTGGCTTTGAAGAAAAACGGCAAGGTTGAGAAAAACATCACCAAGGCAAAGCAGCTTCAGGTGACTTTCACCATACCGCAGAATAATTCGACTCCCGTCGGCGAGAAGACAATCTACCTGCGCATCACCAATCCCGAGGGCGCGCTTCTCGGTGCGGGAGGCTCATTCTCCTTCGAGGGAGGCTCGGTGCAGTGTACGGCACGTAAGACTATCGAATACTCGGGCGAAGAGATTCCGGGCATCCACATGTACTGGGATGTCAATACCACCCTTACCCCCGGTGACTACATGGTCGAGCTGTTTGCCGACAATTATCGTCTGGCTTCACGCCGCTTTACCCTCCGCAAATAACCGATGGCTGACGTTTGGTCGATATTTCTCGATGACATCAACTCGATTGAGGTCAACAATGTCTCATCGGTGTTCAAACTCGTGCTGAGCCTCGTGCTCGGATGCTGTGTCGGCTTCGAGCGCAAACGCAAGGGGCAGATAGCCGGTGTGCGCACCTTTGCGCTGATTTCGATGGGCGCGACCCTCGCCATGCTCCTCTCCATCTATGTGCCGCAGGAGTATCTGGGTCTTAAAAACGGCGACCCGGGCCGTATAGCCGCACAGGTGGTGACCGGAATCGGTTTTCTCGGCGCCGGTGCCATAATCCAGATGAAGGGTTCGGTGCGCGGGCTCACGACCGCTGCCGGTATATGGATGGTGGCGGCGATAGGCATGGCTGTAGGCGTAGGGATGTATTTCCTCTCAATCGTGGCGACCGCTCTGATACTGGTGATACTTGTGTTGATGGAGCGTTGGGAGCATCATATAAGCGCCGGGGTGGAGTCGCGCATCATCCGGCTAAAGCTCTCGACAATAACCGAGAATATCGACGGTTATCGCGAAGTGCTCAACCGCCACCACGTGCATCTGAGCAATGTCTATGTCGAATATGACTACGAAGTGCAGGTGACACGCCTCAATCTTGTGGTGCTTGTAAGGGAACGCACCAATTATCTCGACCTCTTTGCCGACCTGCGTCAGGTGAAACCAACGCTCGCGATATCGCTCGGCAACCAGGTGAGCATATAACGGAAAAGGTAATTAAGACAAAATGACGCTTTCACTCATACTCGCATTTATCTCGGCAGCCGGGGGTGAGACCGCTGCCGCCGCGGAGTCAATCTCCGACGTGCAGGTGGAAAACCTTGTGTCGGACCTCGCATTCATCCTGATACTCGGCGCCATTGTCACAGTGCTTTTCAAATGGCTCAAGCAGCCTGTGGTGCTCGGTTATATCGTGGCGGGATTTCTTGCAAGTCCCCACTTCGAGTATCTTCCGTCGGTCACGACCGAGAGCAATATAGAGTTCTGGGCGCAACTCGGTATCGTCGTGCTGCTATTCTCGCTCGGACTTGAGTTCAGTTTCAAGAAACTGCTCAATGTGGGCGGCTCAGCTGTGGTCACGGCACTTATAATCGTGATAGGCATGATGGTGTCGGGCTTCGCAATAGGTCATTTCCTGCATTTTTCCGACATGAACAGCCTTTTTCTCGGCGGAATGCTGTCGATGTCGTCGACCACTATCATCATAAAGGCGTTCACCGACCTTAACCTGCGGCAGAAGAAGTTTGCGTCGCTCGTGTTTGCCGTGCTGATCGTGGAAGACCTTTTTGCCGTGTTGATGATGGTGATACTGTCGTCAATCGCGCTCAACAACAGTGTGGAAGGCTCGGAGATGCTTTTCAGCATAGGCAAACTGGTGTTTTTCCTCGTTATATGGTTTCTTGTCGGGGTATATGTGCTGCCGACGCTGCTCAACGCCATCCGCCGCTATCTTAACAACGAGACGCTGCTTATCATATCGCTCGGACTTTGCTTCGGGATGGCGGTGTTTTCGGTCTACTGCGGCTTCTCGCTCGCTCTCGGTGCGTTTGTGATGGGTTCGATTATCGCCGGTATAAGTTATGCCGAGCGCATAGAGCAGATAGTGACACCGGTAAAGGACCTTTTCGGCGCGGTGTTTTTTATCTCCGTCGGGATGATGGTCGACCCGCATATCATAGTTGAATATGCCTCGCCGATATTGATATTGTCATGCGTCGTGATTGTGGGCATGATTACTTTCGGCACATTCGGCATGCTTATCACCGGTCAGTCGCTGCGCATAGCGATGGAGTCGGGTTTTTCGCTCACGCAGATAGGTGAGTTTGCGTTCATCATCGCGTCACTCGGTATGTCGCTCGGAGTACTTGACCCAAATATTTACCCTATCGTGGTGGCGGTGTCGGTGATTACCACTTTTACCACGCCATATTTCATACGCATGGCTGACCCTGCCTACAAGCTTGTCGAGCGTGTGTTGCCCAAACGGCTTCATTTCCTTATCGACCGCTATAGCGACAAGGCGGCATCGGAAAGCGAGACACGCACCTTGTGGCACTCGGTGTTGAAGCGCTACCTCTGGCGTATATTGCTTTATTCGACTGTGCTGATAGCCATTATCGTGGTGTGTCTTAAATTCCTGCTTCCGTGGCTTGTGGATGTAATGCCGGGCTGGGGACGGTTTTTCTGCAGTCTTGTCGCGCTGATACTGATGGCACCGTTTCTGCTTGCATTGGCGATGCCCGCATCTAAGCACACCGAGCGTCAGCGGCTTATCACGGCAAACGCTCATTTTGACGTGCCCCTCGTGGTGATGACCATCTTCCGCCTTCTGCTCGCTCTGAGTTTTATAATCTATATGCTCAGTGCCGTTCACTCAATGCGTGTGGGCTGGATTGTGGGCTTCCTTATTTTCATTGTGCTGATAGGTACCTGGTCAGGGCGTTTCAAGAAGCAGATGCGCCATATAGAGTCGCGCTTCTTCAACAACCTTAACGAACGCGAACTGCGCCGCAGCGGTAAGAATAACAATCTGGTGAGCGACCTTCACCTCGCGTTTATCGAGGTAGGTTACGGTTGCCCGTTTGTAGGGGAACGTCTTGCCGATTCCGATATGCGCAAGCGTTACGGGGTCAATGTGGCGAGCATACAGCGCGGCGCGTCTTATATCGCGGTGCCAAACGGCAATGTGCGTATTTTCCCCGGCGATGTGCTCGGCATCATCGGTACCGACAGCCAGATTGAACAACTTCTCCCGATACTTGAACAGAATAACGATGATGCCGTATCGGCAAACATAAATGAAGTGAAACTTACCAATATACAGCTTACCGACAAGTCGCCTCTTGTAGGGAAGACCTCGGCTTCGGCGCAGATTCGCGACAAGTACAAGTCTCTTCTTGTCGCGATACAGCATCCCGACGGCTCGTATGACCATCCTACGGGAAGCACTGTGTTCCAGCCGGAGGATGTGTTATGGCTGGTAGGTAACCGTAAGCTGCTCGAAACGCTTAAATAAGCTTTCCGGGAGTAGAATTGTAAAATTTATATCAGAATGTGGATATTGCTTGCAGTGGTGTCGGCCCTGTGTCTGGGGGCTTACGACATTTTTAAGAAAATCTCGGTCGACGGCAACAATGTGCCGGTAGTACTTTTTTTCAACACACTTTTCAGTGCGTTGCTGATGTCGCCCGTACTGATAATCGGGGTCACCGGCAGCGAAGCGATACTCGGTGGCGGCGTGACCGGTCATATCCATATCCTCATAAAATCGTTCATTGTGCTGTCGTCGTGGCTGCTCGGCTATTTCGGATTGAAACATCTTCCGCTAACAATAGCCGGACCTATCAATGCGGCGAGGCCTGTGATTGTGCTTGTCGGCGCGTTGCTGATATTCGGCGAACATCTTAACTGGCTTCAGTGGATAGGTATATTGCTCGGTTTCTGGTCGCTGTTTTTTATAAGCCGTCTCGGAAGCAAGGAGGGCTTTTCGTTCAAACACAGCAAATGGCTGTGGTTCAGCATCGGCGCCACGTTTATGGGCGCGGTGAGCGCTCTTTACGACAAATGGCTGCTTAAGCTCTACGAGCCTCTCGAAGTACAGGCATGGTACTCTTTTTACCAGTTGATAATAATGGGCGTGACGCTGTGGCTGGTGATACGTTTTGCTCCCGGCAACAAGACGCGATTTCACTGGAGCTGGGCTATACCGTTCATATCGGTGTTTCTTACCGTCGCCGACCTCGCTTATTTCTATTCGCTGTCGATTGACGGGTCGATGATAGCCGTGGTATCGATGATACGTCGCGGAAGCGTCATCGTGTCATTCCTTTACGGCGTATTTGCCCTTCACGAGAAGAATATCAGGCTTAAGCTCATTGACCTGTCGGTGCTTTTAGTCGGTCTGTTTTTCCTTGTGCTCGGCAGCCGGTAGTCAGCCGCATTGCTCGCAGTCACATGACTCATGGGCGTAATGGCGTTTTGCTGTACATTCATGTAGCTCATGGTTGATAATCAGGTGACGGTTAGCCATGCCGGATATTGTCGACATTTCGTGTGACACAAGCACAATCGTGGTTGTCTCGGCAAGATTCTCTATTATATGATAAAGCTTATGCTCATAATCTTTGTCGAGGTAACTCAACGGCTCGTCCATCACAAGTACTTCTGGTCGGGAGATTATAGCTCTTCCTATTAGTGCGCGCTGAAGCTGTCCGCCCGACAGTTCTCCGATAGCGTTGTCAGCATGTTCGACGAGACCCATCAGTCTTATGGTGTCATTGATGCGGTTGAGCTTTTCATCCTTTGAAAGGACGCGGTCGTTCATCAGTCCGAATCCGATTACCTCCCTTACCGTGACCGGGAAACCGCTGTCGATAAGATTTTTTTGCGGCAGATAGCCTATGCGCAGGCGTCGTTGCCTGTCGCCGTCGCTGATGTAGCTTACTGTGCCTCGGGTGGGGGAGAGCAGGCGTAATATTATGCGGAGCAATGTGGTTTTGCCTCCGCCGTTGGGACCCGTCACGGCAATGAAATCGCCTCGACATATATCGAGATTGATGTCGTGTAACGTAACCTTGCGGTCATATTGCATTGACACTCCACTGAGTGAAATGAGCGGTTTATTGTCGGGCGATTGCATTGGCTATATTGATGATTTCCTTGTTCCAATTGTAGCTGAGCGGATTAATATTGACAAGCTTGGCTCCTATCTGCTCGTTGGCGGTCTCAGCCTGACGTGAATCAATTTCCTTTTGGAAGAAAAGAATCTCGGCACCGGAGGCACGCGCCGAGTCGACTGCTGTCTGCATCATGTTGACCGATGCCTCCTTTCCTTCAGGACTTAGCGAAATCTGACGCAGACCGTAGTCGCGCGCGAAATAGCTCAACGACGGATGCCACACGACAAATGCTTTTCCGCGGCTTGACGCGAGCAGCGAGTCAAGACCGGCGTCGAGAGAATCGAGCGATTCGACGACCTTGCGGTAGTTTTTTGCATAGGTCTCCTTGTGCTGCGGGTCAAGGTCGTTCATTGCATCAAGCATGTTTCTGGCGATTATCTTGGCGTTTTTGACCGATGTCCATGTATGCGGGTCGGGCGCGTCGGTGTGTTTTATGTCACCGTGGCTGTGTGTGCCGGTTATCAGCTCTATGCCGTCGGAGTTGTTGTATATGCGTAGTCCGGGATTGTTGTTGTGTACCTTGTTGATAATGGCGCTTTCGAAAGGAATATTGCCCATGCGGAAATATGCCTTGCTCGACTCAAGGTTGAGCAGGTGTGTCATCGCCGGGTCATAGGATTCAGGATTGGCACCGTTGGAAAGAAGGCATTTGATTTCCCATTTGTCGCCAGCAATCTTTTCAAGAAAATATTTCTGAGGCTGAATGCTCACCGTGATTACCGGCTTGCTGTCGGTGCTTCCGGTACATCCTGCAAGCATAGAGACGGCGAGAAATATCGCTGTAATATATGTTGAGATAGATTTTTTCATATTGTCGTGTATTGGTGTGTAGTCATAAATATAAGAATCATTGTCATTCCGCTTCGTAGACATGCTTGTAAATACGTTTTCGCGCCACCTCCGGGTCAAGTGTGCCATGAACCATGAGTGTCATAGGTATAGAGGGGAGGTCGGGAGAGTAGGGAGGCTGGGTGTATTTATAGTCAGGCAGGTCGTGAAATCCAAGCCGGCGATAAAATCCTATGCGGCGTTGTGCCGTCTCTCCGCTTTCGGCAGGCTCTACTTCAAGCACTATGGGCAATGATGTGGAGTCGATGAGCTGAGAAAGTGCTGCTGACCCTATTCCTGAGCCTCGGAGGGCGGCATCAGTGGCAAAATGCTCGATGTAGACAGCCTCCGGGAATACCCATGAGGTAATAAAACCGACAAATTGTGAGTCATGAAATATCGCATAGGCTTTGAAAAACTCATGACCTCCATAAAGAAGCGATTTTAAATTTTCCCATCCCCGGCGCTCCTCTATAGGGAAAGAATCCTCGTATATCGCCTTGAACTTATTGAGATTCAATGCTGTGGGCTGTATGTTATCCAAAGTGACGTTCATTTCACAAAGTTAAACTAAAATAAAAAGACAATATAATTTTAAGCGAAAAAAATTAAAAAAATAATTTTATTGCGTAAATTTGCTATCGTGATTGATTAAATAATTAATAAAGTATAAACAACAACCTTAAAATATTAGTTTATGGCTAAGGCTCAATTAGATTCTTTAGACTACAAGATCTTGAAAACATTGTCCACTAACGGACGAAAACCGTTTCTTGAAATAGCGCGTGAGTGTAATGTGTCGGGAGCGGCGATACATCAGCGTATACAGAAACTTATGGCAATGGGTGTGCTCCGCGGATCGGAGTGTCTGATTAATCCTGCATCGGTAGGATATGACACTTGTGCCTACATCGGATTTTTCCTTAAGGATCCGGGCAAGTTTGACGAGGTGGTGGAGCGTCTGCGCGAAATACCGGAAGTGGTTGAGGTGCATTTTACCACCGGTCAGTACGACATGTTCATAAAGTTGTATGCCCGCAACAACGACCATCTGCTACATATCATCCACGAGCAGCTGCAGGGTCTGGGTCTGGCACGCACCGAGTCGCTCATCTCTTTTAAGGAGGTGTTCAAGCGCCAGCTTCCCATCGAGGAGAATCAGGATTAAACAATTTGCCGCCCGAAGATATTCTATATAGAGACATACATTTTAAATGTTGGCGTATATGAATTATTCTTCCTTATTACTCGACGCAATGTCGTGGGCGCGTGAAGCCGGGGCTGTGCATTTGCGCTACTTTCGCGGTAATGAACTTGACATACAGTCGAAACTTAACGATAGTGATGTTGTGACTGCTGCCGACAAGGCTGCTGAGAAAGTGTTGATTGACCATATCAAGGCTTCTTACCCGGATCATTCGATTATTTCAGAGGAGTCGGGAGAGGAGGCTCATTGCGGCGAGTACCGATGGGTGATTGACCCGCTTGACGGCACTACCAATTTCAGCCAGGGATTGCCACTGTTCTCGGTGTCAATAGGCATCGAGCATAATGGCGAAACCGTGGTCGGAGTGGTGTTTGCTCCATATCTCAACGAGCTTTTTCATGCTGTGAAGGGACAGGGGGCGTGGCTCAACGGCGAGCCGGTTAAGGTATCCGGAAAGACGCGTCTTGACCGGAGTGTCGTGGCTACAGGGTTCCCTGTGGACAAGGATACTAATCCTGACAATAATCTTGACAATGTGGCTCGCGTGATGCCGCGTGTGCGTGGTTTGCGCCGGCTCGGTTCCGCGGCAATTGACTTATGTTATGTGGCGGCGGGATTTCTTGACGGCTATTGGGAACTGAATCTGCATGCCTGGGATGCGAGTGCCGGATTGCTCATTCTCGAAGAGGCAGGCGGAAGTTACACTCATTTCCGTGCCGACCGTAACATCTCTGTGCTTGCGGGTACTCCTGCAATCCATGACATTCTTCTGCCGATGCTTTCGACAGGTGATTGATGGCTGCCGATTAGTAAATGAAATATCCGTGAGGGTGCGTCAAAATTTTGGTGCACCCTCCTTTTTGCCCTGTTTTCCGATGTTTGCTTAGGAAAATGTGTAAATTCTCACATCTCTCGTTGGAAAAATGTGTAAAATATCACATAATATCTTGGTAAAATGTGTATATTTGCGAGAAACAAATTAGACGGTTATGGATTTACATCGTGACATAATGGAGCAATTGGTTGAGTGGAAGGGTTCTCCGGCAAGGAAGCCGCTCATCTTGCAAGGTGCCAGGCAGATCGGCAAAACATGGCTGATGAAGCACTTCGGAAAGAGGTGCTTTAAGTATGTGGCATATTTTAATTTTGACCAGTCGGAAGAGCTTTGCCGTGAGTTTGAGTCTACCAAAGAGCCGTCACGGCTCTTACCGATACTTTCGCTATATACCGATGTACCTATTGTCGCCGGTGATACACTTATAATATTTGATGAGATTCAGCAAAGTAACAAGGCACTTAATTCATTGAAATATTTTTGTGAGGTTGCTCCGGAGTATCACGTTATTGCCGCTGGGTCATTGCTCGGTGTCGCACTTTCCAAAGGTGATTCTTTCCCGGTAGGAAAAGTGGAGTTTCTCAGGATGTATCCGGTGTCATTCCGTGAGTTTTTGAGGCGTGACGACGAAAAGGCTTTTCGCTTTTTGGAGGGTCTAAATGAGATAGGTTCACTTCCTGAAATAATAAAAAACAGGGTGTCGGAATCATATCGCCGGTATCAGGTATGCGGCGGTATGCCTGCGGCAGCCGTATGTATGCTTGACGGAAAAGGGGTAGGAGAAGTTGAGCGTGTACAAAGAGAGATACTCCAGGCATATATGCTGGACTTTGCAAAACATGCGGCGGGAAGTGATGTGCCGCGTATATCTGCGATATGGGATTCGATTCCTTCTCAACTCGCACGTGAGAACCGGAAATTTGTGTATAAACTCGTGAAGCCCGGTGCCCGTGCACGTGAATATGAAGATGCACTTTTATGGCTTCAGCAAGCAGGACTGATCTACCGTGTATTTTGTTGTTCCCGACCCGGTTTGCCGCTTTCTGCTTATGATGATGTGGCGGCTTTTAAAATCTATCTTTTTGATACGGGATTGTTAAGGGCTATGGCTGCCTTGCCTCCGGAAGTGTTCTGGAACTCCAATATAATGTACAAGGAGTTTCGCGGGGCGCTTGCTGAAAATGCCATATTGCAGTCGCTTGTACCTCAGCTGCAGGTTCAACCCCGATATTGGGTGTCAAATGCTACTGCCGAGGTCGATTTTGTCATCCAGTACGGGGCTGATGTATTGCCTGTGGAGGTGAAATCCGGCACTAATACTTCAGGGAAAAGTCTCTCGGTATATATAAAGAAATATATCCCTGCATACAGTATCATATATTCCGAAAAGGAATTGGAATATCGTGACGGAGTGTTGCGCATTCCGCATTTTATGGCTGATTGGACTGTCAAATTGTTGAATTTACTGAAGTAAGTGCCGACCTTGCAGGAAAAATGCTTAACTTTGAGGTCGGAATTAAAAATGTTAAATTATGGAAAAGATTATATTGACAGGCGACCGTCCTACAGGCAGGCTTCATCTGGGGCATTATGTCGGCTCCCTGAAGCGCAGGGTGGAGCTGCAGAACTCCGGTGAGTATGACAAGGTATTCGTGATGATAGCTGATGCGCAGGCGTTGACCGACAATGCCGACAATCCGGAAAAGGTGCGTCAGAATATCATCGAGGTTGCCCTCGACTATCTTTCGGTTGGTCTCGACCCGGCAAAAACCACGATATTCATTCAGTCAATGGTGCCGGAGCTTACCGAGCTTGCGTTCTATTACATGAACCTGGTGACAGTGTCAAGGGTGCAGCGTAACCCGACCGTGAAGACTGAAATCAAGATGCGCAATTTTGAGCAAAGCATCCCCGTAGGTTTCTTCTGCTACCCGGTGAGCCAGGCGTCCGATATCACCGCCTTCAAGGCTACTACTGTGCCGGTGGGAGAGGACCAGGCTCCCATGATTGAGCTTACGCGCGAGATTGTCAACCGATTCAATAATGTGTATGGCGAGACATTAGTCGAGCCGGAAATCCTGTTGCCTGAAAATGCCGTGTGTCAGCGTCTGCCGGGTACCGATGGTAAGGCTAAGATGAGCAAGTCGCTCGGTAACTGCATATATCTGAGTGATACCGCCAAGGAAATGGCAAAGAAAGTTAAGGGAATGTACACTGACCCTCTTCATCTCAATATTTCCGACCCGGGACATCTTGAAGGAAACTGCCCGTTTATCTATCTTGACGCATTCTGCACCGACGAGCATTTTGCGAAATATCTGCCCGAATACAAGAATCTTCAGGAACTGAAAGACCACTATACCCGTGGCGGACTCGGCGACGGTACAGTGAAGAAATTCCTTATCAATGTGCTTGACGAGACTCTTGTGCCGATACGTGAGCGTCGCAAGCAATGGGAACAGGATATACCTGCCGTCTACGACATACTTAAGAAAGGTTCGGAAGCAGCGCGCGAAGTAGCCGCGAAGACTCTTCATGAAGTGCGCGAGGCAATGAAGATAAATTATTTTGACGATGCCGAGCTGATCAGACAACATTCTGAAAAATACGCGTCAGTTAAATGATGTTAAATTAGCGCAGAAAGTCTGTTAATATATGGAGGATAGTATAACGAATGGTTATATTTGTGAAAATTCATTATTTAATCATTGCCTGAAAGGACAGGCATTATCCAATCATTATGCTATGTACTAACAGAGGATTTTGGAAGACATTTTTTCTGAATCTCGTAACTTTCGGACTTTACAACTGGTATCTGATTCATTCTTTTGCTAAGGAGACCAATATTGCCTGCAAGGATGACGGCGACTCGACCTCCGGTCTGGTGACTTATCTTCTATTGAATATCATCACGCTTGGAATCTATGGCATTATCTGGACCTATAAATGGATTAACCGATGCAACCGCTATCTTAACAAGAATGGAGAAATCGGCGGTCTTCAGTCATCGACCTACTTGTTGACCATTTTCCTTTTCGGTCCGTTGACTTTAGGTATCATGTATCTTGTTGTATTCTGTAAATCGCTTTATCTTCAGAATGCAGTAAACAGGGTGCACAATCAGCTCTCGGCAGCCTGACATTTCGTGCTTTGCCTCGTTTATGAGGTCGTATGATGCGATAGCATCAAGAAAAATATAAAATTAGCAATGATTATCAATGTAGGTTTGATAATTATTGCTAATTTTGCATCTGCCGATTGCCTCACCTGAAGCCCGCAGTCGTGGGAAATGGGGAGAAGGAATAAACATCTTCAGAGCTTAAGCATGACGCAGACAATCTTAGTATGATTCGGCGTTATGTTTGATAAAACTCAATCGTATCTATCTAATATAGATTGAGCCATCTCTTTAAGTTGATTTGCCAATGACGTGGGAGATACGATTTTAACAAAATTTGAACGAGAAAGAAGATAACCCAGGAAATCCTCTGTGGGTCGCATTGTAATTTCATAATCGAAGTATCCGTCTCCCTCTCCTACGAGTCGTTGGGATGGATGTAATGGCAAGTCGCGCAGATAGTAACGCTCGTTGGTATACGCTCTAACTATAACTTTCTGAACGGGAACCGATTTGTTTAGGGCAACGCCGAAACATTCGTTAAAATATTCCATTGCGTTGAAGGAAGTATCAATGCGGAATTTTGCAGATGTAATATTTACATTGGACATCCTGTCAAATGCAAATAGGCGGTAATCCTTAATGTCGGTATAACGACCCAAAAGATACCAACGTCTGTGGTAGAGCTTTACGCAATATGGCTCAATATAGTAATGTTTCGCATCAGTGGAATAGTATTTCTTGTAATCAAATTCCAGGATATGTCCCTTGCGCATTGCTTCAATAGAAAACTGGAGGTTGCCTCCTTCTGAAGGTATTGATTCGAGGAGTATCCGGTTGCTGACTGATTTGTTATCGACAATGATATTGTTGATGGAAATAACATTCGCCATCCAACTTTCAACTGAATTGTTGTCAATAGCGTCTGCGTTTTCAATACTATACTTGTTGCCATTGAAACGAGAACAAATAATCTTTATGCCAAATATATCTTCTATTTCTTCCCGATGTCGGTTGAAAGATGTTCTTGACATCGGAATGCCACACGATAACGAAGATTTAAGCCATAGGTCGCCAAGTTCGGAGAATGTCAACAGTCCGAAGCGATGTATGGTTTCTATTAACCATATATAGGTTTTGAAAAGGTCCTTATGTCTCATATCTCAGGCGTTGAGAGAGTAAAATTACGACTAATTTTGCAATGTACCATGATTTGGTGCAAGCTCATCGCAATTTTGTAGCGTAAATCATAAACAGACAGTAAAAATGGGTAAAAGAATATTAGATACAGATACCAATTTATGCTACTTCTCTCGTAAACTGATAGAAAGATTAGGAGGGTTAAATATTGTCGGAAGAATTGCCGGTTGCGGAGTTGATGTCAAAATTCTTGACGGTACTCGTGATATATGGTGTAGAGATTATATGCCGATTCAGATTGGTAAAGATCTATATGTAGGCTACGAATATGCGCCTGACTATCTTGCCACTCCATATAACGGTTCGTTTCAGACAAATCCGGCAAGAATAAATCGTGAACTTGGTATCGATGTAAGGCAAAGTGGAATTATCCTTGATGGAGGTAATGCAGTGAAAACCAGTAAAGGCATTATCATGGTCGATAAAGTGTTTGAGGAGAATAATCATATCTCAAAGGGGATACTTATTGATCGTATGGAAAAATATTTTGAAAGCGAGATATTTTTTCTGCCATGGGATAAAGCAGAGAGGTACGGACATGCCGACGGTATAGTCCGCGAAATTTCTGATGGTCAAGTATTGATGACTAACTACCATCAGTATGATAGAGAATTTGCTGATAAGTTTATGAGAATATTGTCTCAGCACTTCGAGGTTGCAGTTCTTGACTATAAGGTTGATAAACCGTGTAAGTATAATTGGTGCTACATCAATTTTTTACGTATCGGCAACAAGGTTTTCATTCCACAACTGACTTGGGAGGAGTATTCCGGTCCGAAATGTGTCGATTGTATTCCTGAGGGCAGTAAGCATGAAGGTAAGCGAAAATGGTATCACTCCGACATCGAAGAAGATAAACAGGCATTGACACAATTCAACCAACTAATGCCCGAATGTGAAATCATACCGGTTTCATGCCCTCAAATCGTTGAAAATGGAGGCGCATTGAACTGCATATCGTGGAATATTAAGAAATAAAATGCTCAAACGCATAACATAATAAAAATAAAGTAATTGATTTCGAGTCGATGTTATATAAATGTCGCTACTATGAGTATCTTTTATCTTCTGAGTTTGAGTATTCCTGATGCCAATCAAGATGAAATTGATAAGTTTAACAATGAAAATTTCTAATAATTTATGATAGAAGATGACGCCTGGGAATTTCCAATATTGCTATACCGATTCCTTGAGTATGAAAATATATTTTGTAATGACTGGAAATATGAATACAACTCATATTCATGGGACGTCCGAGCTGAATTTCAAGGTTTTCAAGCCGTTCTTAATGCCTATTCTGGCGGTAAGTATGATATAACAACCAATGGTGGGAGAAGAAAAATTTATAATGCGTTTATGCATGGTTTCGACAGGGGCGGAAACAAATGTTCAGATGAACAGCTAAAACGACTCCAAGAGCTGTTTCCTTATCGCCCAGATATATTTGAATATTGGAAGCATCATGAAAAGCCATCAATTAGAGCATTGTACGAAGTAATGTTCGCCTCATTAGTACATGGATTTAGATATATCACATTGTTTAGCCATTATCCACAAAGTACGGTCCCGTTGAGAATCATTGAGCGATTTAAGTTTATTGAAATAGACCAGCACGTCGATGATATGGACGATACATTCATAAAAGCCATAATTATCTTGTTGGGTCCGGAGTTTGAACGGAAAATAGAACGAGCCGAACTAATAAAGAATTATGGTTATCCCAAAGTGTTAATTTGAAAAAAATCAGGCATGATGATTGAAGATCATAGAGAATGGTCATTCGGGAAACTACTGACAGAATACATGGGCGAATGGGTTTTCTTCGGAATGAACGGCAGCTTTGATAAGTTGCCTTGGAGTTTGCGGATAGAAGTAAGGCGAATTGTCTCTGTGCTTAATGCTTTCACGGGTATGAGTTATGATCCTTCAACAACCCAAGGGAAGCAAGAGATTATCGATGCTTTTGAACAAGGGTTCAATCAGCGAGATAATAAATGCACCGATGAACAGTTAAATCAACTGCGAGAATTATTACCGCAAATTGAGGATATATTCTCGGAATTTGAGAATGAAAGACCGTGCGTCATCGATTTTTATAGATACTTGTTTGCGGTTTATCAAGCCAGCTACGACTATGTAACAGCATTTGATGATTTAGTCGATTACAAATACACCGATGCCTTTTTTGTGGCTGATGCTTTTAAGCGTAAGAAGATTCATCCCCATATCGTTGAGAAGGTTAAAATCATATTCAAAGGATTCAATATTTTGCTCGGAGATATGTGTAAGCAAAAATTCACCACATCCGAACTAATTGATAATTACAACTATCCGAATGTTGAATATGAAAAGCTTATTGAGTTCAACAAAAAGTGGTGCAAGTTTTACGACATTCAATTCAAGGATTTCAGAAAATCAAAGAAATATACAGAGAGGGCAGGTTATTCAACCCTTGGTTTTGCTGAATAGCCACTCCAACCTTTTATGTTATCGATTAAAGCAAATTTGATGAAACGATATTGGCTTGTAAAAACTATGTTCGTTTTATCAGAGTTCCTGTCTAACGGAATTTTATTCTCAATAATTCTGTTTGACCAGTAACTAATCTTCTCAGCTTTCTTATCATCTTTAACGGAAATCCAACGAGGGAAACTACAGATATTTTCATCGAATTTTTCAGAATATTCGACAATGGTCGGGTATTCATTTTCGTGGATTTTAAATGCGTCCGCTTTATCCCACAAAATGTTAACGCAGTTTAGCGGTCCTAAAGTAAGTTTTCCCGTGTCTATATTGCGAACACCACGAATGAGAATCCCACCAAATTGCTTTTCATCACTCTCGAACGTGAGGTCGACGCCACTTGGGTGGAAGAACCATTGACCGGCAGGCTGGGTGCGTGGATAAACTATCACGTCCTGATGGTCAGGAGTGAAGAAGTAAAACTCTATCTCTACTATCTCATACCTATTTTTGCCCTTCGAAATGGCACAATTATTCATAAGTATTTCGGCTATTCTTTTAAAATAGTCGAAATAACTTTCTGCGTCGGACTTTCCCGAAGCGGAAAGCAATCTTTTAAGTTCTTCTATAGTTCCCATGTCGCAAAGATACTAATTTTTTTTGAAACGGTCAAGTTGAGAGCTATTATCAGGCTCTGGGGTAATGATGCTGATGTTTAGTCGTTTAGAGCTGCGCGGATTCCGCGCTGTCAGCAAACAGGGGGAGACATGTCTGCCGGGGAATCATCAATCTTGCGCCGTGATGATTCCTTTCGGAAACATCAGCTTTTGCGATGTTTTCCGGTAGTATCGCTACGCTCAACCACCGGCTATAGAGTGATTATCCCTGACGGGAAATTTATCATTTATCTTCTTGTATCTTTGCCCGATTGGGGTGCGGGCTGCCTTCCAGCAGCCCACACGACTACGCGATGAAAAGGGGGTGTGTCGGAATGGCGCCCCCCTTTTTTATGTCCGCATGTACCGGGCGAGCTTCCACTCGCTCCTACTTTGATTCAATGTGGAAGCTTGTGGAAGCAATCCCGCGTCGCCATAGACGATAGCTATTTTGGAGCTTCCTCTTTTTGTGAAGGGGAACGGGATTATCTGGATTCTTCGGCGGCTACGCCGGCGGCGTTGTCGGCTTCAGCGTCGTACCATGTGGAGTACATCAGATAGTTTTTCGCGATTTTCCGGTTGATTTCCTTGCTCTGCTCCGGGTCGACCATCTTGATGAATTTGGCGGGTGCGCCTCCCCAAAGCTCGTTGGCGCCGATCTTGGTGCGTGACAACACCACGCTCCCGGCGGCGACGAGTGCTCCTTCGCCTACCTCCGCATCATCCATCACAACAGCTCCCATGCCGATGAGGGCGAAGTCATGGATTTTAGCACCATGGATGGTGACGTTATGTCCTATGGAAACGTCATCGCCTATCTCAATGGTCGATTTCTGGTAAAGGGTGTGAAGCACGGAGCCATCCTGAATGTTGACGCGGTTGCCGATCTTTATGGAGTTGACATCGCCACGAAGCACCGTGTTGAACCACACGCTGCAATCATCGCCCATCACCACATCGCCTATGATTGTGCAGTTGTCGGCAAGAAAACAGTTTTTGCCGATTATTGGCGTATATCCTCTTACTGATTTGATTAATGCCATTACTGATTGTTTTTGGTTAAAGGAATTGTCTTGTGTTCGAGCCATGCGCGTTCCTCTTCGTTAAGCTCGGGGGAGAGAGTGTCGTAGACGCGTTTGTGGTAGGCGTTAAGCCAGCAGATTTCAGCGTCAGACATTATGGTGACATCGAAAAGCTTCAGGTCAAACGGGAACAAAGTCACTGTCTCAAACTTGTAGAAATTGCCGAATTCGGTGGTGAATGCCGGAACAGTCAGCACAAGGTTTTCGCAACGGATGCCATATTTGTCGGTGATATAGAGACCGGGCTCGTTGGAAGTGAGCATTCCCGGTTCAAGAGTTGCCGGATTCTCGTTGAGGCGGATATTCTGCGGCCCTTCGTGTACGTTGAGGAAGTGTCCTACACCGTGACCGGTGCCGTGGAGATAGCTTTTGCCTTCGTTCCAGAGGAAATGACGTGCAAGCGCGTCAAGTTGCGAACCGCGTGTCCCTTCCGGAAATATTGCGGAGCCGAGTGCGATATGCCCTTTCATCACCAGCGTGAAGTCGTGGCGCTCATCGGGAGTGGGATTGCCGAGCGATATTGTGCGTGTGATGTCGGTGGTGCCGTCGAGATATTGTGCTCCGGAGTCAATCAGGAGAAGCCCGTCGGGGTGAATCACCGAATTACTTTCCGGTGTCGCCTCGTAATGAACAATCGCTCCATGTCCGCGATAACCCGCTATGGTGCCGAAACTGTCATCAAAATACAATTCCTGCTCACTGCGGCGACGGGTAAGTATCCTTCCCACTTCCATTTCAGTGAGCGGCTTGCCTTCCGAAAGCATTTTTTCGATATCCATCATTGCCTTTACAAGAGCCACGCCGTCGCGTTTCATCGCTGCATGGATACCGGCAATCTGCACATCGTTTTTCACGCCCTTCAGCAGGGGAATCGGCGATTTTGCCGTAACCATGCGCTCTCCCAACGGTTTTACCATGGCACTTGATGTAGTTGCCGGGTCGACAAGCACACGGGTTGATTTCGGCAGTGCCGAAAGAAATTGTGCCACGCTGTCGTAGGGTGCTGTCGCGATACCGTTAGCCGAAAGGTATGCCTTAACCTTGTCATCGAGTTTGACATCATTTATAAATAATGTGGAGTCGCCTTTGCCGAGATAAAGGAATGCCGTCACTACGGGATTATATTTTACATCACTTCCTCGCAGGTTAAGCACCCATGCGAGTTCGTCAAGTGCCGAGATCAGTATCGCGTCGGCGCCTTTTTCTGCGGTTGCCGCCAGTATCTTCGCTATTTTGTCGGATGCCGCTTCGCCGGCATATTTCTGCTCGTGGATAAAAGCCTTGTTGTCCGGAAGGGCGGGACGGTCGTGCCAGATGGCATCGGCGGGAGCAAATCCGGTGTCGAGCTTTATGCCATGCTTGTCAAGTTCGTCGGCAAGCTGTCGCTCGGCATTGATGGAAAATTGCATTCCGTCTATACCTACAGTGGAGCCGGACGGGAGATGCTTTACAATATATTCGGCTATCTCCGGTGTGCCGGGGATTCCTTCCTTCATCAATGCTATTCCGGTACCTTCAAGCTGCAAGGCTGCCTGAAGGAAATAGCGTGAGTCGGTCCATAGAAATGCCTCGTCTTTTGCCACAACCAGTGTGCCAGCCGAGCCCGTGAATCCGCTGAAGAAGCCACGCAGGTGCCAGTGGCTTGACATATACTCGCTCTGATGCGGGTCGGCGTGGGGGATGATGGCAAGGTCTACGCCTGCTTTTGCCATCTCTTCGCGTAAAGCCGCCAGTCGTGCTTTGATATCTGTTTGCATATCTTGTATGATTTTAAATTGGTTAATGCAAACATACGAAAAAATATCGACTTAATTTGCCGAATACAAAAAAATATATGTAACTTTGCACTCGCAAAGCAGAGGCTTTGTTATCCGGTTTTACATAATTACAAGAGAGATAATCGGTTTAGTGTGAAAAATACGATGCTTGATGAAAATTGTGGGCAAAAAATTTGGATAGAACAAAATTGATGCGTAACTTTGCACCCGCTTGACAGTCATAACGGCTGTAAAGCGACAAGATACTAATAAATGCCTCTTTAGCTCAGTTGGCCAGAGCACGTGATTTGTAATCTCGGGGTCGTTGGTTCGAATCCGACAAGAGGCT
>ENA-UESU01000064-UESU01000064.1-human-gut-metagenome-genome-assembly--contig:-NODE-64-length-79316-cov-22.816075_pt1 | contig 79316 bp, 90 predicted proteins | sample MGYA00243007_ERZ508008 | MGnify/ENA primary metagenome ERZ508008 (study PRJEB26167, sample SAMN06115399) | human gut metagenome | host: Homo sapiens | place: China:Henan | collected 2016-06-23 | study...
TGTCGTTGGAGATTTATTCGATGATTCCAAAACGAAGCTGGTATCATACAACAGAAAATCACATGTGCAGATAATCTGTGTATGCGACCCCTACAAGCCGCCTTTCTATGCGCGTGAATGTATGTATGGTGTATATTCGGCGTGGAAAGAAATCGAAGAGGACATCTTTAACCTGGAGCTGATGGGGTATTCTACCAAACAAAAATTCCCACCCCTATGTACATCACACCATTATTTTTAAAGTATGAATGAGAATGAATTAACCAAAGGTGTTTGCCGTATTTGTGGTTGTACCGATGACGATCCTTGCTTTAATCCACGAGTAGGCAATTGTTGGTGGATAGATGAAACCCACACCTTGTGTAGCCATTGCGCTGATGAAGAATTAAGCTGTGACCCTGAAACACGGCACTGCATTAATAGCACTTTTGAATCAGATGAACTAATAAAAAATGAAGATTTATGGTAACGAAAACAACATTCAAAAAGAAATTTCCGGACGTTAAGGTGCAGAAGCTACAGACCAGCGTTGTCTTTAGCAGGCAGCAGGTGGAAGAAACCGTATTGAAGATGTGCGATTCTCTCGGTGTCGGACTGCTTTATTACAATTATTCCAACAGATGGATAACCGTTTATACCTCCGAGAAAATGAAAAAGGCATTGGACTCGATGAAACCGGGTTCAGAGGTATTTCACGAACATTATGGTGTTTATGGCAAGGTGATGAGCGATAAGCCATTTGCCATTTGTGGAGAATTATGTATCAGGGTTGACTTCGGGGGAATGCCTGGAAGTGGAGCATATAGTTGTGTCTGTTTTGTAATGTAATCGAATAAATATGAATATAGAACAATGGATTGGGGAGGGATTAGCTGTGCGCTTGTTTGTGCAATACCTATAGTGGCCATTATCTGTGATACTGTAAAAAAAGTATTTGAAATGAAATATAAAAAAGAAGATGAGAACTAAGTTGATAAAGAAGCATAATCCGCAGTCTTTTTTGGATGATTTGAAAAGGGTACGGGAAGTTATGGTTTACGCAGAGTGCACCAACTCTTATTATCAAATCTTAAAAAAAGACTTGCTGAGAGATGCTGAAAGGAAAACAATCACATACTATATAACGGATACTATATTCATTATAAAAAGGAATGTGATGGTAGTCATTTAACAAGTAACTAAATAGATATGAGCAGAATGTATTTAGGCGATATTCCCTGTTCCGGTTGCGGAAAGACAGGTAAGGAAAGCCGAAGACCCACGAAAGATAGTATATGCTATCAGTGCATGGATGATTTGAACAAATATCGGAAAATTCTCGAACGGAATGCCGGAAATAAAGATACTTATGTGGAATTTGATGTTATTGCGCACGAGATAAGATATACTGCTGACGACAACTATAATAATCTCATCGGTGCATTAAAACAACTATTTATTTCTCTGGACACTCCTGAAGCTGATAAACGGTCAACTGCAACTCCTAAAGTGTGTCATGGTAATTATTACAATAACGCCTTTAGAATTCAGCGTGAGTATAGCTATTCTTATAAAGGTGAAACCATGTGGGGGGAAGGTGCTTTTATTATCAGAGAGGATATTGCTATTAATTTAGATTCTTTGATGACAGCTTTAGAGAACTACTCTCATGGAGTATATCTTCAAGGTAAAAAAGATGGTGGAAACCTTCTGAAAAGTCTTGGAGCACAGGAAATATCACCAGATGAATTTGTAGAGCGAATTAATAGGGAAAAATACAAATAGCGTATAACAAATCAGTAATGAATAAAAAAGAAATATCAATGAAGAAAGGTCAGAAAGTACGCATCCTGCGTACCAATCAAGTAGCGACAATCGTCGAAGTGGAATTGATTCGTAAAGGTGGTAAGGTACACCGCTACTGCCATCTGAAGACAGATGAAAAGTCATATTTGTGGTTGGATGCCTCAGAACTTGGCAGCGTGGTGGAGGAAGTGAAGGTCTCGGTAGTTGATGACCGGAACCGGGAACTGCACTTGGCTATATGCCAGGACTACTCCAAGGATAAGATGACGCTACATCTTACCGGTAAGAATCCGGATAATCTGAAGGAAGCTTCCGGACTATATGCGAGACTGATGAACTTGCTCATTGGGAGCCTGAAGGAAACGCGGGAACTGTAGGAGCGGATAACGTCCTTGATAACTCTCCTATAAAACAATTCCTTTGTACCGAATTAAAGCATCCGCAATATGATTAAAGCTGCCGATATCTATAATGCTACCCATGATGGATTAGACATTATTTTGTACTATTACCCTCAGGCAGAGGGGTGCATAGACAATAAGAAGAAATTCAAGCGTCGTCCCGATGAGGATGACGCCTCTGCCTGCCTCAAGAAATATGATGACTGCTACAAGGTCACTGATTTCGGGGATTCTGGCACGGCCATGAGTCCGATTGACATCTGCATGAACGAGGAGAATGTCCGTTTCCCGGAAGCGGTTGCCTTGCTTGCTTCCAGGTATAACGTGACCGATGAACTCAAACGTTCTGTCAATAAACCGGATATTCGTAAACGTCCGGCCACGGCTGATGAAGCCGAAGGTGCCAGGTTCTTCGAGCTTGAAGAGAAGTTTACCGATGTACAGTTGCAGGTGCTCGGTCCTCGGGTCAGGCAGGAGCACGTCGATGCACTTCACTGGTATGTGGCCAAATCCATATCCTATGTCCGCAACCGTGAAGTCACCACTAAATATACTACGCCTACTTATCCTATCTTCATGCGTGAATGTGCTGTTACGAAGAAAGACGGTAGCACTGACAAGTTCTATAAGGTATATGAGCCTCTGAATCCGGATAAGCAGTGGCGCTTCAGCTATACGCCCGATGGGGTGAAACCCAAACAGTATATCAACGGTTTTGCCGAGCTGCAGAAGGCTTACCGGGATTTCAATGCCCAGGAAGAGAAACTGTTTTTCAATGATCCGAAAAATAAGGATGCCCAATACAAGGAACAGAAGCTGAAGGAGGCCTTCATCTGTTCCGGAGAGCGTGATGCCCTTTGCATCCGCGCCCTCGGTTGTCATCCGCTATGGTTCAATAGTGAGACCTACAAAGTCACTCCTGAAGAGATTAAGGAAATCTATAAATATGTGGAGCGTATCTACAATATTCCGGACATCGACGACACGGGCGTTCGCAAAGGGACGGAACTGGCCCTGCGTTTCCTCGACATATATACGATATGGCTTCCCGGATGGTTGCGGGGCTATCGCGATCAACGGGGCAAGCCACGCAAGGATTTTCGTGACTTTGTGGATTTGCGCCCGAAGCAGGAGGATTTCCGCAACTTACAGACATTGGCCATGCCTGCCCGGTTCTGGGTGGATAGCTGGAGTGAGCGGAGCCGGAAAACAATTTATGAAGTAAACTCCGCTTACTTGCATTATTTCCTCACGTTGAATGGATTCTATACATTGAAGGACGACAACTCCAAGGATGCGAGGTATATACACCGTAACGGTTGTATAGTCAGTGAAATCAAGGCAAAGGATATTGTGGCGTTTCTCAAGCGGTTTACCATCGAGCGTTATCTTCCGGTAGATATTCGTAACCTGATTCTGAACTCTCCACGTACCGGAGAATCATCCTTGGCGCAGCTTGATGAAATCAACCTGGATTTCCGGAGCTATACCCCCAAGGAGCAGTATATGTTTTTCAAAGGTGAGACCTGGGAAGTGAGTAAAGACGGTATCAAGTCGCTACATGGGCAGATACCTGACAACCGCAGCGCCTGGGAGTCGAATGTGATACCTCATAAGGTGAGCATTCTTCCACCCATGTTCGAATGGTCGCACAGAAAGGACCCGGAGGATAGGGATGTGTTTGATATTACTGTCAAGGAGCATAAGAGCTGTTTCTTCAATTATTTGATAAATACCAGCCGTCTGTATTGGCGTAATGAATTGGAGTATGCCTGGAGGGACAAAGGGGTAGACGAAGCTGACAAGTACCGGGCAGAGCATAAGTTTGACATTGCCGGGCCGCTGCTTTCCCGGGATGAGATACGAGAGCAGAAGCAGAACCTGCTCAATAAGATGTTTGCCATCGGTTATAATATGCACCGTTACAAGTCGCCTTCACGCGCGTGGGCACTTTATGCCATGGATAACAAGATAGGTGAGGATGATGAGTGCAACGGGCGTAGCGGCAAGAGTTTTCTGTTCAAGACATTCCGGTTCTTCATGCGGACGGTCAATCTCTCCGGACGTAATCCCCGCCTTCTTGATAATCCCCACGTGTTTGACCAGGTAGATGTACATACTGATTTTGTTTTGGTGGATGACTGTGACCGTTATCTGCCGATGAGCCAGTTCTATGACAATATCACTTCCGGTATGACAGTCAACCCCAAGAACAACAAATCATTCTTTATAGAATTTGAAGAATCCCCCAAGTTTGGTTTTACCACCAACTATGTGCCGCGTGAATTTGACCCGTCTACCTCGGCACGTATGCTGTACATGGTATTTTCGGACTATTACCATCAGAAGACCGAAGAAAACGACTACCTCGAGAGCCGGACCATTCGTGATGACTTTGACCGCAACTTGATGACGAACACCGATTACAGCGAGGAGGATTGGAACTGGGACTTGAATTTCTTCGCCCAGTGTCTTCAGTTCTATCTGGCCATGGTGGACCGTAATGTCAAGATACAGCCTCCGATGGATAATATTCTCAAGCGCAAGCGGAAGGCTGACATGGGGTCTGACTTCGAGGATTGGGCTTACTGCTATTTTTCCGAGGATGGTGAGAATCTGAACACGCCTCTTGTACGTGAACAGGTCTATGACGATTTTATTGTCGCATCCAAGTCGAAAAAGGATTTCTGGAAGATGCAGCGCTTTACCAAGGCTTTGCGCAGCTTTTCCGAACTATGCCCGTATATTGCCGAGATGAATCCCGCAGACTTGTTGAACAAGTCGGGGCGGTATCTTCAGAAGGTGGACGGCAAGACCAAGGAGATGATTTATATGCGTTCAAGACAGACGAATGGAGAACCGGCGGCATTCGTTCCTCAGGTAGAAAGTGGTGATGGAAACGCTCCGTTCTGATTACATTAAGCATTATGACCGGTTTCTGCCGGAGATGCTGCAAACGGAGCAGTCGGCTTCCTATATCCGTCAGGTTTATGACTATCTGGAGCTGATGAAGCCGGGCACCATCCTGAACCTTCAGGCAGACAAGGAGAAGCTCCCTTGGATGCTTGTGGCCGTTGGCGCATTTCTTCCTGCACAAGACCATTGGATGGACTTTGAGTTGAACGACGATTATACCAGGCTGCGACGGAAGCTGCTACCGCCTAATTTCCGTAAGGCCATGAAGAACCGACATCCGGTATAGGAGTCACACAGTAAAAGCCGTGGGCACAATTGTCCGCGGCTTTTACTATTCAATAGGACGCCGGGCATACCTTTGCCTTTGGGTTTCCCACTCCCTTTCCCTATTTTCTACCAAATTATTGTAACTCTGTAACCGATGTTTGAAAAAGAAGATAAATCATTTATAAACAATAAGTAACAAAGGTTACATCTTAGGTAACAAACATTGGTTACAAAAAATAAGGGTTTGTTACTTTAGTCGTATGAGTGGAATATCGGAGTCAATGTCACAAATTTGATTATTGGTAACAAATGGGTGTTGTGAGCTTTGTAACAATTCTTTTCTTTGATAATCAGTGAAATATACTTGAAAAGTTACACGTTACAAAGTTGCATGATTTTCTAAGCAAAATACTCAGAACACTGTATGGAGCAGAAGATATAAGAGCGTGTGGAGTCGGAAAATGTAATTATATTTTATGTTTGACTGTTTTGGCGCTGATTTAGGATGAAGTGTCTGTATTTATGCGTATATTTGTCTGCATATAAATGATTTACCCTATGAGACCTAATGTGATAATAGAGTTGAAGCCTTATCTCCATGACTATTTGTATCATGAATTCGGATGCAGGCCTACTGATGAAGGTGTGAATGTGACTGCTGCCAATGATATTGGCAAGTTCATTCAGGCCATGGTCACTGTTACGGACAGACCGCCCAAGCAGGCTATCAAGGAGCATCCGATAACGTTGTATCTTCCTATTCAGGAGTGGAACCATTTTATTCTGCAGGAGAACTTCATCTATATACCGGAATGGAAACAGCGTATGCTCCAGAGCTATATCGAAGCCTCTTTCCGCATACGTGTACGGGAATACTTTGTTGCTGGCTATGAGAAGGGGTATAAGCAGGACCGGATTATCCGGGCGTTCCTGATGGCATACAATATCAAGAACAATGCCATCAATTACGATGCTGTCAAGAAGTTCGACTACCGTAATAGGCAGCGGATGGTCAAGGAGGTGAATAGGGATATTCAATTGTCGTTGTTCCCTTGACATTTTTTAGCAGATTAATTATTAAGTAAAAAGCAGATTTTCAGATAAATAACTCTTAAAATATAAGTAGGAAATGAATATCGGTGACAAACGTGCCCAAATATGTGCCATGGGATTTATTCCGGTTGCGGCCTCGGTGGTCAGAAATATGCCGGGTGTGGAAACGATTCAGGTTTCAGGAGAATGGACGCCGATTCCGGTCTCTTCCGGGGAGTTCAAGGAAAAGAATGTTTCCGGGGAATTGACGGAGCAGGAGCTGAAAGCGGTGGTTACTGATACGGGAGCCTTATTTTCCAATTCGCTGCGTGATTTGCTTTGCCGGGAGGGACTGGTCCGCTTGAAATTCACCAATGGTACCGAAAGGGTGGTGGGAACCGACCAGTTCCCGGTAGTGGTGACGCTTCAGGAATCTGGTTCTCCGGCAGCCTTTACCCTCTCTTTCAAGCGCAGCAGCCCTGAGCCGGCCAAAAAATTGAAGTCCTTTTAAGCGGTTGGTGCCATCGTACCTTTGTATCGGATTAATAAGGTACAAAAGATAATGGCATTTTCAAACTTATATAGTGCAGTCTGCCGAGGCAAATGGTTCGTTTCCTTCCGCGAGGTGGAATCGAACTTGTTGCTTGTAAACAGACTGTTGGAGCATGGCATAGACAACCAGGATAATAGGATACTTGCCGACAGAGAACCGGTGCCGTTGATGATTGCGGCAGCGGGCGGTCGAACGGCAAGACTTTCCGGTGGTTATGCTGACGCTCCCAAAGGCAGTACGGCTATTATTTCCGTTCATGGTACCCTGCTTAAATACGGTACCTATTGCAGCTATGGTACAATGGAGTATGCCGACCTCATCCGCGAGGCGGCTGATTCCCCGAATATTTCTTCTGTTTTATGTGACATCGATTCCGGTGGCGGTGCAGTGGATGCCATTGCACCGCTGGTCGATGCCATCCTTTATGCGCGTGGCAAAGGCAAGGCAGTGGTGGCTCATTGTGACCTCTGCGCTTCTGCCGCTTATTATGCCGCTTCCTATTGTAACGAAATCATTGCGGCCAATGAGGTGTCTGCCGAGTTCGGCAGTATAGGTGTGATGATGAGTTTTCCGGATTATGCCAAGTATTATGAGAGTGCAGGCATCAAGGTGCATACCATCTATTCCAACCTCTCTGATTACAAGAACGCTCCTTTCGAGGCAGCCAAGAAGGGGGATTATGCTTCCATCCGTGATGAGGAACTGGACCCGTTGGCCCGCGACTTCCAGGAGAACGTCAAGAAGAATCGGGGAAATTGCCTGAAGCTGGAGACTGAAGGATTGCTTCGTGGCCGGATGTTCTATCATAGGGAGGCGTTGGAAGTGGGGCTGATAGACGCTATCGGTACCCAGGACTATGCCGTACAACGTAGCCGTGAGATTGATTCGGAAATGACTATTAACAATTATATCAACTCTAAATCATAGAATTATGTTTGCAAAAGTGATGAGCGTAGTGCTTGGTTTCTTGGGTATCTCTGCCTTTGCCAAGGATGAGAAAGGCAAGTCCATCCTGCTCTCTTCTCAAGAAGAGGAACTGAAGAACAAGTACGGTGCTGTATTCGTCGAAGCCTTCAAGAAGGACCTCGCCGAATTTGAGAAAGACGGCAGAAATGCTGAAAGTGCTGTGACCGATGAGGTGAGAACGCAGTTAGAGGGGGAGCGCGACAAGAATGCGCAGGAACTTGCCGAAGCTCGTAAGGCTTTGACAGAACTGAAAGCCAAAGTAGAAGCGCAGGAGAAGGACATCGCCTCGAAGGATGCCCAGATTGCCAAGATGGCCAAAGAACCTGCACCGGATGCGGGGCAGCAGGTTGCAGGAGACAAGAACGAAATGGGTAGCAATTTCAAGCCGGACATGAGCCTGGCACACAACCGTTATTTGGATGCCGCGTTCAAGGGAGCGGCATATAGTGGCAACTCGACCATTGAGACTACCGAGCTTCAGAAAGAGTTCGGTAAGTATGTTTCTTCCGAGAGACTGGAAATTCTCAAAGGACTGATGGGTACCACGGAGTCTACCAAGTACATGTCAACCCTGGTGACGGACAAAACAGAGGTTCGTGCGCAGCAGGCTGCCGTTGATTCTGTTCTCCAGCAATTCGTACCGAAGTGGACGCCTAAGGGCAAATCGAAGTTCACTCCGTTGACCATCAAGAACTACAAGTGCAAGATAAACGTTCCCATCACTCCGTCGGACATCATGGAGGACATCCTCGGTTATCTGTATGATGAGAACCTGAAGCCGGAAGATATGCCGGTAGTCAAGTATATCTTGTATCAGCTTATCTTCCCGAAATTGGACGAAGAGCGTGAGGTTGCTTTGGCGATCGGTGAGTTCAAGGAGACCAGTGCCGTTAAAGATGGGGATGCCGCTACGGATGCCAACGATGTGATGGATGGCTATGTAACCCAGCTCAAGAAGCTGAAGAAGGCTAATAATGATAAGATTACCTGGCTGCTTGACGGTGAAAAGCTGGAAGACGCGACCTTGCTTGCCCAAATTGACAAGGCAGTGAGTGAGGTGAAGCCGCTGTATCGGAAAAAGACCATGTTTATCCATGCCGATCCGGACCTGGTGATACGTTACAGCAAGGCATACCGTGAAAAATATCCCTGGCTCAAGAATGAGGACGGTGAGAAAATCAAGGTGGATTTCTCCAGGTTCACGTTCGCACCGCTTGAGGGCATGCGCGGTACCGGAGCCTTCTTCATTACGCCGAAGGAGAACTTCAAGCATTTGCGCAGCCGTGACCCGCAGAGCGCCAAGGTTTGGATGCAGGGTGAGAACTACGACGTGAAGATATTCGCGGAATGGTGGGAAGCTGTCGGTTTCTGGCTGGCAGAAGCTATCTTCGCTTATCTGCCGCCTGAAGAAACAGACAGCTCTTCTGAGGCATCGTCCAGTTCTTCTTCCAGTTCCGGTGCAGGTGTTTAACTATATTAATATAGGAGGTACATATATGTCAGAAACAACATATTCAATGGTGTCGGTGCCCAAGAAGTCATCGAATGCCGGACGTCCGAAAGGGAAGAAGTCCTATATCGAGATTTTTCGCTGGGAAGACGTCAAGACTTATACGCGTGATGAGAAGGGAGTAAAGGTGACGGCATTTGAGATGATGCCAGGTAAAAAGCCCATAGCGGTGTATGCTACGGACTCCACCATCAACATCTACCACTCCAGCGAGGGAGAGGATGATGCACGTGGGTTCATCCACCATGTGGATTATGAACATCCGGGTACAGAGTTGGAACACGATGAATTCGTGAACAACAATATCAATGAGAATCTGGGGGCAATCGTGTTCGGTTGCTCTGGTGAGGATGCGAAGATTGCCGGTACGCCGTGCACTCCGCTGAAGATGACCAAGGCCGATTCCCAGGATAACAAGGAGGGTGACAAGAATACTATCAATTTGGCAAGTTCCTTACGCGGAGGTACTATCGGTCACATCGCCAAGAGCCTTGTACCGGCTACGGACAACGAAGAAATCAATGCCGTTTTGGGATTGGGCGAAGCGTCGTCTTCTTCCGGTGGTTCAGGAGTTTGATTCATTTCTGTTTTAAAGGTTGGTTATTGGAGAGAGGCGTTTGCAGTGCATTCGCCTCTCTTTGTGTCCTTTTACGAACTATGTGGAGACGATATTTTTGTATCGTATTAAAAACTTTAAATTATGGCAACAAAAAAGAAAACAGCTAAGACCGAGGATGTGGCCGTAGAACTGAAACCGGTAGAAGAGAGTGTGGAACAAAAGGATGTGCAGGCCGTCGATAAGGCGGTGGATGCGGTGGAGGAACCAGCGCCGGCGCGGTCGGTTCAAGACCATGTGACAGTGGTTATTCCTTATTGCAAGGAGTTTGCACAAGGCAAGGAACTGCTTTTTGCACTGCGTTCCTGGCAGAAGAATGTACGCTTCGGCATCAATGTGGTGGTAATCGGTGACCGTGAAGATTGGTTCAGCGAAGAGATTACCTTCATTGAGCACAATCGCGTCTCTGACAATGCACAGGTTGATACGCTGGCCAAGCTGAAAGTGGCTATGGAATCGCCCGAAGTGACCGGACGTTTCATCTGGACCAACGATGACATCTATGTGATGAATCCTATCGACCTGGCTCATGTGGCGCTGCCCAAAGTCAATGGAATGCTCGTTCCGCTTAGATTCAAAGGGCTTTATGCCGAGAATATGAAGCGGACGAAGGAACTGCTGGAAAAGAGTCAATTGCCTTGTCTGAATTATGGTACGCACACACCCATGTTGTTGGATAAGGGATGTCTGGTCGCCATGTTCGAGCGATTCCCTGAACTGGAGGAGGGGGGCTATCTGTTTACTTCCGTCTATTATAATTCTCTTCCTTATCCGACACAACCCGTATATCTCAACTGGCCGACAGACCAGGTGTTGCTGCCGGTGGTTTCGCAAAAGCCGGATGAGAAGAAGGTACTCGACCTCTTATCCCGTAAAATGTTTATGAACAATGCGGTATCAGGGTATTCACCATGGTTGGAAAAGTTTTTGGAAGAGGTGTTTCCGGAACCGTCGGACTTTGAGGGCTGAAGGACATTGCCAGAACCGTCATCACGGAAAGGACCCGAGTCTTTCCGTGATGAGTTTCCGTTTCTCAATGCCTCCGACTGTCCGATGGAGTTGGAGGCACTCGCTTCCCGCAAGTTCAGCAAATACCACGCCTATGTGCGGTTACATGCCAGGCTGAGGGATTGTACCTCCCTGCAGGAGTGTGCCGATGTCAGCCGCCAGGTGATTGACAGCTACATGGATAACCGCATGATATGGCAGGAGCTGAACTATTACAAGGAGCATCACGCTTTATTGGGTAAGCACCCGGCTTTTGCCGAGTTCCGCCGCAGAAGCGAGTTGCTTCATCTTCCGGTCAAGGAACTGGTACGACGGCAGCGGCAGGTGATGAACAATATATGGCGGGTCAAGTCTGAGATAGCCAAAGGCGATAAACCGCATTTGGATGTTGTCCGTCGCGAACGGTTGGCGGGATATGAGAAGGAACTGGCCGACATTAACAGATTATTGGAATGAGCTATTACTTCAATCTTGAAGAATTGCGTAGGGAAATGTCTGATGCCCGCCTCTTCTCCCGTCGGTTTGAAACCATGTTGACATTCAAGCTGAACAGTTTGAAAGAGTTGTGTGGGCGGCTTCCACGGGAGAATGAGGCGTTTTTCATTGAGACAAAGAAAAGCTTTACGGCATTCACTTTCATTGTTTATCTGATTAAGAATGCCGGGCAGGTGAGGCACTTGTATATAGCGACCTATTCCACCAACGAGCGTATCATCAATGCGTTGCTCCGTTGGCGTGAAAAAGGGTTGATTGGCAGTATTCATCTGCATATATCGGAGACCATCAAGTTTCGTATGCCGAAGATATACGAGAGGTTGATGCAGCTCCATCAGGATGGAGAGATAGAGCTTTCATTTGCATGGAGCCACAAAAAGATTACCTGCCTGGACACATCGGCAGGTTTCTTTGTGGTCGAAGGCTCCGGCAATTATGGCGAGAATGCGATGGAAGAACAATACGTATTCCTTAAAAACAAAGAAGTATATGAGTTTCGTAGCGGACGAATTGGTTAAGTGGCGTGACAGCCCGGCATGGTATGACCGTATCGACCTGGACGAATTCGAGCGGTTGGCAGGTATAGGCTATGAGCCGCGGCAGATTGCCATGTATTACCATGTACCGGAGAATGATTTTCTCTGGTACTTCAATTTGGTAGGTTCACCGCTGAAATACCATTATGAGCGTGGGCAACTGCTTCAACGGGCCAAAGAGGGGCTGGCCATGGCCGCCAGTGCGGAGACCGGTGACAATGTGACCCAGGCACAGCGGTTCGACAAGTTCCGTCAGGCGACCGGGTACCGCAATTCCATTAACAAAATATTTTATGACGATATAGGCTGATGTTCGATAAATCTTACTTTGAGACCTTGCAGGATTACCTTGCCTCCGGCTGCACCATGGAGTTGACGGACGAGGAACTGGATTACTACAACGTACTCTATGCACTGGTAGGCATTAACCGTAAATATGGCAAGGATAATGCCGTGGCTTTCCTGATGCACGAACCGTTTAATGTGGAACGGATGCGTGCCCGGCAGATGTATAGTGAGGCTATCAATCTGTTCTACCTTTGTGATACCATCGAGAATGATGCGCACCGTAACATGATGTATGACAATCTGATGAAGGCGGCCCAGGTGGTACTTCAGAACGCCACCAGCGCCAAAGATATGGAGGTGTACGGCAATCTCACGGTACAAGCGGCAAGAATCAAGCAGTTGGATAAGCCCGACCCGATAAAGCCGAAGGAGATGGATGAGAAACCGATCAAGGTCTATGACCTCGACCCGAATGCGGTGGGATTACCTTCTGCCAACCGTAACCTGCTCGCGGCGCAGATTGACGGTATGCAGGATATTCCTGCACGGGAGAAGACTCGTCTTAAGAGAGATGCCAATATAATTGATGTTGATATAGAAGAGATGCTCGATGACCAGGAAGAAAAAACTAAAGATATCGGATGATGTGGAGGTGCGCTATTCCAACTGGATGGCGCAGCTCATTGCAGTGATGCAGCCCTGGTCGCTCTATTGGATTGCCGGGCGTGCATCAGCCAAAACGGTGCAGGTGTTGGCTGAACGGGTGCAGGAGGTGGCGCAGGACTGCCCAGGTGCACCGTTCGCATGGGTAGCCGATACGTATTCTGATTTGCATAAGAATGTGGTTCCCTCGCTGGTGGACGGATTGTCGAAGCTGGGGTGGGAGCAGGGCATCCATTATGTTATGAACCAAGAACCGCCGAAAGAGTGGCGCGACCGCATGTACAACGTATGTTCCGACTGGCGCAATACCATGGTGTTCTACACCGGTTTCAACTTCACCTTCATCTCTTTGGACCGTCCGGCCATCGGTGCCGGTCGTTCCTATGTGGGGGTGTTCGGTGATGAAGTGAAGTATTTCCCGGAAGAGAAGTTCACGAACTTGCTGAAGGCCGTGCGTGGGTTCCGGGTCAAGTATGGTGATAGCGTATGGTACCGCAGCCGTACACTGACTACTGACATGCCGAATCCGAACCATCTGGGTGAATACGACTGGATTCTCAAGCTGGCCAAGCAGAATGACAAGCGGAAAATCCTTCTCATGTTGCAGGCCGGCTTTGTCTATAACGAGACGAAAAAAGAGTATGTGGCGGCTATGCAGCGGTACAAGGAACTGAAAGATGCTTTCCGGAAAGATCGTTCATTGCAGGCCAAGCTTGATACAGCAGAACGTTCCATGGAACTCGCTGGCAAGAATATGAAGCGCTGGGAGGAGCGCTGGATTAAGACACGCCGGGGCGTATCCTTCTTTTTCATTTCTTCCTCCTATGTCAACGTGGATATATTGGGTGAAGACTGGTTCAGCGATGAATTCGCTGAAGGGCTGGAAGGTATTCTTTGCAACATCCTTTCCATTATCCCCAAGCTGGAGGCAAGCCAGATGTTCTATTGCAACCTCTCGATGAAGCACTTCTATGCGGACGGATTCCTGAATGAAGTGATAGAGCAGCACCCGTTCGGGTGGGAGCAGGACTGTACGGTGCTCCGGTACCTGGATAAGAATAAACCGTTGGAGGCAGGCATGGATTCCGGCAATATGCTTTCCATGGTGTTCGGGCAACGTAGTGGGCGTGTGATGCGTGTACTCAAAGAACTCTATACATTGCCGCCTAACTCCGTGCGTGAGCTGGCCGATAAGTTCCTCTATTATTTCAAGCCGCACAAGCGCAAGATACTGAAGCTTTATTATGACCGCTCCATGAACAACTACAAGGGGGTGGGTGCGGATATGGCCACACAGATAAAGAAGAACATCGAGACGGATGCGGAGGGCAGGCGTACTGGATGGCAGGTACAGCTGATGAGCTTGGGGCAGGGCAACATCGGTAGCAATCTGGAATACCGGTTCTTCATGGACTTGCTCAGCGGTAACTTGGAGCGCACGTTGTTTACACTGTTGATTGACCAGCACAACTGCCCGAATCTCAAGTCGGAAATGGAGGTGACAGAAACCAAGGTGGCTACCCGGCCGGACAGCTCCAGTGTGATAGTCAAACAGAAGACCGGAGATAAGCTGCCTGCACATAGATTGCCTAAAGAATCCACCAACCTGACCGATGCCTTGAAGTATTTCATCCTGCGCAAAGAGATTATCCGCACCTGGAGGATGGGCCGCAATGTGTCCGGCGCCGCTTCGGTGTGACATTTCTTTTCTGTTTGCTTTGGCTCTGTTGTCCGTGAGGATGGCAGGGCCTTTCGTTTATGGGGGAGGCCGAAGCGGGTGGGATTGGGAGCATCGGGTACAAATTGTAAAGGTTTTGTCATATTTCCGAATCTGAAAGGGCGCTTGCGACCGCAAATCACCGACGGCGCGGCTCGGGCAGCAAGCTGATTCATCCCTACAACAGAAGTCGCAGGGATGGGTTTTCTTTTTGGTTTTCAAGGAGATGGATTTTTGATTAGGGTGTTTCTGTACCCAAAAACGCCCCATTGGGAGAAGAAGTCACCCCGATACGGGGTGGGCGCGCGAAAAATCCCGTTATACAAGTCTGGTTTAGGTGCCGGTGGCGGTATATCCTATGTCAAACTTGCATAACGGGATTTTTCGCGTCTTAGCGGTAGAAAGCGGTGCTTTCTGTCTGTTTTTATGAAACGCCCCTCCATCTGGAAGGGCAGAGCGGTAAGCGTTCCGCTTGGCGTGCCTCCGTTTCTTTTCCGCAACTCCTTTTCATTTCCTGCATCTCTGTATGCGGTCAGGTAGTCTTTTGAGTCCGCAAATGTAGGGCACCGGTCTGACAAGCAAGGTCGGGCATTGTCCGCTAAAAAATCTCCAGCCCTACGGGTAGTATTCAAGCCTTCGGTTTTAGTCGGAACCTTGCGGAATGTCATCCTCGGCACCTCAATTATTGCGGCATCAAAAGGCAACCATACCGCACGTCATACAGACACGCCGGAATAAAAAAAAAGTCGTTCCGGGAAACGGAGAAAATTAAAAAAGGCTCCACCCGACGACTCCAGAAATCCAGAATAAATTAAAAACTTACAGTTATGGCAGCAAAAAGAAACATCCCCGAAGCATGGAAAAATCAATGGTCTAAATTCATGTTTAACTTCTTTGATTACTTGCCTACCAAGTACGAGGCTAACAAACGGGAGTGGTCTATCCGCAGGATGATATGGGATTTTAAGGACGGGAAGCGCAGTGCGTCTGTGGCGGAACTTGTAGCGAAGAAGATGCGCGAGCAGTTCGGTGCAGAGGTTTGCAACGTGACGTTGGTCTGCATACCAGCCAGCAGCGGAGAGAAGAACGAAATCAGATACAAGGCTTTTGCCGAAGAGGTGGCACGGCTGACGGGGTGCAGGAATGCGTACAAAGCAATTACCATTGAGGGGGGACGGCTTGCCATCCATGAGACGAAAGCGGCCAAGACGGTGCAGACGGTGGAGGTCATCAAGTTTGACAAGCGTTTTTTCAAGGGTAAGAAATGCCTTGTATTCGATGATATACTGACACAGGGGCATAGTTACGCACGGTTTGCGTGTGCACTTGAAACGCTTGGGGCAGAGGTTTTGGGAGGCTATTTCTTAGGCAAGACAATTCTTTTATAACAATTTAATCCATACAATTATGAATACTCTTTTTGATAACGATTGTCGCTACATGAGCGACAGCGAACTGATTTACGAAATCAGCAACAACAGACAGATTGTTTCGGACATCGAACGCGGTAACGAAGTGATAGACCTTGAAAAATTGTTTTCCTCTTTGACTCCTGGACGCAGGAGGGTAGCCGTGGCAGCCGTGGAGATGTACAAGAGACAACTGTCGCAGCAGGTGGAACGCAGGCAAATAAGGATGAGCAAAGACGTATACGAACTGATGGAGCCGTTGATAGGAGATTTGCCGAATGAGGAATTTTGGGTAGTGTCGATAAACCAAGCCGGACGGCTTATCAAGAAAGTACGCATATCGGTAGGCGGCATTGACCAGACTTCAGCGGATATAAGGCTGATTATGCGCGTGCTGATTGATACGGGGGCGGTGCAGTTCGCAGCGGTGCATAACCATCCGAGTGGCAACATCCGACCGAGCAATGAGGACAAGAGACTGACGGAGCAGCTTAAAAAGGCGGCAGGGTTATTAAATATTAGGATGATAGACCATGTGATTATAACGAATGGTGGATATTACAGTTTTGGCGATGAGGGGCTGATTTGACGGAGGGGTGCAGGGCGCACCCATTCCGTTTGCTCGCACGCTCGCAAACGGAATGGGGCCCGAAAAGCGGAATGACTGGTCGTGTTACCGTTCCTTCAACCACGGAGGGGAATAAAATGATATAAAAAATAATATCATTTTTCTGCCCGATAGTTTTGTGAATGATATAAATATTTATATCTTTGCAGAGTCAAACAATAACAATTCACAAATGAAGAAATACAAAGTCAGAGAAGTAATCAAGTTGCTCGAAGCTGACGGATGGGTGAAGTTGAAAGGCTCTGGAGGTGACCACCGGCAATTCAAGCATCCTACGAAAAAAGGCAGGGTGACAGTAAGAGGTCATGAAAGTGAGGTATTAAGCCAATTTTTATTAAACAGTATTTGGAAACAAGCGGGGTGGAAATAACACCCTGCTTCAAAGATAAGGAGAAAATTATGGAAAAGATTAAAGTTAAGGTTGACTGGTGCGATAAGAATTTCGGTGCAGTTACCGAAGATGATGTACTATGCGGCATGGTTGTTGCTACTTCCAAAAGTTATGAGAGCCTGATGATTGAACTATCTGAGGCTGTCCGTGAACATGTGGAAGGACTATTGCAGGATGGCGAAACGCTTCCCGAGTGGCTTGTTAGCGGAGACTATGAATTCGATGTGGAATTGGGAGTTGCCGCACTGCTCCGTAAGTGCGAACAGTTTACCTCCTTGGCTGCCATATCCCGTGTCTCTGGCATTAACCAGCAACAGCTTTCCCATTATGCCAGTGGGTTGCGTGTTCCCCGCATTGAACAAAGAAGACGCATTGTGGATGGTATTCACCGTATTGGAAAAGAATTTTTATCCGTTGTGTAGTTATTGTTTGACAGCGTATTATACAATGTGATTTTCGAAGGCTTCCATGTGATGTGGGAGCCTTTTTTGTTACAAATCATGAAGGAGATTTTGATAGATTTCAGAAGTGGAGCAAAAAACTCCGTTTCATTTTTGCCGTTACAAATATTATTCCGATGTTTGCAGTGCCCTAAACATAGTGAATTTGTTACCAACATGAATCCCTTTTCAAAACGTAATCCGTAGAACCGGGTTAAGGTGTCACTATACCTTTGGGCGCGTTTTGAGAAGGGATTCGCCATTTATGAACTATGGAAAAGACAATACTATGGAACTGAAAGATTTTATAAAAGCTACAATAAAAGATATTTCTAATGCTGTCACAGAATTGAATGAGGAAATGAGTGATAAAGGATTACTTGTTAATCCTATACCCGAGAACCATCAAGATGGGATGGTGTATTCACAAGATGGACGTTGGTTGCAGAAGATTGACTTCAATGTGTCCGTTACTACATCGGAAAATTCTACAAAAGAAGGTGGATTGAGAATTTGCGTGGCAAAAGCTGGTATTAGTGAAAATACTACAAATGAGGCAATAAGTTCATTGCATTTTCACATAACGGTAGCCTTACCCACGTGCATGGGGTAATTCGAAGTACTCAGCTTGTCCGGTGGTGAGGTAACGGTAGAGGATTTCCGAGATAATAAGAGGGTGTAACTCCTTCTTAGGAAAGAAGTTCTTGTACCAACCAAGTATCTCTATAGCTTTATCCAAACAGTATTTGCGAAGTTCTATTTCGTTCATAGCGGATGTTTTTTGCAAAAATAGCATATAAATGTTTGAATAGGAAATTATTAATTAAATATCTAAATGTATGAAGAAATGTTTGTTTTTGATGACTTGTTTAGTTGTCTTATTTTTAACAGCTTGTGAAGATAATAAGCCCACATTTACAAGAGCTGCCATAATCTCAGAGGATTTCGTTTCTCCACGAATGAAATATCCGGCAGAGGTTGAATTTGATGGTGATCGTAGAGGTTCTGAAACTTCACCAAATGAGTATGATGTTTTTCAGAAGTTTACCGCAAAAAATGCTTTTGGAGTTAAATCGACTTATGTGTATAAGATACATATGATTTATAAAAGTGGTGATTGGACTGATGTTAACAGTTGGACTTATGATTCCTTAGTCATTGAAGAAGTATCGACCGGAGAACAGTATAAATACAATTCTCCTACAGATTAAATCTTATTTGTTTGGTACTTTCAAATATTATGCTCATATTTGCAGTGCTAAACATCAGTAGGATATAACCTACTTCGCAGAGCGCGGTTAATGCTCACGAAATACGATGGGCTTTTTTTATGTCCATACATAGAGCATTTTACTGACGTCAGTAAAATGTTATATATGAAATAGGCGGCTGCCTTCCCTTGTAGATTTTGCTCTCCGGAGTTGGATACTACTGATGTTTAGCGACACGGGAAATGGCAGCCGTTTTTCTGCTTGAACGCTAAACATCAGTAGTTATGAAAACTCAAACATCTGGCACTCTTAACGTGCCTGCCTCTGGCATTCCTGCCGTGGGCGAATCTGTTAATGTTCTTACCGAGCAAGTGAATAACCTCCAGCGCAAGTACTACCGTGCTTTGGCTCCAGACTGCGAAGTCCAGACCGAAGCTGACAAATGGTATTTCCGTGCCATCGGCTGGACGTGCGCCAGCCTGGTGTTTCCGCCGCTGGTCATCGCCGTTGCATTGTGCGTTTATAAGGCAAAGAAGTGCCGGAAAGGGGGTGAGGTATGACTAAAGACGAATACATCGCATTCTTGGAAAGCGAAAATGCGCGATATTACAAAGAAATTCAGCAGCTTACTTATGAAAAAGGGCTTCTTAAGGGTAGGCTTATGGGGATATATGAGTGCAACCCCAGGCTGGGCATGGAAGTCATAAAGGGAGGCAAATATTATGCATTGGTACAGAAAGGAGGCGTGAGATGAATGAAGCTGCAAAGAATAGCAAGAATATATACCGGATGGAATATCAGCTTGAGGTCCCGGTATCAGCAGGGTTGAAACCATTGTTCCAACAGATTGAAGAAATACGGTCTGAATTGGGTATAGAGCCTTCGGCTGATGATTTCTGTGTGTTGTTTCCGTATGAAAAAAAATATATTCAATATTGTGCCAAAGCTTTGATATATTATTCTCGAGAGGATGCCTTATTGGTTCTGACTGGAGGCATGAGCGAAGAGGATTACATCATGCGCCATATACGTTCGACTACAGATGCTGACGGCAAGGTTCTGACGCATGAGGATGGTGGTCTGGATGACTTTGCCGTAGAGGATATTTTCTAAGAAACATTTTTTTTACATTTGAGAAGCCGGTGGTCCGTGATGGATAGCCGGTTTTTTTGTGTCCTTTTTCGGACAAGTGGGCTGGGGTACTTTTGCAGCATGGGAGCACATGCAGAACGATTATCGCAAAATAATAACCGCAGCAGCTGGTGGAACAAGAAGAACCGGCTGGCTGATAGGTTTCCGCTGGACATCACGATAGAGGGTGATACCGGCATTACGCAGCAGTTCGAGCGGCAGCAGGATGCGAAAGCGGTTGCGGCATTCAACGGTCGAATACGCGCCTGGGGTAAGAAGGTGAACGAGGCGTTGCAGGCGAGCGTATCGAAATGGATTGATGAAGATAAGAAGCTTTCGGCATCCATCAGGCAGAATTACCGGCATTGGGGCAAGGTGCCGGCCAAAGGTGAGGAGATTACGAGCATCGGCTTCGGATTCAATGCCGATGGGCTTTATGTTCATCTGGGTGTAGGCCGTGGATATAATATGGAGGGTGGTACACGGGTAATCACCAAGAAAAGCAACAAGGATTGGAACCGGGAGCCGAAACTTTGGTTTAATCCCGTGATTGAACAGCATATACCGGAACTTCAGCAGATAGTGGTGGATTATTGCGGTTCGCTGTTCATTAATACAACGAGAATTTATATCAATAGATAGTTATGAGTGAGATAAAGAAGATAGGCAGTTTCAGTTTTGTGGATACGGCTGCCGGGCAATATGCCATTAACATGGACTGGAGCCAGAGCATGAGTCAGTTCTTTAATGCTGGCTCGCAGGACTGGGACGGTGACCCGGTATCGGTGGCAGGTGTACGTGTGGTTCCATGGGGCCCGGACAACAATATGCCGAATGCCATCCGTGACTTGCTGGAGAAGAACAACCTGGGTCCCGGTATTCTGGACCGTAAGGTGGGGTTGCTGTATGGGCAGGGGCCGATGCTTTACCGGGTGAAGATTGAGAATAACGAACGCATCCAGGAATGGATGGAGGATGCCGAGATTCAGGAATGGCTGGATAGCTGGGACTACAAAGGGTATATACGTGACAACTTGGTTGAATACACGCACATGAACGGGCATTTCACCAAGTATTATATGGGCAAGGGAGTGCGTATCGGCCGCCCATGGGTGCAGCGATTGGAGTCACTGCACAGCGAAGAAAGCCGTTTGGTATGGCCGGAGAATGACAGCCGTAGGCTTGAGGATGTCACGGAATACCTTACCGGTGATTTTGATTCCTTCAAGAGCCGCACGTTCCGCAAGTACCCGGCTTTTGACAAATGGAATCCGACCCGGCACGAAACTGCCATTAAATACCATTGCATGCGGAGCTTTGGCCGCAGTATGTATGCGATTTCCTGCTTCTATGGGTCGGTTCCCTGGCTGGAGAATGCGAACAACCTTCCGGAAATTATCAAGCATCTGAATGAGAACATGATTGCAGCCGCTTATGTGGTGCATTCTCCGCAGGAGTACTGGAACCAGAAACATGAGCTGATTATGGCCATGCACGAGGATTGGGATGAGACGAAGATTCAGAAGGAAATGGAGCGGCTGAAGGATGAATTGACCGAAACCATCGCCAACGTGATGGCTGGCAAGAAGAATGCCGGCAAGTTCTTCAGCTGTGTCGACTTCGTGGATGCCGACGGCAATGCCCAAAGCTGGAAGATAGAGCCTATCGAGATGAATATCGACAAGTACATCGAGGCGCAGGCGAAGATTTCACGCATCGCGGACAGTTCCACTACCAGCGGTTTCGGGCTTTCTCCGGCATTGGCCAACATCATCATTGACGGCAAGAGTGACAGCGGCAGCCAGATGCTCTATGCATTGAAGATATTCTACGGGGCTGACACGCAGATTCCCGAGGATATTGTACTGGAGGCAATCAATGATGCCATCCGTATTAATTTTCCGCATAAGAAGGGGATTTTCCTCGGTATTTACCGGAAGGTTATCAACAAGGAAGAGAATGTATCGACGCCGGACAGAGCGGCAAAACAAGTATAGACATGAGACAGAAGGATATTGAATTCCCGGACTGCTGGGAGGAGGTGAAGCCGTTGGAGTGGCTGCACCTGCTGAAGAACCGGGAGAAGCTGATGACGAAACCGGGCATCAGCTTGCTGGACGTGAAGCGCGAGTGGTGTGCGTATGTACTGAAGAATAGGGGATATGTCTTCCGTTCAAAGGTGCAGGATATGCTGCTGGTGGACCATTTGGCCGAGACATTGGCATGGATGTGGAGAATGGAGGGAGACGCTGTGGTACTGGCGTATGACTCGACTGTGAATCTGATACCGGAATGGCGATATCTTCGTGGTCCGATGAGTCATGGGTCGGATTTGGCTTTTGGTGAGTTCCGTCATGCGGTAGCTGCGGTCAATAGGTATAATGCCGGGCATGACCCGGTAGACTTGCAGGCATTGTGTGCCATCCTCTATCGTCCTCCGGTGGAGAAAAAAGGCTGTGTAGAGCGTGAGCCCTTCCGTGAGCAATATATGGGCAGATACATGGGGCTTGTGGAGCACATGCCGGTGTGGATGAGATGGGGGATTTATGCCTGGTTCTCCTACTTCTGTGAATACTTGTTTTCCGGAACTTTCATCATTGACGGACTGGAACTGTGCTTCGGACCGGTATTTTCCCGTGGAAGGGACAAGGATGCCCGGCAGAATGATGTGCAGAGTCTGGGCATGAACTCGATACTCTTTTCTGTGGCCGAAAGCGGAGTGTTCGGCAATGCGAGGGCTACCGATGATACGCTGCTGCTGCGTGTGATGATGAAGTTGCTCGATGACAGGCAGCGGGCAGACGAACTGATGAGGAATCTAAAAAAATGATGTTATGATATTCAACAAAGACGGCCAAGGTGCCAAAGAATTGCGTGAGTTGACCGCCAACTATTACGCTAACAATGATTTCACCAAGGTTATCGGTGAGATAGAGCTGGCTACTGAAGAACTGGCGCAGTTGGTCGGTAGCAAGGTGATAGAACTGGCAGAGAACTATTATCTCAATCCGGAGAAAGAGGGTACTGATACCGGGATTGTACGCAAGGTGCAACGGCCGATTGCGCTGTTGGCCACATTGCGGCTGTATCAGAAGAATGACCTCAGCCATGAGGATGACGGGCGCAAGTTCAAGGTGGCTACCGATGGCAGCGAAAAACTGCCCTGGGAGTGGCAGTTGGACCGTGATGACGCGCTACATCTCGAAGAATACTACAAGGCGGTAGATGTGCTGATTCGTTATCTGAATGACAAGGAACTGAAAGAGTGGACGGATAGCGACATGTATAAGTCTGCTCAGATGTTGATAATCCGTAATGGGGGTTCTTTCGATACCTATTTCCCGATAAATAAGAGTGAGCGTATGTTCCTGCTGCTTCTGCCTTTCATCAGAGAAGCCCAGCAGTTGACGGTGAAGCGGGCATACGGTGCCGGTTGGGAGGCACTGCTTGCAGAAAGCTCGGTACCGGAGACGGACGCGCATTTCGCAGCATGCAAGGCGGTGGCGTTACTGGCCATGAGTATGGCGCTTCGTCGCTTGTCTCTGGGAGCGATACCGGGGGGAGTGATCCGCAGGTTTGTGGCAGAAAGCGGTATGAATGCAAGTGAACCGGCATCGCTCGATGATGTGGAGCGTGTGGCCGGATGGATGGCAGACGATGCTGCCACTTGGATAGATGAGATGAAGCGGGCGCGTGACGGTAGTATGACCGATTACGAGCTGCTGCCGAAAAATGACCGTAGAAACAAATATTGTCGTTTATGAATGTAATACAGAGACCCAGGGCGCGGGAGTTCTGCGCCACCATGCAGGACTACATCATTGACACGGATGCGACCATAGCCTTTGCCATAAAATATGGCGGTAAAAAGATACTTGATGAAGAATATGTACCGGATGCCGACAACCAGGTGCGAATCCGAGGGCTGGGCAAGTTCTGCGAATTGGCATTGTGGGGCGTGTGGTGTCTGGACTATGCACCGCAGAGCACCGCTTCGGGGACGTTCACCTTCCTTATCAACGAGACAGAAGACGCGCAGAGCTACGTGATGTTCAGCCGGATGCAGACCCGGAAGGATGCCGCTTCTCCGGGAATACTGAGTGAGGTGGCTGCCAAGGTGACACGTATGGGGGCCAAAGAGTATGTGAGTGGTTATCCGCAGAATGGAGGATATGACATAACGGCTTTTTTCAATGACGGCAGCCAGGAGAGCAAATCATTCCCGGTATCTTCTTCGGAGCCTTTCACGGTGGATGTGAGTCCGGATACTGTGCTTCCCGGATTTTCCAAATCGGACATAGCCAGTTATACGGTGGCCATGCTCGGAGGCTCCATGCAGTTTTACGTTGATGGTACAAGGTATGTGGATGTATGGTGTTTCCGTTTCAAGAATGTGTATGACATGCCTGAGACTTTAACGGCTACCGGTGAACTGAAACTGACCGGAAACAACGAGAGTGATGCAGCAGCCATGTACGGGGTACAACGCAAGTTCGGTGTCAAGGTTACTGATGAATACACGGTCAACTCCGGCAGCATCATGTTGCAGAGTGATTATAAATTATGGCACAACATGCTGAACGCACAAGAGGTGGAGATTCTTGTGGATGGCGAATGGCTGCCTATTGTGATTACGAAACAGAAGTTTGAACGCTCCTTCAGGCGTAGCGTCTTGAAGGCGGTGGAGTTCAGCTTCACCATGGCGAATCCTGAACAGAATAATTTGATAGGGCTATGATAAATATACAGAGATATAGGGAGATGCTGGTAGAACTGAAAGAGCGCGTCAATAAGGTCAGCCGGACGAAGATTGACGGGACAGTGATTGCCGTCAGCGAAAAGCATCTTGTCAAGAAATTGAGAGACTGTACGGGGTTGATGCTGTGTGCCAACTACCCGGATGCAGTGTCGCAGGGCAATGAGGATAATTATCGGGAACGGAATAGCTTGTTGCTGTTCCTGATTGAGAAGGTTCCGTCGGGTCAGGAGACCGACGAAGAGGAACTGCTGCATTATGCACGCATCCAGCAGGTCATGCAACTGCTTAAAACCAAACTCCGGGAGATGGATTTCTTTTGTGGAGAAGTGGAGGGGGCAGAGAGTATGACAGTGGAGTGGGAGTACGATGTGTTCGGCGGCTGGAACGGAATGAGTATAGGACTTAACTTGGTTGATTATGACTGAATTGTTTATTGACGGTGTGCAAGCCGTACTTCCGAAGGATTTTTCCATTCAGGTGAAACGTGAGAATCCGTTGATTACCAAGAATGGAGAATATACCTACGAGATAACATTGCAGCTGACTAATGCTACCAATGCGGAACTGTATGCGCATTTGAACCGGTTGAACAGCGTGCAGGAGGTGAAAACCAAACGCGCTGCCATATTGGTAGCTGACAATAGGGTGTATTGCAACGGTACGGAGATTATTACCGGTTGGACCGATGATACGGTATCGCTCCAGATTGCGAGCGGCAATTCCGAACTGAATTATTTTGTCGGCGGTGACTTGCTGATTGGAACCTTGGAAATGAAGCGGACGGATGTACTGACGACGGATATGTTTCCCCATATTGAGAAAACCTATCCGGAAGTGGAGTATTGTCTGGCGCCGGTACTTGACCAGGGTACCGGAAATATACACAACCAGTGGTGTGTCAAGGCAGAGGCAGGTGCAGATAACCGGAATTTGGGTACGGATGATATGTTCGATGTGACACCGCAGCCTTATTTGTGCGCTTACATCAAGGAGCTGATGAGGGCACTCGGATATGGGTTGACGGAGAACCAATTGGAGAATACGGTATATAAGAATGTGTATATCTGTCATACGGTACCGACGGTATTGTGGAACAAGATGCTGCCGGGCTGGAGCGTGAAGGATTTCCTTGAGCAGGTGGAGCGGTTGTTCAATGCTGTTTTTCTGGTTGACAATCGCAAGCGTACGGCCAGGCTGTTGCTGAGAGGGAACTATTTTACCGGAGGCACTTCCGTACATGTACAGAATGTAGAGGATGTGTATGAGGTGGAGGTTGAAGAGCCGGATATTGAAGATCCTGCTTTCTCGAATGTAGCATATAAGGTGGAGGATTCCGAGTTCTGGAGATGGAATGTTTTGCCGGAGGCGGTTAAAAAAGGGGCGAAGAGAGAGAATATCCCGGAGGATATACCGACCGACATGCGAAGCATTACGGGATGGTTCAGTGACGAATCCCATAAAAAGCCGGATACTATCTATACACACGAGGCTGATGGCAAGGAATATGTGTATCTGCGTGACTGGGTGGATGAGGATGGAAGACGTTCATCTCCGGTGTTTGTCATGGTGGATAGATTTGCCGGCATTGAACGCGAAGGTGTTTCCAATACCGTAGAACTGGAGATGGTTCCCACAGCTTTTCAAAGTGTTGGAATCAACTATTACGGCGGTGGAGGAAGGGGAGAGGACACTACTCTTTGGATTTATCTTCCTTCTTTATCCGGTAATGGTAATGCGGATAAAACAGAACCGGCACTGAGTATTGAAGAGCAAATTCAGAATGGCGGAGGAGAAGAAACGGAATCAAAACGTGGTATCTGCCTGGCACTCTATACGGGATTGCAAGGCTTAAGTGTCGTGTACAATGGCGTCTCTATGAAATATCCGGTTCCTTATATAGATGAATATACGAAAAACCATACATCCAGAGATGAGTCTTGGTGGCAATATGTTAGGACAAACAGTATTGGGGCAAGTTTGTGCCTGAATGTGCTTGACGGGTTGCTGTATCAGACTAACTATGATATTGACTACACCAAAGCGGTGAAGGTCCAGAGCCATGACCCGAATGTATATGCCGCTCACCAAGTGTTTGAGATACGCAACAAGCGATATGTCTGCAAGGAGATGGAATTCACATTGGATGCGTTCGGTCGTAAGGGAGCCTGGACCGGTACGTTCTATCCCATCCGTATCAGCGATACTGAGGCTGATGTCCGGTGGATATTGGCTGATGGCCGTTGGCGTGACGGAGGGGTGTGGCTGGATAATGGCCGTTGGCTTGACGGATAACACTTTTTGTTCATAAGTGCTGGCCTGGTAGTCCGTGATGGATTGCCGGGCTTTTTCATGTCCTTTTTCAAGGTGACGCTTGAAGATACCTTTGTCCTGGATTAATAGGTAAAGATATGGCGGTTAACATACAAGACTTTAGAATGGCAATCCGGATTGATAATTCGGAGGCGAAAGCGAAGTTTGACGAGACCAAACGGCAGATTGATGCTGTCAAGGCTGAAATGGCGAAATTGCGGGCAGAAGGGAAGGAGAATTCAGCGGAATACAAGGAGCAGAAAGAGAATCTGGATAAACTGAATGCTGCGCTCGCCGTTCAACGTATAGAGGCTGGAAAGACTGCATTGTCTTACTCGGAATTGCGCAAGGCTGCGGCTTCCCTCAAGAGGCAGATGGATAATACCACTCCCAGCACGGAGAAATGGAAAGCGCTACGGGCTGATTATCTGCTGACCAGGCAACGGATGAGAGAGGTGGAGGTGCAGGCACGTGAGACCCGTTTTTCTCTTTCCAAAATGGCTGATGGGGTTAATAGGTATGCAGCTATGGGGGCAGGAGTTGTCGGGGCTCTTACCGGGGTGGCCTTGACTGCCCGCAAATGTGTGGATGAATATGCGGAGATGGAGGAAGCTGAAGCGCAAGTTATCAAGTACACCGGTATGACCCGAGATGAAGTCAAGGGACTGAATGAAGAGTTCAAGGAAATGGATACCCGTACAGCGCGTGAGAAGCTGAATGCTCTGGCCGGTGATGCTGGTCGTTTGGGGATTACTGGGAAGAAGGATGTATTGGAGTTTGTCGATGCGGCCGATAAGATTAATGTGGCACTGGGTGAGGATTTAGGGGATGATGCGGTGAAGAACATCGGCAAGTTGGCGCAGATGTTCGGCGAGGACCAGAAACTTGGGTTGCGTGGGGCGATGTTGGCTACCGGTAGCGCCATTAATGAGGTAGCACAGAACTCCAGTGCGGCAGAAGCGTACCTGGTAGGATTTACTGCTCGCGTGGCAGGGGCAGCGAATCAGGCGAAGGTCTCTCAGGGTGACATTCTGGGATATGCCTCTGTACTTGACCAGAACATGCAGCAGCAGGAGATGGCGGCGACGGCTTTCCAGACGCTGATGATGAAGATGTACCAGGAGCCAGCCAAGTTTGCAAAGATTGCAGGGCAGAGCGTGGAGGATTTTACCTCTCTTATCAAAAAGGATGCGAACGAGGCGATACTTCAGTTCCTGGATACATTGAATAAAAAAGGAGGGCTTGATCAGCTGGCACCTATGTTCAAGGAGATGGGGCTGGATGGTGTCCGGGCTTCTGGTGTCATCAGCACGATGGCCGGCAAGATAGATGACATTCGTAAAGCGCAAAGATTGGCCAATGATGCGTATCGCGACGGTACCAGCATTATTAATGAGTTTAATGTACAGAACAATACGGTTCAGGCGGGGCTGGATAAGGCAAAGAAGCACTTCAAGGATGTACGGGTGGAGCTGGGTGAAAAGCTCCAGCCGGTGATGAAGTACATGATAACGACGGGCAGTCTGACGGTGAAGGGATTGGGAACTATGATTTCCATCTTATGGAAGTACAAGGGGGCCATTGTTGCAGCCTCGGCTGCTGTTGCTGCCTATACATTGGTCGTAAAGGCAGACACTATGGCCAAAAGCTTGTGGACTACTATAACCAAAGGCGCTACTGCCGCAGCGTCATTGTTTAACAAGACATTGAAGGCTAATCCGTTGGGACTTGTAGCTTCGGTATTGGCTGGTGTCGTATCATATCTGGCTATATTCAAAACCAGGACCAATGAGGCGACGGAGGCTCAGGAAGCTTTGAATGCCAAAATGGAGCGCTATGAAACGCTGATGGGACGTATTGCTGGTATAAAAAGCAAAGCCGATAATCTGGATTTGCTGGATGATGACCAGAAGCAACGTACACGGAGCGAGACTGAAGCAGCCATCAGCGAACTTAAAGACCGCATGGCTGAAGAGATGGCGATTCACCGTAAATGGTTCCAGGAACAAAAGGCAGAAAAGATGAAATGGATTGGCGATGACAAGTCTTTGGAGAAGGCGGTTATCGGTGGGTTAAAACATCAACTGCAAGAACGCCTAAAATTATATGGCAGCTATGCTGTGAAGAAAAAGGAATTGGAGGCGATTCTTGCAAAGCTGCCCGAACAAGAAGTAGATAATCCGGTGCCAGGAGGAAACAGCAATGGAGTAGATGATAATGGCCTTGACAAAGAACTGAAGACCCGTGAAGAGAAGCTGAAGCAGGCAATGCTGGTCGAGCAGAATTTGTGGAAGGAAGAATATCTGAATTGGCAGCACACCGAAGATGAATACAATCAGGCCTTGCAGGATTCTGAAATGAAATTTCTGCTGGAGAGGAAAGCTTTGCTGGAAGCTTATGGCAAGGATACATCAGATATACAAGGGCAGATTTATGACAAGATGATAGCTGAAGCTGCCCGTATTGATAAGGCTAAGAGTGAAGCTGAAGGTAAGGAAAAGCAGGAGACCTTTGCCGCCCTTGATTCATCATATAAGTCAGACCGGCAGCAGATAAAACAAGCCTACCTTGATGGGGATATTCGTTCCGAAGAGGAGTATCGCAGGAAATTACTCGAAGCTGAACGCGATTACCTGGAGCAGAAACGTGCCATGCAGTTGCAATATGGAGATGATACTACAGCCGTCGATGACAAGCTGCTGGATATGGGGCTTTCCTCTCAAAAAGAGGAAAAGGACAGCCACCGTGAACAAGGATTCATGGATATGGATTCCGCTTCCTCATATTCTCAGAAAAACGATATTCTTCAGGCGATGTATGATGCCGATTTGATAACATATGAAGAATATCAGGCAGAGAAGACCCGTATTGCAGAAGAGCAGGAACAGTTACGGGAAGATACGGCGAGAGCGGCATTCGACGTCATTGGCCAGGCCGCATCTGCTGCCAGTCAGGTGGTAAGTGCTTTGCAGGATGCGGAGGTCAGCAAAGTTACCCGAAAATATGATAAAGAGATTAAGGCGGCCAAGAAAGCCGGTAAAGATACCACGAAGCTTGAGGAGGAGAAGGAAGAAGCCATCAACCAGGTTAAAAAGAAGTATGCCGACAAACAGTTTGCCGCCTCTGTCCTTCAAGTGACTGCCAGTACTGCGGTTGCCGCTATGGAGGCATACAAGGCTATGGCCGGTATCCCTATTGTTGGGCCGGCATTGGGAGCCGTTGCTGCTGCGGCAGCCATTGCCAGTGGTGCTGCACAGATTGCCGTTGCCAAGCAACAGCGTGATGAAGCGAAGGGACTGAAATCCGGTGGTTATGTGGATGAGTATGTGGAGGGCTATACCAAGAACGGTAATCCTGATGATGTGGCTGGTGTTATTCCGGTACATAAGAACGAGTTTGTGGCCAACCATGAAGGTGTGGCCAATCCGCATGTGCGCCAGTTCTTGGATGTGTTTGACATTGCACAGAAAAACGGGACTATCCGTATGCTCAATACGACGCAGATATTGGAGCAGGTTCGTACACGCAGCGGCAAGTATGGCGGTGGTTATGTTGATACGAGTGATTACTCTATGGCGTTGTCGTCCGACAAAGGTAACGTCTTGTCTGGCTTGACACCGGAACAACGCTCGCAGATCGTGAGGTTGTTGGCTCGCAACAATGAATTGCTCGAAATTCTCGCAAAAAAAGAATTGGTGGTTGACTCCCGTAAGGTGCGGGATGGCATAAAAAGGCTCGAAGTCCTGGAGGGCAATGTCAGTAGGTAGTGTCCTTTTTTTATGGTACCGGTACAGATAATTTTGCAACATGAATGTATTCCAGGCAATAGATGAAATGAGGCAGTTGTCCTCCGAAGGAAAAAGCTTTTCTTTTTCTTTCATGAGTTATAGTTATGAGCGTCGCAAAAGCGATGGGGTCATAACGGTGAACAATGCACGTCTGCGTAAGCAGAGCCATAAAGAGAACAATAGGTTTGCTGATTATATGCTGAATTTTATCAATCTGGATACTATGGAATATGGCATGTGCTGGCAGCCTCTATTGCTGTCTTTTAATGATAATGAACTTGAATTGGGTTGATGGATACCAAGTTTGAAAATATAGTACCTTGGAATGGCTCGAATGATACCGGGCGCGATGTTCGTTTAAAGTGGGAAAGAAACTTTAAGCGCATAGCAGATGCCTTGAAGGAATTGTCTGATACGGATAAGCAGATTATAAAGGATATTTTAAAAGAAATAGATAAAATATTTCTGCATAAGGATAAAGAGGACGGCACTCCCTTCCCCATAACCTTCGGAGATTGGGTCAAGTTCGGCGAGTTCCTCACCGGCATTTCCGGAGGGTGCATCGACAAGAATGGCATCCTTGAAATGGAAGAGGGCATTTTCCGCAAACGTGTGTTTGTTCCGGAGATTGCCTACAACCGTGTGACCTATTTCAAAGGCAGGATGTGCGCCTCTCCCGGAGGTGGATGTACGGTCAAGGAATGGACGGACAACGGTGACGGCAGCTACACCATAACTCCAGACTTGACGGATGCCGACGGGCTGAGCCAGTTTGTCGATGATATACTTACTACTTACTTCGTCACCAAGAACGCCGAAGGCAAGCTGCAGGGTTTCGAGGAGATGAAGTTCCGGGTGACTTCCGCAGACTATACAGCCAAGACATTCGTCATGACACCGAAGCCAGGTACTGACTGGAAGCCGGGGGAATCTATGGTACTCGCCCAGACGGGTAACTTCACGGATGAGGATAGGCAGACGTACATCCTGATTGATACGGTGGGCGGCAACAACTGCATTACTTTCTTCGACCACGCCAACACCTGGGATGTCGAACCGGCACAAGAGATGTCTTGGATTGGCAAGAAGAAAGGCAGAACAGTTCACGGCATACCGGCTGACAACTACTCGGCTGTTTTTCGCCACGTCATCATGTCCGGCAAGATATTCCAGGTGGATGACATCACCGGCGAGGCTTTCCGGGTACCGCTATTTAAAGGTACGTGGAAAAAGGGTGAGAAGTATGCCTATTACGATGAGGTGACGCATAACGGCAGTTCATGGATATGTGTAAACGAGAAGGGTTCGACTACAGAGCCGACAGACGGCAATGCTGATTGGTTGAAATATGCAGCCAAGGGAGAAAGCGGCAAGGGTATCAAGTCTACCGATGTGGAATACGCGATATCGGTATCTAATGTCATTGCCCCGGTGGACGGTTGGCAGACTACCTCTCCTGAATGGGAAGCCGGCAAGTATATCTGGTCGCGGACGAAGATTGTCTATTCTGATGGCGAAGTTAAATACACCCAAGCGGCTTGTATCAGTGGTGGGCAGGGAGCTGACGGCAAGGGCATCAAGTCCATTACCGAAGAATACTACCTATCCTCTTCATCGGCCACCACAACCGGAGGCGAGTGGCAGACTACCTCTCCGACATGGAAAAACGGATGGTATATCTGGACCAGGACAAGGATAGTTTTTACTGATGGTACAAGCACCACAACGAACGCCATCTGTGTGACTGGCAGCAAGGGTGCAGACGGTACAAGCATTACCAATTGCGGTGACTGGCAGACCGGAAAGCATATACCTTGCATGGGTATTACCAAGATGGCCGGACGTGTCTTTTTATGTGTCGCTCCTGATGGTACCGACAATCCTCCGATGTGGACTCAGACGACCAATGAGGGGAGACGCATCCTGCAGACGCAGAATGGCGGCAAGTCCTACGGTTATACCATTACCGGGGACTTGAATACCGCTGAGTATGAGCTGCTGGTGGAGAACGGCCAGGATGGGCGTGACGGTAGGGATTATGAGTGGATATTCAAGCATACGACAGAGAATATAACACCTTCCACACCAGCCACTTCGCAGGTGGATGACTATGTGCCGTCCGGCTGGCATGATGACCCGATTGGGGTGAGCGAGAGCCTGCCATACGAGTGGGCTTGCTGCCGGACTAAGAAGGACGGTGTATGGAGCGCGTTCAGTCCGGCCGCCATCTGGGCCAAGTGGGGCTTTGACGGCGAGTCTGCCATTGTAGCCGATTTCGACAACGAGATGGAAAGCATTGCCTTGACATACGAAGGAAAGACTGTTTCGCAGTCCGTACTCAATACGACCGTCGGCATGTGGTATGGTACGAAGAAACTACAGCTCAAGTCCATCTCATGCGTGACCCCTGCCGGTGTCACGGAGAGCTACAATGTCAATACGGGTGTGATAGCGTTTACCGTGGCTTCCGGCATTTCGATGCCTGCACGCTCAGAGGTCAGGATAACCGTTACGGCTACGGTACAGGATACGGATATAAGCCGTGAGCTGGTATTCACCATTGCCGGGGTGCGTGCCGGTAATCCGGGCAGTGATGCGGTGCTCTATAGACTGGTGCCTTCCGTCTCATCGGTAAGCAAGCGGAAGGATGGTACCTACAGTGTGGCAAGCGTGTCATGTACACGCACCAAGTCTGTAGGCGGTAGCACTTCCATCACGACTGACGGTGTGCTGAAATACAGCAAGGACGGAGGCGCAGAGGTCGAGATACAGAACGGAACGGCCATTTCCCCGAAGAACTTCACGGCGCAGTTACAATTTGTCTATTATGTGGGTGGGCAGGTCGTGGACCGGGAAACTATACCCATGGTTGTGGATGGCAACGACGGTAATCCTGGGAAACCGGGCGGTGACGGCGAATCCGTCAAGGCTGGCGGTGAGTGGCGCACGGCTAATACTCCATACAAAAAGCTCACCATCTGCACGATGGGGGGGCGCTCCTGGCTCTCCAAGGTTGACACTTCGAATCCACCTCTATGGACAGTCAATGACAGTCAGGATAGGCGCATTCTGCAAACACAGAACGGTGGAAAGAGCTACGGCTATATTCCTAACGGAAAAGTGAACACGGCCGAATGGGAACAGCTTACCCAGGATGGCGGCATGGTCTATCTCATCAGTACATGCAGTAATATACGGGTGAGCAGTGTCGGGTCGCTTGTTCCTTCAGCTTTTCGGGTCTATGCCAAGCGGACGCTCGGCAGCGCCACATTGACTTATCCGGACGGATATCTGGCAGCGAGAGGCTACAGCAACGGGATATGGAGCGCCATCGCAGGACCTTCGAGGGCTTCCGAGATTACGGTCAACGCTTCTGCAGGGTATTCAACGTTTTCAGTCCGCTGTTATCAGAGCCAAGCTGACGCTTCGGCATGGAATGACAGTTTCATTGCCGAGATGTCCGTGGGTGTAAGTTATGACGGTTCAAGCGGACGAGATGCCAGTGAGCCGCGTCCGAGAGGTTTTTTCACCAAGGGCAACACGTATGTATGGAATGAAGATTACCATGACATCGTACTGGCCACATTTAACAATCGCACCATTCCGTTCAGGGTACGGGCATACGGTACTTCTGTCACTGTCGCACCCTCGTCCATTGACGGTGATGCGAATTGGGAGGCGGCACAGCAGTATCAGTTTGTGGCGACTGACATGATGCTTTCCCGAAAGATACGTGCCGATGAAATCTATGTGGATGATTTGGTGGTACAGAATGTATTGGCAAGGGATGACGATGGGAATCCGACAATCGAAATCAATGGAGATGAAAAGAGGTTCACCATAGGCGGAATTGAAATAAATTCCGACGGGTTAGGGTCTAAGATGGCTGATTCCGGAAGGCTTGATTTGAACGGGAGCTTTATGCGGCTCGGTTTGGATGGGCTAAGAGTAAGACATTCCCAATATTCGAATCTGGATAACATTATCAGATATGTATATAGTATCGCGACATTGATAGATGGCTGTCTCAAACTGGAATCCAAAGGGGCAGTCTATTCACCCAAAGAGGTATTCTATGCCGTATCAGGCAATTTCGGTTTGAAAATAAACAGTTCCGGGATATACAGGACTTCGGACGGAGGCACAACATGGGTTCAATTATAATTTTAATATCAGTATTATGAAAGTGTTTTATGAAAGCAAAATTGCAAAATGGCTGCTGTGGCAGGGCTACAGCACCATCACATTGGGATGCTTTGTATTCACCACGAAAAGCAAGGAGGAGATGAAGCAGAGTACACTTAACCATGAGGAGATTCATGTGCGCCAATGGGAAGAATGTCTGATTGCATCGGCTGTGCTGCTGACATTAATCATGCTGTTTACCGGGTTCAACTTATGGGTATATCTACTTTGCCCGTTGTGGTTCTACCTCCAGTATGGTGTGGAGTACGCAATATCCTACATGTATCACTTATGCCGTAACCGGTGCTGGGTGAATGTAGGTGATAAGGCTTACGGAAATTCAGCATTCGAGATGGAGGCAGAAGCCAACGAAGAGGTAGACGGTTATCTTGATGTGAGAACTCCTTTTGAGTTCTTCAGATATTACGGAAAATTTTGATTTATAATTTACAAAACGAGACTAAAATTAAAATGTTAAATCGGGTAATATTTCCGTCCGGAAATTATGCCCCTTAAACGTACAAGGTATGGCAGAGAAACAAGATATTCAAGAGAATGCAATGGCTGGGGGTACACCTACAAGATTGCGTGGACTGGCGGCGAACGGCAACAGTATATCACCAACATTGGAAGAGGTAATGAATGCGATGGGAATATACACCTATAGCTTTACATTGGCGGCAGGTGAGGAAAAAGACCTTGGTGACTTGGGGTACGGTATATATTTGCTTGCATCTCCCAATAATGCAGCAACAGCTATATTTGCTTGTGGTTCCTATTCGAATAGCTTTGTATCAGATGCGGGTTCAAATTACTACTGTGATTATACAGATGGGACTAAAGGTATTGTTTTCGGTCGAAAAACGACAAATAGTAGCTTTTTTATCAAAAGCAACAGAAAAACTGAAACATCCATAGTTTTAAAAAGGATTGGTACCTTATGATAGTGGTTCTGCAAGCCATGTGGATTTTCATTCTGGTTATGCCCGTTCTGACCGAGATGGCCGGAACGGGTTTAATTATGTCAATATATTTGTTTCCATTCTCCCCAGTTATACGTATCTTTTCCCGTATTTTTCCTACCTATTAACATGAAGCCAGTCATATTATAACTATAAGCTTTTATTGTCACTACATCTAATCCATTTATATCTCCACCAATACGTGATATTATCTCAACAGTACCATAAAAGGTTCCATTCCCTTCAGGGCCATTGAAAGTCCCTGAAGTACTTGTATTAATTTCGTAAATATAAAGACCTGCCCCGGGAAAATTGGCAGGGTCTTTAAAATCTCCATTAAAATTCAATTTGGGAGTGATATGCACCAAATCTTCCTTCTTTATCAGCACACTGTCTTTGCCCTTTAGCGCTCTTACATAGTCCACACTGTTAGACACAGTCATTTGGTCTTCTCTAATATCATCACCTGCCATACTTAATATATTTAAGGGGCAAGATATGCAATAGGAAAATAAGAGATTAATCTACTTATATATATTTAGTAAAAATATTACCAAAATCCTGCAACTATTTGATAATAGATTGATATATTACCATCCCAATTGTTTTTAATAAAGCATGAATTTGCAGAATCTTCTCTGAATAAAACCAACTTACTACTATTATTACTATTCCTATTCCCAATAATAAATCTTTCATTTGAAGAAATCAATTGTATTGCATTCTCTTCTCCATAACAAGAAAATAATGCTACGCATTGTTCTTGGATTGATGTAGTAGAGAACACAACCAATCCTCCTTTTACTCCAAAATCAAATATTTCACCTGGAGCTAACACTTTTGTCTTACGAATATTTTGCGGATATAACCCCTTCTGATTAAACAGAACATCTGCCAAATCACTCTTCTTAATTTTCCCTTGGCTACCATCTGCCAGTTCCACATATATATAAGGTGCATCCGTTACCACTTGGAACTGATTCATTTTAATATCTTGCTTCTCTGCCATATTCTTATATTTAAGGGGCAAAGGATATGATATCAAAAATGGCGACCTAAGCCGCCATTTATTTAAAGTGAAAATTCTTTTACTAAATAATTGTCAGGAATTGTTTCACTAACTTCTTCTGGCGTTTGGAAAGTGAAATTAATATTGTTTGAATAAGCTATATAATATTCATTATTGGCAGCAGAATATACATATACGTCAAGCATTACTCTGGAAGTTGTATTTTTATTGTATAAGATTCGTGCTTTGGATATGTTTTTTTTGCCTCCTTCACTCAATAGAACAACTGATTGTAGATTAGAATACCCATCAGCACTTACATATAACAATTTTGAACCAGGCGCGGTATTGCTATAATAATTCGCAACATTAATGATTGCGGATGATGGAGCACTTCCTATACCTCCTATTGCGATTCTATACCATTTGCCATTATCCATATCTCCGATAACGATTCCACTTCCAGTATTCGGATGAGGAAGGTCATCAGGTCTTATCAGCACACTATCTTTCCCTTTCAAGCCTCGCACATAATCTACACTGCTGGACACATTCATCTGGTCTTCCCTAATATCTTGTTCTGCCATACCTTGTACGTTTAAGGGGCAAGAGATTGGAAAGAAAAATGAACAGCCTAATAAAGACTTATGAAATGGTAATTTTATTTTCCTGAGCATGAGAGCCTATAACATATTCCGATGTTACCGCTTCCATAGAAATAATCTGGTTGGTGTTCCCAGTAACATTTGATATAGCATACAAAATGAGACAACCACCGGAATGATTTGGGTATTTACTGTTTAAGTAAAAACTGAAAGTATTGTCATCATCAACGTAGCATATAATATAGTCACATATTGATAAACTGTAATTTTCTTTGGATAGACGACTGTCTGCGAATTTGTTCTCCCAATACTTTATGTTAACAGAGAAATTCTCATTACTCATATTGTTTTGGTTAAAACCGATAGAGCATTGTAACCTTATGGCACGATATTGCGCTACACTTGTTTTAGTCTTAACAATAAAACCTTTTACATTTCCAACAGAAGGAGTAGGAAACAACTTTGGGAATAAGCCTCCTATTAATGTATTCATCGCATTTGCCAAATCACTCTTCTTAATTTTCCCTTGGCTACCATCTGCCAGTTCTACATATACATACGGTGCATCCGTTACCACTTGGAACTGATTCATTTTAATATCTTGTTTCTCTGCCATACCTTGTACGTTTAATGGGCAAGAAGCATGCTTGGAAATAACGGTGTCAATTTATTCTATATAAACAATAAGCAAAATAAACATTTAGGTAACTGAAATAAAACATGCATTTATGTTATGTGCAATTGCTGCTCCATTGTATATATACAGATTTCCATTACTTTCTTTTCTATATATACATATTTTACCCTCTACTTTGCCGCCAAAGTTTCCGTTTGGTAATTCGGACAGAACATTAGCACTTAAATCACTGTTTATGACTGCCATTCCTATAGAATGGCTATGGCTGCTAACTCTTATTGTTACTATACCGCCATTTTTAAAGTTGATTTCCTTTTCTTCTCCAGCATCAAATCTTTGATTCACTCTGACAAATCCATAATTAGCAAACAGATTATTAAGAGCAATCAGCACGCTGTCATTGCCTCTCAGCCCTCTCACATAGTCTACGCCACTGACCGAAGTCATCTCATTTTCTTTAATATCTTCTGCCATATTCTTACATTTAAGGGGCAAAGAACACGGCAGAGAAATGAAGGCTCAAAAGCTCTCTTATATTTAGGTATTATTTATCAACGTCCAATCTTTTAAAATCTCTCCATTGCTACGGATGGTTTTAATATATATTCTTGCAGAGTTGGTAATGTATAAATGGGCCGTGTATTGAAACCCTCTTAGCACTAATAAAATCCCAGTCCCCATATTATCTAAATTATCAGTAGATGAATATACACCAGCACTGATTTTATTATTGTATCCTTCACTTAATATGTTCTTACCTTGTTCAAATCCATTAGCTTGCATAAGCCCATTGTTTGTCTCTGTTGCCACCGGCATTGCACTTATTACTTCTGTCAATGTCGGACTAATACTGTTGCCGTTTTTATCCAGTCCACGTAACCGTGCCGGAGTTCCACCACTCATCGCATTTTCCTTAATATCATCTGCCATACTTAATACATTTAAGGGGCGAATCCTCCGGATTATGAAAACTTTATGTTCGATACTTTATTAATTGCATATAAATTCTTACTTTTAAAGGAGAAAAACAGAATCCTATGAATTACGGTTACATACGAGTCAGCAGTGAAAAACAGACCGTTGAAAACCAGCGGTACGAGATAACTGAATACTGCAAGCGCAAGGGGCTCATTATAGATAAGTGGATTGAAGAGAGTGTGTCTGGTGCCAGGCATCCCAATGTGCGGAAATTAGGCAAGATACTGAATACGATAGACCAAGGCGATACCATATATGTTACGGAACTTTCAAGACTTGGACGCTGTGCGTATATGGTTATAGCTATCATATCTCATTGTCTGATTGCCAAAGCCAATATTGTGGAAATCCGTGATGACAAGCTTATTAAAGATGATTCAGATTCTGTGCAAGATACGTTTTTAAAGGTCTTATTTGCTCAAAGAGAGCGGGAAGATATATCAAGGAGAACCAAAGCCGGACTTGCCAGGCGGGTAGCCATGGGGATGAAGCTTGGACGAAAACCAGGTGTTCAGAATTCCCATTATAAATTGACTGGAAAGGAACGGCTAATAAAAAAGATGTTTGAATACGGATATTCCAAAGCCGCTATTTGTAGAAGGCTGCAATGTAATCCGATAACTTTGGATAGGCATCTTATAAGGATGTGCTATTTTCTACCTTGTAATTGAGTTTTATATCTTTGCGTGAAAAATGATTTACGCGTATATTAGAGTCAGTACAGATAAACAAACGGTTGAGAATCAGAAATTCGAGATAGAGAAGTTTTGTAAGATAAGAGAACTGCAAATAGACAGATGGGTGTCGGAAACCATATCCGGTACCAAGTCTGCAAAAGAACGGAAGCTTGGCGCTTTGCTGAAAAAACTTAAAAAGGGTGATACCCTTATTTGCTCTGAAATTAGTCGTCTTGGGCGTCGTCTGATGGAAGTGATGAGCATTCTAAACACTCTCATGCAAAAAAAAATCACTGTTCTGACTGTAAAGGAGAAGTATGAGTTGGGTAACAATATACAGTCTCAGATACTTGCCTTCGCTTTTGGTCTGTCAGCTCAGATTGAGCGTGATTTGATTTCGCAACGGACCAAAGAAGGTCTTGCCAGGCGTGTTGCCGAAGGACAGAAATTAGGGCGGCATAAGGGTGGGCATAACTCGCATTACAAGCTGACGGGTAAAGAAGCTCTTATTCGTACCATGCTCGATTACGGATATTCCAAGGCTGCAATCTGTCGTAAATTGAAATGCAATCCTAAAACATTGGATGACCATTTAAAAAGGATGCAATAAGTAATCGGATTTCAAATATAAATTCCTATATTTGCTTATAGAAATGCATATAAATACCAAGAGCTTAGTGGCGACTTATGTTGTCATCGAGCTCTTTTTTTATGTCCTTTTTCGAGGCGGTAGATGCTGGTAGCTTTGTCAGTGGAATATTGTGGAACGATGTCATGTTTGATGACGGTTTACTTCTTTGGGTAATTGTTCGACAAAAAAGTGGTTGGTAGTATTAATAATTATATGGTATTTGAAAATGGATAGATTATTGACATTAGACCAAATTCGTGTGATATGCGTGTCGTTATTTAGTTCGACATTAGCATATCTGACACCTACCCAAGGCTTCCTTATAGCTTTGGCGGTGATGTTTGCCTTTAATATCTGGTGCGGTATGCGTGCCGATGGCGTGAGTATTATTCGGTGCAAGAATTTCAAGTGGAGTAAGTTTAAGAATGCATTGGCAGAATTGCTCTTGTACCTGGTTATTATTGAGGTGGTGTTCGTCTTCATGGATTCAATAGGTGACGGTGAAAGTGCTCTCATTGTTATAAAGACTATTACATATGTTTTCTCATACGTGTATTTGCAAAACGCATTCAAGAACCTGATTACAGCATACCCGAAGAATAAGGCTTTCCGGATAATCTACCATTTGATAAGGTTTGAGTTCAAGCGTGCGATGCCCTCGCACGTCCAGGAAGTGATTGGAAGAATTGAAAATGAAATTGATAAGGAGGAAGAAAAATGAAAGTATTGATTGACAACGGACATGGTAGTAATACTCCCGGTAAGCGTTCTCCGGACGGCCGGTTAAGGGAGTATGCCTATACCCGTGAGATAGCTGAACGGCTGGTAATGGAGTTAAGGAAGAATGGCATTGATGCTGAGCGTATCGTCAAGGAAGAGATAGATGTTCCACTGGCAGAGAGATGCCGTAGAGCGAACGAGTATAAGGCTTCTGAGGCTATACTTGTTTCTATCCACTGCAATGCTGCCGGTAATGGAAGTGATTGGATGTCTGCCCGTGGTTGGGAAGCGTGGACTTCTGTTGGCAAAACAAAAGCGGATAAGTTGGCGACTTGTCTGTACGAGAATGCCGAATACTGTCTGCCGGGAATGAAGATACGCAAGGACATGACGGATGGAGACAAGGATAAAGAAAATGGATTCTACATACTGAAGCACACAAAGTGTCCGGCTGTCCTTACGGAAAATCTGTTTCAGGATAATAAAGAGGATGTGGAGTTCTTGTTGTCCGAAGAAGGAAAACTGGCAATTGTGAATCTGCACGTATGGGGCATTATGAAATATCTGGGACTATGAAAAAGTTACCGTGGATATTAATTGTACTGCTGGCAATTGCTTGTATAGTGGTTTGGTTCCGTCCGCATGAGCAGCCTCCGGCTGAAGTTCATGTAGAGACGAAGATAAAGACGGTTGTCAAGGTAGATACGATGCTTATCTCTGCACCGATGGCAGTATTCTGGCGTTTCGTGCCGGATGATACGACACGGATAGGTGATACCTTGCTTCATCGTAAGCAAGTGGTATATAGAGACAGTTCGTATCGTGCTGTGGTGAGCGGATATGTTGACCCTCGGCTGGATAGTATGGTGGTGTATCCGAAGACGGTTTATCAGACAGTGACGAATGATATATACCATCCGGTGGTTGTTAAGTCGAAGAAAAAGCGGTGGGGATTTGGTTTGCAGGCAGGGTATGGCTATCCGGGTGGTTTTTATGTCGGTGGTGGGGTGAGTTATAATTTGTTTATGTGGTAGGAAAACTATACCTTTGTTGCTGTGGTAGTTTTACTTATCATTTTTTGATAAGTGGCCCCGGCTTCCGTCGGGGCTTTTCATATTTATAAAAGAAACGGTATTTGCTTGTTTCAATGAAAACGGAATTGATAGAGAATATAGGTTTTACAAAGGAGGAATACAATGCCAGGACTTTGGGTGAGGGTGTTGCCTCCTTTGATGAATTCATAAATGCGATAGTCGCATTTGTGGAAGAAAGTGGCGGCAGTCTGGAGGATGCCGTTGATATGGCGAACGACGCGTATTTTCAATTATAAATGATTATATAAAGTAGCTATGGCAGAAGAAAGTAAATATGCTTACGACGAGGAATCCGTCAAGGCAATAATCGAATGGGCACAAACAACCCAGTTACCCAAGGAGGTGATGCTAAGTGAGGCAGAACATATTTTTGACACCTCCATGTATGTTAATGCGAATATCTGCGATATAAAGCAGCATTATCCGGATGCTTTCTACAATCCGGCCATTGACCGGTTGTATCGGTTAAAAGAATTTATGGAAGGGGCGGCTGAATAAGCTGCTCCTTTATAATTCTCCGACAAAGTGTTTTGTTTCTTCATGTACTGTCAGAGAACTTCCTTTCAAATATTTGTTGGTCGTTGATATATCTGTATGCCTTGCCTGGTCACGGGCAACTACTATACCGGCTGAGTTAGCTAAGTCGCGGATTCCGGAATCCTTGAAGCTGTAAAATAAATAGGTATCTGGTAACTTTAGAGCTGAACGGAGCTTATAGAATCTGTCTCTAATCACTCGGGTAGTAATCTTTTTATTGCCAGGCTTGAAGCCTTTACTGAACAAATAGCAGTTAGTATCGTTATCGAATATATGTAAATCAATCATCTGCTTTATTATTTCATCATTCAATCCTACCATGCCATCTCGTCGATTTTTAGATATGTTTGATGCAACAAGTATCTTTTGTTCCTTTAGGTTTATATCGCATAACTTAATGTTTGTCAGTTCTTCCGGACGAATAAATGTGTAATACTCCATTCGGCAGACAAGAAGATAATAAGGGTCATTTTCTGACAGATATTTAGTAATTCGTTTTAAATCCTCCGGAGAGATTGCTGTGCGTTTTTTATCTTCTTCTTTAAGTGATTTTATACGTTCGCACGGGTTAGTTTCCATATATTGTTTTTCGACCAACCATGAGCAGAATGATGAGAGCCATATCTTATAATTGTTTCGGGTACGTGCGCTTGAATCACGGTCAAGTAGGAGATAGTCCAGAAAATCACTAATATAGGTTAGGTTGAATTGATAAATGTACATGATTGGCAAGGTGTGGTTTTGCATATAATCACAGAGTACACGTAGTCTCTTATTGTAGTCTGTGAATGTATTTGGTTTGATGCTGCCGGCTTTTCGCAGTTTATCAAGGTACTTTGCATACATCTCAATCACATCTTCCACTTTTGCATATTGGCGGGAATTAGACAAATCTGCCCATGGGTTCCATCCGGAACGAAGTCTGGCGGTAACAGTTGCAATGATATCAGCAGCTCTTTTTCTACGTTCGGTGATTTTGCTTATTCCATCCAGCATATATTTTTTACGCTTCATCTTTTGTTCTGCTGGGTCGTATGCAGTGAAATCCACATACCAGTTCTTGCCAGTATGGAGGGTGGGTAACGTATAGCTTACTATTGTAGCTAAGGAAGAACCTTTTCTTTTTTTAGAAAACATTTTTTTCTACGTTTTTCAAGTATGAAAACGTAGGATGTTAGACAATCAAGAATTAAATCTGTCCGACTTTCGTCCGACCTAAACCAATAAAACCGCCGTAAATTTGTGATTTACAGCGGTTTGTTGTTGCACGGGAGGAGAGGCTCGAACTCCCGACACCCGGTTTTGGAGACCGGTGCTCTACCAACTGAGCTACTCCCGTGTTTGCGGCTGCAAAGGTAATGCAAACTTTCAAATATGCAAGTAACAGACGTACTTATTTTATAAAGAAAGTTGCTTACAACATCTGTAAGTCCTGATACATAATGCGATACGCTGCTGCTTTTTTTTCCAGTGCCAGCGGGTAGGCTCTTGAGGAAGAAGGCATCCGGTAGAGGCGCATCGGATGGTTTTCGAAAAGAAACTCCGTGAAGTCGCCTACTTTGGGCTTGTCGATGGAAAACTGCGTGCACAGCGTGTCCGTTGCCTTCTCGCCGGTGGTGACGATAGCCTTGCATTGCGGTATCCGGTGCAGTAGGGCAGGAATGTCCGTAGGCTGCACTACTTCCAGAAACTTGTCCGAGGCATTGTCCTGCAGGCGCCGTATGGCAGAGGCTGTGTCGAACAAGGCAATACCCTTTTCCTGCAGGAAACTGATGAGGCGTTCTTTGCAGAAAGCCTTCTTCGTCTTGTCTACAAAATAATCCTTGTCATTGAAGAAAAGGAACCCGGTAATCCTCCACATGTCATTGTTCCAGTTGGGGTAGTAAAACTCCATGGACCACCGCTTTTTCTGCGGAGGAAAGCTTCCCAGCATCAGCAGACGGGCGTTGCCGGGAAGGAAGGGTTCTAAAGGGTGTTGTTCTATTTCCATACTTTCCAATTTCATTGTTCTGCCTGCAAAAGTACGGAATATATCTTGGATATGCTATCCTGCAATGTCCTGATTGCTCATTCTGTCGGTGATTTGGAAGGGGAAATCAGGATATTCGTAGAGGCTGAACCGGGATTCTGTCTTGCCTTCCGTATAGTTCCAGATGGTGTCATATTCTTCGGCGTCTTCTCCCATGGCCTGCAGTTGGCGGAGGTAGGAGGCTATGGACTTGTTCTCTACGATATATATTTGTCCCAGCCGGTCTATTATAGGGCTGTGGCGCCGGGTGCTGTCATGGTCGAAACGCAGGATGCGCTTGCCTTCGGAAGTGATGCCTACCATGTTGAAGGTCATGCTCTTGCCGATGGCGGGCAGGTTGAGCACATTGCGGTCGGTGGCGAGGAAAGGCAGGTGGTGCGTTTTCAGGAAACGCCGGATGCAGGCTGCCGGGTCATGGACGGTTCCAAGCAGTACGGACAGATTATGGGCATCTTCCTTGGTCAGCTTTCCGAAGCGCTTTTCTTCCCATTGCTCTTGTACGGAACGGCTGTTGGGGGTAAACACGGCATTGTTTTCTTCAAAACCTTTCACGGAGAAGGTGTAGTAGCAAACCACTCCCAACTGATTGAGCACTTGGCGCAGGCGGGTGGTATGCCCCCGGCGGGATGCAGCTACGTTGTATACCAGTTGGTTGTCAATGAGCCAGCCTGCCGCCAGCAGTTTGCGTATTCCTTCGGCAGCTTCCGGAGTGACTTCGAGCGGGGTTTGGAAATGTGTCTGGATAATGAACTGGCGGATGCCGATGGTAGACGCCTTTTCCTTGAATTCCCTTAGAATCTCCACCAGCCCGTCATTGATGCGCATGGGCAGGTAGGCGGGGAGGCGTGAGCCGAGGCGTACACGTTGCAGTTCTGCATACTTTTCTCCCTCGGGCCGTTCCTGATTGGCTTTCCGCTTGCGGACTGCCATGCGGTAGACGGCGTCTAATATGTTGCCCAGCGTCTTGTTTTGGCTCATCAGTGCGTCACCGCCGGTGATGAGAATGTCCCGCAGTTGCGTGTCTTCCTCAAAATAGGCCATCAGCCGGCGCAGCTTCTTTTCCCATGTCTCCTTGGGACGCAGGGTGTCAAACTCAAAATTGAGCCGTTTGCTTTGAAAGTCGTACATACGCTGACAAGATGCGCAGAGTCCTCCGCAGGCGCGTCCCATGGTGTCGGGGATGAGGATGGCCACTTCCGGATAACGGCGGTGGATGTTATGCCCGTCGGGCAGCAGCCAGCCGGCGGCGTTGGGTTTACCTGGTTCTACGATATCCTCCCGTTCCCAGGCACGTATCTGTCCGTAGGTTTCCACCAGTTGGGGTGAATAGAGTATATAGCTGCGCAGGGCCTCGTCGTCGTATCCGCTGCCGGTGCAGTTCAGCAGTGACAGATAATAGGGGGTGGCGAAGAAAGGCATTCCCTTCTTGCGGGCTTTTGAGAGCAGGTACATGGTTTCGGCAGAAAGGGAGTTGCCGAGAAGACGGTTTAGCTCCGTAGGGCTTTTGACGGCCATGGCAAGATGGAAACGGAAGTCATTCCACCATTCGCTGACGAGGTTGAACTTCTCCTCGTAGCTGAGTCCCTCTTCGAAATGGAAGCGGGAAGCCGGGTTCTTGCGGTGCTCAATCTTCTGCACCAGTGCATGCAGGATGCGTTCCTTGTTCTTTGCACGGATATGCTGCACGTCTTCATCCAGTCCGCTGGGCCAGCGTTCGGTCAGGGTTTTGATTTTCTGTGCGGAGGGCAGGGTGGGGGCTGGCTGGTGGAGGCGTTTGAACTGCTGGAACAAGTCGATGAACAGGTCCGTTTCCGTTTCCTCTTCCCATTGTCCTGTGAGGAAGGAATGCAGCATTGATAAAGTTGATATGGGCAGCTGTTCTCCGATGGAGAGCTCGTGTACTTCCTGCCCGTCAAATTCAATCAAGAGTCGAATTTGCTTACCGGCCTCGTTGTCCACTTCCGGATGTCCGGCAATGTACTCCGTCAGGTTGGCCTTGAAGGCTTCCGCATCGTCGCTTTGAACGGCGATGCTGACCAATTCAGGGAGTTCGTGCCGATAAAGTTGTTCCAGTTGTGATAGAGTGAGTGCAAGCATTTTCTTTTGTTTCATAAGCGGTTGTTTTTTTGAAGTTAATATTTATGATGGTTGACGCGGGGTGCGTCCTTGTGTTCCGTGAGGGGAAAATGATTTCATTTGCTAAAAATAACAAAAAAAGCGGGAAATTTCTTTCCCGCCTTCTTGTTTCTAAAGTTCTTTAGAATTCTTTTTCTTTTATTTCTCTTCGTTGGCTTTCTGTTTCGGTTCCTTTTTGGCCAGCATCACTACGTTGTAAACGTACTCGGTCATCCATTGTTCCGAATATCCCAGACGCTCTTTGTACTGGCGTACTGCCGCTGCCGTCTTGTGTACATCGTCCTTTTTCCATACGGTTTTTGTACAGACGTCGTGTACGGTTTTTTCGGTCATGCTGCGCAGTGCTCCCTTGAAGATGGAAGGCATGCGGAATTTCCACTGCATCAGGTTTCCCATCAGCATCATCAAGTCATTGGAGAAGCCTTGATACATAAAGAGATAACCTTGTACGTCGTTCTGCGTACGGCAGTGCTTCTTGACGGAAGTATCAATTTCCTTGAAGAAGTTTTCACTGATGCCGTAGTCCTGCATCAGCATCTTGCGCGAAGCGGCCTTTTCCGCTTGTCCCAGGCGGCCTCCCTGCGTGGGGATTTTGAACAGACGCTTGAAGTTGGCTACATCCGGCACAAAGCGGATATTGGTGATGCCCAGGTTGGCGGCTATTACAGACTGGAAGTAGACGCGTGTCAGTGACACGAAGTCTTCCACATTCTTCGAAGATACTTCTCCGGTATTCTTGTTGAATAGTTTGGCAAATAAACTCATATCAAATTACGAATTACTGATTACAAATTACAAGACCGCAGGTCATCCGGCGGTTCCGGCTGCAAAAGTACGAAATAAGTTGGTTATCACCAGCACTCTATGTCTTTTTCTACCTCTTTCAGGCGGTTCTTGGTGAAAACGGGGTCTTTGATACCGGCGCTTTTCTGTGCGCGGTAGTCTTCAAGCAGCCTGAAAGCGTATTTTCCGAGCAGGCTGATGGCGATAAGATTGCAGAGCGCCATGAGTCCCATAGTGACGTCGGCAAGGCTCCATGCCAGGTCGAGGGTGGCAACAGCACCGAACATGACCATGCCGCCCACCAGTATACGGTAGATGTTGAGCACCCATTTACGGTGGGTAAGGTAGCGCACATTGGCTTCTCCGTAATAATAATTTCCCAGAATGCTGCTGAATGCGAAGAAGAACAAGGCTACCGCAACGAAGATGGCTCCCGAAGGTCCTATCTCGTTGGTCAGTGCATGCTGGGTAAGCTGTACGCCGTTTGTGGAACCATCCAGTGGAGCACCGCTGAACAGAATGATGAAAGCGGTGCAGGTACATATAATCAGCGTATCGGTAAATACTCCCAGCGTCTGAATCAAGCCTTGCTTCACGGGGTGGCTGACGTGTGCGGTTGCCGCCACATTGGGGGCGGACCCCATACCGGCCTCGTTGCTGAACAGCCCGCGTTTGATGCCCTGCATCAGCGCCATGCCGACACCCCCTCCCAAAGCCTGCTCCCATCCGAAGGCGTGGCCGACAATGAGTGCCAGGACTCCCGGCAGCTCTTTGATGTTCAACAGAACGATGATAAGTGCCAGTGCAATGTATCCCAACGCCATGATGGGGACGATGATGCTGCTGACTTTGGCTATGCGCTGTACGCCTCCAAAGATGATTGTCAGCGTGAGTGCGGTGATGATGCCTCCCACAACGGCATGGTCGAACCCGAAAGCGCCTTCGAAAGCGGCACACAGTGTATTGCTCTGTACCGAGTTGAATGCAAATCCGAAGGTAATGGTGATAAGTACGGCAAACAGTGCCCCCATCCACGGCTGTTTCAGTCCCTTACGCATATAGTAGGCCGGGCCGCCGATAAAGGAGTCTTTGCCCTTTATCTTATACAATTGGGCCAGTGTAGATTCTACAAACGAGCTGGAAGCACCCAGGAGGGCAATCACCCACATCCAGAATACAGCGCCCGGACCGCCTACTGCAATGGCGGTGGCAACCCCTGCAAGATTGCCCGTACCTACACGGCTGGCAATGGAGATGGCAAATGCCTGGAACGATGAGATATGCTTTTCCTTGGCATCGCCTTTCCCGCCCGAGTCGCCCAGCAGACGTACCATTTCCTTTATCATCCGGAACTGTACAAAGCGGGTTCTCAGCGTAAACCATACGGCGCATCCCAACAGTAGGGCAACGAGGATGTAGGTCCAGAGCAGGTCGTTTATCAGATTTATTATTCCCATAATGTATATGTACAGTTATCTATTTGTAGTAAAAAAAACTCACACAAAACAAGTGCTACCCTCTGTCGTTATCTAAGGTGGTCTCTGTCGTTACTTTAGGCTGCCTCTGTCGTTAACTGAGATAGACTCCTTGCAAGTTGATGATAATCAACGTGATATGAACTCGTGTGCTGCAATTTGTACCATGGACAAATCTGGACAAACTTGACGGAATCTCCTTGCCTATTTCAGCCTGAAGTGAAATTTGTGTCCTTCAAACACCGGTTCCACTATGTCATAACGAACAAACTTTGCCAGCAGATGTTCGGCGGCGCGTCGGGAAAGATGCGCCAGGCGGCAGTAACGGTTCAGTGAAAGGCGGTCGTTTTCTTCCAGCAGATTGAGCAACAGTTGTTCCCGTTCGGTATATTCTATCAGTTCTCCTTTCGGACTTCCGCTTTGCTGCCAGACGCGCAGATGGACGGGAGTAGCCAGGATGTTTTCATCCTTGATGCGGAGATAGGCCAAGTATTTTCCTGTTTCGTCCTTGGCATATACCGGCTTCCGGTCACTTTCCTCGATTTGTACCACCAGCACACTGCGGCCTTCCACCAGATAGGTCTGCATGGTGTAGTTCACTTCGGGGCTGCAATAAAGTCCGGCAGCCGCTTCTATCATATATTGTTCTTCGTCCGAACGGACACCGGCAATTTTCCCGTTATCTTTCACTCCGATGAGCAGTTTTCCACCGTCTGTATTGGCAAAGGCTGAAAGGGTTTTGGCTATCTTGCGGGCGTCGGATATTTCGAACTTGAAATCCTGCTGTTGGTGCTCTCCTTCGGCTATGAGAGCGTGTATATATTCGGTGTCAGTAAGCGTTTTCATGCTTGCAAAAGTAGATAAAAAACGCGTAAGAGCCCCTTTTTGCGGCGATTTTACCGAATATTTCAAAAAAAATATCGTTTTTCTGCATTTATTTCAAGAAAGAATGTATTTTTGCCAGACATTATTAACGAAGTAATTTAAAAAGGATTATGAAAGAATTAGTTGAAAAAGTAGCTGCATTGTATGCAGACTTCTCAAAAGATGCAAACGCTCAGTTGGAAAACGGTAACAAGGCAGCAGGAACTCGCGCTCGTAAGGCTTCTTTGGAAATCGAAAAAGCTATGAAGGAATTCCGCAAAGCATCTTTGGAAGCTTCTAAGAAGTAAGAAAAAAAGCATATTTGATGCTGCGAAAGACTGCCACTACTGGCGGTCTTTTTTGTTTTTGAAAAGTATTATTGTTACTTTTGGCGCAGGTATTATGGATGAAAACGTTCTCAATAAATTGAAGATACTGGCAGAGTCGGCAAAGTATGACGTCTCTTGTTCCTCCAGTGGTACGGTGCGCTCCGGCAAGGCGGGTATGCTGGGGAACACTGTGGGCGGTTGGGGTATCTGTCACAGCTTTGCCGAGGACGGTCGGTGCATTTCCCTACTTAAAGTGATGCTTACCAATTATTGCATCTACGACTGCGCCTACTGCATCAACCGCCGCAGCAACGACCTACCGCGTGCCACGCTGTCGGTGACCGAGCTTGTGGACCTCACCATGGAGTTTTATCGCCGCAACTACATCGAAGGGCTTTTCCTGAGCAGTGGGGTGGTGCGCAATCCCGATTACACGATGGAGCGTCTGGTGCGTGTCGCCAAGGACCTCCGTACTATCCATCGTTTCAACGGATATATCCATCTGAAAAGCATTCCCGGCGCCAGCCGCGAACTGGTGAACGAGGCGGGGCTTTATGCCGACCGTCTCAGCGTCAATGTAGAAATACCGAAAGAGGAGAATCTGAAACTGCTTGCGCCGGAGAAAGACCATAAGAGTGTATATGCGCCGATGCGCTACATCCAGCAAGGGGTGCTGGAAAGTTCGGAAGAACGCAAGAAACACCGCCACGCTCCCCGTTTCGCTCCTGCCGGACAAAGTACACAGATGATAGTAGGCGCTACCGCCGAGACGGACAAGGATATTCTGTATCTTTCGTCAGCTCTCTACAAGGGACCTACGATGCGGCGTGTCTACTATTCGGGCTATATTTCCGTCAATACCTACGATAAGCGCCTGCCGGCATTGAAACAGCCCCCTTTGGTGCGTGAAAACCGCCTTTACCAAGCTGACTGGCTGATGCGCTTCTATCAGTTCAAGGTGGAGGAAATAGTGGATGATGCCTATCCTGACCTTGATTTGGAGGTTGACCCCAAGCTGTCCTGGGCTTTGCGCCATCCCGAGCAGTTTCCGATTGATGTGAACAAGGCGGATTATGAGATGTTGCTCCGCGTGCCGGGCATCGGCGTGAAGTCGGCACGGCTGATAGTGGCTTCCCGGCGTTTCTCCAAGATAGGTTTCTACCAGTTGAAGAAGATAGGGGTGGTGATGAAGAAGGCGCAGTATTTCATTACCTGCTGTGAGTTGCCTATGCACACGGTCAACGAACTGACCCCGCAGGGGGTACGCAGTCTGCTGCTGCCCAAGCCTAACCGTAAGAAGGTGGATGAGAGACAGTTGGTACTTAATTTTGAGGAATGAATATTTTCCTGTATGACCATACGTTTGAAGGATTGCTGACTTCCGTGTTCGAAGCCTATTCCCGCCGTACCTTTCCCGATGCGCTGCTTTTGGAAGGAGAGCCGCTTCCTTTGTTCTACGACGGGCTGTTTACCGTGGTGACCGATGAGGAGAAGGCTGGTCGTGTCTGGCGGGGATTGCAGAAGAAGCTGTCGTCTACGGCACTTGCTTGTCTGGCCCAGTGCTGGCTGGCCGAGGAGCCGGAAACTCCCATGCTCCTTTTCCGCTATATCCGCAAGGCAATAGATGCTCCTCGTTCCATTGAAACAAACTTTGCCGACCCTGATGTGCTGGAGTTCTCCCGTATGTGGAAGCGGGTGGATTGGGAGCGTATACGCCTGCTTCAGTTTGTCCGTTTCCAGAAAGCTGCGGACGGTACTTTCTTTGCGGCTGTCAAGCCCGAGAAGAATGCCCTTCCCCTGGTGACGGAGCATTTCAAGGACCGTTTTGCCGACCAGCGTTGGCTGATTTATGACATCAGACGAGCCTATGGGTACTATTACGACTTGAAAGAGGTGCGCCAGGTGACTTTTGGTGAGGACAGTCGCGAAGGACATCTTGTCACCGGCATGCTCGACGAAAGTCTGATGGACAAAGACGAACGGCTTTTCCAATCTCTCTGGAAAACCTATTTCAAGGCAATCTGCATCAAGGAACGCCTCAATCCCCGGAAGCACAAGCAGGACATGCCCGTGCGATATTGGAAATATCTGACGGAAAAACAGCAGTGATTCCCTTTATTCGATTTTCTCCACTGTCACTTCGGGAAATTCCTGCATCAGTTGCAGCAAATATCCCTCATCATAGCCTTTCTTGGATTTGATGACCATGGTCACTTGATAGTTGGTGTACTCTCCCTGCACTTGCCGGTCCAGGTTGTAGGACACCACCAGATAGTCTTTGGAGTTGAATCGCCGGGACACTTGCGGCAGTATCTCTTTACTGGAAGTGGAAAAGGTTATCACGGAACTTTTCATGCCAATGCTTTTGAAAATAAGGCTCAACAGTTCGAGCCCTGCCAGAGTCAGCAGGGTGGCGGCAATGCTGATGGCGTACATTCCTGCACCTACTGCCAATCCGATGCCTGCAGTAGCCCATATTCCTGCGGCTGTTGTCAGTCCCCTGACTATCTGTTTCTGGAAAATGATGGTACCCGCACCGATGAATCCGATACCGCTGACTACTTGTGCGGCAACACGGCTGGGGTCCAGCGTCACACTGCTTTCCTTGATGATTTCTTGAAAACCATATTGGGATACAATCATGATGAGCGCGCTTCCCAATGATACCAGGAAATGGGTGCGGTAGCCTGCTTCTTTGGCACGGTATTCCCGGTCCAGTCCGATAATGGCACCCAATATTCCGGCTACCAGCAACCTGAGCACAAAATCAAAGTTTAACATCATCATCGTATCCTCTCTTTCTTTTTTATTAATTGATGACCCAATTCTTATTGTGGGGCACTGTTTTCTTGGGGTTGTAATGCATTCCGGCTTGTGTCGGTATTTTTAGTATGTATGTACGTCCGCTTTTATTCATCAGCGAGGTATCCCGCAGCCACGGATTGGCATCTTTCAGTTGGGCATAGGTGATGCCTTTATCTTTGGCAAACTGTGCCAGGTTGCCGATGCCCGTTGTGACGGTCACTTCCGTGTAGGGGATGGGTGGATAAAGATGTTCCCGTTTCAACAGAAAGCCGTACTGCTGCGGATTGCTGATGACTGCTTTGGCTGCCAGCAGGCGGAACATGTAGCGCGAAGTCTCTTCTACCAGCCATAAGTCGACAGCCTGGTCTACCATTTGCTTCTGCAGTTGTGTGGAGATGCGTCCTTGCCCGGCATTGTAGGCGGCGGCTACGCACAGCCAGTTCCCGTATTTCTGATAAGCATCTTTCAGGTACTTGCAGGCTGCTTTGGTCTCTTTCTCGATATGGTATCGTTCGTCGATGTTGCTGTTCACCTCCAGTCCGAATTCGCGTCCGGTGGCAGACATGAACTGCCATAGGCCGGCGGCACCCACAGGCGATTTGGCAAGCGGGTTCAGGTTGCTTTCTATCACAGCGAGGTACTTGAAGTCATCGGGAAGGCCGTTGGCTTTTAGTATAGACTCTATGACGGGGAAGTAGCGGTTGGCACGCTTCACCATGAGCATGGTGGTGGAGTGCATGTAGGTGAAGGACATCAGTTCGCGGTCCATACGTTCGCGGTGGTCGTAGCGAAGCAGGTCAATAGCTTGTCCGGCAAAAGTGATCTTGTCCGGTACGCTGGGGGAGGTCACGCAGTAGGGAACTTCGGATTTCACGGAATCGCGTTCGGGATTCAGCGTACTGCTGCCTGCGAGGAAGGGGAGGCTGGAACCTGCGCACAGTGCAATGGCAGCGGTAAGCACGATATATTTTGAATTTTTCTTCATGTCTGTATGTCTATTTCTGTTTGGAGACGTGAAGATACGAAATCAATTCGTTATAGGCAACCTTTCCCATAGCCATCGTGGAATCATACGCCAAAAAAATACCAGTACCCGGTAGCGTCCGTCAATGACAACTACCCGTCTCTTTTCTCTTAAAGCCTTGATTATGTGCTGTGCTACACGGTCTGCTTTCATCAGCATCGGGTATTTCCCGCTTTTCAATAAATCGGTGGCAACAAATCCCGGACGGATGTCGGTGAAGTGTATATCAAGATGCTGCATCCGGGCAAGTTGTGCCAGCGCTTCGATATAGGTATTCTGGAAGCGTTTGGTGGCAGAGTAGGCCGGTGCAACGCCCAGTCCTTTAGTGCCTGCAATGGAACTGATGACAGCAATATGTCCGGAGCCTTTTTCCTTGAAATAGTTGAAGGCGGCAGTCACCATGCGGGTAAATCCCTCTACATTGGTACGTGCCGTGTTCAGTTCGATGTCCGGTTGTAAGTCCCGGTTTTGATGTCCCACGCCGGAACTGAGGAAAAACAGGTCTATGCCTCCCAGCTTTTTTATCAGGTTATGGAGGTGTAGAGTCGCTGTCTCTTCCGTAACGTCCAGCTGTTCCGTGACTATCCGGTCGGGTGCGGTGGCTTGCAGGGCATGCAATGCTTCCTCTCTTCTGCCGGCAATACCTATATGCCAGCCTTGTTGTACAAGTATCCTGGCTACTTCTTGTCCGATGCCTGAAGTGGCACCGATGATGATGGCTTTCTGCATGATGATAGGGGATTATCCGATGACGGTTGCTACAATTCTTCTTCCTCCGCCCCGGTTGCGGAACTCGCAGAGATAGATGCCTTGCCAGATACCTATGTTCAGACGCCCATTGGTGATGGGGATGGTGAGGCTGGTTCCGCTGAGGGTTGCCTTGGCATGGGCGGGCATATCGTCATCGCCTTCGCATGTATGTTGGTAATAAGGTTCCCGTTCTTTTACGAGGCGGTTGAAGATGGCTTCCATATCTGTCTGTACGTCAGGGTCTGCATTCTCGTTGATGGTGAGGCCTGCGCTTGTATGCTTGATGAACAGATGCAGGATTCCGGCAGACGGAAGCGGTGGAAGGTTGCGTATAATCTCCTCTGTCACCAGGTGAAAGCCACGCCGGCGAGGGGTTAGGGTAAATTCTTTCTGTGCGGTCATAAATCATTGTTTTTCGTTTGTTGTCAGGATGGTCTTGTCCGGCAGGGCAGTTCCACGGTGAATGTGCTTCCCACTCCCATTGTCGAATCTACGGTAATCACTCCATTCATTTTCTCAACGATGGATTTGCAGATGGAGAGTCCTAATCCGGCACCTTGGGCAAAAGAGTCCACCTTTTCAAACCGTTCGAATATCATTCCCAGTTTGTCGGGGGGAATACCGCATCCAGTATCGGAAACACTGATTCTTATTCCGTCTGTGTCCGTTTCGTAGTACACTTCGATATGTCCCTGCACGGTGTTTTTCAGTGCATTCGATATGAAGTTGTTCAGTATCTGTTTGATGCGCATCGGGTCGTGCTCTATCTGGCCGGGGGCTGCCGGATACCTGGCAAAGAGTTTCACTCCTGCCGGAACGTTCCGTTCGTACTCGGTAATACTTTCCTCGATGAGTTCTGCCGGATTGAACCATTCGGAATGGAGCTCTATGTGTCCGGCCTCTATCTTGGAAAGGTCCAGAACGTCGTTGATTAGTTTGAGCAACAGTTGGTTGTTGTGGTTTATCAAAGAGATGTACTGTTCCCTTTCCTGCTCGTTTTCCACGTAGTGCAGCAGGCTGGAGAAACCGATAATCGCATTTAGCGGCGTGCGGATTTCATGGCTCATATTGGCAAGGAAAGCGGATTTCAGCCAGTCTGCCTCTTCGGCCTTTTCCTTGGCTTGTATCAGCATTGCCTCCGTCTGCTTTAATTGGGTGATGTCGTAATTGATGCAGATAATCTCTATGATGTTCTGTTCAGGCATGTAGCGTTCTACAATGATGTTGACGTGGGTCCACATGAAAGAACCGTCTTCTTTAAGAACACGTACTTCCCGGCTGAGCTTGTGTGCCAGTCCTCTCTTTACGTTCTGTAGGAAGTCAAGCATGATAGTACGGTCGTCTGGGTGGAGATGATTGTAGGTTCCGATGATTTCGGACAACGGTGTTTCTGTTTTCTCACCCAAGTTCTTGTACCAGCTGCGTTGGGCATAGCCTTGCTCATTAAGAAGGTCATAATTGGCATATCCCACTTTGGCATAGTCACCTATAAGCTCAAAGTGGCTCTCGAACTCTTGTATTTTGTTGTAAGCGACGGTCGTTTCCGTTTTGTCTGCGTTGATTAGCAGATAGTTGGTCAGGTTGTGATTATCGTCGTAAAGGCTTGTGACTTTGGTTACAAGGTCTATGGTGCCCGTCTTCTTCTGTGTCTTGTAGTAATTGCCTATTTTAGAGAAGTCATACCGGAAAGTGAAGTCTGCATTTTCATGTTTTCTTAACTTGCTTTTCATCTCTTCCGGGAAAATCGGATTCTCGAAAATATTAATTCCAAGTAGATCTTCTTTCTGTTTGAGATGGAACATTTCCTGCTCTTTGTCATTCATATCTATCAATATTCCCTCTCGGTTATAGAGCTCAATTCCTACCGGAAGATATTTATAAATATTATGGAGGAGACGGTTACGCTCTTGTAAGGCTTGGGATGCCGATGACATGTCGGGACCGTCTTGTGTTTCGGCAATGCCGTAGACTTTGACATTACCGTTTTCATCGGTTCTCTGCAGGCATATCTTGCTTCTTATCCACGTTGGACCCTCTACTGTGTTGAGCAGATATACAGTCTCTTGTGTCTGCCGGATATTGTCGAAGGAATGTGTGGTAGTATGCCGTTGTTCCTCTTTCAGGATACGTTTGTTGAAATCTTTAAAGCTGATGGTTCCATCCTCATCCAGTCCCAGCAACCGGGAGATATATTCGGAGCAAATGTAGCTTTCGGTCTTTAAATCAGCTTCCCACCATCCCATATTGGCATTGGTCATCATTGCTGACAGTAAGTCATAATCAAATTTAGAATTCATACCGGAATCTTTAATAGTGATGTTTTTGTTCTGCCACAACAATTAAGATATTGACAAAGATACATTATTTCCAAATTAATCTGTGATGAACGGAAATAAAAATAAGGGTTATATGTGTTTTTGGGAAATGGGAAAAAGGTACCCGAGTTTTTGTACTTGCCGGAATAAGACGTATATTTGTTGCAATTTTTACATTCTAACAAGAAAATGCCATGAAGCGTATTGGATTCTTTGTAATAGTTTTTTTCTGCATATCACTCTTACTCCATGCAAGCGGCCCGCGTGTCTTGTTTATCGGAGATTCTATCACGGACGGTAACTGGGGAAATGCCTGCGGGATGCCCAAACCGACTGCGGAACGAAGTCTTTGGGATATGAACCATATTTACGGTAGCGGCTATATGTATTTGTGTGCAAGTCGTTATCAAGGAGATTTTCCGGAAAAGGAATATGCTTTTTTTAACCGTGGCATCAGTGGAAACACTCTCCGGGATTTGGAGAAACGCTGGGAAGAGGATGTCATTGGAATGAAACCGGATGTGCTTTCCGTCTTGGTGGGGACAAACGATGTACATTACTATCTGCAGGGTGACAAAAAAGAGCCTTTTGATTTTGAAGGATGGGAGAAGTGTTACCGTTCCTTGCTTGACCGTTCTTTACAGGCCAATCCGGAATTGAAGATAGTGCTGGGCACTCCTTTTGTTGCCAATGTCGGCAATATGCGTAAGAGTGAGGACTTTGCAGAACGTGATAGTCTGGTGCGTCGCTGTGCCGCCATCGTAGAGAGGATAGCGAAGGACTATCAGACGGTATTTCTTCCTTATAATGCGATGTTCGATGAAATTCTCGGCACTGCTCCGGCTTCTCAAGACACCTATTGGATTTGGGACGGTATCCACCCCACTCCTGCAGGGCATAAACGAATGGCGGATATGTGGATAAAGCGTGTGAATTTATAATTTATCAATAAAATAGAGAGTAATGGAAAAAGTGATTATCAACTCGTACGAGGATTTTGAAAAGCTGGTAGGCCAGCAAATCGGTGTTTCGGAATATGTAGAGCTCCCTCAGGAGCGTATCAATCTGTTTGCTGATGCGACATTGGACCATCAGTGGATACACGTCGATACGGAACGCGCCAAAGTGGAAAGCCCTTTTAAGAGCACTATTGCACATGGGTATCTCACCTTGTCCATGTTGCCATATCTGTGGAACCAGATTATTGAAGTGAACAACCTGAAGATGATGATTAATTATGGTATGGACAAGATGAAGTTCGGTCAGGCGGTATTGTCCGGACAGAGCATCCGACTGGTTGCCCATTTACAATCTCTGTCGAATCTGCGCGGCGTAGCAAAGGCAGAAATAAAGTTTGCCATCGAAATACAAGGTGAAAAGAAGAAGGCATTGGAAGGGGTGGCTATATTTTTGTATTATTTCAATTGATTATGCGTAAGATGGTATGCCCCCAATGCAAGGTGGGGGCATTTTTTGTGATGAACGGACAAGGTGAGCGCCTGCCGGTCTACATCTCTGACAAAGGCGAGATTGTGCCTAAAGACAGCACCTCTTCATTGGAAGGATACGACCTGGATACGGTTTATTGTTTGTGCTGTTCCTGGCGCGGAACTCCGAAACGTTTGGTGAGATACTGATGGACATATTCCTGCCACAAATGGCAGAGTGCCGCCACGGGATGGTATAACAGCATCCGTGGTCCGGCATACCGCATGACTTTACGCATCCGTTCTTTCATTTCGGGCTTGTAGCAGTGAATGCTGCATTGCCTGCAGGTGGATTTATTCTCACCGAAAGGACAGCGTGAAAGACGAATGCGGGCATATCCCAGCAATTCCTCGCATCGGGGACACAATTGCTTGTTACCTTCCTTTTTCCGGCAGTAGAGGCGGACCATCCGTTCTACTGTCTGTTTTTCCTGCTCGATACGGGATGGCATGTTTATTGTTTGGACTGCCAGCGTTTCAAGGTCGGGAAGAATTCTTTCATACCGGCAATGGCTTCCTCTTTAGTGAAATTCATTCCGGAATCCTTGTTGAATTCGTCGGTGAACTGTGCACAATGTTCTATCATTTCGTCCATAGTGCAGTCTTGTGCAAAATTGCCGTGCTGGTAGCAATAGGTGCAATATTCCTCGTTGAGGCTACCGTCGGCATTGGTTCCGAGTACTTCTGCAGATGACAAGGGCATTCCGCAGCTTTGGCAAAGTTTAGCTTCCATAATGTGTGGAGTTAAGTGATATGCAAATATAGGATATTATTTTGGTTGAAGCGTTCTTTTCAGATAAATCATGTCTTTCAGTTGCTTGCCTCCTTCAAATATGGGGTGGTCGTAATTATCGATAAAGAAATCGGGTACCCGGTGTGAGTATGCAAATCCGCAGCTTTCATAGAAGGGGATGGTTAGCGGACTGTCTCCAGTGCCGACAAGCATAGTATGGCACCGGTCTTTATAATGTTCAAGAACGAATGCTATCAGTTGTCTTCCATATCCCTGGCGCTGGTATTCCGGATAGACAGCTATGCTCTTTATTTCGTAGATTCCTTTATCCTCGCAGGTGATTACACAAGACGCTTTGACTGTATCATTATCGGATAGGATGAACATCTCTCCCCGTTCCAGATAACGGTCAATCATGGACTCTTGTTCGTCGGCAAGCAGCAGTAGGTCAAGATATTGCTTTTTGTTGCCGGATATGGGATGTATTCTTATCATATTTCTGAATTTCTGGTGTGAAGTTAGTCATTTTCTATTGAATTACAATGGATATCTCTTTTTAACTGTTGAATGGTTGAGAGTTGCCGGTGAACAAAATCTGCCATACGCCGTTCTTCTCATAACATGATAATCTGATGAAGTTATGAGTAAGTTGAAATTCTCTTTTCTGGTTTTGATGCTGATGGTATCAGTCTCGGCTTCTGCCGATTGGGCACCTGCTGATGTACAGGCTGCACTGAAGAAAATGTATCCTACGGCAGATGATGTTGCCTGGTCGCATGATGAATCTTATTATGTGGCAGATTTCCTGATGAACGGTTTTGATACGAAAGTCTGGTTTGACGGGCAGGCGCAATGGGTAATGCAACAGACGGACTGGGAGACAATGGACGAAGTGCCCCCTGCCGTTTACAATGCTTTTGCCGCCAGTGAATATTCCGGAGGGATGGTGCAGAATGTCACTTGGGTACAGTTTCCCAAATGGCAGTCCATCGTGGCGGTAGAGGTAGGGATGGCAAATCTCCAGACGAAATATCAGATATTGTTTACCCCGACGGGCGAAATCATCCGTGCCCGTAATGTCACCTATACATACAATCCGCTCGGCGCAGCCACTTTCTTGTAACGTCTGTTCGCATACCTGCTGAATTTATCATATCTTTGCCTTCCCAAACCAGACTTTTATGGACAAAGACACTTTTCAGCAGGAGGTTTATAATGTAGTGGCCGCAATCCCTCTGGGGCGGGTGGTGACGTACGGACAGATAGCCTATCTTGTCGGAAGACCTCAATGTTCGCGCATGGTGGGACATGCTATGCACGATGTGCCCGACGGCATGTGTCTGCCCTGCCATCGGGTAGTGAACAGCCAGGGCAGGCTGGCACCGTGCTGGGCGGAACAGCGGGCTTTGCTGGAGGCAGAGGGCGTGACGTTCAGAAAGAATGGGTGTGTGGACATGAAAAAATGCCAGTGGGAATTCATGAAAGAGCAAATACAATAAGATTATGAAATTTATAGGTGCACATGTATCGGCCAGTGGGGGAGTGGAAGCGGCTCCCGTCAATGCCAGTGAGATAGAGGCAAATGCTTTTGCCTTGTTTACCAAGAACCAGCGTCAGTGGGTGGCAAGGCCGCTGACGGAGGAGAGTATCAGGGTGTTTAAGGAAAATTGTGGGAAGCTTGGCTTCGATTCCCGCTATATCCTGCCTCACGACAGTTATCTGATAAATTTAGGGCATCCCGAAGAAGAAGGGTTACAGAAAAGCCGTGCCGCTTTTCTGGATGAGATGCAGCGCTGCGAACAATTAGGGCTGAAGTTACTGAATTTTCATCCGGGCAGCCATCTGAATAAGATTTCCGTGGAAGAGTGTCTGGACAAGGTCGCTGAATCCATTAATCTTATATTGGGCAAGACGCACGATGTGGTGGCTGTCATAGAGAACACAGCCGGGCAGGGTAGCAATGTGGGAAATGAGTTCTGGCAGCTGGGACATATCATTGACCGGGTGGATGACAAGTCTCGCGTTGGAGTTTGCCTTGATACCTGCCACACGTATACAGCAGGCTATGATATAGTGAATGAGTATGACAAGGTGTTTGAGGAGTTTGACACAGCGGTAGGTTTCGGCTATCTGCGCGGTATACACCTGAATGACTCCAAGAAAGCACTCGGCTCCAGAGTAGACCGTCACGACAGCATCGGCAAGGGGCTGATAGGTATGGATTTCTTCCGGCGCTTTATGCAAGATGTGCGTTTTGACGGTATACCTATTATTTTGGAGACGCCCGATGAATCGCTTTGGGCAGAGGAGATAAAACTGTTGAGAAGCTTTGTCTCCTCTGATTGAGAGACTATGCCCTGAATACACATTCTATACGGTTACCGTCCGGGTCGAGGACGACACTTTCAAAATATCCGTCGCCGGAGGTACGGGGCTCTCCTGCGATGGTATATCCCGCTGTACGTAGCCGTTCTGTCTGTCGGAGGACAGCTTCCTGGCTGTCGAAGGCAAAGGCAAAGTGGGTCAGTCCCAGTCTGTTTTCCTCAATAGGGGTATTCTGTATGTCCGTACGGCTCATCAGTTCCAAATCCGTTCCTTCATCGAAGTGAAGGAAATAAGATTCGAATCCTTTTTGGGGGTTGATGTACTTTTCATTGCTGCTCCCGTTGAAGTAACGTGTGTAGAACTCTTTCATCTCTTCCAGTTGGAAGGTCCAGATGGCGATGTGATGTATCTTCATAAGTTTGCTAAATTATAATCTGTGTTCAATCTGAGTAATCTGTGGTGGGGTTGGTAATTGCAGGTGCAGAATAGGGAAAGGCTTTCCCGTCGGGTCGGTTTCGTCCCAGCCGGCCACTTGGAATCCCATATGTTGGTAAAATCGGCAAGCTTGTCCGTTCTGCTCGTTTACATCCACTTTGTGGATGTGTTTTTGGTGGACGGCGTACTCCATGAGCCGTTTTCCGTATCCCTTACCTTGTTGGTCGGGACGGACAAACAACATCTCGATGAGTTCATCGCTCAGTCCCATAAAGGCGGCAATTTCTTCTTTTTCGTTGCGGATGATGTAAAGCTCTACGGCAAGAAAGTACTGCTCTCTTATCAGCGGTTTGTAAAACTGTATATCCTTTTCTGCCAGGAAGTGGTGTGTGCTGCGGACAGAGGCTTCCCAGACGGTCAACAGTTCGTCATAATCTTGTGGGGTAGGTCGGAGTATCATCATTTATTGCATTACTTTGCTGGTTATTAATCAGTAGACAGTCAGAATTCGGCTTCTTTGGTAATCCTTACGGTTTCTCCCGTTATAGGGTGGGTAAATTCTAAGTATTCGGCATGCAGATAAAGCCGGTCTGCTTTCTCCCCGTAAAGTTCATCACCGATGATGGGGCAGTGCAAGCCAAGCGGGTGTGCTGCATGTATACGTAGCTGATGGGTTCTTCCCGTGCGCGGATAGAAAGCGATACGGGTCCGTTTCCCGTCCAGACGTTCCAGAACTTGATAATCGGTGATGGCGGGCTTTCCGTGTTCGGTGTGTACCATTTGCCGTGGGCGGTCAAGTGGATTCAGGCAAAGCGGGAGGTCGACCGTATCTTTGTCCTTTGGGACAATACCCTCGAGCAATGCGACATAACGTTTCCTGACCAGGCGGTTCTTGAACTGGGCCTGCAGGTTCTGGTGTACACGCTTGGTCTTGGCAATGAGCATTAAACCGGAAGTGGCCATGTCGAGACGATGCACCGTCAGGGGACCGTCAGCTTCGGGATATTGCTCACGCATCAGGCTATAGACGGAGACTGCATCTTCCTTGCCGGGAACAGACAGCATTCCTGCCGGTTTGTTGATGACCGAAAGCCATGGGTCCTCATAAACAATCTCCAAATTTTGGGAGGGTACCTGCATTCTTTTCAACATGGGGTTTTCCTCTACTTGTAGACCTTGCAGCATGTGTTGCAGTATAGGTTCGCACTTTCCTTTGCAAGCCGGATAATAGTGGCCGTGATGGCGTATCTCTGTCTTGGGGGAATCACCCCACCAGAACTCGGCCATGGCAATAGGTTTCCATCCGTGCAGATAAGCTTGTTGCAGCAGTTTGGGGGCCGCACATTCACCCGCGCCGGCAGGAGGTGTCTTGTGCACGGTCTGCCCGAATATCTCACAGAGATTCTTGACTTCTCCCCGGTAATTCAGCATCCCGAACTGTTCGAATAGCTTTTGCTGCAATGCTGCAGAGCGGGTTTTACGTTCAGACTTCAATGCTGAAATCCGTCTTTCCCAGTCTTCTGTCTGCGTTTGCAGTGTGGTAATCCTTGCTTTCCATGAACGTTCCAGGCGTTTATATTCTGCCTTTTGGAACTGGCTTTCCCGTATCAGTTCGGCTTCTTCCTGCGCATTGAGTTCTTTTTCTTTTCTGCGCTGTTCTCTGGCTGTTTTGGCTTCTTTCAACTGTGCTTTGGCTGTTGCCAGTATGTTTTCTGCTGACTGAATGGTCCGGGCAAGCTCTGCTGATAAGGCGGCATATGCTTTGTCATTTTCCAGTTGCCGGATGTTGCGGTTGATGGAAGAGATGTTCTCTTCTTCTATCTTGAAAAAGCCTTGTGGCTGTAGCAAGTCATATACGGGAGGAACAAAAAAGGGATGTAGGTTCTTTCCGGCCAATATGCCTGAGAATGCAGCTAAATATCCGGTTTCTCCATGCTCGGTTTGTACAATCAGTACCCCGAACATTTTGCCTTGGCGCAGTTCGTCCTTCCATGCAGTTTGTCGGGTAAGATAGCTTTGTACTTCTTTGGCTGCCAATATACATAATGGGTGCGGAGTATAGCAGAAAGGATAGGTGAACCTTTCCGGAAGCGGAATGTCGGTTATGGAAGTAGTAAAACGGTGCAACATGATGTTGCAAAGATACTATATTTCTCTTATAACAGACCGTTTGTACTGCAAATCTTTATTTCGTTGTATATAGGTTGTAGCGCTTATGAAGAGAAAAACATCTTTGGGAAAGTTTTACTTATTCTCCGTTTATACAAATATGTATATATGTGTGAATTAACTTTGTTTTTGATAAATTGGCAACTCTGTTATCCTTAAAAAATGACTATTAATCTGTTTCGGATATTTTCTTCTTCCATAGACTTCTTTTTGTATACTTTAGATGTTATGCCGTCGTATGAATACGGATGAAGAGCTTTTGTCTTAGTGATACTTGTAAAATAAATTAAGTTATTGCCTTTTTTGTTTTATTGGAGAATGGTTGTTTTTTAAACTTCCTGGATATATAAAAGAAACTTATTTCTCTTTAAAAAGTTGTATATTAGTGCCTTAAAGCTTTTCAAAAGATTATATGGGCAAAAACAAAGAGAACTTAAACATATTCTTGCTTCATTTTTTAGAACGGTTGAATAGCAATGAACCCAATGAAAGGAAAGTTATTGAATCGTTGACCGATTTCTGCAACTACTATGACTTTACGAAAGGGTTTATCTATCAGACTGACGGATTCCGTTATTTCTTATTGAAAGAAACGATTGGAAATGAAGATGGGACTATGAAACCCCGTTTCGATATGGGAGAGTTGAAAAAGGAGCATGTCGATGCCATGAAAGCTCGGGATAAACCTTTCTATGGAAACAGAAATGCGGATGCTTCATGGGATGATATTGACATTCTTGATTTCTACGGTGAGGATTCTTTGTTAATCAGGCATTTTGAAGATACTGAGGGTAAAATCATCGGATTCATAGGTTTTGCAGGCAGGGAGGAAGAGACCTATCTCACGGAAGAGGAGTTGCAAATCATTCATCTCTTGCTGGGCTCGTTCTCTAAGGAAATTGCGGTCAGGGAATATAAGGAAAGGGAAGTGAGGGCCAGCAATACATTAGGCAGTATCATGAATAATATGGGCGTTGATATTTACGTCAACTCTTTCGATTCCCACGATATGTTGTATGCCAATAGGTCTATGGTGGAACCATATGGCGGTATCGAGCATTTCTGGGGGAAAAAATGCTGGGAGGCCCTCTACTCGGACAAGACGGGGGAGTGTGAGTTCTGCCCAAAGAGGCATTTGATAGATGAAAACGGACACCCCACCAAAGTCTATTCGTGGGATTATCAACGGCCATTTGACAAGTGTTGGTTTCGCGTGTTCAGTGCAGCCTTTGCTTGGGTGGACGGGCAGATGGCGCATGTCATTACCAGTGTGGATATCGACCATCAGAAAAAGATAGAGGAGGAATTGCGGGTCGCCAAGGATAAGGCAGAACATCTGGACCGCTTGAAGTCTGCTTTCCTGGCCAATATGAGTCATGAAATCCGTACTCCGCTCAATTCCATTGTCGGTTTTGCAAGCATCATTGCCGAACTGGACGATAGGGAAGAACGCCAGGAATACCTTGCCATCATGCAGGAGAATACGGAACTGCTCTTGCAACTGATATCCGACATTCTGGATTTGGCAAAGATAGAAGCGGGAACACTTGATTATAATATGGGGTATGTGGATGTCAGTGACTTCTGTAAGGACGTGATGCGCAACTATGATATAAAGGAAGACAAGGCTGTACCGGTTCTGTTGGCTCCCGACTTGCCCGATTACCGTATCTATACCGACAAGAAACGTCTGATGCAGGTGGTCACCAATTTTATAAACAACGCTTTGAAGTTCACCAGTGAAGGGCAGATCCTTTTGGAATATCATCCGGTGGAAGGTACCGATCAGATAGAGTTTTCTGTGACGGACACCGGTATGGGTATTGCTCCGGATGCCGTGGCTACTGTGTTCGACCGCTTTGTAAAGCTTAATACCTTTGCGAAGGGCACGGGTTTAGGCTTGTCCATCTGTAAAAGTATCATTGAGCATCTTGGCGGGACTATCGGTGCTGAGTCGGAATTGGGAGTCGGCAGCCGTTTTTGGTTCAGGCATCCGTGTGCCGAATGATTTTATTTGCCTATATTTGTGCGAACTTCAATATTTATGGATAAAAAACTCTGTACCGATGAAAAACAAGACATGGACGTGCCTGGTTGTTGTGTCAGCAGCATTGCTGATGGCGGGTTGCGGCAGCAGGACAAAGAAACAAACAAATGAAGATGTAAGTATGGATAGTGTCGGTGTAACATGCAGTGGCGTAAAGACCTTGCAACTGGAGGGAGTGCAGGCCACTTGGATTCAGGATAATGCTGGTGAGCATTTGATGCCGAGAACGATTTTCCCGGATGCAAGCGATGAATTGATGGAAAGTTTGTCGCTTCAAGGCGGTATTCCTTCTTCCATGAGCACCTTCCTGGTAGATACGAATGGTATCCGTATCCTTTTTGATACGGGAATGGGAGCTCCCGGCAGTCGTCTGTTGTCCGGATTACAATCTTTGGGTATCTCTCCGGCAGATATTGGATATCTGTATCTTACCCATTTCCATGGCGACCATATCGGTGGAATGATGAAGGGAGACAGTGTAGTCTTCCCGAATGCCGAAGTGTACGCATCAAAAGTGGAATATGATGCCTGGATGGCAATGCCTGCCGAAAGGAAGGCGCAGGTCGTAAAGACGATGGATGCCTATAAGGAACGGCTGCATCTGTTTGAGTTTGGCGATACCTTGCCGGGCAATGTGGTTGCCATGGAGGCAGTCGGTCATACTCCCGGTCATACGGTTTTCCAGAGTGGCAAGTTACTGGTGATTGGTGACCTCATCCATGGTGCGGCCCTTCAGTTGGAGCATCCGGAATACTGCGCTTCCTATGATATGGATAAGGAAGCTGCCGTGAAAGCACGCAAGTATTTCCTCCAATATGCCAAGGACAACCAATTGACGATGGCAGGTATGCATCTTCCTGCTCCGGCCTTCAAATAGAATAGGAGAGTGTCAAAAGTATATGAGTACTTTCATTATGCTATATTTAGGCGCGGATAGTTCTGAGCCCCTCGTTATTCCTTTTTACTTTTAGAAGCGGCAGTCTTGTTCGATGTATGTCATATATTCGTCGTAACTGATGTGCCTGCCTCCCATTGTTTTGAGGTGAGGGGTTTCGAACTGGCAATCTATCATGACGCCTCCATGTTCCCTGAAGAATTGGGCCAGATGGATGAGGGCCAGCTTCGAGGCGCTGGGAACGAGTGAGAACATGCTCTCTCCAAAGAAACAACGTCCCAGGGTCACTCCGTACAGCCCACCTACCAATTGCTCTTCTTCCCATACTTCCACGCTGGCGGCGAATCCTTGTTCGTGCAGGTGCGTATAGGCTTCCATCATCTTCGTTCCGAGCCAGGCGCCTTCTTGTTCTATCCGCAATTCTCCGCAGGTTTGTATGATGTCTTGGAAAGCTTCGTTGAAGGTGATTTCGTACTTTCCTTTGTTGATGAGCGTACGCATGGAGTGGGAGATATGGATTTCGTCCGGAAAGATGACGAAACGGTCCATCGGGCACCACCATTGTATCAGTTCTTCCCGAAATGCGTACCAGGGGAAGATGCCGTTGGAGTACGCCAGGATGAGGCGGTCAATGGATAGGTCACCGCCCACAGCGAGCAACCCGTCGGGGTCGCCGTAGTGAGGGTCGGGGAAAGCAAGTTTATCCGTCAGTTGAAAGACCATATCGTTATTCGGTTGCGGGTTGTAGTTTCAATGCTCCGTTTTCCACTTGCACGCGGACTTTTCCTCCTGCCTTCAATGTACCGAACAGAATTTCGCGCATCAGCAAGGGTTTCAAGTGGGCGGCTATCACGCGGTCCATCTCCCGGGCGCCGTATTCGGGAATAAAACCCCGTTGGAGCAGCCATTCGTGTGCTTCCTGGCTCAATACCATTTCCACCTGGCGGGAAGACAGCTTGCTGCCTAGTTCTCCGAGTTTCTTGTCGAGGATAAGTGATGCCATCGGGCGGTCCATGTCATGGAAGACCACCGTGGCAGAGAGGCGGTTGATGAATTCGGGCTTAAAGGTTTTCTTGACTTGTTTCAGCATGGCTTCTCCGGCGGTGACCTGACTGTTGAAGCCGATGGACGCTTGGCGGGCATATTGTGCTCCGGCATTGGAGGTCATGATGAGGACCACGTGTCGGCAGTCGGCTTTCCGTCCTTTGTTGTCAGTCAGTACGGCATAGTCCATTACTTGCAGCAGGATGTTGAATACGTCGGGATGGGCTTTTTCTATCTCATCGAGCAGTAGCACGCAGTTTGGGGTCTTGCGTATGGCGTCGGTCAGCAGGCCGCCGTCCTCGTAACCCACGTAGCCGGCAGGCGAGCCAATCAGTTTGGCTACGGTATGCTTTTCGGTATATTCGCTCATGTCAAAACGTTGCAGGGCAATACCCAGCTCGGCGGCGAGCACTTTGGCAACTTCGGTCTTTCCTACTCCGGTGGGGCCTACAAAGAGCAGGCTTGCCAGCGGTTTGTTTTCGTCCAGCAGTCCGGCTTTGGACATTTGCACAGCTTCCACCACCTGACGGACGGCTTCTTCCTGCCCGTAGATGCGGGAGCTGATGCGTTCGTGCAGGCTTTCCAAGGCGGTGGTGTCGTCCTCTTTCATGGCGAGGGCATTGACTTTGCAGGTACGTGCCAGTATGTCGGTTATCAGTGCCTTGTCCACGGTCTGTTCCTCGGAGTCTGTGGGGTATATTTCCCGGTAAGCTCCTGCTTCGTCCACCAGGTCGATGGCTTTGTCGGGCAGGAAACGGTCGCTGATGTAGCGGGCGCTTGCCTTTACGGCATAGGGGATGACGTCGGGCTCGTAGGTGACGCCGTGGTAGGTTTCGTATTTCTCTTTCAGGCCTTCTACGATATGTATGGCTTCTTCAATGTTCGGTTCCAGTATGTCTATCTGCTGGAAGCGGCGTACCAGTCCCTTGCTGCGTGCGAAGTAGCGGTTGTACTCGTCGTAGGTGGTGGAGCCGATGAAACGTATTGCCCCGGTTTCCAGATAGGGTTTCAGCATGTTGGAGGCATCCATAGAGCCTTCGCCCGTGCGTCCGGCGCCTATCAGGTTGTGTATCTCGTCGATGTAGACGATGGCATTTCCCTCACGACCGATGCCTTCCATGATACTTTTCAGCCGCTTCTCGAAATCGCCGCGATATTGTGTGCCTGCCAGTAGACTGCCCAAGTCCAGCTCATAGATGCGGAAGCCGGCAAGCCGTTCGGGGACGTTGCCCGCTTCGATACGGGCGGCAAGCCCATAGGCAAGGGCTGTTTTGCCTACACCGGGTTCGCCCACATGCAACGGGTTGTTCTTTTCTTTGCGGCAGAGCACTTGTATGGTTCGCTCCAACTCCATCTCCCTGCCGATAAGCGGGTTGTGGTCTGCCAGATGGTCGTTGAGGCAGGTCACGTAGTTACGCCACGGTTCTGTTTTCTCTTGTTCATCGGGAGATGGCATACCGCCTGCTTCTTCTGCCAGCTCCGCTTCTTCGTAGTGGGTAATGAGCAGACTGAGGAATTCGGGCAGGTCGCCGCCGACTGCTTCCTTTAGGAAATGGCATGCCCAGGAATCTTCCAGTTGCAGCAAGCCTTGTATCAGATGAGGAACATCCAGCTCTTCGGCGCTGGAATACTCTGTCACCGTATAGGCATGTTGCAGGAGTGAGCTGAGCTGGACGGAAAGTCCCAACTCGTATTCCACATTGTCGGGGACAGTGTCCACTTCTTCCGTCAGATAGTTTTCCAGCGAGATGCTGAGCTCCACATAATTGTAGAAGGTATCTTGCAGGGTGTGGATAAAGGGTTCCTGCTCTATAATGGCGCTCAGCAGATGTTCGGGCATGATGAACTCGTGCCGGTAAGACTCGGCCTTTCTTTGTGCGGAAGCGAATGCTTGGTTTACGAATATCGTATTTTTTATATCCATATTGTTTCTTTCTTCTTATTCTTCTTCCTCCGGGGTGACGGTGAGCCGGAGGGGGAAACCTTCATTGCGTGCCATGCGGGTGGCTTTCTGTACTTTGGAGTGGGCGATGTCGTATGAGTAGATGCCCACTACCGCGGAGTTGCTCTTGTGCACCTGCAGCATCAGTGTTTCCGCTTCTACCGATGATTTGTAAAAGACGGTGGTGAGTACCTTTACCACAAACTCCATGGTGGTGAAGTCATCATTGTAGATGGTGACTTTAAAGCGTCGGGGTTCCCGTAATTCTATGCGTTCTTTTTCTTTGAAAGAAGATTGCTGTTGTTCCATTTCTTTGAAAAACTACTGTTAAGACATTGTTCTACCGTTGTGTGGGCAACGAAAACTCCTGCCAGTCATATTCGTCTCCGTACTCGTCGGCTATGGCTATGCGTATGGTGACGTTACCCGTCTTTATCCGTTCTCCGGCACTGATGTTGGCGGTGTATTTCACACCGTTGCGCGGAGTTATTTGCTCTATCATGACCGACGGCGATATGTAAATACGCTTCATGCCCGTGGTTTCCACCACCACCGGCACTACGTTGTAGGCTGTTTTGTTTCCTTCGTTCATGATTTCAAAAATCACTTTACAGTTTTCGCCCGAATTGATGACGTGGTTGCGGCTGTCGTCAATGAAACGTATATTCCGTATCCTCAAGTGGTCGATGGCCGATGCTTGCGGCTGTCTTCCGGATTGCGGGGGATAGGGCTGTGTCCTTTCTATCCGGTAGCTGTACTCCTCCTGCTTTTTGGGGGCTGTGGCTGCATTGGCAATGGCAGCTCCCGCAATGGTTCCTATGATGGTGCCGATGGCGGAACCCCGGTATCCTCCCCGCCAGCCTCCGTTGCTGTCTCCTATCAAGCCGCCGATGGCACCGCCTACATTACTTCCGATGGCAGCTCCTGCGAGCACTGCGTTAGGGTCGCCTACAGCCATCTGGCTTGTGCCGCATCCGCTGAGGATGATGGTTGCTGCCAGGATTCCTATAAAAGACTTTTTCATGTTCATATCCTATAATTATTATATTGGGCAGATTGTTTTATAAAAGGGCTATTCCCAGTAAATCATCTTTTTGGTCATGCCTCCGTCAATGGTGATGTTTTCGCCATTGATGAAGTCGTTTTCGTCTTGACATAGGAATACGCACATACGGGCAATATCTTCCGGTTTACCAACCCGTCCGGAGGGATGTTGCGAATGGTCTTCTGCCCGTAATTGTTCATAATCGTGTGTCTGAATCCAGCCCGGAGAGATGGAGTTGACCGTGATGTGCCACTCTGCAAGCGATAAAGCCAACGCATGCGTCAACGAATAGATGCCTCCTTTGGAAGCTGCATATCCTTCACTGCCCGGTTCACTCATCAGATAGCGCGTAGAACAGAGATTAATGATTCTTCCGTAGGTATTCGTGTTGTTTTGACTTTTGCGGTGTACTGCCAACGCATGTGAAGTAATGAACACCGGACGTAAATTTACAGACAATATTTTATCGAAAGTCTCCACACTCGTTTCTGTGATGGGAGAGAATTCACTGATGCCGGCATTGTTTATAATGATGTCAATATCCCCCCATTCCTTGAAAATATTTTGCAGGCAAAGTTCCAATGCTTCTTTGCTGTTTAGGTCGACGGGATAGAACTGTGCTCCGGTGGCTTGGGCGGTTTGCTGCCCTTTCAGTTCATTCTTGTCACAAAAGGCTACTTGGTAATTAAGCTTGCAGAAAGCTTCTACAATGGCTTTGCCAATACCCCCTGCACCTCCGGTAACGAACACTTTCTTTCCACCTTTTTTGAGGGGAAGTGTCGGCTTATGTAGCGTTTGTGCCTTACCGGATTTTTTCGCTTTCTCCCAAGCTGCTTTGCGTGCCCGGTATTGCTCGTACTGATTTTCAAGATAATTATCGGCCATATATGTTTCCGGTTTTATTGTTTAACTGTCTTTTCTCCGAATAAGTTCACTATATTGATACAAGCCTTCATCTCTCTTCCTCCTTTTTTCCTTGAATTCTCTTTACTTGTTCCTCTATTTCCTCAATCGAAGGCAGTTGACTTTTAATATCTTCGGGAATCAGCTTAGACAGCTCATACTCTGATATGCCGATAGGCTGATTTGTTGATTCCAGTGCATATTGCGCCATTACTTGGTTTTTTGTCTTGCAGATAAGTAAGCCGATGGTGGGGTTATCGCCAGGTTTACATTTTAGATGGTTTACGGCACTGATATAAGTACCGAGTTGACCTATAAATTCAGGTTTGAACTTCTGCACTTTTAGCTCGATTACGCAATAACAACGCAGTCCCAAGTGGTAAAAAAGCAAGTCGGGATAGATTGTTTCATCGCCTACTTCCAAAGGCATTTGACGCCCTACGAATGCAAATCCTTTACCCAATTCAAGCAGAAAACGAGTGATATTTTGTGTCAAAACCTTTTCTAACTCTAATTCTTGAAAATCTTTGGTAATGGTCAGGAAATCGAAGTTATAGGGGTCTTTGAGTGTCTGTAGAGCTAGGTCACTTTGCGGTTTTGGTAGCAGACGACTGAAATTGTTTACCGCTTTGCCTTGCCGCTCATAGAGATTGGTATCAAGAAAGTTGAGCAAAACGGCACGACTCCAGCCGTTTTCTACAGTTTCATTCAGATAGAATAGAGCCTTATCCACTTCCTTGCATTGGGAGATGATATAGAGATGATGCCCCCAAGGGATGGAGAAAAATTTCTCTTCACCTAATTTGGAAACAACTTGTTGCCAAATTGTATATGGCTCATTATAAAATAGATACCACTGCTTTATACTGCGTATGTTTCTATATGAGAACCCTTTCATATCAGGAAATTCTGCCATCAGCTCACGACTCAACTCTTCGAGAAATCCGCTTCCCCAAGTCATTTCTTTCTGCCGTTCTATAATTTCTGCCCCCAGTTGCCAGTAAAGGTGAAGCAGTTCGCTGTTCACGCGTACAGCCGCTTTAATCTGTGCACTACGAATGTCTTGTTTTAGGTGGTTTACCCAATCCTTGAACGGTTGATTTATAGATAGTGCTGTTTTCATATTTTTATTTTCTTCATCGTCATATTCGATGTTTCTATTTCACAAAGTTAAGAAAAAGAATTTATTTCAACTGTAATCCTTTCCGTCTTTTCTACCTCTCCACTTTTACCACACAATATACCATCTCCCCCTCTCTTTCCTTTACCTCATCCCGTGTTGCTGCAATATCCTCCCGAACACGTTCACCCGTTTTGCAGAGAATAGGTATCGCACTATGTCGCTGTATTTCCTCCTATATTTTCGTAGGCGATAATTATTCCCCTTGTAGGGCTTCAAAAGGGAATCCGTCTGTTTCCCTAAGGAGAACGGTTTGTTTCAATATGGAGAACAGTTTGTTTCAATATGGAGAACAGTTTGTTTCATTAGTAGGAAACTGTTTGTTCCGTTAAAGAAAACAGTTTGTTTTATTGAGTGCGAACAGTTTGTTTCATAGTATGTGAACACTTTGTTTCATAGTATGTGAACACTTTGTTTCTTACTGTTGTAACAAAGTGTTCACCGTTGTGAACTAAAGTGTTATCTATATTTTCAGTGATAAAATGACATGAAAAGGGGGCTGAAGATTACCTTTCTACCATTTGTATTCCTCGCTGTAGGAGTCGAAAGCCGGTTCTCCCGGAATGTTGTATTGGTGGAAAGTTCTGCGGATATAGTTCTGGTCTTCGGGGGAAAGGTAAGATTCTTCCCGGTAGAAGCGGTAGTATTTTCCGCGGCCGAAATGGGCTATCAACTGGCTTTTCAGAGGTTGGAGATTCTTGTAGGGAACTTCATCGAGCAAGTGGCTGATTCCCCATGCGACATGTATCTTTTGTGTCGATTGGAAATAGGCGCATTGGCTGCTATCCTCTGGAATACACAGTGGATTGATGATGCGGATGGACGGGTACTCGGGGGTATCGCGAAGGGCGGCTAAGCGATGCAGGCAGTTGTCGGCTTTCGGGCATTGGTTGTTGAAACAGCGTGAGTAGTTGGCAGGTGCTAAAGGTTTCTCGGAAGAATGTTTCATGTTTATATATACTTTGATGAAGCGACAAAGATAGCACTAACTTTTTGATATAGCCTTCTGTTCTCTTGTTTGAAATGCCCCCTCATTGAAAAAACAGCAGCCGGAACCACTGAATTCAGTAATTCCGGCTGTACCGTTCTTTCTTATAAGTATGGATGGACTATTTCACCTGGATGATGTCATAATTCAAGTCACTCACAGCTTCCTGCAGGCTGTCGTTGACAAGGCGCAGGGTTGTGTCGTTCACTACTACGAAGTACACCGGAGTGTCCCCGTCGTTCGGGGTCAGCTTGATGGCTGTTTTCTTCTTGTTGTCGACGTCTTTCTGGATAACTTCTTTCTTTCCTTTGGAAGTAAAGCTCTTGTTCTTTCCGGGGCCTTCGGCATCCAGATAAGTTGTTACCAGCGTGTAGCCGCTTTCTCCGTCGGGACCTACACTGTCTACGCTCAATACATACTGGATGCCCGGACCGTCGGCGGCGGGAAGGATTCCTTCGTATACGGCTACGGCAGACGAGTCATTGCCGGTAACAGCCATTACACTTTCGTCCATGGCGACGGCGTCATTGTTCTGAGTTCCTTTTGATTGGCAGGATACCAATGCAGCGGCAAGGGCTGCAATCATCATTACTTTTTTCATTGCTTTAATGGTTTAAGTTAATTATAAAGACGCAATAGCGTTTGTTATTCATCTTCTTCTTTCTTGATGACGAGCAGCTTGTCCACCCGTCCGCGGTCCATATCCACCACTTCGAAGTCCAGGTTTTTGTAGCTGAACAAGTCTCCGGCTTTCGGCACCCGTCCTATCAAGAACATGGCAAGACCGCTCAAGGTGGTGAAGTCTTCTTCTTTCAGGTCATCATAGTTCATAATGCCCATCGCCTCCATAAAGTCATCCAGATTCATGGAAGCTTCCACCAGCATGGAACCGTCTTGACGAACAACGATTTCCTCTTCTTCCGTTTCATTCTCTTCGAGGATGTCTCCGAAGATACTTTCCGTCAAATCGTGCAGGGTGATGATACCTTCTGTATTTCCATACTCGTCTACAACAACTCCGAACTTGTTTTTGTTCTTCTTAAACAGCTCTAAAACTTTCTTTGCATACAAACTTTCCGGAATAAACAAAGCAGGGCGTGCAATACTACGTAAGTTGAAGGGTTGTTCGCCGCCCATCATCAAGATGATGTCCTTTACGGAAACCACACCGATAATCTCGTCCTTTCCCCGCTCCACCAGGAGATATTTGCTGAAGTGTTCTTCGTGGATGATACGCAGCACCTCTTCCGGTGTGTCTGTGGGATGGAGCACGACGATGTCGCGGCGATAGGTCATCAGGTCATTCGCTCTTTTGTCCGAGAAGCGGAACACGTCACGCAACATTTCCGTTTCGTCTTTGTCGATGACGCCTTGTTCCGAGCTTTGGTGCAGAATCATCTTCAGTTCGTCTTGTGTCATTTGGCGTTCTTCGCCGCTGTTCAGTCCGATGAGTTTGTTCATCAGTTTGGTGGAAGCGCTCAGCAGGCATACAAACGGATAGGAAATCTTGGTCAGCACAATCATGAAGGGGCTGAGCATGGTGGCCCATCGTTCCGGGTTGTTCAAGGCGATGGACTTGGGCACCAGTTCGCCTATGATGAGCGACAGATAGGTGATGATGGCTACTACGGTAATCATGGCGAGAGTCTTGGCATAGGCGGCTACTCCCGGAATGAGGGCGAACAGCGGTTCTACGTCATCAGCGATGGTGGCACCACCATAGGCACCGGATACGATACCGATAAGAGTAATACCGATTTGGATGGTGGAGAGGAATTTTTCGGGTTCTTCCAGTTGTTTCAATACTCCTTTGGCTCTTTTGTTCCCTTTTCCGACAAGAGTTTCAAGGCGTGCTTTACTTGAGGAGACTAAAGCGATTTCATACATGGCAAAAATGCCGTTCAGAATAAGTAAAAGTAGAATGATAATAAACTCCATAGTGGATTTTGAATAGTTTGTGAGGCAAAGATAATGATTTTTCAGTATTTATTGTTAATATTGCCATCCGTTAGAAAAAATAAACAATAAATAGATGAAAAAAAGAATTATTGCCTTGGGGCTTTTGTGGTGTCTGTCTGCCGTAATGTTGCAGGCGGCACGTGTAGACACGGTGTTGGTAAGAAGTGCAGCCATGAATAAGGATGTAAAAGTTGTGTATGTATTGCCTGATAAGGCTATCGGCAAGCAGGCTTGTCCGGTGGTTTATCTGTTGCACGGTTATGGCGGCAATGCGCGGAGCTGGGTGCAACTGAAGCCGGAATTGCCGCAGATGGCAGATGAGAAAGGGATCATATTTGTATGTCCGGACGGCAAGAACAGTTGGTATTGGGACAGTCCGGAGAATCCTGCCTACCGTTATGAGACTTTTGTCACCTCGGAATTGGTGAAGTATACAGACGGGAACTATGCTACCATTCCCGATAGCAAGGCGCGTGCCATCAGTGGATTGAGTATGGGCGGCCACGGTGCTTTGTGGAGTGCTATCCGTCATAAGGATGTGTTCGGTGCGGCGGGCAGTATGAGTGGAGGAGTGGATATACGGCCGTTCCCCCAGAATTGGGAAATGAACAAGCAGTTGGGAGAGTTTGCTGCCAACAAGGCATCTTGGGATGCGCATACGGTGGTCAACCAGCTGGATAAGATTGTAAATGGAGACTTGGCGCTAATCATCGACTGCGGTGAGGCCGATTTCTTTCTTGAAGTGAACAAGGACTTGCACAACCGGCTGCTGGCAAGGAAGATAGACCATGACTTCATCACCCGTCCCGGTGGACATACCGGAACGTATTGGAACAACTCCATAGACTATCACGTCCTTTTCTTCGACAAGTTCTTTAAGAAGTAAGTAACTTATTATTCGATGGTATAGTTCACGGTGCGTGTGTAGTCCTGCTCGTAGCCGTTCCTTATATGCCTGACGACTGCATGGCAGGAAGTGACGATACCCCGGTTATCTAACGTATAAGTATAGGTGGTGGTCTCTTCACTTTCTCCGTTGCTGTCCGGGATGAGTTGGGTAATCAGATAGTTTGCAGGTTCTCCCAATATCTTCCCGTATATGGCAACCGCATGCATGGAAAGCGGATACATGTCCGTAATGAATAGGCTTGGTATTTCGGAGATATTTGCAATTTCATTGCCTGATGGTGTGGTAGCCGTACTGTTGTGCTCAAAAGTGTCAACCTTTTGCTGTATGCGCAATGCCCGGAAGTTGCTGTAGTCTATTGTAATGAATGAGTATTCTTTTCCGTCGTCCAGCTTTTCTGTGATGTTTTCCAGATAGTATTTGTCTTCGGTGTTGATGAGGTAGGAGAAGGTGTAAGTACGGGTATTTCCTGCCATATCCTGACTGGTACAAGTGGTGGCATAACCTTTGTCATTCAGCGTGTAGGTTGATACTGTACCTGCTTCGTCGGTTATCACGGCTTGATGGTCCTTGTATTCGACAGTAGTGGTATTCTCTATCTCGAAGAGTTCGTCTCCTGCTGTAAAGCTCTGTTTGCCGGTGTAGCTGGTCAGCCTGCCTGCACTGTTGTAAAGATAGGTATGGGTGGCAGTAACCGGTTGCGCATCGCTCTCTATCACTTCTTTGAGTTCGATTTTGGAGAAAGGAGTGGTGGGGTAGGTTGACGGCTCCGGTTCTGGCGTATCATTGCCATTGTTATCATCGCTGCAAGCTGCCAGTCCGCCGAGCAACAGCAGGCTGAACATGATTCCCGAAAATCGGGTGATGATTGTAACTCTTCTGTTTAGTTTCATCCTATTGGTCTTTTTATTTGATGCGTACGGCATGGCTTGCCCGGCGTTCAATGGAGTTTGCGAGAGTGGTCACTCTTAAAGAACGGGTATCTTCTTGTGCGGGCGGTTGTATGCTTCCGTCGATGGCGCCGAGTGCAGTGCTCAATAAGGCTTCGTTGGTATCTCCAAAGGGCAGGAAACGTGACATGTCGCTCATCTCATTCACTACATATCCCGAGTAGGCCGGTTGGAATCCGGATTCATAATCAGATTTCCCTTCCGAATTGTATATCTTGCAGACGATGGGATTCATCGTTATCATCAGTTCGGGGCTGGAGAAATTCCTGGAACCTACATTCTTGCCTACGGTAGTACCGCCGATGATGACAACATCCATATACGGGTCGAGGCAGTTAATCACCATTTCGGAGGCAGAGGCAGTCTGGCTGCTGGTAAGTACGTAGAGAGTATTCAGGTTTAGGTTTGCTCCGTTTCCGATGAGTCCGGAGTTCAGGGTGAACGGTACTATCTGCGGATTGAAGCGGTTGTTGAATTCCAGGTATCCCAATTCTTGCCCCAAGGCGGAGGAAGGTGCGAGCATGGTACACAGCAATTCTGCGCAACTCAGTAATCCACCGTTGTTGTAGCGCAAGTCAAGGATGAATTCGTTGACTTGCTGTGATGCGAAATATTGGAATGCGCTGCGCAGGTCGTTGTCATATTCATTACTGTTGTCCGTGGGGCCGGAACTGAAGTGGTTGTAGACCAGATAACCTATTTTCTTGCTGCCTGATGTATATACATTCTTATAGTGCACCGGGTTGTCGTTGACGGGACGCGCCGATGCTATCTGTCTGGGTTTGTCGTAAGCAACGATGACATTTTTCTCCACGTCGTAATAACCTACTGTAAGTTCCATGGCACTACTTCCATACAGTTTCTTATAATTCTGTTCAGTAATAAAGTTCCCGTCCATCTTCATAATCCAGTCACCCCGTTTCAGCCCGATTTCCGAGGCCG
>ENA-UESU01000095-UESU01000095.1-human-gut-metagenome-genome-assembly--contig:-NODE-95-length-67327-cov-16.200520_pt1 | contig 67327 bp, 60 predicted proteins | sample MGYA00243007_ERZ508008 | MGnify/ENA primary metagenome ERZ508008 (study PRJEB26167, sample SAMN06115399) | human gut metagenome | host: Homo sapiens | place: China:Henan | collected 2016-06-23 | study...
TGGTATTCTCCGTCGGCAATGTCGAGGTCGAGCGGCAGATAGCCCGAATATATGCCATCCTTTTCCCTTACCATCACGCGCTGCGCCACATCGCCGAAAGGGTCGCACAGCTCCACATAGAGGTAGCGGCTCACCTTGACGGGCTGATGGGATGCCGCGTCAAGCACAAACCCGCGAAACCATATCGTGTCGCCTCCGATATAGTTTGCCTTGTCGGTCATCACGTATGCCTTCTCCTGCGGAAACTCATAGCAATATTCCTCGGTCATCTTTATCACCTTCTTCGGCGACATGCCAATAAGCATCATGCCGCAAAAAGCCACGGGGATTACTTTACATAGATGTCGGGCAAGAGATGTAGACATGGTCGCACAAAGTTTAGATTATAACTATGTGCAAATATAAGTTTAAATTTGTAAGATGTCAAGCTAAAAATATAAAAAAACATAATTTACGGCAGCATCACGCTTCGGAGAGCCAGCGGCGCACACGCGGGGCGAGAAAGCTGACTGCAATCACGGTGCTTACGATGCCGAGACAAAGCATATTGATTACGTCGCCTCCGGTGAGCACTCCGGCGCGGTGTATGTCGGCGATGGCATACCACCATCCGGCAATTACGGCTATGATTGCTATTATATAAGTGATGTATTCAATGCGCGAGTATGCCGGAGAGTCTTTAGCCGGGAGGCGGTTCATGACCTTGCGCACAAACCATGGATTGCGCGGCGCCTGCGGGAGGCGGTCATGAAGGAGTGCTCTCAATTTATCGTCGGAGAGCGGGGCGGCGGGTTTATTCTGATTCATTGTCAATGATTGTTTTGGAGGTTTAAAACATTGTCGCCATCTTAGCTTTGGCACGTGAGAGATGTGACTTCACGGTGCCCTGCGGCATCTGCATGATGGCTGAGATTTCTTTTATCGGGCGGTCGTCAAGATAGAAGAGGAGCACGGCAGTGCGCTCCGGCTCGGAAAGTATCTTGAGGCACTGCTGCACGTCGATCGACGCGTCGCGGGCGTCGTAGGGCGACACCGTGTCGGCGACATTCCCGTAGCCGCGTTCATCCTCGCCGGTCTCCCGCCGCCGTCGCATGTACATGTAAAACTCATTGTATGCGATGCGGTAGAGCCATGTGCGGAAGCGGGCGATGCCTTGATAGGAGCGCAGTGAAAGGTAGACCTTTATGAATGTCTCCTGGGCAAGGTCGTCGGTAAGGGATGCGTCGCCAAGAGTAAGGTTTAGCAGAAACCGCCGCAGTCCGTCATTATACTCCTCCACCAGTTGCCCGAACGCTTGCCGGTCATCGCCGGCGACACATCGGGCAATCAGGCGTAGTTCTTCCCATTTATTCAGCATTATCGCAAGAGTCGGATAGGGTAGTTATGGAGGTCGGGTTATTATCGTTGTCGCGATTGTTGCTGTTGCGTGTGGCAATGATGTAGGTGGCAAGCTTGCCCAGTCCTATGATAAACGGTATAAGGGCGAGCATCGCCAGCTGGGTCTTATGGATTATCATGAAGAAGGCGAAAAATCCCGTGCTCCATGCGAGGTAGTTTACCGACGGCTGAAGGCGGGGCTTGCGGTCGGGGATATTGTAAAACCTGTCGGGGAGTGTATATCCTGCCGATGCTGCCGCCATTATAACCCGGTTACGGTCGCGCTTGCTTTTATAAATGAAATAGCACACTATGAACACCAGGAACAGCGGGGCGCTGAACATAAGGAAGGTGGCAGTTATTGCCACGATGCTTACCCACCATTCATCGGGAAGTTCGCTGTCATTGTTTGCCGAGACGTTGATGTAGAGATTGCCTCTGCCGTCGGCGGTGATACCCGAACTGCTTACCGATATGTCGTCGGAGTCGCCGGCATCGTTTACGGTGGTAATCACGATATTGCTGAATGTGGAGTCATTTAGCGATTTAAGGTTTTCCGAGATACACTCCGATATCTCGCGTGCCATCTTCTCATTATCGTCCATGCCGTTGCCGCATGACGAGAAAGTGAGAAGCATTATCGACAAAAGAGTTAAAGCAAAATTTTTCATATCAATAAACTATTAATTTTTAGCGTTGTTTGTCAATTAGATGCAACAGTTGGCAAAAAGGTTGCACGAGGGATAATATATTTTTACAAAAATAGTAACTTTGTATCGAAAATATACGGTATTATTTATGAGGGTATTAACGAAACTGCAGCTACTCAGCACATTATTGTTGTTGGCTTGTGTGCCGGAAGCTGTTGCTATTGAGGGACTTTACTACAAGGTTGAGGCGCAAGGAAGTGTCAGCACCGGTGAAAACACGCCGTTCTGGCTTGTCAATAACCGCGAGGGACTTGCCTCTGTCGAGAAAAATAACGGCTATATACGTGCCGGGCTGTTTCGTGAGATAGAGCCGGAGAAACGCTTCTCCTGGGGTGCCGGTGTGGATCTTGCGGGAGCATATAATTTCAGTTCGTCGTTTATTATACAGCAGCTTTATGCCGAGATAAAATATCGTTGTCTCGGACTGATGGTGGGAAGCAAGGAAAATCTCAATTATGAGGTTAACAACCGTCAGCTCGGGAGCGGAAACCTGCTTTATTCGGGCAATGCGCGCCCGGTGCCGCAGATACGCGCCGGCATACCGGAGTACACGTTTGTGCCCTGGACCGGCAAATGGCTCTCTGTGAAAGGCTACATAGCTTACGGCATGTTTACCGACGACCGCTGGCAGAAATCGTTTGCGCGCTATGGTACAAAGCGTACCGAGCATGTACTTTATCATTCCAAGGCTCTGTTTTTAAAAGTAGGCAATCCGGAAAAGTTTCCGGCGTGGTTTGAAGGCGGACTGGAGATGGCTGCGCAGTTTGGCGGCAAGTCGATTACCGGAGAGAAAGTAATCAATATGCCAAACGGAGCGAAGGATATAATAAAGGTGTTTTTCCCGTCGGCGGGAGGAAAAGATACGCCGATAGGTGAGCAGACCAACATATATGGTAATCATGTGGGAAGCTGGAATGCCAAAATCGGTTGGGACATTACTCCGGAATGGGGAGTGGGAGTGTATTACAACCATTATTTCGAGGATCATTCGCAAATGATGTTTGACTATGAATGGCGCGACGGGCTGTGGGGTGTCGAGGTGAATTTCCCGCAAAATCCCGTTGTGACTCAGCTGGTGTACGAGTTTCTTTATACAAAGGACCAGAGCAGTTCCGTGTACTGGGATCATGACTCGAAAATTCCGGAGCAGGTGAGCGGCCGTGACAATTATTATAATCATGGCATATATACCGGATGGCAGCATTGGGGCATGGGAATCGGCAATCCGCTCCTTATCTCGCCCATATATAACCGTGACGGGGTCATCGCGTTTGAATCCAACCGTGTCATCGCCCACCATGTCGGTTTCATGGGGCAGCCTCTTCCCGAACTCGGTTATCGTGTATTGCTGACCTATTCTCGTAACTGGGGTACTTATGATTCTCCCTATCCCCAGGTGAAAAACAATTATAACGGGCTTCTCGAAGTGACTTACAATCCGCGATGGTTTACCGGCGGTGCGGCCATACTCTCCATCGGTGCCGATGGCGGAGGCTTGCTCGGAAAAAGTCTTGGAGTTATGTTGACAATTAGAAAAACCGGATGGCTATGAAACTGACCTGTAAGATATTTATTCTCGTTGTGGCTTCCCTGCTTGCTGTCGGGGCTACATCATGCCGCAAACGCTCTATCAACGGTGACCTTGACGGTATGTGGCAGGTCATGAGTATCGAATATAACGACGGGACAGTCGAAACCCCGGAAGCCACATATTACTGCCTTTTCCTCCACACATTCAATCTGCAGCGTAAAGGAGCGAGAATTGCCGGTAACATGATTTATGACGATGATATGCTCAAACTTGAAGCTCCCTATGCCAAGGCTGAAGATCTTAAACCCTGGGGAATGGATAATACCGTCACCACGTTCAGGATACTGCATCTCACGGGCAGCAAGATGACGCTGGAGTCGGATTACGCCCATATTGAATTTAGAAAATTCTGATACTTTCAACAATTAGTCCTGTTATATCTTTTTTTAAATCCCGATTTGCATTAACTTTGCATGAAATATTCAACTTTCGCTTGCAAAAGTTGATGGTTAAAAGGTTAACCGGTTAACGGATTAGAAGGTTAAAAGGTAAATGGAATTACCCGTAAAGGATTATCCTAAACCTTAAACCCTAAACTCTAAACCCTAAACTTTATTAATCATCAAGTGAGCTTGCGAAACTTAAATAATAGATTATAACTGGAAATGAAAGTATTGAAATTTGGCGGCACGTCGGTTGGCACGGTCGAGAGCCTTCGTAATGTGAAGGCTATCGTCGAGAGCCAGACTGAGCCGGTCATTGTCGTGGTGTCGGCGCTTGGCGGCATCACCGACCAGCTTATCAACACGGCGCGGCTCGCAGCACAGGGCGACATAGCTTATCTTGAAAGCTATGCCCGCATCGTCGACCGCCATCATAAAGTGATTGATGGTATCGTGCCTGAACAGAGCCGGCTCGATGTACAGTCGATTGTAAGCCCTTTGCTTGAAGAGCTGGGCAATATATATCGCGGTGTCAACCTTATCAAGGACCTCAGTGACCGCACCCTCGACATAATAGTGAGCTACGGCGAGCGTCTGTCGTCGGTGATAATCTCTCGCATAATAGACGGTGCCATACATCTTGACAGCCGTAATTTCATAAAGACTGAGAAGCAATGGAACAAGCATGTGCTTGACAATGAATCCACTCAGCGGCGTGTCCACGAGGTGTTTGATGACTTGAAATTCAAGGTCGCGCTCGTGCCGGGCTTTATCGCGAGTGACCGTGACGGCAATGTCACGAATCTCGGTCGTGGCGGCTCCGACTATACTGCCGCTATCCTTGCCGCCGCGCTCGATGCTGCAGTGCTGGAGATATGGACCGATGTCGACGGCTTCATGACCGCCGACCCGAGGGTAATCAACGGCGCCCTTGTCATCGACCACCTGTCGTTTACCGAGGCGATGGAACTTTGCAATTTCGGAGCGAAGGTGATATATCCCCCTACGATTTACCCCGTATTCCACAAAAACATACCTATCTGGATTAAAAACACGTTTAATCCGGAGGCTCCCGGCACTTGCATCAGCGAGCAGCATCCGTCGCCCGAAGGAAAGGCGATCAAGGGTATTTCGTCAATCAACGATACCTGTCTTATTACCGTTCAGGGACTTGGTATGGTGGGTGTAATCGGTATCAACTCACGTATCTTCAACACTCTTGCCAAAAACGGCATATCGGTGTTCCTTGTCAGCCAGGCTGCGAGTGAGAACAATACTTCCTTTGCCGTGCGCAATGCCGATGCCGACCATGCGATTGAGGTGCTACGAGAGCAGTTTGCCCCGGAACTCCAGGCGGGCTCGCTGAGCGATATCATCGCCGAGCCTAATCTCGCCACCGTGGCTATTGTGGGTGAGAACATGAAGCATACCACCGGTATCGCCGGCAAGCTTTTCAATACTCTCGGTCGAAACGGTATAAGCGTCATCGCGTGTGCGCAGGGTGCTTCCGAGACTAACATTTCGTTTGTAATCGAGCATAACAATCTGCGCAAGGCGCTGAATGTTATCCATGACAGTTTTTTCTTGTCTGACACTCAGGTCTTAAACCTGTTTGTTGTCGGAATAGGAAACGTAGGCGGCAAGCTTTTGTCGCAGATTCATGCCCAGCAGGAAAATCTTCTTGAAAACAAGGCGCTGAGGCTTCGTCTCGTTGGTATTGCCAACTCGCGCAAATGCGTGTTTGACCGCGACGGAATAGACACTGAGAATTATAATGAGCGTCTGGAGGCATCCGACATTGTTGCTACTCCCGAAAATATACGCAACGGCGTTATCGGGATGAACATATTCAATTCCGTGTTTGTCGATTGCACTTCGAGTCCGGATATTGCCGCGCTTTATGCCGACCTTCTCGACCATAATATTAATGTCGTGGCGGCTAACAAGATTGCCGCCTCAGGCAAATACGAGGATTACGCGAGGTTAAAGCATATCACCCGTAAGAAAGATGTCAAGTTTCTCTTTGAGACAAATGTCGGTGCGGGGTTGCCTATCATAAATACAATAAATAATCTTATCAACTCCGGCGACCGCATACTGAAGATTGAGGCTGTGGTGAGCGGTACGCTCAACTATATATTTAATGTGTTGAGCCGTGACGTGCCGATGAGCCGTGCCATAAAGATGTCGCAGGAGGCAGGCTATAGCGAACCCGACCCGCGTACCGACCTTAGCGGAAAGGATGTCATACGCAAACTTGTCATTCTTGCCCGTGAGGCGGGATATAAGGTCGAGCAGGAAGATGTGAAAGCGTCGCTCTTTATCCCCGACAAATATTTCAGCGGGTCACTTGACGATTTTTATCGTGACATAACCGGACTTGACGGCGATTTTGAACGTCAGCGGGCTGAGGCTGAGAAAGCGGGTGAGCATTTCCGGTTTGTGGCGCGTCTTGACAATGGCGTCACGAGTGTCGGGCTGCAGAAGGTCGACTCTGTACATCCTTTCTATCTTCTTGAAGGAAGCAACAACGTGATATTGATTACCACGGAGCGATACAATGAATACCCTATGGTTATCAAGGGGTATGGTGCGGGTGCCGAGGTGACTGCTGCCGGAGTGTTCTCCGATATTATAGGTATCGCCAATATCCGTTGACGGCGTGTTTTTTTGAATTAAAGTTGAATATCTATGAAATATGTGATAGTATTAGGCGACGGAATGGCTGACGAGCCTGTTGACGAGCTTGGCGGCGTGACTCCGCTTGAGGCTGCCGACACTCCTGTCATGGACCGTCTGGCACGTGAAGGGCGCACAGGGCGTTTCACCACCGTTCCGCAAGGTTTTCATCCCGGAAGCGAGGTCGCCAACATGACCGTGCTCGGATATGACGTTACAAAGGCGTTTGAGGGCAGGGGAGTGCTGGAGGCGGCGAGTATGGGGGTGGATGTCCCTGACGGTGTGATGGCTATGAGGTGTAATCTTATTACCGTCGCCGATGGAAAGATAAAGAATCATTCGGGCGGACACATATCCTCCGAAGAGGCTGCCGCGCTTATCGCGACGCTTCAGAAGGAGCTGGGAAATGATATCGTCGAGTTTCATCCCGGAGTGTCTTACCGTCATCTGCTTATGATAAAGGGTGGCGACAAGCACATAGCATGTACGCCGCCTCATGATGTGCCGGGTACGCCCTTTGCCGATGTGATGGTGAAGGCGGAATTACCGGAGGCTGAGGCTACCGCATCGCTTGTGAACGACCTTATCCTCCGCTCGCAGGAGATACTTGCGTCTCATCCTGTCAACCTGAAGCGTATAGCTGAGGGGAAAGACCCTGCAAACAGTGTCTGGCCCTGGTCGCCGGGTTATCGCCCGTCGATGGAGCCTCTGTCGGAGCGGTTTCCGATAAAGGATGGCGTGGTGATTTCGGCTGTCGACCTTATATTCGGTATCGGTGTGTATGCCGGACTGCGCCCGTTGACGGTGGAAGGTGCCACCGGTTTGTATGACACTAATTACGAGGGAAAGGCGCAGGCGGCTATCGACGCGTTGCGTGACGGTGCCGATTTTGTGTTCCTACATGTGGAAGCAAGCGATGAGGCTGGACATGAAGGCGATGTCAAGTTGAAAAAGCGCACAATCGAGTATCTTGACAGCCGCATACTCGCGCCGATTGTCCGCTATTCCGACTCGCTTGACGAGCCGTTGGCAATCGCCGTGTTGCCCGACCATCCTACGCCTTGTCATCTGCGTACACATACTTCCGACCCTGTGCCGTTCCTTATATATAAGCCGGGGGTTGCTCCCGATGATGTAACCGTTTTCTCGGAAAAAAGCGTGGCACATGGTGCATACGGCACAGTTGCCGGCGATGAATTTATGAACCTGTTAATGAAATGATACGATGAGATATTATAGCACTAACCGTAAATCGGAATCTACTACTCTTGGTGATGCTGTCGTGCGCGGACTCGCGCCTGACCGTGGTTTGTATATGCCTGAACGTATAGCCACTATCCCAAAGGCTTTTTTTAATCACATAGGGGAAATGTCGCTTACCGACATCGCTTATGTGGTTGCCAATACGCTTTTCGGCGAGGATATTGACTCGGAGACATTGAAAACCATCGTCAATGATACTCTTAATTTCGATATCCCGCTGGTTAAGGTTGATGACCACCGTTATTCGCTCGAATTGTTTCATGGTCCCACGCTTGCCTTCAAGGATGTCGGCGCACGATTCATGGCGCGTCTTCTCGGACATTTCAATTCGGCAGCCGGCAGGGGCGACGTGAATGTGCTCGTGGCTACTTCCGGTGATACCGGAAGTGCGGTCGCTAACGGATTCCTTAATGTCCCGGGGGTGAAGGTGTTCGTGCTTTATCCCAAAGACAAGGTGAGCAAGATACAGGAAGCGCAGTTTACTACCCTCGGTGCCAATATCACCGCCATTGAGGTCGACGGGACATTTGATGATTGTCAGGCTCTCGTGAAGTCGGCTTTCATGGACAAGGACCTGAATGAGAAAATGAAACTTACTTCGGCAAATTCCATAAATGTTGCGCGCTTCATTCCTCAGATGTTCTACTATTTCCATGCTTACGCGCAGCTTTTGCGTATGGGAGAGAAGGTGGATAATGTGGTTGTGGCTGTGCCAAGCGGCAATTTCGGTAATATTTGTGCCGGGCTTATCGGCAAGCGCATGGGATTGCCGATAAAGCGGTTTATCGCGGCAAATAACCGTAATAATGTGTTTTACGAATATCTCATCACAGGGGAGTATCATCCGCGCAAGTCGGTTGCCACGATAGCTAACGCGATGGATGTGGGCGACCCCTCCAATTTTGCCCGTATCCTTGACCTTTACGGCAACTCCCATGATGCGATATGCGCCGAGATAAGCGGTTGCACCTATGATGATGATCAGATTAAGGCTACCCTTAAGGATACATACGACCGTACCGGCTATCTGCTTGACCCTCATGGGACGGTGGCATATCGTGCGCTTACGGAGTACCTGAAACCGGGTGAGACCGGCATCTTCCTTGAGACGGCGCATCCCGCCAAGTTTAAGGATACTGTTGAAGCTATAATAGGAAAAGAAGTGGAGGTGCCTCACAGGCTTGCCGCTTTCATGAAGGGAAAGAAGGAGACTGTGAAGATGAACGCGCAGTTCCCTGCATTCAAGAAATATCTGATGTCGCTCTGACGCTTTTGGCACGGCTTTTGCTATTGTGGGATGTAGATAATATCATTTATTCCGATGACTAATTCAGACAACGATAATCCGCGTATAATATCTTTAGGACAAATTGAAATAAACCCCGACACGTTTAATGCCCGGCCTGATACGGAGGCTTTACCTCTGTTGCCGACACGTAATCTCGTGCTTTTTCCTACTGTTGCGACCCCTTTGTCGCTTGTCAGGGAACAGTCGCTGCAGGTGGCGCGGGAGGCTTTTGAAAAAGGTGAGCCTCTCGGGGTGGTATGCCAGCTCGACCCGGAGAATGAAAATCCCCGGATTGACAATCTCCAGCAGTTTGGTGTTGTTGCCGACGTGCTGAAGATTTTCGATCTTCCCGACGGGCAGCATACGGCTCTCATACGTGCCCGTGACAAGTTTCATATTTTGGGCGAGTCGGAAGCAGCTTCTTCCGCCAATATCCTTATGGCGCGTGTGGAGCTGATAAAAGAGCAGAAGCCGCGTAGCAACGACAAGACATTTGCGGCTATCGTGAAGGCGGTCAAGGAAACGACCCTCAAGTTGCTCGAAAATATCGATGGCGCGCAGGATTTTGCCCACAATGTGCAGAATTATCCTGAGCCGGTGGGAATGATTAATCTTGTGTGTAGCCAGGCTCCGATTTCATCGGAGAAGAAAGGCGCGTTGTTGATGGAAAACTCTGTAAAGGAACGCGCGCGTATGCTCCTTCTCGAACTTACCGAGTTTGAGCGTATGCAGCAGGTGACACAGAAAATCCAGTCGATAGCCCGCGAGAATTTCGAGCAGAATCAACGCCAGGCTTTCCTTCATCAGCAGATGGAGGCGATACGTCAGGAACTTTACGGCGACTCCGATGACGACCGCGAGGCTCTGCGTAAGCGCTCTGAGGAGGTGGCGTTCAGCGAGGCTGCTAAAAAGGTGTTTGACAAGGAACTTGACAAACTGGGCAGGCTGAATCCGCAAAGCCCCGACTATGCCGTGCAATATAGCTATCTGGAGGCTCTTCTTGACCTTCCGTGGCTGAAATATTCCGAACTTAACACCGACCTTGAACTGGCAAGAAAGACTCTTGACGTGGATCACTACGGACTTTCAAAGGTAAAGGAACGTATATTGGAGCAGATTGCGGTGCTTATGAATAATCCCGGCGGTAAGGCTCCGATCCTCTGTCTTGTCGGTCCTCCGGGAGTGGGGAAGACATCGCTTGGAAAGTCGATTGCAGCCGCTCTCGGCCGTTCTTACCAGAGGGTGTCGCTTGGCGGTCTGCATGACGAGGCTGAGATACGCGGTCACCGACGCACGTATATCGGTGCGATGCCCGGTCGTATAATCGATGCCATAAAGCGCGCGGGCGATTCCAATCCGGTGTTGCTTCTTGATGAGGTCGACAAGATAGGCAGCGATTTCAAGGGCGACCCTTCGGCTGCGTTGCTGGAGGTGCTCGACCCGGAGCAGAACTGTCGTTTCCATGACAACTATATAGATGTGGACTACGACCTGTCAAAGGTGCTTTTCATTGCCACTGCAAATACGCTGTCGACTCTGTCACAGCCCCTTCTTGACCGTATGGAGATAATAAATCTCGCCGGATACCTTCTTGAAGAGAAGGTCGAGATTGCCGTGCGTCATATTCTTCCGACCTTGCGAAAGGAAAATAATCTGAAACCGAAGGATGTCAACGTCACTCCGGAAGCGATAGCAGAGATTGTCGAGAAATATACTTCGGAGAGCGGAGTGCGTCAGCTTGAAAAGGAACTCTCCACTATCGTGCGCAAAGTGATTCTGGCAAAAATGCTCGGCAAGAAGGTTCCCGCTAAGATTTGCCCGAAGCATCTGAAGGAATTTCTCGGGGTTGAGCGATTCAGCAAGGACCGTTATGAGGGCAATGAGTTTGCCGGTGTTGTCACGGGGCTTGCGTGGACTGCCGTCGGCGGCGAAATTCTCTTCATCGAGTCGTCGCTCTCAAAGATAAAGGGCGACAAGCTTACGCTTACCGGTAATCTCGGTAATGTAATGAAAGAGTCGGCGGCGATTGCATTCCAGTATGTCAAGAGCCATGCTGCGGAATTAGGTATTCCCGAAGAAGTATTCGAGAAATATCAGCTCCATCTTCATGTGCCGGAAGGTGCCATTCCCAAAGATGGACCGTCGGCGGGTATCACCATGGCTACATCCATCGCGTCTGCATTCACTCAGCGCAAGATACGCCCGCGCCTCGCCATGACCGGTGAGATTACACTGCGCGGAAAGGTGCTTCCGGTTGGTGGAATAAAGGAAAAGATTCTGGCGGCAAAACGTGCCGGCATCACCGACATTATCCTTTCCTCTGAAAACAAGAAGGATATCGCCGACATTGATTCCATCTATGTAGCAGGGCTTACATTCCACTACGTCAACACAGTGCTTGAAGTAATGGACATCGCTCTCCTCCCCGAAAAAGTCGCCAACCCCCTCACCCTCTTAGAGTATAACGAGTAGCTGTAGGGGCTGCTGGAAGGCAGCCCGCGATGCGAGGGAGGCAGCGGGCGAGCTTCCACTCGCCCCTGCACCGGCTTGCTCATCAGAGTATAACGCGTAGCAGTAGGGGCTGCTGGAAGGCAGCCCGCGCTGCGAGTGGTGGATTCAGGCTTGCTTCCAGGCAATATCACTAACTTTGGTGCCGGAGCCATAAATCCCCGAAAGGGGGATTCATCCTGTTATCCGCGGGTAATGCCGAAGGCATACCCGTGGTTCAAGCGCATCTCCTGTCGAGTCAACCCCGGGAAGTGGGTTGCATAGCCGCTTGATTAGCACATATTTATGCAACCCGTTGCAGGGTTGCGTTGTTGTGGAGGCATCGCTCTTCACGGGAGCACCTCCGGCGCAGCCCGCATTAAGCCATGATAAAAACAATACAAAATTTCCCGTCAGGGATAATCAGTAAGTAGCCGTGGGTTGAGCGAAGCGAAACCCACGGACAGCGAGCAAAGGACAAATGTTTCCGCCAGGAATCATCCCGGATACAGTTGACACCACTCCACTCACATCCCTGCAATGACTGCCAATCACCGCATAGCAGTAGGGGCGAGTGGAAGCTCGCCCCTCACGTTAAGACCGGTAACTCAATGGCATCATGATTTCTTACGATACCGGGTTCATGGAAAAGCATGTTTATGCCTGATATTTGCATCTTGTGCACGATATCAGGCATATTTGCATTTATTAACATGGGGGGGGGGGTAAAAGTATCCTTTTTGATATAAATTTGCAATTAGATATTACGATTGATAAGCGATCGCTATTCTCACAGAATGAATTTTATCGGTCTCCCGGTATGCAATGGAAATCAAAATGACGATGTTTATCATAGTAGCTTAAAAATTATATGTAGTAAACACTGATCGCAATAAAACACTAAAAATCAAAAATACTTAATCTACCAATTATGAACAAATTTTTACTCTTTTTCATGGCGGTGCTCGTCTGTGCTACCGCCAAGGCTTTAGATTTTACCGTTGACGGTGTGAATTATCAACTGATTTCGTCTGAAGAGCAGACCTGCAAGGTTGTCAGTGGAAATTACAGCGGCGCTGTGGTGATTCCCGCGACTGTGAATTACGGAGGTCGAGACTTGAAGGTAATCGAGATGGCTGATCAGACCCTCTGTAATACGTATGATGTGACAAGCGTAGTCCTCGGCTCAAATCTAAAGAAAATCGGAAAAAACTGTTTGGTTAACCTCAAGATAGAGACTCTTACAATCCCGGGGTCTGTTACAGAGATAGGCGACTATTCACTTTCTTTGTCAAAATTGAAAAAACTGGTAATAGAACCTTCTGGCGAAGAGGATAATCCTACAGCAATTTCTATCGGGATTTTTGAGGAAACCGTGAACTATACTAAATATAAAAGACCTATAACGCAAAGACTTAAATCATTGGAGTCCCTTGAATTGTATCGCGATTTATCATGCAACAAATCTGGACTGTTTCAGGAATTACCATTACAATCAGTCATTATAGGTGGAGATGCCGCTGTGAAAAGTGAGATGTTTTATGAATGTGTAAATTTGCACTCTCTTGAATTTACAGATGATGCAACATTTGGTCATTTCGGTCGTGGTATTGGGAGTGAGGCTTTTTATCATTGTCCTTTGGAAGGAGAAATTACATTTCCTGCTGCGATACAAGGCTTTGGAGATCGTTGTTTCTCAGGTAATCATTTTTCAGCGATACATTTTGAAAATACCACCGGTTTTTCTATTGGTGCCGGGGCATTCTCAAGGAGTGAGAATATAACATCTCTTATTATTCCAGAAGCTGTAACCATGATTGGGAGAAATGCTTTCTCCAGTTGTAAGAATCTTAAAAATCTGCGAATTGAAACTAATGGTGAATTGAAAGAAGCTGCACTTTGCGGTAATGATTACGATGTAGTGACATTCACGGCAAATTGCACACAGAATATGATAGCGGCTTCTTTAGCTGGGGAAATTAGTTCAGGCAACACTATTGTCGATTTTTCTCCCGCTAAAATTAAGGACCTGCATGTAAATGCTCCCGTTCCGCCGAAGCAATTTGTTGATTTCCATGGTAAGACATGGGGGTTCACTGAAGATCAATATGTATTGACTACCCTCTATGTTCCGGCAGGTTCGCTTGAAGCTTATAAGTCGGCAGAGGTATGGAAAAACTTCTGGAATATCAAGGCTGATCCCAGTGCAGGCATCGAAGATGTGGAGGCAGATGCTGAAGCTGAAGAAGGACCGGTAAAATGGTATAACCTGAACGGGCAGCTCATCGACAATCCAACTACCAAGGGCATATACATCAAGCACGTCAATAATAAATCAACCAAAGTAATCGTGCCCTGACATTGGCAACATTCAATTAGTCAAAAGAGGGTGTATCAATTTTGACGCATCCTCTTTTTATAAACTCGCCCGTGTCCTGCCATCATATAAAAAGACGTAAAGTCAAAAGGTGAGAAGGAATAGCCCAGGCTTTTCCCGTCAGGGATAATCTGTAAGTAGCCGTGGGTTGAGCGAAGCGAAACCCACGGAAAGCGAGCAAAAGACAAATGTTTCCGCCAGGAATCATCCCGGATACAGTTGAAGCCACTCTACCCATATCCCTGCAAAGATTTGCCAATCACCGCGTAGCAGTAGGGGCTGCTGGAAGGCAGCCCGTCACATTTAGAAACCAAAATCGGCTGTGTCAGGATTGACGACACAGCCGATTTTATGTTAGTCGCTTCGTTATTCTGCCGGCTTCTCTTCGGCGGCTTCGGTTTCAGCTTCTTCCTTATCGGCGAAGTCGGTGATGCCGGCGGCAAGAAGCAGGTTATACCAGTTGAACACTTTCTTGATGTCGTTGGTATATACGCGGTCTTCATCAAAGTCGGGAAGTATTTCCTTGAAATATTTGCGAAGCTCGTGGTCATCGCTGAATGACTTCATATCGACAGGTTTGGAGTCGTTTTTCTCTTTGATTGTTTCAAAAACCTTGGTAAGAGGCACATCTTCCTCAACCGTGTAGATAGCGATGTCACCGAGAGAAATTACCTTGTCATGTGCGTAGGCGGGGGTACGCTTGCCGGTGGCAAGTGCCTCTACGATAAGCATGTTTTTTCCTTGACTTACAAGCTTGAAAAGTCCGGGCTTTCCGGAAATTGCCAAAATTGTCTTTAACATTGTCGTTATTTATGTTTGAATTTATATTTCGCAATTACAAAATTACAATTTTTTGGAGATATATTGCTAACTTTGCTATCCCAAAATAGATTAAGAGTTACCTATAATGCTGAAGTTTCTTACTTGTCTTATACAACTGATTATTTCACCTGCAAAGGGATGGGAAGATATAGCCGCTGTGGGGGAGGAGCCGCGAAAGATTTGTTCCGATGGTTTCTATCCGTTACTGGGGCTTACTGCTTGCTCTGTCTTTATCCGCCGCTTGTATGATTCCGATCTTGGTCTTGTGACCATGATTCAGGGAGCGATTATCACTTTTGTGGAGTATTTTGTCACCTATTTTCTTGCGTCGTTCCTATTCTCGATATTCCTCGGCAAAGTGATTGACGGTGAATTGAATGAAAAAAAATATCACACATTTGCCATATACAATATCTCGCTTCTCGCTCTTATCACGATAATAGAGAATTGTCTGCCTACCGAATTGTCGATAGTGCAGTTCCTGCCGGTGTTCACAATCGTGGTTATGTGGATGGGCAAGCGTTATCTAGCAGTGAAGGAGGAAAAAAGCTTTACTTTCATTTTTCTTGCTTCTGTAGCGATACTTGTCATGCCATATCTGCTGGGATTTTTGTTTAATATGGTGATACCAAATGCCAACTGATGATGAATAGTAAAGATATTAACATAAAGAACCGCCGCGCAAATTTTGACTACGCGATTTCCGACACATTTACTGCAGGACTTGTGCTTACCGGCACTGAAATAAAGTCCATACGCCTGGGTAAAGCAAGCCTTGTCGATACATTCTGTTATGTCAACAACGGAGAGGTCTGGATAAAAAACATGTATATCGCCGAATATTTTTACGGCACTTACAACAACCACGCCGAACGCCGCGACCGCAAGCTATTGCTTAACAAAAAGGAGATTGCGAAACTGGAAAAAAACGGAAAGGAAGCAGGTTTCACGATTGTGCCGCTGCGACTTTTCATCAATGACCGCGGACTTGCCAAACTCGTCATCGGTATAGGTCGCGGTAAAAAGGAGTACGACAAGCGTCAGTCGATAAAAGAGCGTGAGGACAAACGCAACATGGCGCGCCTCTTCGAAAAATAGTGCGTCTGCCGGAGTGCAATGTCATATAGTTAAGTATTTTGCCCTGAAAGGGCAAGATGGTGTTAGCCGCGGGCAGCGCCGAAGGTGCGCCTGTGGTAGATGTACACTATTAACCCGATGCTACCCCGGAGCGGGTTGCATAGCAATCTGCAAATGATGGAATAATACACGCAATTCAGTGTTTGGCTGCCGCCGAGAGGATGAGCATCACTTTCCTGCCGTCATGTAGCGTGGTGGCTATCAGGCGGTGGCTGTCTCCATCCTTTACTTTCAGCTTTTTCCGCAGCCAGTCGGCGGTGTAGTCGAAATTGCGTACCGCGACATTGATTCTCGGATATTCGCGCACGAGCCTCTTCAGTTCGCCGGAGGAGAACTCTGCCACACGGTCGATATGCCATACCTCTCCGGGAAAATCATTAACAGGCGTCTCCGAGCAGTAGAGATGCGTATTAGGGTGAAGCTTCGCTATGCCGAATCGCTCCGACAGCAGTTTGTAAGGCGCCGCTTTCATCACCGTTGCGCCGGGTTCATAAAGATACCATCCGTTGCGTGGCGAATCATAGTATGCGACTGCCTTTTCTTCCTCTGACGGCGTGAACGTGAAGCGGTAGCGAGGTGTCCACACATGGATTGTCGGCTCTGTCGCTGTCTTGTCAAACATGATATCGGCTACCAGCTCTTTGCATTCGGTGGCTGACCCTACGACATAGAGGTCGGTCGTCTGTGGGAGTTCGCGCAATATCTGTGTTATGTCAAGCATAGGGGATGCTTTGACAATAAGTCGATGCGACCTCGCTGCGATTGCCGGAAGAAGTGCTGTTACGTCGGGCGAACAGTCGGCAAGGCGGTAGACACGTTCGCCTGTCGCGCTTCGACGCGCCGGGTCAATAAACATCGTGTCATACGTCGTGTCGCTCAGTGCAAGGAAGTTTTTACAGTCATCATTCACGACAGAGATATTATCCAGTCCGAGCGCACGCGCGTTTTGTCGAAGCGCGTCGGCTATCACCGGCTCTTGCTCCACTGCAGTTACCGACGAGGTCTTGCGGGCGATATGGAAGGCATCGATGCCGAGTCCGGCGGTAAGATCTGCGACCGTGGCACCGTCATTTACAAGCGATGCGTGAAAAGCGGCGAGGTTGTCGCTTGTGCATTGCTCTTCCGACAGCCGGGTAGGGAATATGAATTCCTTGCACTGCAGTGTCTCGGCAAGTTTTTTCTTTGCCTTCCGGCGACACTCTATCTGGATGAGTGCCATGTCGAGACAGGGTATTTTGCCTGCGAATTTCAGCCGTAGTTTAATAGGGTCGTCATCGATGTGGGCGTTAACCCAGTCGAGCATATCGGTGTAATCGGAGTCTGTCATCTTTCGGTGTCTGATAAAAGAAGAGGATGCGTCAAGCGGCTCGACGCATCCTCGATATTAGCTTATATGGTTTATGGTTTATGGTTTATGGTTTAAAATAATCCTTAACCTTCTAACCTATTAACCTTTTAACCTTCAGCTTTCGCTTGCGAAAGTTGAATTAGTCCTGTACGGCTGCTACTCCGGGGAGTATCTTGCCTTCGATAGCCTCAAGAAGAGCGCCACCGCCGGTAGATACGTAAGATACCTGGTCGGCAAGACCGAACTTGTTGACACAAGCTACAGAGTCACCACCGCCTACGAGTGAGAATGCTCCGTTGTCGGTAGCTTCTACGATAGCCTCGGCGATTGCACGTGAGCCTGCAGTGAAGTTGTCAAATTCAAATACACCGGCAGGACCGTTCCAAAGGATAGTCTTTGACGGACGGATTGCATCGGCAAATGCCTTGCGGGTCGCGGGACCTGCATCAAGTCCTTCCCAGCCGTCGGGTATGTCATTTGACGGGCATACCATGGTCTTGGCGTCGTTGCTGAATGAATCGGCAGCCACGCAGTCGGTTCCGAGGATGAGGTTCACGCCTTTTTCCTTTGCTTTCTTGATTATGTCAAGTGCGAGGTCAAGCTTGTCGTCTTCCACGATAGAGTTACCGATCTTGCCACCCTGTGCCTTTGCAAATGTGTAGGTCATACCGCCGCAAAGGATGAGGTTGTCCACCTTGTCCATGAGGTTCTCGATGATACCGATTTTGGTAGATACTTTCGAGCCGCCCATGATAGCGGTGAAGGGGCGCTTGATGTCCTTGAGGATGTTGTCGACAGCCTGTACTTCCTTCTCCATAAGATAGCCGAGCATCTTGTTGTCGGGAGTGAAATAGTCGGCGATGACAGCAGTGGAGGCATGCTTGCGGTGAGCGGTTCCGAAAGCGTCGTTTACATATACGTCAGCATAGCTTGCGAGTTTCTTTGCAAATTCTTTCTGACGCTCTTTCATTTCTTTCTTGGCTGCATCGTAAGCGGGGTCTTCCTTGTCGATGCCTACAGGCTTGCCCTCTTCCTCGGGATAGAAACGGAGGTTTTCAAGGAGAAGCACTTCACCGGGCTTGAGGTTGGCGGCTGCTTCCTCTGCGTTTGCGCAGTCAGGAGCAAATTTAACGTCACGACCGAGTGCCTTTGCCACGTCATCTTTAATCTGAGCGAGAGAGAATTTAGGATTAACCTTGCCTTTGGGCTTGCCCATGTGTGACATGATGATAAGGCTTCCGCCATCTTCAAGGATTTTTTTGAGGGTGGGGAGGGCACCGCGGATACGGGTGTCATCGGTAATCTTGCCATTTTCATCCAGAGGTACATTGAAGTCTACTCTGACTATTGCCTTCTTGCCGGCAAAATTGTAATTGTCAATCTTTTGCATTTTGGTTAATATATTAAGAGTCAATAATGTCTGATCACTCTGTTTGTAAGCCACAAATTTAATATAAAATTATGAATTATCCGCGTTTACCGGTGTGAATAATGTAGTGGCAATACGCTAAAATTACTTAACCGGGCAGATGTCGGCTGTAGTTTTTTGTCGGGATAATTTTACCGCTTGTCCATCTTATTGTGCATGATAATCTTGAAAACCTGCATATCGGGCACGGCTGTCATTGGAAGCCGTTTTATTTAGTCGATTTTTACTTGTACCTTTGTATTGCAAAGCAATGAGATAACGACATATTAATCTATACTATGTAATGGCAGTCATTTGTGTGGAGAATGGCTGCCATTGCACACGATAATCGATCACAAGACTATATTCCCCGGCAATGTCACGCTTATCGGCGATGTTATTGCCGGGGATTTGTCGGTGCCGGTTGAGGCATTAAAGATTGCAGCAGCGGTTGATGAGTTTGCGGCGGAACATTCTTCCTACCTTTACATCGTCAATTTTGTCAAACGGCGGATAGAACCGGCATAGCCCGTCTTTTACCTCCAGCAGATAATTGATGTTGATGATGTGTCGCTTGCTTACCTGGACGAAGCTGTCGTTGATGCCGAGTATGGCGTCTTTAGATACGGTGCGTTTCAGCGGCATCGGCTTGTAGGATGTCGTGGCGATAGCCATCCAGCATCGGTTTTCGGGTGAATATTTAAATGTGCAGATGTCTTGTATCGGCACTATGCGGAAATCTTCCGTGTTGGTGTAGAATATGAATTTGTCGCTGGATGATTTTGCCCTTCTCGCGGGGAAGCGGTCAAGTCCGTTGCCCATATACTCGTTAAAGCGCGCCATGACTATCTCAAGCTCTTTGTCGTCGATAGGTTTAAGGAGGCAGTCGCAGGCATGATTGCGGAATGCGGGCAGGATGTAGTCGTTATGTGCCGTGTAGATTACCACGTATGACGGAATCTCCGGCATCTCGTTAAGTGTGTTGAGTATCTTGATTCCGGTGGTGTCGGGAAGCATCACGTCAAGAAAGAGTATGTCAGGTTTATGATGGATTATTGCTTCAAGTCCTTCTATGCCGTTGGAGGCTGTCGCTGCTACTGTGATTTCAGGGTAGTGTGCCAGTTTCTGTGTAAGGGCTTCAATAGCCACCGGTTCGTCATCAATGATAATTGCGTTCATATCTGTAAGTTGATAAAGATAATAGTAGATGTTTTTTTAATTGTCACGGTTATGCCTGTCTTTAAGTGCCACGGGAATGGTGAGTATCGCCTCGCATCCTTTGATATTTCCGTTGTCGTCGGTTATATTGGATATGAGAAATGATATCTTTTGTCTGTTTTCACGATTGAGTATTGCAATCGTGTTTCTTATCACTTTAAGACCGGTGCCTCCATCTGTTGCCTGACTGCGTCTTATGTCAAATCCTCTGCCGTTGTCAGTGACTCTGACCGTATAGAAATCATTGCTCGTTGTCACGTTTATTTCAAGCCGGTTATCATCGTTTTTCTCTGAAAATCCATGTTTTATGGCGTTTTCCACAAGTGTCTGGATGAATGTTGAGGGTATAAGGTGACGGTCAAGACAGGAGTTGTCGGGAAGCTGTTCGGTTACAGTCAGTTGCATGTTGAATTTTATCACCTCGATATAAGAATTGACAAAATCCATTTCTTCTTTCAAGGTCACATACAGATGTCCCGACATTTTGATATTCTCTCGTATCAGGCGAATGAGTGAAATCAGCTCGCCGCTGTCACGCGTGTCTGTTTTAGCGACCGTATGATTCAATATGTTAAATATGAAGTGAGGCGATATAAGATTTCTTATGCTCGACAGTTTGATGTTCATCAGCTGCATGTCGGCTTGCAGTCGCCGTTTCCTTAAAAGGGTGATGATATAAAGCGACATTATGGTGAGCAGCCCTATCGTGAGGATACTTGCATATATCATCCATCGTGCCTGCTTGATGACCACATCTTTTTCTTTCATGGCGATGGCGTGGTGCAGCGCGAGCGTATCCTGTGAGTAACGCATCATGATGTCGGAGGTGCGCATGTGAGTTATGTTGTGTTGCAGCGATTCATTGTGCGCCTCCTGCGCTTTGAGGGCGTCAAATGCCTTTTTGTAGTCGCCTCGCTTCTCATAATATTCGGTAAGATAGCGGTGACGTATGTTGACAAGGTTAAAGTCAATCGGGGAGGTGATGTTTTCGTTGTCAATCACTTTTCTTGCCGTTTCTGTGTCATTGGCGAGAAGGGCAAGTCCTATCCGTATGGTGTTGGCGTAATATATGCCGGTGTCATTTCCGGTGGCTTTGAAATATGCTTCGGCTTTCTCCAGGTTTTCTATCGCTTTGCTACGTTCACGGAGATTCAGGTACACGTCGGCGAGATTGATGCGACACACCATCATGTCCATGCCGTCGTCAAGCCCGTTTTCCTCAAGCATTTCCTTGAGCCGGAGAAATATTTTCTCGGCTGCGGGATAATCCTTGGTGTAATACAGGAAATTGCCGTAATTGTTGAGAAAATATATCTGCATGTTTGGTGCAAGGTCATCGATATGTCCGTGCACTTTGTCGAAATTTGTCTTGGCACTTTCATAGTCACCGATGTTCTGGCATATTCTGGCAAGACCGGTAAGCAATGTCAACCGGTTGGTTTCCGGCAGACGGAGCGAATCGGAGAGAAACAGGGCACGGCGATACCACTGCGCCGCCATCGGCATGTCGCTCATGTCGATATAGATGTCGCCGATGTTGGCGCATATATCGGGCATACTGCTGTTGCTCTCGCTGTTTTGCAGCGCCTCGTAGGCTTTGCCATAAAAATCAAGGGTGACGCGGGGATTGAGCTGGTATTTGTGATAGCTGAATCCCATGATGTTATAAAACGATGCCTTCACATTATTTATATGGGGCGTAGGCTTCCGGCGTTCGAGGTATGATGCCATGCGTTCCCACTCCATGCTGTCGGGCGACATATTCCCGGTAGTTGCCTGGAGTCTCAGTTTTCGAAGATAGATTTCATAATACAGGTCGCTGTCACCCGCTTCCGAGAGACGGCGGTCAATCAGCTCTGCCGAATGCGCCGAACCGGCATGTATCGAGTCGTCGATTTCCTTCACGACGGGCGACACTGTGACTTCGGTGATTTTTTCACGTGAATTACATGCGGAAAACAGTGAGACACCTGCAAGTGAACATGACAGATATGCCATGATTATTTTCAGGTTACGTATAACCCGAACTAAAACATCGTGTCCCCCGAAAATCATAGATTTTATGTGGCTGTTAATAAAAAAGTAATACAAAGTTAATGAAATTTTAATAACTGTCAGTGAGTTACATGCCGTATTTTGGGGCGGTTAATCCCATAATTCAACCGCTTGTGCCTCAATCCTGCCTATAAGACAAAACAGGGACAAAGACATGACGCGTGTCATGCCTTCATCCCTGTATCCGTACGTGTCTATATTATCTTAGATTATTCCGGCATCGCTCAGCAGGCTCGCCATCTCGTCGCGGAGCTTTGCTGCCTCTCTGCCCGCGGTTTCCGCAAAGTCTTCACCTGACGATGCGAAGATGATGCCGCGCGATGAATTGACAAGCAGTCCGCAATCCTTTATCATGCCGTAACGTGCCACTTCCGCAAGACTTCCTCCCTGGGCGCCGACTCCCGGTACAAGAAGGAAACTTTCGGGTGCAACCTTGCGGATGTCCTTGAACATCTCGCCCTGGGTCGCTCCTACGACATACATCATCTCTTCCGGACCTGCCCATTTTGACGAGGTCTCGATTACATGCTCGAAAAGGCGTGTGCCTTCCTTGTCCTCGATAAACTGGAAATCATGTGAGCCTTTGTTGGATGTGAGAGCGAGAAGTATCACCCATTTGCCCTCATAGCCGAGGAACGGGGTCACGGAGTCTTCACCCATGTAGGGAGCCACTGTCACGGAGTCCACGTCGAGATGCTCGAAGAAACTGCGGGCATATAATTTCGAGGTATTGCCGATATCGCCTCTTTTTGCATCGGCGATTATAAACTGGTCGGGATGATTCTCCTTGATATACTTGATGGTTTTTTCAAGAGTGATCCATCCTTGTGCGCCTGTTGCCTCGTAGAAGGCAAGGTTAGGCTTGTAAGCAACGCAATACGGAGCTGTGGCATCTATTATCGCTTTATTGAATTCATACACCGGGTCGTCAGCCGACAGCAGATGGCGCGGTAGCTTGTTGATGTCACTGTCAAGTCCTACGCAGAGGAACGAGCCCTTTCTGCGGATGTTTTCTACTAATTGGTCGCGTTTCATTATTGTGATATTATTGAGTCCGTGGTAAATACATAGCCATGTATGGTGGCGTTGTACGACTTGTATTCGTTATTCTTTTTGTCGGAGTGAAGGCGGGTGGTCACACTTATCTCCGTGAGTGACACTACATCGTTGCTTCCTTTTATTTTCAATGTTACGGGGCGAAATGCCTTTCCTGTAGTCTTGTTGACCATACTGTCGATGTTGAGCCATGCGCGGGCATTCGCAGTGCCGACAAAGACCTTTCCCGCCTTGTCGGGCACACGGTTGTCGACGGAGCATACAAACTGCTTTACACCGGTTGCACCCTTTATTACAGGAGCGAAATCATCCTCATGTAGGGTGAAGGTATATAATTGGTTGTCATGATCTCTTTCAACACCGCTTCCGGGCATGATTTTGTTGTTTTCCCCCGCTGTGCCGGAGTCAAACAGAAATCCCTTTACGAAGGCTACATAGGAGTGGTAGCTGATACTGTCTTTCTCACAGTGATTGTAAATGTCGGCATTGATGTAGGTCAGCACGACGGTTTTCGCCGGGTCATCGGCAAAATGAAGCGTTATAGAGGAGAAAGGCTTGTCGGAGCTGCTGAATACAAGGCTGTCGATGGGCAGGAGTGTCCTCAGTCTGTCACATGCGATTACCGATACGTTGCCATTGGAATCGGGCGCCATATTGTCAATTCTGTATATAAACGGCTTCATCCACGTGGCTCCCTGCGGCACGGGGGCAAAATCCCCCTCCTCAAGCTGAAACATGTAGCTGTCGCCTGCACTTTGGGCGGCGTCGCGTACGTAAAATTCCCTGCCTTCTTTTAGATCGCTTATTCTCATTTGCGACATCTCCTCGCGGTACTGTTCATTCTCCTTGGCAATCCGCTGTTGCTTAAGGTGCTTGAAATATGCCGGCACTCCGATGGCGATCGCTAAGGCAAGGATTATGCCGACACCGATTATCGAGAAGACAATCGTTGACAGGTTATCCTTGCGGTCATCTTTGCCGCGCCTTGGCGACGGGATTGGGGGAGGAGTGGTCATAGTTCCGATTCCTTTAGCTTTTCTGCGTTTTCGGCTACTATCAGGTGGTCGATGCAGTCCTGGATGTCACCGTCCATGAACGCCGACAGATTATATATGGTGTAGTTTATGCGGTGGTCGGTTATGCGCCCCTGCGGATAGTTGTAGGTGCGTATTTTCGCGGAGCGGTCGCCCGTCGATACCATTGTCTTGCGTCGTGAGGCGATGTCGTCGATATATTTCTGATGCTCCTTGTCGTAGATAAATGTGCGCAGACGGCTCAGCGCGCGCTCCTTGTTCTTGGGCTGGTCGCGCGTTTCCGTACACTCGATAAGTATCTCCTCGGTCTCGCCCGTGTTGGGGTTACGCCACATGTAGCGGAGTCTGACTCCCGATTCGACCTTGTTCACGTTCTGACCGCCGGCACCGCCGCTTCGGAACGTGTCCCATTTTATCTCCCCTTCATTTATCTCCACGTCAAATTCCTCGGCTTCAGGGAGTACCGCCACGGTGGCTGCCGAGGTGTGTACGCGACCCTGTGTTTCGGTGGCGGGCACACGCTGTACACGGTGTACGCCGCTCTCATATTTCAGTATGCCGTAGACACCTTCGCCTGTCACTGAAAATACAATCTCCTTGAATCCTCCCGCGGTGCCTTCGTTAAAGTTCGTAACGGCTACATTCCAGCCTTTTGACTCGCAATATTTGGTGTACATCTTGTAGAGGTCGCCGGCGAAGATTGCCGCCTCGTCACCTCCTGTGCCGCCGCGTATCTCTACGATGGCGTTTTTGCCGTCCTCAGGGTCGGCGGGTATGAGCAGAAGCTTTATCTCCTCCTCCATACCCGGCATTTTGGCGGTTGCCTCGTCAAGCTCCTCTTTTGCCATGGCGCGGAGTTCATCGTCGCTCTCGCTCTCGAGCACCTCGCGGGCTTCCTTGATGTTTTCGACCAGATTGCGGTAGGCACGGGTGGCTTTGGTCAGCTTTTCCAGGTCCTTGTATTCTTTGGTGAGACGCACATATCGCTTCATGTCGGATATCACTGACGGGTCGGTGATGAGGGTACTTACTTCCTCGAAGCGCGCCTCGATGCCGTCAAGTCGTGATAAGAGATTGTTTTCTGCCATTATATTTCGTATTTTTCGCGAAGTTACGAAAAAAATAGTACCTTTGCAAGGTTAGTATTTCTTTGGCTTAGCCTTAATGTATTCAAAATGTTACGTAACATCTGGATAAAAAGAATTGAGGACGCGCCCGGTGTGGACTTGAGCGATATATGACAATGTTACGATCTTAAGGTTCAAGGGGCGTAAATCCCCGGAAGGGGATTCATCCCGTTAACCGCGGGTAATGCCGACGGCATACCCGTAGCACAAGCTCCTCTCTCCGTGGTTCAACCCGGAGCGGGTTGCATAGTGTGGTAGAACCCGTGACATTGCGGTATATGACTCTGCAGCGTTATAGTTGCTGCACGGGCTGCACAGGGTATTGACTAAACAGCATGGTGACCGCCTTGTCTATTTCCTCCATGTCACGGTAGTTGCCGTCGATATCGAGGATTGATGACACGGATGAGGTGTAGAGTGGCGTTTTCTCTTTGATATTCACAACGTCTATGGTCAGCACCCCCTGTTGATATATACCGGCAATTACCCCTGAGTCAATATAATAGTCGGTCAGGTAATAATCCTGCGGGATGATGTAGCATGGGTAGGTGCATGAAAGATACGGGCCGTCGACTATTTCGTGACCCGCCGGCGACAATGGCGTGTCGTCATGTACCGTGACAGCGAAATTTATCAGCAGGGGAGAATTTGCCGACTCCTTGTAGCCGCGTTCAAGCATCTGTGAGCGTATCGCTGCCACGATGCACTCAAATGTGGCGTGGTCCATGCGGGGCGGCAACGAACCCATTTTCAAGTCTACGATATGAAAGGTTTTATGATTTTCGATGGCTACGTTATCATAAACTTTACTGTTTACCAGAGAATATGAATTGCAACCGGTCAGCAATGCAATCAGTGCAGCTAATATGTAATAATGTATTCTCATAGTGTCATAGGCTTTTGTGTATAATTATAACAATCCCCCCGCGATATTGTTAACCCTATAACCTTTCTCGCACGAGAGTAGCCGCTGACACTGTGAGGTGATACTCTATTGGGCTATCATAAACTCGTCCATGTAGCTGGTGTAAAGATTGCCGAAATACCCGTCGTTATATATCATAACGTGGCTTCCGACCGTATTGAGAAAAAGCCTGTTATAGAGGTCGTGCATCGACATCTCCGGGTGCGCCGTCAGGTTCTCTATAAGTGTGGATGTAAAGCGATTACTCATCCATACGCCGAGATTGGCATTGAATAAGTCGGCTTTCGATGTTTCATCGGGAGCGGCGGCTGTGAAAAATATCATGCCCGGAATCCCGATACATTCTTCAATCACACTTCCCGAATAACATGATTCGGTAAATACTGCGGTTTTCCTCACCCCTCTGCCTGTCTGCAGCGACTCCAATGCGTCACAGAGCATTTCTCCGGAAATACCCCTGTTAAACACATCCCAGCTTAATGCTCCGGGACACCCGTGACCGCTCCAGAATATAAGGAGGTTTGTGCCTGTGTCCGTGTCGACCGTTATAGGTGTGCGCGACGTGGGTTTCCCGGCGATAATATTGCAGATATCCTCAGGATAGAGGTCCGACATCTTGTAATCTATCCGGATGTTGTCGTGGAGATTCTTGCCTCCAGGACTCACAGTCACCAATCCTGGCGATGGATTCAGGCTGTTATAGGCTATATCATCTTCCATTATCAGGATAATCATGTCGTCGGAATAGCCCTTCTCCTTTAACAGCGAATACATGGCCAGTACATCTGCCTGATGCCTGTAGTTTGACCATCCTGACGAGCTTGCTATAAGCACCGCCTTATTGGCTGTGAGAGGTGCATACGAAATATTGTCGTCCCCCTGACCAAAATTTTGCATTTGAGTGGCTTTCCAGTTCCATCCGGCAAGCGTGGCGTCAGTGCGGTTGCCCCCGTCGGCAGTATTGTAGTCGAGAATGATGTAATGACCGTCATAAACCTTATAATTATAATATATTGAGGCTAAGACATTTGTATAGACCTTGCTGTCAAAGTCAAGCCATCCCGAAGCGCCCCGCACGTATGGCCTGCTTCCTTTTGAGATTGCTGTCACCACGTTTCTCATGTCTTCCCCCATCCAGGAACCCATGTTGAAATCCCTCCCATCCACTATGGCGCGTAACGCGTCTTTGGTCGAGACCCCGGGATGAATGTTTTCATACCATGCCGCGTAGACCATAAGCATTCCGGCATCGTATATCTGTGCGGCTCCCACAGTAGGATCTGTCCCGAAAAAGGTCCTGAACGACACGTCAAATCCTGTTTCCGGATCTGCACCGAAACATACTCCTTCGATTCCCTCCGCTTTTTCTCCTAATATTTCCAACACATCGGTTCCGTATCCTATGTCAGAAAAGAGGAGTCGGGGAGCGGTGTGTGCCGCTGAGTTGAACAAGTCGATAATAACGCCGATATCGCCTACATTGCCGGGTGTACACACTACATAATCAGCTCCGCTTTCCATGGCTGATACCACGGTTTCCGGTAGGGATGCATCTTCATAGGTGTAGATTCCTTTTATTTCAAGATTTAACTCTTTTGCCTGAAATCCAAACCAATCGATGAAGGTTTTGCCATACATGTCTGAAGAATTGGCGAGAAGAGCCACAGATTCCCCGCCGTAGTTCACGACCTTGCTCAGAAGCACTTCACATTGTGTGATATCCGTCTCCGTAAGACTCCACAGATTTCCCGTCGATGCAAAGGCACGTATTAGTTCCTCGGTCGTGGCGACTGTCAGGAAAGTAACGCCTTTGTTGCAAAGATGAGTGGCAAGAGTACTCGCATTTTCAGAGTAAAGACCTCCGATTACGGCATACAGGTCATCCCGTTCCCTTAATTGAGCGGAGAGTGTCTCAAGGTCATTTTCAGTTTCGTCATACCACTCGAAATTCAGTTTTACCGATACAGGCTTGTTGGAGAAGGCAACTTCCGTGTTATGGGAAAGAAGAGTGAAGATCTTTTTCCAATGCTCGTCCAGACCGTTTCCCATCGGAAGCACTACTGCAATATTCTTTTCAATGCAGTTTTTCGGTTCCACGTTATTGTCTGTCTTATTGTCGGAACACGACATGACGCATAAGGTACAGATAAATATAAAAATCAACGCAAATGAATTTTTCATAAGTTTTCCTCTTCTGCTTTTTCGGCAATATGACGCATTTTCCCGACAATATCTGTATACTTGATATAATTGGGCGAAAGAAGCCAGTCGGTGTATCCTCCTTTTAGCCCGAATGTTTGTGAAGCCGGAAGTTCTCCGGTGTTTAACCATGTGTCAAGATAGTTATACAATATAAGATCTATCCGTTTTATTACACTTCCACAGATGTTTTTGGATAGGCTTGACTGGTCTATGTCCATCCCTGCTGTCAATAAAGTCGTGGATTGCTCCCGAGTGAATCTATAAATGCCCTGATTGCTTCCTCCGGCTACCGGAAAAATGAAATCATAGATTGTTGCCCAATCCTTCATATTACGGTAGGCTTCTGGGGCGGAAATATACCCTGACCAGTCATCCGCCAGATATTCCAACGTGACATCTCCTCCCGGCATCACTGCCTTATATCCGTCGATAAAGCCATCTTTGGCAGGGGTGATTACATCGTCGCCTTCATGGGCAAGAACTATAAGCGCATCCTTTGATGAACCGGATGTATGACGTTCTGCTATATATGTGGCGGCAGTACATCCGGCGAGATATGACGCTCCGTACATCGATATCCGGAATGTAGTTATCGGAAGTCCCGTTTCGTTATCGCTTTCAAAAAGGAGCATACGTTTGTTATGCGTCAGTCTATTACGTCTCATACAGATATTCACCATCGGTTCATAGTCGCTGCTGGCAACCACAAACAATGCCGGTATCTCGCTTACTGCAAGTGAAAGCCAGTCGGTCAGTAATCTTTCGGCTTCCTCTATCGAATTTGGGGAATATTGATATATGTCGGCCTTTTCGTAATTGTTCTTTTTGAAATTCTGCACGCCAGTCAGTATGCAGTCGTTGTAGCCTTGGTCGCCAAGCCCCCCGGGTGCATACATCACTATTATTTGTGGAGTAGGGGAATCCGGTGCGTCGATTCCGTCTTTTCCCGATGAGCAACCGGCGGTCGGGCACATTACAATCCAGCTGCATGCCATACATAATATGAATCCTAAAATTTTCCTTGGTCGTTTCATCTGATAAATGTAGTCAAAAAGAGTCTGACCTGATTCTTGTTACAGGACAGACTCTTTTGTCATGATATCTTTAATCAAGTTTATTCCGCATCCTGCACTACTCTTACCGGACAAAAATGCCCCCAGTGATAATTGTTTGAATCATAGACCGAGAAGCCTCCGGAAATCGGCTGTATTTTACACAGATGCAATGTGTTAGTAAACAATACCGCTTCAGTGCCGTCACCGGTTTGATGCCATTTCCCTTTGCTGTCACGAAGGAAATAGCCGGTTTTTGTCTCAAATCCCGTGACAGCTCCCGGAGCGAGAAGCGTCCCGATCATAGTGTATCCGTTGGCAGTGATTGTATTGCCGATTGAATTGTAGTCGTCATCACCTGCCACTCTCCATCCGGCAGGAGCAAGATTGGGATTGCTGGCATCGTCCCAATGATAGCAGTAAAATGATGAATATGGTTCCCACCAGTGCTGTTGTGATATTTTTTCTCCTGTCCGTAACAGGTCGCTGCTGTAATTTTGCCGGGTCCATATCCTGTTGAAAATCTTGACTACCGGATAGTCATTAGGAGAAGTGTATAGCACCCCTTTCATATAATAGTCCTTGACGCTTCCGCGGAAAACGTCTTCCGACGCTGCATCCTGTGTAAGGCTGATGTTTTTACCTCTGATATATACTTTTTTAGTCTGTCCGTATGATGCGTCAGTCAATTCCAGTACTGCAAGACGGCCCTTCGCCCAACATACTTTAGCGGGTTTATGGTTGGAATCTCCCAAAAATATACCCATATTGTATTTGGTCCTGTTGTTCAACACCGGATAAATCACCTTTACCCTGGAATTACGGTCAAGAATAGGGATGAACTCTTCACAGATTCTTGCAACCCACTGTGAACCGTTATAGATATCTTTAATCAGCGTCGAGCCGGTAAAGTCTGGTATTTTGTCGAGGGATACGGTTGCACCGCTTACATAATTCATGCCGACTCCGGTATAGTCATTTTCAATCTCGGTGCCAAGTATGTAATCTTTTATCATCTGTTGCCTTTTGACTCCATTGGGCTATCAGCTCCCACAGAGGTATGAGCCCGTCTTCGAGAAGCCCTACGATTGTCTGATTCTTTTCATTTGCCAGAGTATTCACCCATGCTTTTATGGTATTGTCATTGTCACCGCCGTTCATGGTTATATCCATGGCTTTCTTTGCATCTCCTCCTTGAACGAATAGAGTCGTTTTGCAATGTGACGAGTTTGCCTTGTAGGACTGCTTGAGGCTATCCGATACTTCTGCTTTTACTTTTACAAAGGAGTTTTTGTAAGAGGAGTTAGCGAAAGCCTCCAGTTCATATTCTCCTTCGATTTTGGATACATCGATGGATGTAACATATTTGAGTCTTCCTCCTACGCGGGCACGGGTTATGAGGTGTGTACCGTAGGCTTTCACCAGTTTTTTGATGCCTTCGGTTGTTGACGGATAGTCGGTAGGTACTTTTTTTCGGCGTCCTTGAATATCCAGTCCGTTAAGGTCCTTATATGCTTTGTCTGTCATAAGGTTGGCTATTATGTTGGCTGCCCCAGTCTCAAGGGTGAGCACCTGCTGGGCGACATCTACATAGCTTATCGCATATTCCGTTTCGTTGGATTTATAGCTGCTCATATTGAACGAGGCTCCAACTTCTCCCTTAAATCCGCAGTATGATACGCCGAGATTTATGCTGCTTGAAAGTTTGTTGGATAGTTCCGATGCGGTTGTTCCGGTATATGTGTCGCTTTCAAAGGTGACAAGTACACCGGAGGTTGACAATATACTGTCTTCATTCACATAGTTATAATCAATTATCGGATTTTGTGCTACTGAATTGGCATCGGCATATTGTCCGAGCGTGTTGTAGCCGTAACCGATTCCAAGACGCCTGGCTCCCTCGACCATTTGTGATATCTCGTTTTCAGGATTATCGGAAACGGATTTCTGAATCAGGGTGAGTTCTTTTATTACCTCATCAGTCTTTGTATCGACTATGTAAAGGATATTCTCTCTTCGCTGTTCGGTGCCGTTGTCATAGACATAGACGGTGGCTTCGGTGTTGCCTGTCCCGTGGTCGGGAACTACATAGCATATCTGGTTTCCTTTGATATAATCGAATTGTATGTTCCATGCTCCGTTTGCCTCGATTTTCAATGGAAAGCTGTAGGCGTAATTTTCCAGGGCTTCCGGGTTGACAGTGGAAGGGATTGAATAGTCTATCTCTGTCGGTACGGGACTTTCGTCGGTACATCCTGCCAGGGTAAGTGATGTAAAAATGCCGAGTACGGCTAATGTGTTCGGTGTCGGCATCATTTGTAAAAATAATGTTTGGATTTTCATATAATGTATCGGTTTATCTGATGTCTTTTGTGTGAAAGATTAGTGTCATCTCTTGTGAAGAGTGTTTGTTGATGGTTAACTTGAAAATTTATAGGCTTATAGCTATACCGATTCTGCTATTTGCTAAACGAATCGACAGATTTAGTCCATCATAAGGATAGTAAAATTGAAATTTAACGCTGATTTTGTGATATTTCTAAAAAAAATCTATATCTTTGCGCTTGCTAAGTATCTCTTCACAAGAGATTTGGATGTTTGCTAAACAAAAATTACCCCCGCACCCCTATAACCCCATAACCTCATAACCTTCTGCTTTCGGTTTATCCGAAAGCAGAATAATAAAAATTGTGAAAAGATTTGTGGGTATAGGATTAGAGTTGTAAATTTGACGGTGCTTAAATTTTGCAGACCTTAACTAAAACTGACAATTCGAGTCATCGACATTGAAAATATGAAAGATATAACAGATCTGTTTCAGGAACTTCTTCATAATAACCGGAGTGTGGATATAGCTGAAGCGGAGTTTAAAAAACTGATTCATGAGGATGCGGAACTGCATGAGCAGTACCGTGACTGGTGTGATGCAGTAGGCAGTTCGGAGAAAATGGGATTTCTTGACTATTGTGATGAATACCTTGAATCACAGGATTCGATTTACGATACCTTGAATGATTATGACGAATAATCGTGACCTCCGATTGCGACTTCCCGCAGAGTGGGAGAGGCAAGACGGCATATTGATTGCTTGGCCGCATGAAAATACCGACTGGTCATATATGCTCGATGAGGTCACGGAGTGTTTCACCGCGATAGCGAAGGCGATTGCCGCTGAAGAAAAACTTCTTGTGGTTGCGCCCGACGTGGAGATTCCGCGGGCGTGTCTGTCGGCTGCCGGGGTGAATATGGCTAATGTCATTCTGGTGACTGTCCCTACAAATGACACCTGGGCGCGTGATTTCGGTCCGGTCTCGCTGTTGCATGACAATCGCGTTGCATTCTGCGACTTCAAGTTTAACGCGTGGGGATTGAAATTTGCCGCCGACAAGGATAATCTCATCACCCGCAATCTATATCAGAAAGGCGCTCTTCGCGGTGAATACCTGAACTGTCTGGGATTTGTGCTCGAAGGTGGCTCGATTGAAAGCGACGGCCGCGGCACACTGCTCACCACGAGCGAATGTCTGCTGTCGCCTAACCGCAACGGGGAGATGTCGCGTGATGAAATAGGTCGTTATCTCGCCGACCGGTTTAATCTTGACAAGGTGCTCTGGCTTGACCACGGCTATCTTGCCGGTGATGACACCGACAGCCATATCGACACCCTCGCGCGTCTTGCGCCCGATGACACTATAATATATGTAGGCTGCGATGACCCTGCCGACGAGCATTACGAAAGCCTGCTGGCTATGAAGCGTCAGCTTGCCGGGATGACCACAAAGGAAGGAAACCCGTTTAACCTTATCGAGCTTCCGCTTCCCGATGCGGTCTATGATGAGGATGGCATGAGGTTGCCTGCAACTTACGCAAATTTCCTTATACTTAATGAATCGGTGTTGATGCCCTCCTACGGGCAACCGAAAAAAGACTTGCTCGCCTCGCAGATATTGAAAATTGCTTTCCCCGGTCGGGAAATCAGGATGATTGACTGCCGGGCGTTGATAAAACAACACGGCTCGCTGCATTGTGTGACCATGCAGCTGCCGGAAAATACATTGCCGATATGAAAAAAAATATAAAAGTAGGAATCATACAGCAGGTTAACAATGCCTCGCCTGAAGATAACCGCCGCCGTCTCGGTGAAAAGATAAGGAAGCTCGCCGCCTCAGGTGCAGAGCTGATTGTGAATCAGGAATTGCATGACACGCTCTATTTTTGTCAGACCGAGTCGACCGATCTCTGCGAGTATGCGGTGAAGATACCTTCCGCGACGACCGATTTTTATGCCGCTCTTGCGCGTGAGACCGCGACTGTGATCGTGGTGTCGCTTTATGAGCGTCGTGCGCCGGGACTCTACCACAATACTGCGGTCGTGTTTGAAAAAGATGGCACTATTGCCGGCAAATACCGCAAAATGCACATCCCTGATGATCCCGCTTATTACGAGAAGTTTTATTTCACACCCGGAGATATGGGATTTCAGCCGATTGACACATCGGTAGGTAGGCTCGGGGTGCTTGTTTGCTGGGACCAGTGGTATCCCGAGGCTGCGCGCCTGATGGCGTTGCGTGGCGCGGAACTGTTGATTTATCCTACCGCGATAGGGTGGGAGAGCAGCGACACTCCCGAGGAGCAGGCGCGACAGCTTGACGCGTGGGTCACGGTGCAGCGCGGTCATGCCGTGGCAAACGGACTCCCCGTCGTGTCGGTAAACCGCGTAGGGCATGAGCCTGACCCGTCGGGAATGACCAACGGCATCAGTTTCTGGGGTAACAGTTTTGTTGCCGGACCGCAGGGCGAGTTCCTTTTCCGTGCTCCCTCCGACCGCGAAACCGAGGCTATCATTGATGTTGACCTTGCGCGCTCTGAAAATGTGAGACGCTGGTGGCCCTTCCTCCGCGACCGCCGCATTGATGCTTACGACGGACTCACCTCCCGCTATCTCGACTAAAATTCGCTTTTGCTATGTCACTCTGGATTATCTGGCTTATCGCCACTGCGGTGCTTCTGGTGATAGAACTCCTTACCGGACTCGTCGCAACATTTTGTGTCGCTGTCGGCTGTCTTATCGCATTTTGCTTTGCTCTTGCCGGGTTCGGTATCGAGACACAGCTTGGCGCAATGGTGGTCGGCGTGATTCTCGCGTTTATTTTCCTTGTACCCTTTATCAACCGCATCCGTAAAGGCAAAAAGGCGTCACGACCAGTTTACAACAGCAATATGGAGGCTCTTATCGGCAGGGAGGGATTTCTCAACCGTGAAATTCCCGCCGACGGAGGTCTGGGCAGATTGCGTATCGACGGTGACGACTGGCAGGTGCGCAGCCGCGACGGCGAGCCTGTCGCTCACGGCACAAAGGTCAGGGTGACAGGTTACGACAGCATAATACTTACCGTAAAACCGGTATAATACAACAGAATAACTAACATAAGTATATTATAAGACATGGGAACTTACATTTTCTTGGGATTGCTCGTTTTAGTGGTGATAATAGTGGTGTCGGCAGGCGTGAAGATCGTGCCGCAGTCCGAGACACGCGTTGTTGAGCGCCTCGGGCGTTTCCACAGTGTGCTTGCGCCCGGTCTGAACATTATATGGCCCTTTATCGACAAGCCTAAGATGGTCTATACACGCAGGGTGGAATCTACCGTCAACGGTCAGACTATGGTGAGGATTACATCATCGACCGCGATCGACCTCCGCGAACAGGTGTATGATTTCCCGTCGCAGCAGGTGATTACGAAAGATAATGTCACCACTGAAATCAATGCGCTGCTCTATTTCCAGATAGTCGATGCAAAGAAGGCGGTGTATGAGATTGACAATCTTCCCAACGCGCTCGAGAAGCTTACGCAGACTTCGTTGCGTAACGTGATAGGTGAACTCGAACTTGACCAGACCCTCTCTTCGCGCGACACCATAAACTCGCGCCTCCAGATTATACTCGACGAGGTGACTAACAAGTGGGGAGTGAAGGTCAACCGTGTGGAACTTCAGGATATCACCCCGCCGAAGAGTGTGCGTGAGGCGATGGAGAAGCAGATGCAGGCTGAGCGTAACCGCCGCGCCGAGATTCTGAATGCCGAGGGTCAGAAGACTTCGGTAATTCTTCTTTCCGAGGGCGAGAAGATGTCACAGATTAACCGTGCGACTGCCGTGAAGGAGGCGGAGATTCTCCGCGCTGAAGGTGAGGCGAGGGCAAAGGTGCTGACTGCTCAGGCTGAAGCCGAAGCTATCATGCGCGTTGCTGAGGCTATCAAGGCTTCGCAGACCGATCCCGCCACCTATATGCTTGCCATGAAATATATTGAGACTCTTGGCGAGATGACTTCCGGTCAGAACAACAAGACTGTCTACATCCCCTATGAAGCCTCCGGGGTACTTAGCTCCATCGGCTCCATAAAGGAGATGTTCAGCAAGCAGGCTTAGACAATCTCTTAAAGGTCGTTAAGCGTAAGGTCGCGGTAGTTGCTCATGATGTTGAGATACACCTTGATACCTATCGCCACGCCTATTACCGCTCCGGCTATCATGCCGTAGACTATATACTCGTTGGTGCCCATCTCAAAGAAGAAGGTGGTTATAAGCGGTATGCACATCGCTATCAGTATCCCCATGAATATGTGGTGACGCTTCTTGTAAAGTATCGCCTTACGTGCCACCTGCTCTACGCCCATGGTGTTGTAGTCTATTTTCCTTATCCCGGTCCACAGATATGTGTCCATTATCGCGGCTGTGAGAAAATATAGTGCGGCGCAGGTTCTTGTCGGTAGCGTAAGCCACTCCTTGTAAAACACAAAGATTACAAGTGCCATCATCATTCCTACTATGGAGAACAGGCGGTACTGCTTTACGAGGCGTTGTTGTGCCGATGTGATGCGACCTGACTCGATGCGCTTGATCAGATCCGAGTTACGATTCTCAAGGCTGTCCATGCGGCGGTTGAGGTTATTGAGTTGCTGTTTCATTTCTTCTAAATCCATTTTGGTTTTACGGTTAATAGTTATTGGTTGGAGTATCTGATCAGTTTCTCTTTTACGCGGTGAAGTCGTGATGCGACCGTGTTGCGGGGCATTCCGAGTATTTCGGCTATCGTCTCGTAGGGATATTCGTCGAGCCATAGCAATATAAGTGCCTTTTCTACACGGTCGAGACGGTTTATAAGCCCGTGAAGCTCGCTTATCTGCTTGTTGCGGTCGGTGTCGTCCGATGCCTGTTCCGGCAGGCTGTCGAGTGGGGTAGACTTGATTTTCCGGTTTTTGCGGAAATATGACACGCAGCTGTTAAGCGTGACACGATATACCCATGTGGTCAGTTCCGCTTCGCCGCGAAATGACTCCATGCCTCGCCACAGGTTGATGAATGTTTCCTGACGGAGGTCGTCGAAGTCTTCAACCGACTCGGCATACATGTAGCACACTTTGTTAATCAGTGAGCCGTACCGGTCGATGAGTCGCTTGTAGCGGTCGTTTATATCGTTGTCGTTAGCCATTTTGTTTTTGTTTTCTGACCCGTTAGACGCGCCTTTTCCGCAATAGTTCCCCCAAATATAAAAATTTTTTCATCTTTCCACCCGCTGCGCAACTGTCGGGACATCTGCAAAACGATGATATGCCCTCAACATAGGGACATCGCTTGGCGATGTAAACCTGCCAATCAGTCAGTTATGTAAACATGCCCAAGGCACGTCCCTACATCTTGGCAGTTTGCCCCACCGCCGCCAGTCACCGCGTAGCAGTAGGGGTGCCTCCGCACTCACGAAGAGCTTGTTGCCCCACCGCCGCCGGTTACCGCGTAGCAGTAGGGGCTACCGGAAGGCAGCCCGCCTCCGCACTCCCGAAGAGCAGGTTGCACCCCCACCGCCGGTTACCGCGTAGCAGTAGGGGCTGCTGGAAGGCAGCCAGCCCGCTCTCCACCGACTTTTCCGACAGGAAAAATTTCTAAATAGCCGGGGCGTTGAGCGAAGCGAAACCCCCGGACAGCAGCCTCCACCATAAATCGTTTCCCGCAGGGAATCATCTCGAATCTATTCTGTTGCCCATTAGGTCTATATAATACCAATCATCGCTATCCCAATAATGATATTCTCCATTACTGCTCTCAACCTCCTTAATTTGCCCTGTATCGGTTACTTTTGCCATTCCGTTTTCAAATGGAAACCCAAATGCATACCTCGGTTCAATTACGATATATCCTTGCGGATTTGCATAACCGATTTTCCCGGTGTTATCCACGATTCTAAATCTCTCGCACTGTACATAATCATCGCCGTTATCAAATTGATACGGCTTAAAATCGGTCTTAGAGATATGTCGATATTGCGCCATCGTTTTATCCACAGCTGTATCGCAAGCAGCTATGTCAGAAGCATTGACATTATCTGTTATATGAATCTTTTCACTCCTTGCAGAGAGCAAAAGAGGTAAAATTATAATTGCTGCCAGACAGCTTAATATATATATATTCGACTATGTACCATACGCAAAGTTACAACGAATAATCGACATTCGATGTGATAAATGTCACCTCCGCGCATGAAAATCAGCGCGGAGCGAAGATTTTTCTTAAATATCCTCACTTTCGGAACGACACATCTCCTAAGTGTCCTGCAGATTTGTCGGCAATCTCTTTGTTGAAAGTCTTTATCTCGTCAGTGATTAGCTGTTTCAGCTCTTTCTGAGGGACAATAAGTTTGTATTCGGCGACGCCGATGGGTTTTGTAAAGCCTTCAAGAGCCAGTTCCACCTCCACGTTGTCTTTCTCTGCGCACAGGATTATACCTATTGAGGGATTTTCGTCTTTTCCACGTTCAAGTCTGTCAAGCAACGAGAGATAGAGGTTCATCTTGCCAACATATTCAGGCATGAACTCGGATATTTTCAAATCGACAGCAACGAGCGATCTCAATCCGCGATGAAAGAAAAGCATGTCTATTTTGTAGTCCTTGCCGTTATAGGACAGAACGTGCTGATTGCCGATGTAGGTAAATCCCTGACCGAGTTCCAGAAGAAATTGTTTTACCTTTTCAACTAATCTCCGCTCAAGCTCCAGTTCAAGAAGCGGTTCGGTCACGCCAAGAAACCCCATGCAATAGGAATCCTTGAAAACCTCGTTGACGTATGCCGCCTGAGCCTCCGGGAGTGCGACGGCGAAATTATTTGATACGTTGTATTCCGGCTGATGCTTGTGCATCTCCATTTTGATGGCATTTACCAACAAATCGCACGTCCATCCTTTTTCGATAGTTCTCTCGGCATAGTATTGGATAGAATCGTCATCATCTTTCAGTTTGGTCATCAACTGATTTATGTGTCGCCATGGCAAAACTCCAACGCTGCGTTGGAGTTTTGGATCTGAGCTATGAAACCGGACATAATATTTTTTCATAGCCCATAAGTTGCTCACCGACATACCCATTTTGGGGTACATCGCTTTCAAATCAGCAGAGAGACGCTTGACTACGCTATCTCCATGTGAGCTGTCGAGCTTGCGTTCATATAGTAGCTGACCGATCCGCCAGTGCATTTCATTAGATGTGCTGACAATAGCACGTGCGGCATTCCCTCTCGCAGTTTCAATTACTGCAACAGCTTGTTGCAATATTTCATTATATTCTGATTCGTTATGAATACTTACGACTGTCTCCATACACAAAGTTAATACTTTTATTTTGATTTTCAGCTATGTGCAGACGCTCGGTTCTTAGAATGCCTATTATTTTGCATCGTTTACAATTGCGTTTATCTCATAGCCTATTTTTACAAATCAACTATTTTCTTAAATATCCTCACTTCCGTCACCAGGGAAGCACCAGTCGCACCAATCTCACCATCGACCCCCTTTGCACCGGTCTCGAACAAAAAGTCCTGTGGGTCACCCTTAGGTGATGAGATCGCCTGCGGAACACCGACAGCCCTTTGATGAAATAAAACATCGCCACACACTCAATGAGATTGGCGATGTCGCGGGAAACGCAATCCCATGCGAATTTTTCGCATGGGGGTTTTCTGCTAATCGTGTAGCCCTAATTAGCCACGACTATCAATTCTTACATTGTACGAATGTCGTTATCAAGTTCTTTTCTCCAGATTAGAGTTCCTATAACTGGAAAGAGGATTGTGAACAGTAAAGCAGCCTTGGCATAACCCACAGGCAAGTAATCTCCTTCAAAAAATAGATAGTCCGCTTTTGAAAAATAGTATAAGTTGGGGATATTTCCCGACTTTATTTTGTCTAAAATCCGGTCTCCTGTATGTAGTGTGTATTGTTTTGATTTATAAGTTATAAAAATCACATTTGAATTTTTATAGCTACTCTTTTCCTGATACCCATTATACGTGTAATCAGTAATAGGTTGCTGGGTCTGTTCTATATAATTGCCATATATATGTAATAGATACAGACAAAGAGCAATAACTAATCCTATGCAAAACAGCGTATTGAAAAATGTTTTAATCTTCATAGATGTTTAGTTAATCCATCATTTATGATTGATTACAATTTTTATTTACAGCGGATAATGAAACTATAACCCAGCAATGCTATTGAATGGATTGTGTTTAGGAGAACCGCATAAAACCACCATGTAAGTCCGGCTCCATATTGGCTGTTACAGACAAGATTGTAACTCAAAATAGCATTATAGGCTATCATCACAATCAGATTGCCGTAAGCAACTCTCGGTCTTACCCTATGACACAGCCAAGTTGATAACAACGACAGCGCATAAGCTCCACCAAGCAATGCTGTATCCTCGCTCCAACCTTCTGCTATGCAACTCACAATCACCAAAAGGAGAAGCACAAGCCATGCTATTCCAAATCGTTTATCGATCAGTTTCATCACCAGAATCATTTTCAAGAGAATACTTTTTGTACGCGTCTACTCTATCAGGATCACAACCCCATATCCAGGACTTATTTTTAGAATTGTAACAATAATTCTCATCAGGACCGAATGTGATGGTCAGCCAATAAAAGCCGTCTTTTCTCGGTTCGTAATAGAAAATATAGCCCTTGTATTCATAGGTCTCATTAATTTCCTCGAAAGGGGTTCCTATCTCATTAAGTCCGATAGGTAGCCTGTTATTCATTTTTTGAAAATCATCAATCATTACGACAATTTCATTTCCCACACGCTCTATATCAGCAGTATTAGTTATCATACACCTTTTGAAAAACACGACAATCGCAATCAGTAATGAGATAATCATCGCTGCTATAAGTGTGCGCCAATTCCAAAATCGTTTATCAGTCAGTCGCATGATGAAATTCTATATTCTATGGCTATTGGAGGATTCATATCGTTAAGACATGATTCAATCATAGCCTTTGTTCGCAATTCTTTTACATAGCCTCCAACTATAAGGCTAACAGGCTCAATGAAACTTCTGCCGATGTAGATATGCTCTGAGTGGAAATCAGTGGCGACACAAAGTCTTGCCTCCTTTATCCAATCTTCAATTTGCAGAACCAGCTTTCCGTCCTTACTGTTCCTCCATTTATAATCATCGCAAATCTCTGTTACTTCACTTTTGGTTTCTTCAAATAAGTCCTCAGGTAGTATCTCTTTTATGCCGTTCAATGAATCCCTGATTACTGAGATTCTGACTGTACCTTGTATAGGGAATAAAGCTACGAATTTATCTACCTCAGGATTACCTAAATTCATCAGACGACCTTTCAGATAGTCGCTTAGCTCTGTTTGCAACAGCTTTGAAACATCATACTGTATAGTAGTTTCCTTTTCCAGATTATATTTCTCGGTTATATCTATCATTATAGTTTTTTACTTGTTCTTTATATTCTTGTTAAAAATATAAATCATCAATATCCAACATCGTTTATCGGTCTGTTTCATTTTCCATTCCAAGTCTATTCCCCATTTTATCAATCCAATACCAGCTGTTGCTTACCCAATAATGGTATTCTCCATCGCTGCCTTTAACTTCTTCAAGGTGTCCGCTGTCTGTCACTTTTGCTCGGCCGTTCTTAAATGGGAATCCGAAGGCAAAGCGCGGTGATATAATCACCGCGTTGTTTACAGTCGCATACCCTATTTTACCATCTTTATCGACGATTCGATAGCGACCATCCGACACATAATCATCGCCATTATCATATTGATATGGCTTGAAACCAGACTTTGCAACTAATGGATAATGTCCGGCAGTTGTTACTACAAGCATTTTCTTTGTCTTTCCGCAGGATGTAAGCAAAAATTTTTCGGAATCAATCGCGACAGCATCAATCACGCTATCTATCAAAAGTGTGTTAGACGCATATTTTATCGCTCCTGTTTTGCCGACCAGTCTTCCGGGATATTCTTCTATAATACCCCGATTCTCACCATCAACAATCACATGGATTGATGTCGGTTTCGTTCTGACCCGACACAAGCCGTTAATCAAAATATTATTTATGCAGAGTGTTGAGTCAATAAGTTCAACTTTCTCAATATCGTGTTCCTGCAACGCCGGCATCGCTTCACATATCAATGTCTTCAGTGCAACATCTCCATATGGAGACTGATACCATATGCCCGGATAGTCCACATCAGCTATTGAGTCATCGACAACCCACAACGGATTTTTCCATACTCCTCCATCTTCCATTTCTATAATCAAGTTTTCCTTGGCAATAGCAATTGTATCCTTCCACCAGACATCTTGGAATCTCAAAAGCTGGTTTTCTGGAACGGATGCAGTAAACTTGCCATCGGCATCGGTCCAATCCACTATGCTGTCTTTCCCATTGGCAAAAATGGCTTTGACAATCACGCTTACCAATGGCTCTCCATCATACTTTCCGACCACGCGCCCATTTACATTGATATTTCGCGCATAGATGCTTATGCACATGGTCAGCAAAATGCTAACAATTATATATTTCGTTTTTGTCAGTTTCATATCAGAAGTACTTGGCTATTAGAATCAAAATCACTGCGAGAACGAGGAAGCCGAGAAATCCGTTGGCAAGGTTGTTGTCGGCATGGTCTATGTTATTGAAATCTTCCGAACCATAGCGTATTTGCCGATACGATACTTTCTGTCCGCGACGGAACAGTCGCAGACAACCATACCGTAGCCCGGCTCCGATATGTCTAATCGCCGAACCGAACCATGACCGTATGAATATTTCAGTGAATATTTCGGCTATCAATTCCATATCCTTATATTATGATAACAAATCCATTAAATGAGGCTGATACTTACTACCTCCGGCAATGTTAACCAAATGTTCCATGTCCCATTTTTGCGTTTCCGAAAAAAAAGTTGACAGGTTGTTCTCTTGCAATGCAAATAGAAGGTCAAGATATGATTGCTGATCTGTGGCAATATAACTCATTATGCGCTCATCGTCAGCCCAGTCTATTTCTACTATTTCTCCGGTTTCTTTAAGAACGGCAAGCGGAAAAGCCTCACGCCATCCAAAGTATATAAATCGGTCAGTTTCCCTCAAATCATCAGATTTGACAAAACTAAAAATCATAATTGTGAGCTTGGAAACATCATAATTATTAATCAGGTCTATGACGGCATCATTCGGATCTGTAATACGATGTTCTTTTTTATCGCCAATGTGCAACTCACCCAAATATATTTGAGCAAAGCCTTCAGGCATCATCGAAAACTCACTTTCGTTTGGAGTTATCGCTCTTATTGCGGTTACAAATTCTGCTGCTGTCATAGGATATTGTCAAAAATTACCACCATGGATTTTTATAGGAAGCACGGCTATCACCACTTTCGGGTTCGACAATATCAAGGTCTTTCCATTGCAGGAATCTATCCCATTCGGGCGAGGCATATTTTGGATTAACGCGGATTTCTCCGGCTCCTATATCGAAATCAAAGCGGAATGGCAGACGATTATCTCCCCACATACAGCGTTTTACTGTCGTAGGATTCTTGTAGCTTTGCCATGTGCCGACATAAGAACGGTTCATATATCCGTCGCCGTCCTGATCTGTGTTATCCACCTTAATGATTTCTGGAGCATCATCTGTGACATATCCATACGCCCCCAATATACCGTGAAACAATCCGCTTCCATTTTGTGTAGAATCTTCCTTAAGCGAATAATCGGCGATAATCTTATAGTAGTCAGGAGAATCGGCGTCACGCTCAAAAACATGGTAGATTTTCTTGATTTTGACTTCTCCCGAAAAATCGCAGACATTCTTCTTTACCTTTGTTCGCCCCCTTACGGAGTATGTCACGGAATCAGTTTTTACCGCATCAGGATAGAAATAGACCTCTATCCGTCTGAAATCATTGCCAAGTACCCCATCGACAGGAGCATCATAAGTGTGACCACCCCAATAACTGTATGTTTTTAGAAAGGTCGGTACCAAACGAAATTTCCCCTCAATGAATATCTGAGTACAGTCCTCAAACAATTGCCCTTCAATCGGGGTCATATATGTTTCATATAAATCGCTGTAATCTATTCGGGCAAGGTCAAGCGCATTATTGTCTATCCAATAATACGCTGCACCAAGTGCGTCGCGCTCAATTTTTAGCGGATTTGTGTCTGTTTGCATAGAACCCCCATGACTTTGCGCTCGTAGGTTAGCGAAGATAGCAAAGCCAACACACTGAATCAATATCTTATAGAGTGCTGCCATACGCAAAGTTACAACGAATAATCGACATTCGATGTGACAAATGTCCCATCAAGGCATGAAAATCAGCGTGGAGCGAAGATTTTTCTTAAATATCCTCACATTCGGAGGTGTCAGCGGCACTTTCAGCCTCACGGATGCGGTGCAACTGACGGCGGGATATGCCTAAATAGGAGGCAATCTCCTGAATAGGCAGATTGTGTATAACGCCGGGATAGCGGGAGACAAGTTCATGGAACCGTTCTGTCGGAGTCTTTATAAGTATATTCAGATAACGGCAATATGCCTCTTGCAACAGATTGGAAGAAACCTCGGCGACGAAGCCGGGATTGTGCTCTATGATAAACCGTCGCGCATCTTCGACTGACACACGTTGAACCTCGGCATCACATCCCGCGACAATGGAGGTTAGCGAAGGCTGGCCATATAGGAATCCCTGCACATAATCCGTAACGATCTCGCCCTCAAATGAGAAGCCGGTTACCACTTCCTGCCCCTTTGAATTGAGAGCCATATATTTAAAATATCCCGACTTTATCACACCCACATAACGGCACAAGCTACCCTGCTGAACAATACTCTCGCCCTTGGCATAGACCGCGCTCCTGCCATTAGCAGCGACATAATCATTCAGCAGCGACATGTCAATCCTCGTCATAAAGTCGTTAAGCTCCGCCATATCTCTGCGCTTTTTTCAGTTCACGTTCCTTATAAGGCTCGGTCATTTCGGTAAAATATGATATACAAGCTACGTGGATGTGCGTTACATGAGGTGCTTAACAATAAAATTGAGCAAACGCCAGCGCTTAGTAACAATACACAGTTTACGTTTTTTCTCAATACATCGAATGATCTGTTCTGTAACAGTATCAACCGGCATAACCCAAAATAGCCCTTCACCTTTTGCCATTCTGGTATTTACCAACCCAGGTCTAATTTCCGTGATGCATAGGCGTGACTTCTTTGCTTTTGCCTGCAAAGACTTTGTATAGTTGATTTGAAATGCTTTACTTGCACTGTATGATGGAGCAATGGGTGTCGGTTGCATTCCTCCTATGGAGGTAACAGATGCAATATGACCTTGTCCCTGTCCCTCAAAGTAATGGTATAAAGTATCAATTACATTTGTCCAGCCCACGATATTGGTTGCAATAGTGTCGAGTTCTTGTGAAATTTCTAATGACGGATTTAGTTCGCCTATACTTGCACAAATAATAGCAAGGTCAATTTGCTTAAACCGTTCTATGACTTCTTTGAAAGCTCTTTCAAAAGCTTTACAATCCGAAATGTCAACTGAAAGAGGCAATGTTGTCGATGGATTACCGGAAGATAATTCTTCAAGCAGTTCTTTTCGACGCCCCATTATTGCGACTCTACAACCATCGGCAATATAATGGTTGTATAGAGATTTGCCTATGCCGGAAGAGGCACCTATTATTAACACATTCATCACACAAAGTTACAACGAATAATCGACAATCGATGTGACAAATGTCCCATTTAGAATAAATGCTCAAACGATATAAATAATCTAAGCCTTTATTTATTTTTCAACACATCGTTCGAAGTCATCTATTTTGCCATCGGTTATCTTAATTCGTGTTTTTCCGGACCATCCCATATCAGAGTATTTTACGATATACCAGTAATCTCCCTCGCTCTCAATACAGATAATATGGGATTCTCCATTTGTATACGGTTTAGAATCTTGTTGCTGAGTCCTCAATTCATAGTAGGCGTAACAGTCCCCATTCTCACAATCAAACTCATAGCTATCTTTAAGTTTTCTTAATGCGTATGCGGTGAAGTATTGTTCCGGATGTGCATATACCTCTGAATCTGCATCAATTGCAAATACGAATTTTTCATAAACTGTTTTAATCAAGTCTGAAAAGTCCTGAGTATTCTTGATCGAGTCTCTTTTTGTAACCTTGTTTTTAATATTTTCAGTATCAGCCATAGAACTGTTTTTTGCCCCACATGGGCACACGGTAAGAACCATTGTAATTGCGAAAACTAATTTTAGAGATTTCATTTCGGGGAGTATTATTTTAGTAGTCTTTTATGGACCGGGCCACCGGTGTCCACTAATTGATTTCGGCGTAGCCTTGACATAGACAACGCTCTTGCCATTAGCCGCGACATAATCATTCAGCACCGACAGGTCAATCCTCGTCATAAAGTCATTAAGCCGCGCCAGATCTTTAGGTGTTGTTTCTTTTTCTCAGTTGAAAATTTATCCACATCAAAGAAACTGGGTCATATATACCGGAAGATATGTTATACTTTCCTCCTTGCGTAAATCTTTTGTATAGATAAGGTAATGCTTATTTACACGCGAGGAGAATTTCTCACAGAATAGATCCAGTGATTTATGGGTTTTATACCCGGACGACTTTACTTCTACTGGGTCTATCTTTGTTCCGTTTGAAAGAAGAAAATCAACTTCGTAAAGATGGTTGCTCGTCTCTGAAGGCCATGTATAGTAATATAGTTCGTGACCATTGGCTTTCAGCATCTGGGCAACGATATTTTCATATACATATCCGAGGTCGGCACTCAATTTGTCTGAGAGTAGTTTTTCATAAATGATGTTCTCAGTGAATTTCTTATCCCAAAATGCAAGAGTGATAAAAAGACCGGTGTCAGCCATAAACATCTTATATCTATTAGTGTCTTTATGTAATGCCATGCCAACATTTGGGTCATTGGCATGGTAAGCCATATTAACGACCATAGAGTCTTGCATATCGAAAATAATTTCCATCAAACGGTCGTGCCTCCCATCTCCATCAGTCGGGGCATTGACAGTATAACGGGAGGCGTTTCGTGTCAATTCTGACGGAATAGCCATAAACAGCTTGGATGCCATACCTGAAGGGTCGATTTTCATAAAATCCTTTTCATAGAGCCGGATAATGCGTCTCTTTGCCTGATCGACCTTTCCCATATTTTTAGTTTCAAGATATGTCTTAACCGCCTGAGGCATACCACCGACTAACATATATAGACGGAAATCTTTCATAAGATTCCTGTTTGCCTCGTCGCCCATACTCTTGCGTTTCTCAAAGAATTGACGCAACATGGGGATTGAGACTTCATCACCGTGTGCCCATTTGAATTCCTCATAATCAAGCGGGTTCAATGTAAGTTCATCCTCCTCACTCGGTATGATGATGCCCTTTACGTTCTGTTTAATTGATAGCAATGAGCCGGTTTCTATATAGTCGTATCTTCCGTCTTCAACAAGATACTTAATTGCCTGACGAGCGTTTGGACATTTTTGGACTTCATCAAATATGATTACAGACGCGCGGGGTTTAAGCGTTACCTTATACGTCATCTGAAGGCGCATGAAGATATAGTCAAGGTCAGAAATGTCTTCAAACAAATCCCTGACCTCTTTACGGCATTTGGCGAAATCTATGGCAATGAAGCTGTCATACTCATGCTTGGCAAACTCCTTGGCAAGAGTGGATTTGCCGACACGCCTTGCCCCCTTAATCAGAAGAGCCGACGCTCCATTACTATCCTGCTTCCATTGAAGCATCTCTGTGTATAGTTTACGCTTGAATATCATAGTGTCGGAATGTAATTCGAGTGCAAAGATAGCGACTTTGGTAATAATCCCTAAATGTTTTAATCGAAAATTGACAATAATCCCATATTCTATGTAGTAGAAAATGACAATAATCCCTATTTTTTATGAGCTGTGATGAGCTTGAAGTTTTTTTAAGAAACGTGATGCAATCTAAGAATAATCGTTAATTTTGTGTCATGAAATCACTATTATGCATATTGATTTGTCTCATTTTAGTAGCGGCCAATACCCATACGTGTTACTCCCGGACTGTCTTATCTGAATCCACGGGAGAGCCGGTCATATACGCCAGTGTCGGCGTTATCAACCGGAATCTTGGTACGGTTACCGATACGCTGGGCAATTTCTCGTTAAAAATTCCCACGGAGTTTATCAATGATTCCATAAGAATTTCCTCTGTTGGTTATCTCCCCAAAACTTTTGCGGTCAAGGATATTAACAGCATACCCGACACTATCTTTCTCGCCGATGACATCATAATGTTAAGTGAGGTCGTGGTGAAACCGCAGAGAATCAAGCATAAGACAGCCGGACGCAAAGGTGCCGGAGGTTTTATTTATATAGAGATTGAGGGAAATAGGGCGGCAGGTCAGGGGCTTGCGACGCCGTTAAAAGTTAAAGACCGCGCATGGCTGAAAGAGTTGGGATTCACGATTATGACAGAGGGTAGACCGCTCTCAAAAATGAAGTTTAGGTTCAATGTCTATCGTAAGGAAGATAACGGATATATATTGCAAAACTTCAAGCCGGTATATTTTGACTATGATAAATCGCGGCTCGTCAAAGGGTTATTCATCTACAAATTTCCGGAAGAAATAATGTTGGATGAGGGCGATTATTATGTGGAGCTTGAGTTTCTTGAAAATTTCTCCAATGAATATTTCATTATGAGAAGCAAGCCTTTGACCGGTCAGACCCGCTATAGATACGCGAGCCAGTCTGACTGGGAGACAATGCCCTTCGGAGCACCCGTTTATATCGAATACGACAGCGCGGAATAACCATCCCGCATCCAGATGATATTTTTACAGTTAATTATACTCTATTCACCGACTATCTGATTCCAATTCTTTCTCTATTTCCTCAATAGTAGGTAAACTTCCTCGGAAGTCTTTGGGCAATGATTGTCCCAATTCGTAGTCCGAGATACCAATCGGCTTCTGAATGTCACGCAAGGCATATTCAGCCTTGATACGGTCTTTGGTCTTGCAGAGAAGCAATCCGATTGTCCGGTGGTCTCCTTCGCGACAAAGAATGTCATCTACAGCTGAACAATAGAAATTGAGTTTGCCGATATATTCAGGCATGAATTCTGTGTCTTTCAACTCAATTACCAAGTAGCGGTGCAGAAAAGTATTGTACATCAATATGTCGATATAATAGTCGTCATCCGACACTTCTATGTGATATTGCCTTCCCATGAAAGCGAATCCGGCTCCCATTTCCACGAGAAATTTCTCTACATGATTTACCAGACCGATTTCCACATCACGCTCATTGTATTGGTTGGTGAAAGTCAGCATATCAAATATATACGGGTCTTTAAGCATTAATTTTACATCATTTGCCTCCGGCGCAGGCAAAGTCTTTGTGAAATTGTTAGCCAATGCTCCATGCTTGTGATAGTCGTCAAGTTTGATGGCTTCTTGCAGATAGCGCTTGGACCAATGGGATGTAATGCTTTGTACCATATACCAATAACGAGCCCGGATATCCTTGACTTGCTGCAATAGTATTAGATTATGTGCCCAAGCGAGATGCTTTACTGGGAGAGTGAAATTGTATAGATCTAATTGCGCAACCACTGGTTGCGTAATTAGGGAATCATCACTTCTCACCATGGTAAGCTCCTGATTGTATTCATTGAAGAATTGTATCATGCACTGCATATTGCGTACAGAAAATCCCTTTATATCAGAATAATCATTCTTCAAATCGATGGATAGCCGTTGCAAGGTTTTCTTGCCCCAACCGTCGGTATTCTGGCTTTCCTGAAGCATTCCGCCAATATCCCAATACATCCTGAGCATTTCTTCGTTGGCAGCATATATGACCCGTTGCTGGGCAATCAGCACCCGTTGCTTTATTTTGCGAAGCAGTGCCGCATAGCCTCGAAAATTATCCGTCAGGTTATCGCCCACTTGTAAATTTGTGTCCATTGCCATACTACTATTATTTGATTGTTTACAAAGTTAATCTTTTTTATTCGATTGTAGACCAAAAATTTACGATTATTATTTGCTATATAGGAAGAACGCGAAAATTTGAATGAAAATATGTCAGCACACAGAAATATGTGTAAGCAGAATTTTGGGGTTACTTGACGGTTAAATATCTGCAGCCGGTTCGAATTATCGAATTGCCGGTGCATTATATCCGTCAACTTTTGCTTGCGAAAGTTGAATTACTTAAATAATGTGATAACTATTTGAACAAGCGTTTAAAAGTAGTAACTTTGTAACCCGAAATTCAATCTTAATGTATATTGATATGTCAAAGAAAGCTTTATTAATGATTCTCGACGGATGGGGAATAGGCAATCATGGCAAAGGCGATGTGATTTTCTCCACTCCTACTCCTTACTGGGACTATCTCTTAAACACATATCCTCACTCGGAGCTTCAAGCGAGCGGTGAAAATGTAGGTTTGCCCGACGGTCAGATGGGTAATTCCGAGGTCGGTCACCTCAATATCGGTGCAGGTCGTGTAGTGTATCAGGACCTTGTGAAAATCAACAAGGCATGTCAGGACGGCTCTATCCTCAAGAATCCTGAAATCGTGAATGCTTTCAGTTACGCCCGCGACAACGGCAAGGCTATTCATTTCATGGGGCTTACCTCAAACGGCGGCGTACACTCGTCGCTCGACCATCTTTACGCTCTCTGCGACATCGCAAAGGAGTATGGTCTTGAAAAAGTCTATATCCACTGCTTCATGGATGGTCGTGACACCGACCCCCGCAGCGGCAAGGGCTTCATTCAGGAACTCGAAGACCACTGCGCCAAGTCGGCAGGCAAAGTTGCCTCCATCATCGGCCGTTACTACGCCATGGACCGCGACAAGCGCTGGGAGCGTGTGAAGATTGCCTACGACCTTCTTGTCAACGGTGAGGGAAAGAAGGCTACCGACATGGTGAAGGCTATGCAGGAGTCTTACGACGAGGACGTGACCGACGAATTTATCAAGCCTATCGTCAACGCCGGTGTCGACGGTACGATAAAAGATGGCGATGCGGTGATTTTCTTCAACTACCGTAACGACCGCGCCAAGGAGCTTACAATGGTGCTTACACAGCATGACATGCCCGAGGCAGGTATGCACACCATCCCCGGACTCCAGTATTACTGCATGACTCCTTACGATGCATCGTTCAAGGGCGTACACATACTTTTCGACAAGGAAAATGTAGGCAATACTCTCGGAGAGTATCTTTCTTCGCTTGATAAGAAGCAGCTTCATATCGCCGAGACCGAGAAATATGCTCACGTGACATTCTTCTTCAACGGTGGTCGCGAGGCTCCCTTTGAGGGCGAGGAGCGCATACTTGTCGCTTCGCCCAAGGTTGCTACCTACGACCTGAAGCCAGAAATGAGCGCCTACGAGGTTAAAGACAAGCTTGTAGAGGCTATCAAGAGCGAAGAATATGATTTCATTGTGGTGAACTATGCCAACGGTGACATGGTAGGACACACCGGTGTATATGAGGCTATCGAGAAGGCTGTCAAGGCTGTCGATGAGTGTGTCAAGGATACAGTCGAGGCTGCAAAGGCTGCCGATTATGAAGTGATTATAATTGCTGACCACGGTAATGCCGACAATGCCATCAATCCTGACGGTACTCCCAACACCGCCCACTCGCTTAATCCCGTCCCCTGCGTCTACGTAACGGCACGTAAGGATGCGAAGGTAGAGGATGGCAAACTTGCCGACGTGGCTCCGACAATCCTGAAAATCATGGGCATACCTCAGCCCGAGGAGATGACCGGCCACGCCCTCATCAACTAATTCTCATCCCTAAAAACTCACACGGGGTTGTGTCAGTACTTGACACAACCCCGTGTTTTTATTGACAATTTATTATGTTGCCTTCGCGTGATACACCCTCAATGCTTACGGCAGGGAAAGTCGAGGTTGAATTATTATATAATTCGATGTCGATATGTCCGTTACGGTCGGTCACCACATTCGGATTCCAATACAATGTGCGCCGGTAATCTGGTTCCGGTGGCAGTATAGAGTAATCCGGGCTATAAAATTCGGAGGGAGTACTGTAGCCTTCAAGGCGCGTTTTCCTTACTCCTTTCCCGGCGTCAACGGGAATTTCACCGTCGGGATAAGTCTCGATAAATACCACGCAGCCATAGGTTTTGTCAATGCTCATTATATCGAATCCGGGGGCAGCATATTGTATCATGGTCAGTGGGTCTTCTGTTATATAAACCGATTTTATTGCCTCAAGCCTGATGTACTTGTAGGCATCATATTGCAGTTTTGTCCCGAAATTACGTTGGTAATTTATTATGAAGAGTGGCATTCTCCCTTTGTAATGAAGGTATTCTTCTCCATGGCTGAGTATTTTATAAAAGTTGCGGTTCATCTCGCACATGAACTTGTGTATGTCATCGCCGATATATTCGCCGGCATCGCGTATGTCATCAAGTCCTGATTTTACATCGTAATACGCTATCGATTTAGACCTGGCTTCATAGATATCCCTCTCTTTAGATTGCTTTTTCCCTTTTACAACGACTTCTGACAACTGTTGCACATCCTCTATTGATTTCTTTGAAGGATTTATTGAATCGAAATTGATAACTACGTCAACATTTTCATCACCCGCGGAATCAGTCATTTCAACATGCTTTTTTAATGCTCTTCCCGTGGTCACCTCCATGTCAGTGTAAAGATATGGCTCGGAGGCGGGGTGGAAATTCCGGTCGAGTTTTATCAGATAATCTTTGCGTTTACCCTTTTCTCGTGCCGCAAGAATGAGATTCCATTCCCCTTCTACATTTGTGACAAATGCAAATTTACCCAACGAATCGGTTGAAAACAAGTCCATTGCCGAGGCGTTAACTTCATTTTCTTCGTTCTTTTTCAGTAGAAACGCTGATATGTCGACATCCGGTTTTGGTGTACCCGTTCCCGAGGATATCACTTGTCCTGAGGTGACGATTCCAGTACTTTCCGGCATATATTTCAACGGCATCTTGTCGGCTGTGAGTATGTTGTCAATCTCATACCTGCGCCATCCTTGTACCATTAGAAGTAAGTCAAGATGTCTTGTGCGTTCGTGGCTTTTGTCGGTGAAATAGTATGACGGGTTTGCAACATAACCTTTGATTTCCGACATTAGCAGAAGATCGGTGAGTATGTTGCGGTTCCACAAGACTTCGTCGTTTCCGTCTCTTATTGACAAAGAAAAAGGATTCCCGATTGCTGTCGTGTCGGAAACCGAAATGCTGAGATTCATTTTTTCAAACGGTTCATATTGCGTTTTATCAAATGTCGCAGTGACTTCGGGGCATTTGTAATTGTCGATGAATACCAGTCGGTCGCAGATTATATCGCCCGATTTTGAAATAAGTGCTATCTGTGTCACGCCACCGGTAATGTATGATTTATCCACAGTTAGGGCTGTGCGACTCCTGAAGTCGGGTAATGCACGGGTTGCGACAAGGTTTCCCCCTCTCATGACTGCAATAGCCATACCGTCTGTCGATACGTTCCGGCTTGCCTCAACAACTATGTGCAGAGAGTCTGGCGAGGAGATATTGTCGACGGAGAGTATGTAACCTTCTCGCAGCGGTGAAGGCAAGTTATAATGTAGTAGTTTTCCATTGTAATTTATAGTGACTTTACCTGCTATGGAATCCGGGGTGTATGTGAAACGACCTTTTCCTTCATGCTCTGTGGAAAATAAATTGGACGTGTCATTATCGGCATACCCGGTTATGTCAATAGGATGTCCGTATTGGTCTGTCGCTTCAAAGGCTATACACGATTTGATGCCTTTTACGAGGTTTCCGCTTTCCGGGTAAAATCTGATATTTGGTTTGTCTAACTTTTGTGGTTTGGCACGTTTCCTGACAAGTGAATGAGTCCCTCGTTTATTTAGATTGCGTTGTGTATAATCTCCTTCCGTCTTAGGTGCATCATAAATAGGGAATATTCTGGAAAATACATTATTATCCCCAAAGTTAAGCATATATTTTGTATATGCACGTACTTCATAAAATCCCGGATAGAACGGTACCCGATTGATTATGAAATCGCCATGGCATTGCCCGTTGTCGTCTATGCGTAATATCTTTGTGTCGATAATTTCACCGTTCTGTGTCAGTAAATCAACGTAAAGCGGCATACTTATCGGAGAAGCTATATTACCGTCGGCACGTACAACGTAAGCCTTGAAATGGATTATGTCTCCATAATAGTAACTTGTGTTGTCAAAATGCAGATATACTTTTTCTTGCGGATATGTACCGGCAAATAGAGTAGTGTTGACAAAAATGACAAGAAGCAGGCTTAACAGGTGCCTCATATTTCCCCCCCTATTGATATATAGGCGGTTATACGGCTGAGGTGCGGCAAATTGGAATAGGACATAACTTGATATTTGATTAATATTACGAACAGTTTAGCTTTTAATATTTCATGCAGTTGAGTAATTCTTTGGTCACAAAGATATAACAAATATTGCACACTTATTATAACGTATCACAATAATTCTTTGTTGGTCAGCACTTGACACAACCCCGTGTTTTTATTGACAATTTATTATGAGTCCCTACATTGACATAAAGACATGAAAAAACAGGATGTAATGGCAATTGGTGATACCTACAGCTACGCAACTCACCCTTGAAAACTGAACCCTGACGAAATGACAACTACTTCCCCGTCAGGGGATAATCCATATGTAGCCGTCGGTTGAGCGAAGCGATACCGACGGAAAGCGAGCAAGAGCACACGTTTCCGGAGGAATCATCACGAAGCAAAATTGATGATTCCTCCGGAAACATTTAGGGACGGTGTCATCATCCCGGGGGTATCGCTCCGCTCAACGCCCCGGCTATATACAGATGATGCCCTGCGGGCAACACCTACTCGCAGCATCTTTATATAGCGATAGCAAAGTGTTTATTTTGACCAGAAGGCGGGGGTGAAGATGATGAGGACGGTGAAGATTTCAAGACGGCCTGTCAGCATCAGGAAGGAGAGTACCCATTTGCCTGCGTCGGGAAGCATGGCGAATCCGCCGTTGCCCTGTGAGTCGATGCCGAGCCCGATATTGGACACGCAAGAAAATGAATTGAAAAACGCGTCAATGATAGGAATGCCAAACGCTGTCAAGACAATTCCCCCAACCGATATTATCATGACGTAGATACATAGAAAGGCGATAACCTTCTCCACCACGTCGGGGGAAATGACATTGCCGTTGATGCGCACCGACCTGATGGCATTGGGGTGTACCGAGCGGTAGAGCTCGTTGTTGGTGTTTTTCAACAGGAAGAGGAGGCGGTCTATTTTTGCGCCTCCGCTTGTAGAACCTGCGCAGGCACCGAAAAACATCAATATGAAGGTAATTGAAATGACAAACGGACCCCAGTTCTCGAAGTTGCTCGCTGTCAATCCGGTAGAGGAAATCGTGGTGATAATCTGAAACAGTGGGTCGATGGTCACGTCAACCGCCGAGCGCGCCTCGCCCATGGCAAAAATGGCGATGACGAAGAGTATGTAAGACACAAAAATTATTTTCACGTATGCCATGAACGTGTCGTTGCGGTAGAGGCTTTTGAAGTCGCCATGCCACGCACGGAAGATAAGCGCGAAGTTGACGCCGCCGAGAAACATGAATATCGTGACCACAATCTTTATGTAATTGGAGTCCCAGTAGGCGATACTGTTGTTGCGGGTCGAGAAGCCGCCTGTCGACATGGTGGAGAGTGCGTGACAAACGCTGTCGAAGAAATCCATCGGACCTAACCATAGTAACACGCACACGAGTATGGTCAATGCGAAATATATCATCCAGAGGCTTTTTGCCGTCTGGCTTATGCGCGGACGCAGCTTTTCGTGGGTGATACCTGTCACCTCGGCGTTAAACATCTGCATTCCGCCGGAATGGTTAAGCATCGGCAGCACGGCGAGGGTGAAAAGTATGATTCCCATGCCCCCGAGCCATTGAGTGAGGCAACGCCACATGTTTATGCCGTGAGAGAGGGTGTCGACCGACTCATAGACTGTCGCCCCGGTGGTGGAAAATCCCGACATGGTCTCGAAAAAGGCGTCGGAGACGTCAAGCGGGGTAGAGCAGAACATGAACGGCAGCATCCCGAAAAAGGAGAATACCACCCACACAAGTGCCGTCAGCAGAAAACCTTCGCGCTTCGCCATGGAGGTATATCGGGGCTTGATACAGCATGTCATCAGCACCCCGGATATGAAGGTGACACCGAAGGTGTATAAAAACGCCATATAATCATCCTCGCCGTATATCAGGCATATTGCAAGCGGGATGAGCATAAACATAGCCTCGATTATCAGAAGCCAGCCCAATACGCGGAGCAGCATCGGAATATTTACACGCTGAGTGTCGGTGAAAATTCCCATGGCATTAATTAAACAGTTTCTCGACTTTGTGTATAAGTCCCGACAGGCAGAACACCACCACATGATCCCCCGCCTGGATGTGGGTGTTACCGTTAACAAGCATTCCCTTGCCGTCGCGTATCATGGCGGCGATGGTCATACCGTGGGGCAGACGCAGATTTTTTACCGCGTCGCGGGTGATTTTACTGCCCGGTTTCGCCTCTATTTCCGCTACCTCGGCATCGGTCAGCGCAAGGCATTTCGAGGATGATACATCCATATCGAGCAGAAGCTGGAATATCTTGCTCGATGCAAGGAGCTTCTTGTTGATTACCGTGCCGATATTGAGTCCCTCGGCTTCCGAGATAAACTGAAGGTCCTCCACCTCGGCGATTGTCTTGTGAACCCCGAATTCCTTTGCCGTGAGACATGCGAGGATATTGGTCTCCGAACTATTGCTGAGTGCCACGAAAGCATCCGTGTCGTCAATGCCTTCCTCGCGAAGTACCTCGATATCGCGGGCATCACCGTGCACGATGTTGCAGTCAGGGCATTTTTCCGGAAGCATACGGCACGTGTCGATATTCGTGTCGATGATTTTTATGCGGAACTCCTCTCCGGCAAGCGCGGCAAGGCGTATGGCAATGCGGCTGCCTCCCATGATGAGGAGTTTGCGTATCTTTTTCGATGTCTTTCCGCAGATGTCGAGCAGTTCGTCGACATGGTCGCGGGTCGTGGCGAAATACAGGATGTCGTTGTCTTTTATCACATCGTCGCCTCGCGGGATGATGGTGTCATGGTGACGCTTTATCGCCGCGACGTGGAAATTATGTTCGACCATCGCAAACTCCTTGAGCTGCATACCGATTATGCGGGCGTTGTTGCGCAGTTTCACACCGGCGATTATCAGTTCGCCGTCGTGCAGCTCAAACCAGTGGCGCGCCCATGAACGTCGCAGAGCCGTGATGATTTCCTGGGCGGCAAGCAGCTCGGGATAGATAAGCGCGTTTACCCCTAGGCGCGTGAAGTAGTCGCGGTTTTCCTGCGACATGAACTCGTAATTGTCGATACGCGCCACAGTGCGCTGTGCGCCGATGCTTTTTGCCATCGAGCATGCAAGCACATTCTGGGTCTCGTCGGGTGTGACGGCTATGAAGAGGTCACATTTGCCCACGCCGGCGGTGTGCAGTGCGTTGAACGAAATCGGGTTTCCCCGCAGGGTCATGAGGTTGTAATTGGCATCGAGCGAGGCGAGTTTTGCCTGGTCGGCGTCTATCACCATGATATCCTGTTCTTCACGCGACAGAAGCTTGGCAAGATGTGTGCCTACTTCCCCGGCACCGGCAATCACTATCCTCATGTCAGCGCGCTTTTATTATGGGCGTCGATGATGGCGTCGTATATCGCGTCTTCATCCATCGCACACAGTTTCATAAGTTCCGGCACCTTGCCGTGAGGTACGAAGGAGTCGGGGACTCCTATGCGGGTCACGTGACGGTCGTAGCCGTTGTCATTGAGCCATTCGACCACTGCCGATCCAAGACCGCCCTCCTTGATGCCGTCTTCCACGGTGATGATAGGGCAGCCCTTTTCAGCCGCTTCCTTCAATATGTCAGTGTCAATCGGCTTGAGGAATATCATGTCGTAGTGTGCGGCATGTATGCCCTCCTTTTCCGCACGGGCTATCGCGGCGGCGGCTTTTGATGCCATCGGTCCGAGAGTCAGCACTACCACATCATTGCCGTCGGCGAGCTTTTCGCCTTTTCCTACAGGAATCTCGTGCATCGGGGCGCGCCAGTCGGGATTACCGCCTTTCCCACGCGGATAGCGTATGGCGAATGGTCCGCGGTTTCCTGCCTGCGATGTGTACATGAGATTGCGGAGCGACACTTCGTCGCGCGGCGACGACACGATAAGATTGGGTATCGACCTCAGGTAGCTGAGGTCAAACACCCCGTGGTGGGTGACACCGTCTTCTCCCACTATACCGGCACGGTCAAGACAGAGTGTGACGGGTAGCCGCAGTATCGCCACATCGTGAATGATATGGTCGTAGGCGCGCTGCATGAAGGAAGAATATATTGCGCAGAACGGTCTCATGCCGTCTTTTGCGAGTCCTCCGGCAAAAGTCACGGCATGTCCTTCCGAGATACCTACATCAAATACCCTGTGGGGCATCGCCGCCTGCATTATGCTCATCGAGGTGCCCGACGGCATCGCGGCGGTTATGCCTACTATGCGGTCGTTCTGACGGGCAAGTTCGAGCAGCGTCTCGCCGAATACATCCTGATATTTGGCGGGAACGCCCACTTTAGGCTCTGTCACGCGTTCTCCTGTCTTCGGGTCAAATTTTCCGGGGGCATGCCATGACGCCGGGTCATTTTCTGCGGGAGTGTAACCTTTGCCTTTCGTGGTGCGTATATGAAGCATCCGGGGTCCCTCCATATCCTTGATGTCATTGAGCACTCTTACAAGGCGCTCTACATCATGACCGTCAATCGGGCCGAAATATCGGATGTTAAGACCCTCGAATATATTTTGCTGCTTGCTTATCAGCGATTTGAGACTGTTGTTAAACCGCAGTATGAAGTCTTTACGCTTTTCGCTTACCAGATGCATCTTCTTTAGAAGACGGTAGAGCTTGTAGCGGAAGGCGTTGTATGCCTTGGTGGTGGTGAGATGTGCAAGATAGGAGTTCAGCGCTCCTACGTTGCGGTCAATCGACATGTCGTTGTCGTTGAGTATTATAAGGAGATTGTTTTTTGTTATTGTCGCATTGTTCAGCCCCTCAAAGGCGAGTCCGCCGCCTATCGATGCATCGCCTATCACGGCTACGACATTGCGCTTGGGCGACTCCTGTTTCAGTTGCGAGGCAACCGCCATGCCTAGGGCTGCGGAAATGGAGTTGGAGGCGTGACCTGCCGTGAAAGTGTCGTATTCGCTTTCGTCCGGATTGGGAAATCCGCTGAGACCGTTGAATTTGCGGTTGGTGTCAAACCTGTCGCGTCGTCCTGTTAGCAGCTTGTGCCCGTATGCCTGATGACCCACGTCCCATACGATGCGGTCGTAGGGGGTATTGAATACATAGTGGAGCGCTACCGTCAGTTCGACGGCACCCATGCTTGAAGCGAAATGTCCGGGATTGGTTGACAGCGAGTTAATGAGAAACTCGCGTATATTGGAGCAAACCTCCGGAAGTTTTTCCATCGGAAGCTTTCGCAGGTCGGCGGGAGAGTCAATCTTGTTTAAGAGAGCGGATGGGGCAATATATTTACTTTTTCCTTTTTCCATTGCCGTCATTTATATATTTTTTGTACAGCGGTATGAACACCACTCCGCCCGAAACGACAATTATAAATAGAGTCCATGCCGTAAAGCCCCTGCCTGCTATCATTAAGTAGCAGAGTATCAGCCAAAGAGCCGTAAGGCAAACGAGTCGGAAGATAGTGTACCCTGTCATAAACCGTATTTATAAATGCAAAGATACGAATAAGTCGAGAGTAATGCCAAATTTATTTGAGCATTACCGAGCGAAAGTATCTAAGGCATAGCCAAAGATACGAATAAGTCGAGAGTAATGCCAAATTTATTTGATGGAGTTGTCAGTTTTCAGTGGGTTGATAGCGCTATTTTAGCTATCTTAGCTAATTTAGCTACTTTAGCTATCATAGCTACCGTTTTTTCCCATTTGTACATTGGGCGAAGGGGATTGGGCGCTATCTTTGCGCCATTGTCAACTTAAACTTTACCGCTATGAAAACCACGACTTCCACCACGCGCCCTCCGCGTTTCGACAAGCAATGGTCACAGACCATCATCGATAATCTTGACAAAGCCGATGGCGAGGCTTTTGCCGAGGCTATACGCCGCTATCAGCTTGACGGCACCGAGCCTGACCTTCCTCCGGAGTTGGCGGTGGCTTTCGAGTTTCTGCGCCCCACGATTGACCGTCGTGCACGTGCAAGGGAGAAAGCCCGTCAACGTCGCGAGCGCAATCAGTCGGCGATAGCTAAAGAAGCTAAATCAGCTATTCTGGCTATTGAGACGCCTGCTTTGGAAATCGACTGCCACAGTGCAATCCCCGGCGAGGATGACTGGGAGGCACGACAAGGATATTGGACTGATTTTATCAATTCGCGCACATCCCCACTGACTCAGGCTGAAATTGAAAACGGCAGGTTTGCCTACGAGACTGACACGTGGGCGCAGGATCGCGACGACATTGCGTCCGCTCGCCCCGACGGTACTCCTCTTTCATACGATGAGCGGTTACGTAATTATTGCAATCAGCTGCGTAGCGACAAGTCGTTGTTGGTTCGCATAGCCGATGAGGTAGTGCGCCTGTCGAAGGTGCTGTATCGCAGTAGTGACCTTTGTAACCATCTCGGCGCCTTTATCAATCACGCGACTATTCAACCCATACCTGACCTCGATAGAGCCGCGTTCAGGCGCGCTTTCATCGGCTACATGCTCCGCTGCGCCTACAATTACCGCAACGCGATAAATGTAACAAAGGCATAGACAGATACAAAAGGGCACATGGTCAGAAACAACACAAGGATTTTTATGGTGGACGAGTGGCAGAAGGAGCGGGTGGAGGCTTGCCCGCGCTGCGTCTAAGCCGAATGTTGCCCGTCAGGGCATCATCTGTATGTAGCCGGTGGTTGAGCGAAGCGATACCACCGGGAATGGATTGAAAATAAATGTTTCCGTCAGGAATCATCTCGGAGCAAGATTGATGATTCCCTTTCGGGAAACGATTGGTGAGGGGGCTGCTATCCGTGGGTATCGCTGCGCTCAACGCCACGGCTAAAAATGGATGATGCCCTGCGGGCAACGGCGGCCTGTCATTTAGGCTGATATTTCTACATAAATTTCCAAAACTTTGTTTCTTATGTCGTTTTGTCCTTTTGTATCCCGCGGCACTGTATTCTGTATCCCGATGCACGGTTTGATAACAATAAGGGCCATGCCCGGAATGGCACAGCCCTGTAGGATAGAGTGGGGGAGGTGTTATCCTCCGAAGTTGTCGTACATGAGATTTTCCGACGGTACGCCGAGATCCCAAAGCATCTTTTCGACTGCTTTGCTCATCGGGCCGGGACCGCACATGTAATATTCGATATCCTCCGGTGCGGGATGATCTTTGAGATAGGTCTCGTAGATTACCTGATGCACGAATCCGGGTGTATATTTTACACCGGCAGCATCGGCTGCGGGGTCGGGACGGTCAAGCGCGAGATGGAACTTGAAGTTGGGGAAATCCTTTTCAAGCTGCAGGAAGTCGTTGAGATAGAACACTTCGTTTAGCGCGCGGGCACCGTAGAAGTAGTTCATCACACGGTCGGTGCAGTGGAGGGTGCGGGTCATGTGCATGATTTGGGCGCGGAGCGGAGCCATACCGGCACCACCGCCTACCCACATCATTTCCGCCTTTGAGTCGAAAATAGGATGGAAATCGCCGTAAGGGCCGCTCATTCTCACCTTGTCGCCAGGCTTGAGCGTAAAGATGTAGGATGAGGCGATACCGGGCATCACATCCTGGAAGCCGACCTCAGGTTTCGGCTTGAACGGCGGAGTTGCGATACGCACCGTAAGCATTATGCGGTCACCCTCGGCAGGATAGTTTGCCATAGAGTAAGCGCGGACGGTAGCTTCGGTATTCTTACATTTAAGACCGAAGAGTCCGAATTTTTCCCATGCCGGGAGATACTCCTCTCCGATGAGCGACTTGTCGATATCCTTGTCGTAGTCCATCTCGTAAGCGGGTATCTTGATCTGTGCATAAGAGCCGGGGATGAAGTTCATGTGTTCGCCCGGAGGGAGAGCCACGATAAATTCTTTGATGAATGTAGCGACATTCTTGTTGGAGATTACCTCACACTCCCATTCCTTGACATCAAGCACCGACGCGGGTACACCGATCGACATGTCTTCCTTCACTTTCACCTGACAGCCGAGACGCCAGTGGTCTTTCATCTGCTTGCGGGTGAAATGCACGGTCTCGGTGGGGAGGATGTCGCCGCCCCCTTCGAATACCTGTACCTTGCACTGTCCGCAGCTGCCCTTGCCGCCACAAGCCGACGACAGGAACACATTCTGGTCGGCGAGGGTAGAGAGGAGGGTTTTTCCTGACATCGCGAACACATCCTTGTCATTGTTGATTTTAATGTCGACCTGACCGGTGTGTACGAGAAACTTCTTTGCAATCAGAAGCACCGTCACCAGCAGCAGCGTGATAGCGAGAAATATGATTACTCCCGTACAGATGGTAAGGGTGCCGGTGTCGGCAAGAGTTATCATTGCTATTTTGTCCATTGTCGTAGTTTAGAGTTTAATGCCGAGGAAGCTCATGAAGGCGATTCCCATAAGGCCGGTTATTATGAAAGTGATACCTACGCCACGGAGGGGCTTGGGGATGTTGCTGTATTCCTGCAGACGCTCGCGGATAGCGGCAATAGCCACGATGGCGAGAAGCCAGCCGAGACCCCATCCGGCACCGGCGCAACATGCGGTCCATACATCGGTGAAGTCTCTCTGCTGCATGAACAGCGAGCCGCCGAGGATGGCGCAGTTCACCGCGATAAGCGGCAGGAAGATACCCAGCGAGGAGTAAAGAGCAGGGCTGAATTTTTCCACCGCCATCTCCACCAGCTGAGTAAGCGAGGCTATCACGGCGATAAACATGATGAGCGACAGGAAGCTGAGGTCGACATCGGCATATTCCGGACCGAGCCATTTCAGCGCGCCCTCACGAAGCACGTAGGTCTCGAGCAGGTAGTTGATAGGCAGAGAGATGACAAGCATGAATGTCACCGCCGCGCCAAGACCGAGCGCCGTCTTTACATTTTTCGATACGGCGAGAAATGAACACATGCCCAGGAAGTAGGCAAAAATCATGTTGTCGACAAATATCGACCTGATAAAAATATTGAAATTTTCCATTATGATTTATTCTTTACCGGGGTGTGACATTATTCTTGTAAATCCTTGTTGTAGGTGCGGTGTACCCAGATGATGCAAGCCACCACGATAAGAGCCATCGGCGGGAGAATCATCAGTCCGTTGTTGGCATAACCGTGTTCATACCAGCTTTCAGGCACAACCTGAAATCCCCACAGGGTGCCGCTTCCGAGAAGTTCGCGGAAAAAAGCCACGATGATGAGGATAATCGAGTAGCCGATACCGTTGCCCACGCCGTCAAGAAAGGAGGGCCACGGCTTGTTACCCATCGCGAATGCCTCAAGACGTCCCATCAGGATACAGTTGGTCACGATAAGGCCGATGAACACCGACAGCTGCTTGCTGACATCATACTGATAAGCCATCAGCAGCTGATTGACGATTACCACAAGTCCAGCCACGACGACAAGCTGCACGATGATGCGGATGTTGGTGGGGATGGTATTTCGCAGAAGTGATATTATCACATTGGAAAATGCAAGCACTGCAATCACCGAGATACCCATCACGAACGCGGGTTCGAGCTTGGCGGTCACGGCGAGACATGAGCAGATACCGAGTATCTGCACGATTACCGGATTGTCTTTTGACAGAGGGTTAAGCAGTGTGCTCAGATTTTTATTGTTTGACGCCATAATTTAGTTCTGTTTTGATGAGAGGGTTTCAAGAAAAGCCTTGTATCCGGTAATGCAGTTGTCAATCATCGAGGCTACACCCTTTGAGGTGATTGTGCCTCCGGAGATGCCGTCAACAGTGTCTTCACCGTGAACAGACGGCTGACCGGCTTTCACTACGTTGACCGGCAGGAACTTATTGTCCTTGAACAGATGAAGTCCGTTGAACTGGTCGCTGAACGCCGGTTTCTCGATTTCGGCACCGAGACCGGGGGTCTCGCCCTGATGGGCGAAATACGCGCCGTAGATGGTCGAGCCGTCATTGTCGACAGCTATGTAACCCCATATCGGGCCCCACAGACCTGCACCGTAGACCGGAAGGATGTATTTCACATCGCCCGGAGCGAGTGTACATTCATAGACCGGCATCTGACGGGCGTCGACCGGGAGCTTGCTTTCCTGGGCGGTGTTCACGCCAAAGGCATTCCCTTCGACGCGCTCGCCCTTGTCGTTGACGATAAACTGGTCGGTGATATACTTGTTGAAGTCGGCTATGATGTCGGCTTTGTCAGGCGCGATGTGTACCGATGCAAGAATCTGCTTCATCTTGTCGGCATCGGCATTTGCGGTCTGAAGCGGTTTAAGTGACAGCGCGGTAAACGCGAGACCCGCCCCGACCACAATCACCAGCACTATAATATATATGATGGTGTAAGTATTGCTCTGCTTATTCATAATCTTGTCACACTTTAGCTTTTAAGCGACGCAGGCGTCGACGTATGTTGGACTGTACAACGGTGTAGTCGATAAGCGGCGCAAACGAGTTCATAAGAAGCACTGCGAGCATCGCGCCTTCGGGATAACCGTTGTTGTAGGTGCGGATAATCACAGCGATTACGCCGATAAGGAATCCGTAGATATATTTACCGGGATTTGTGCGCGATGCAGTCACAGGGTCGGTAGCCATATAAACCGCCGCAAAAGCAAATCCGCCGAGAGTAACCTGTTCAAGCGGGGTGAGCAAGGTGGCGGGATAAGTGGCGGAGGGGAATGCGTGAGCGATGGCACCCATAATCAAGCCGCCTGCAAAGACGCTGAACATGATGCGCCAGCTTGCGATGCCTGTGAGCAGGAGTATTGCCGCGCCGATGAGTATGCAGAATGTCGATGTCTCTCCGACAGAGCCGGGGATGAAACCGAAGAACATGTCCCAGTAGGTAAGCGGCTCGCCGACCACATTGGTGAGTGAAAGGGTGTCACCGGTGCTGGTAGCGATCTGTCCGAGCGGGGTTGCTCCCGAAAAGCCGTCGACAACCTGACCTTCGCCGAGACCGCAGACGCTTCCGGTGGAAACAAACACCTTGTCACCGCTCATGTGTGACGGATATGCGAAAAAGAGGAATGCCCTGGTCACCAACGCCACGTTAAATATGTTGTAGCCTGTTCCTCCAAACACTTCCTTCACGAATATCACGGAGAATGCGGTGGCTACGGCAAGCATCCACAAGGGGATGTCGATGGGGCATATCAGCGGGATAAGGATTCCCGACACGAGGAAGCCTTCCTGGATTTCCTCCTTGCGCCACTGAGCCACGACAAATTCGATGCCGAGACCTACCACGTATGACACAATCAGGCGCGGCAGCAACGCGAGGAAACCGTAACCGAACAGTTGCCAGAACGGAAAAGAGGTTGCGCCGATGGCGAGCCAATGCTGATAGCCGGTATTGTACATACCGAACAGCAGGCAGGGGATAAGCGCAAGCACGACGATAATCATCACTCGCTTTGAGTCGAGGCTGTCGTGGATGTTGACTCCGGAGCGCGAAGTCGTGGTCGGAGTAAAGAGGAAAGTCTCGAATCCGTCAAACACTGACTGAAACGCGTGAAACTTTCCGCCCGGCTCGAAGTCGGGTTTTATCCGGTCAAGATATTTTCTAAGTGATTTCACAATCGATGATTTTTATAGATAAGTTATCAGCTAAGTTCTTTACGCAGATAGTCGAGACCTTCCTGCACGATTTTCTGTAATTCGAGCTTCGACGGGTCGACATATTCACAGAGAGCGAAGTCTTCCGGAGCCACCTCGTAGATGCCGAGCTGCTCCATGCGGTCGATGTCGCGGGCTATGATAGCCTTGATGAGGTATTCAGGCAGAATATCCATCGGCATTACTTTATCGTAGACCCCTGACATTATCATCGCGCGGCGTCCGCCGAGTATTCGGGCGTCGGGACAGAACTTACGCTTGAAGAAATGACCGGGGAAAGAGCGGCTGACGCTCATCTTCTGCGGGGAGAGCGACGCCCATCCCATGAACTCGGCAAAGTCGTCGCCCTCGGCGATTACAGTCACCTGGGTGTAGGGGAAGCGCAGGTAGCCATCCTCGCTTACGGGTATGCCGGTAAGCACGTTGCCCGATATGATGCGGTGATGAATGTCGTCATCATTGACGGCTCCTTTAAGCACACTCTTCATGTCGGCGCCTACCGTCGTCTTGATGTAGTGGGGTTCTGTCACCTCGCATCCGGTAAGGGCGGCGGTCACTGTCATGTCGAGAGTCCCGGTGGTGACAAGCTTTCCGATGCGGAGAAGTGTGAGGGCGTCCATTGTCCATACGATGTCGCCTTTGTTGACCGGCTTGACATTGCATATCTGCACCCCGACATTTCCGGCAGGATGCGGGCCGTTGACCACGACCGCTTCCACGCCCTGAAGCGATTCGATACAGCTTCCGGAGCGTACACCTATATATATAATGCCGTCAGTGAGCTTACGGAGCAGCCCTATCGCGGCGTTCAGCTCCTTTGCATTTCCGTCAAGCAGCATCTCATAGTCGGGAGCGAGCGGGGCGGAGTCAAATCCGGTGATGAAAATGTCACGCGGGGCAGCCCCGGGTCTCGGCACGATATTGTAAGGCCGCTGACGCATCCATGACCACAATCCCGAGTCGAGCAGCAGCTGCGCGGCGCGTGTGGGGTCGTCAATGTCATTTACTTTGAAGTCAAGTGAAGTAGAAGGAGCGCTGCCGGGAGTAACCACTATCCGTTCAAGTTTACGGCGCTCGCCCCTGACGACAGCTGTAACCGTACCTGCGACAGGCGATACGACCTTTATGTCGGGATACGCCTTGTCATGAAACAGAGAAGAACCAACAACAACCTCATCACCTTCCTTGACATCAACCTTTGGTGTTATGCCCGGAAAATCATCGGGAATAATAGCACATGTGGAGGGCGCGACATCCACGGGCGCCGACAGGTCGGCTTTACCTCTGATACTGATGTCAAGTCCCTTTTTTATGTTTACAATCTTTGTCATGTAGAAATAAAAAAATGACGTGTCTTTATAATATTGTGCAAAGTTACCATTATTTTTTATTGTGAC